>WNGH01010035.1_pt1 | contig 19288 bp, 16 predicted proteins | sample 5400631 | NCBI WGS metagenome assembly WNGH01 (sample SAMN13153373, study PRJNA577476) | soil metagenome | isolation source: 115 cm soil or saprolite under Garry oak tree replicate 1 | place: USA:California | collected 2016-06-15
GACATTCAGGCGTTTCCGAAGATCCGCATCAAACACCCATTCTTGAAAGCGGTCTGTGCGGGCACCGCGACCATGGATCAAATCCGCGCCTGGGCGATCCAGGACTATCAGTTTCGAGCCGCTGTGCCGCGCATTGTGATGCTGCGCTATTTGGCCTGCACTGATCCGGAGATTGCTCGGAAACTTTGGGGCGTCGTCGAAGAAGAAACCCGCGGCTTGGATACCGGCAGCGCCGGCCATAATGAACTCGCTATCCGATTCGCCGAGTCCATCGGATTGACCCGTCAAGAGCTTGAAAATGCCGAGCTGCGCCCCTCCACAGCGGCTCATCTCTACTACGTCGAACTGATCATTCACACCCTGCCCTGGTTTGTCGTCATGTCGATCCAGATCGGCGCGGAGGGAACCTTCGGCCCGGCCGCCGCGGCGCTGGGGCATGGCTTCATCAAACAATACAACATGAAGCCTGACGACGTCCGGTTCTTCACCGTCCATTCTGAAGCGGATGAGGAGCACAGCAGCCTCGCGGAAGAAATAGCCGAGCGCTATATCACGTCGCCGCAACTGCAGGAGCTCACGCGGACCCACACCTTCCGGCGCATGGAGCTGCTCTACGATATCTGGTCGATCGACGGATTCTAACAGAAACACGCTGGCTTTATGCCGAAGCTGACGTTAGCTTTCATCTCCGCCTTCAACGAGCGGGTCGAGCCTTTGATGGATGGAACTATTCAGCCAGAGGGCATCGAGTTGATTCCGACCTATTCCCATCCTGCGGAGACGTTCTGGAGGCAGCTCAAGTTTCACGAATTCGAAGTTGCAGAAATGTCGATGTCGTCGTTCTTGATCGCCCGCTCTCAGGGAGCCGACATGATCGCGCTGCCAGTGTTCCCGAGCCGTCGATTATTCCAGACCGAGCTTTCGATTCATGTCGACTCCGGCATCAAAGAACCGGGAGATCTCGTCGGCAAGCGTCTGGGCGTCGCCGAGTATCAACAGACGGCGGCTCTGTGGATACGCGGAATTTTGGAGCATGACTTTGGCGTATCGCAGTACAAGATCCACTGGTACATGGAAAGAAGCGAAGAAATGAGCCACGGCGGCGCCACCGGCTTCAAGCCGCCGGCCGGAATCTCGTTCAACCGCATCGCTCCCAACAAGAGCCTGGCGTCGTCATTAGTCAACCATGAGCTGGATATCGCGCACGTCGCCAGCCCTTGGGTGCTGCGGGACAATGCGCTAGATCGATCCAGCCGCATACCAGGTAGCGGCGGAAATTTGGACAACGTCAAGCCGCTCTTTCCCGACCGCATGACTGAGGGAGCGCGTTTTTTCAAGAAGCACGGATTTCTCCCTGTTAACCATGCCTATATCATCCGTGGCGACATCTATCGGAAGCATCCGTGGACCGCCTTCAACTTATACAACGCTTTCGTAAAAGCGAGGGAATACTTCCGAGGCAAGCTCCTGGACAAAATTCCCACGGCTCTCTTTTTTGGCCGAGAATACTTGGCGATGACGCAAGAAATGCTGGGCGACGATCCATTTCCTTACGGCATCAAAGCCAATGCAGCGATGCTCGACACGATCACCGAATATTCCTACGAGCAGGGGCTGACGCCGCGAAAGATGAAAATCGAGGAGTTGTTTGCCGAAAGCACTCTCGCACTGTAGCGTTGAACGAAGAGTCTGTCTGCAAAGTCGCCGACACCCTTCGACGCGCTCACGGCGATTGGTTAAATATAAGGAATGGTATTCACCGTTCGTGCTGAGCCGAGCCGAAGCACGCACCAGAGCTTTTTCACATAGCCTGACGACTCAAAGGACCAAAGAATGCTCAAACTGACTTTGAGCTTCATTTCCGCGTTCAACGAGCGGGTCGAGCCGCTCATGAACGGAACGATCGAGGCCGACGGCATCGAGTTGATCCCCACTTATTCCCATCCGTCCGAGACTTTTTGGCGCCAGCTCAAGTTTCAGGAATTCGAAGTGGCGGAAATGTCCATGTCTTCCTATCTCATCGCGCGCTCGCGGGGCGTGGATATGATTGCGATCCCGGTTTTTCCGAGCCGCCGGTTTTTTCACGCCGAGCTTTCCTATCACGCCGACTCCGGCGTCAAGCAACCAGGTGATCTTGTCGGCAAACGCATCGGCGTCGGCGAGTACCAGCAGACCGCCGCGCTATGGGCGCGCGGTGTTTTAGACCATGACTTCGGCGTGTCACAGTACAAAGTCGACTGGTATATGGAAAGAACCGAGGAGCTGAGCCACGGTGGCGCCACCGGTTTTACACCCCCGCCGGGAATCTCCTTCAATCGAATCCCGCCTGACAAGAGCCTGGCCACGATGCTGGTCAATCATGAGCTGGACGCGGCGCCCATCGCCGGACACCTGACAAGAGCTGTAAATGTCATCGACCGCTCGACCCGCATCCGTGGCGGCGAAGGTGATTGGAGCAAAGTCAAACCGTTGTTTCTCGATCCGATCGCAGAAGCAACGCGATTCTTCACGAAGTATGGCTTCGTCCCGGTTAACCACACCTACATCGTGCGCGGCGACGTCTATCGAGCGCACCCGTGGGTTGCCGTCAATCTGTACGCCGCCTTTGTCAAAGCGAAAGCTTATGCGCGGGAAAAACTACTGGAGCGGATCCCTGAGGCGCTATTTTTCGGGCCTGAATATCTAACCATGACGCAGCAGATTCTCGGCGACGACCCGTTTCCCTACGGCGTCAAAGCCAACGCGGCGATGCTCGATACGATCATTGGCTATTCCAACGAGCAAGGGCTTACGCCGCGAAAAATGAAAGTCGACGAGCTGTTCGCCGAAGAGACCCTCGACCTGTAGCCGCGAGACAAGATGTAACAAACCGAAAGCAATTCGCACACGATTTAAGGAGACGGCTTCAGATTAGGAGACAAAGAACTCGCGACGCGAGCAAGGAGAAAAAAATGCCCAAACTGACTTTAAGTTTCATTTCCGCTTTTAACGAACGGGTCGATCCCTTGATGAACGGAACCATCAAAGCCGAAGGAATCGAGATCGTCCCAACTTATTCACACCCGTCGGAGACATTTTGGCGGCAACTCAAGTTTCAAGAATTTGAAATCGGCGAAATGTCAATGTCGTCGTATCTCATCGCCCGGGAGCGCGGCTTCGACATTATCGCCTTGCCGGTTTTTCCAAGCCGGCGTCTTTTCCATACCGAGCTTTCATACAACGTAGACTCCGGCGTCAAGCAACCGGGTGATCTTATCGGCAAACGCATCGGCGTAGGCGAATACCAGCAAACGGCGGCGTTATGGCAGCGCGGCATACTCGAACACGACTTCGGCGTGTCGCAATATAAGGTTCACTGGTACATGGAACGAACCGAAGAGCTAAGCCACGGCGGAGCCACCGGCTTCACTCCCCCGCCGGGAATTTCATTTCAGCGCATTCCGCCGGACAAGAGCATGGCGTCGATGCTGGTTAACAACGAATTGGACGCCGCGGCCATCAATAGCCCGTGGAAAAATATGCCCAACGTCATTGGCCGGTCGCATCGCATTCCCGGAGCGGACGGCGATTGGAGCAAAGTTAAACTTCTTTTCCAAGATCGAATGGCGGAAGGCGCCCGCTTTTTCAAGAAGTGGGGATTTCTTCCCGTCAATCACGCCTACACGATTCGCGGCGATGTCTATAAAAAATATCCCTGGGTCGGCTTCAATCTATACACGGGTTTCGTCAAAGCGAAAGAATACTTCAGCGGAAAGCTGGTTGATAGCATTCCGACGGGGCTCTTTTTCGGCCGAGAATATCTGGCCATGACCCAGGAGATGTTCGGCAACGACCCGTATCCCTACGGCGTCAAAGCCAACCGAAAAATGCTCGAGACGCTGATAGATTTTTCTCACGAGCAAGGACTGACTTCCAAGAAAATGAAAGTCGAAGAACTGTTCGTGGAGAGCACGTTGGATCTATGATGCGGGATACGTTGGAGAACCGGAGTATCGGAGCAATCGAGTAATGCGAAACTGGATGGAAGGTTCATGTTAGGAATCATTTTGACACTTTTGCTCGCATGGGTGATCGGTTTCGTGAGCTTTGTTCCAATCGTCGCGGCCAAACCCGTAACCTTCGCCTACCAAACTCCAACGTTGAACAGTACCCTACCCTTGATCGTCGGGGTCGATTTCGGCTTCTTCTCGGCTGAAGGGTTGGAAGTCAAAACTGTCTTCATCAGAGGCGGGCCCACCGCCATCGCGGCGCTGGTTGGGGGTGACGTCGACTACACCTTGGTCGCCGGCGTGCCGGCGGTGCGCGCGATCATCCAGGGTGCGCCCCTCGTCATTGTTAGCGGCATGCAACCCTACATGGATTACACGCTCATCGGCGCCAAAGGAATCACACAGCTCAACGACCTGAAGGGTAAAATCGTCGGGGTCACCGGCGCCGGCGGCATCGCGGAATATGCCGCCGTCGAGGGGCTTGCCAAAAAAGGATTGGTGCGGGATCGGGATTACAAAATCCTGTACGGCGTCGGCAACAGTCCGGCGCGCGCTCAAGCCTTGGAGGCTGGACGCATCCAGGCTTCCCCTTTTTCGTTTCTCGAAAGGCTGGAGCTGGAGCAAAAAGGCTTTCCCGTGCTCTTCGACATCGGCAAGCTGTTGCCGGGATTTCCGTTCGTTGTGATCGTCTCTAGCAAACGAAAGATCGAAACCGAGCCTGACGGTGTCATTGCTTTGTTGCGGGCGATGAAGCGTGGCCTTGATTTTCTCAAGGCCGACAAGGAAAAAGTGGCTGCGGCCGTTATCAAGAAAGGAACCTTCGGCGATCCGGCGACGGTCCGCAAAACCGTTTATCAGTTTGCCGACCTCTACTCTCTTGCCATTACCAAGGAGGACGTCGACGCCGTCATCAGCGCGGCGCGCATAGAAGCGGAGGCGAAAAAGTTCGGCGGCGCGGAGAAGTTCTTCGCCGGGGCGCTCTTAAACAAGGGGCTGGGACGGGGCCGGTAAGAAGGGTCTCCGGTCTGCACTCCGGTCGAATTGAAAATCACTAAGCCTGCCTCCGTCCCGTGTACGAGGAATTCGATATCGCCGAGATGTCGCTCTCCTGGTACACGATGGCGCGCTGCCGTGGCGAACCGGTGATTGCGCTGCCGATTTTTCCACTGCGGATGCAGATCCACCCCTATATCTTTTGCTCTTCTTCATCGGGCATCGATCGGCCGGAGGATTTGAAAGGAAAGAAAATCGGTATGGATCAGTACCGCCTCACGGTCGGCCTGTGGGCGCGCGGGATTCTCCAGGAGTATTACGACGTAAGGCCGGAGGACTGCCTGTGGGTCACAGCCGAGCCGGAGGGCGCGGGATTTCAACCGCCTGCCGGCGTGAAGATCGTCGTTCAAAGCGAAAACACTGAAGCGCTGTTGCTGCGCGGCGAAATCGACGCGCTGATTCCGCCAAACGTTGTGCCTTCGTTTAGAGCCAAGGATCCGCGCATTCGCCGCGTCTTCAAGGATTCGCGAGCGGCGGTCAACGAATATTTTCGCCGGACGAAAATCTTCCCGATCACGCATACTCTCGTCGTGCGGCAGTCGCTCTTCGACGAGCATCCCTGGCTTGGCGCAAGCCTGTTGAACGCGTTTACGGAAGCGGAAAAGCTCTGCCGGAAATCCTACGATTACGCCAAGCGCCTGGCTTTCCCGAGCGCCGTGTTGATTCTGGAAGAAGAGGAAGAAATCTTCGGCATGGATCCGTGGGTGCACGGACTGACGGCGGAGAATCAAATCGTGCTGGAAAAATTCGTCCAGTACGCCCAGGAGCAGGGTTACATACCCTACCGGCCAAAGCTTAGCGATCTCTTTGCACCCATCGGCCGGTAACAAGACAAGTCCCGAACTGATTTCAAAAAAGAGATTCGAGTGATGGAGGATTTAATTCAATCTTAGGGCTAACGCCGTGCGGCTGAGCTGCGGATGTCAGCTTTAGCGGCATGTTATGCCGCAGCAATCTAAAGCCGAACGGCCGCATCGAAGGATATTCCACGTTGTTCAATCCGGGACCGAGCTCCGAAGCGTTCCAATTCCACCGCCACACTCACTCCAACAACCTTCCCTCCCGCCTGCTCAACCAAATCTATGCAGGCTAAGACAGTTCCGCCAACGGCTAGCACATCATCAATGATTAGTAACCGACTCTCCGGAACAATTGCTCCTACCTGAATGTGCATCTGGCGGTTGCGATCGTAACCCATGTCGTAGGTAATTTGCAGGGTCGGACGGGGAAGCTTGCCAGCACGACGAGCCATGACAATCCGGCTACCCAATTGGTAGGCCACCGGTGCTCCAAAGACGAAACCCATAGCCTCCACGCAGACCACCCCTTCCGGCGGGTTGGCGCGGTGAGGTGAACACATCCGATCGATCAACGCCCGGAAGGCGACTGGGTTCTGCTCTAGGATGGGCGTAATGTCGGTAAAGTTGATACCGGCGCGAGGAAAGTTGGCGACTTTCACAACAAGGTTACGAATGCTTTCTTCAACGTTATGGTCGATGTCCATGGTCGTAGACTGCTACGGGAGCAAAGGCATAACGCGTAGGCTGAGCAGCCAAGGCCCGCGAGCCTTGCGAGCGGGTCCGAAGATCTGTCTCAAGCCGGATGTTAGGTCCGGCTCGCATTCCGCATCACTTCTAGGGCCAGACGCCAGTTCTCGAAAAGATCGTGCAAGACTCGCATGCCATCTTCCAGCACCTCAACGTTGATAACGCCAAGGCCTATAAGGTGCTGGTTGCCCTTGATGTCTTCAGGGTAGCGGAACACCTGCCCAGTTGGATCGATATTGCAGAAGTCATCGATGATATCCTTCGCGATGGAGAGTTCCAGCGGGTCAAATACCCCGTCCTTGCTGGCAAGCGCCTGACGCTCAAAGGCCGACCAATTGTCTTGAAGCGTGTGTGTTTTCGTGTAGGTTTTTGACTTTGCGACGTCGTCGAACAGGTGGACCATGTGCTTTAGGTAGAGCTCGATTCCATGACGAAACGAAAAAGCAGCCGGATAGATGAGTATATCAATCGTCCACTCACCACGCTTGATGGCGTTGATGATGTGAAAGCCGCCTTCGAAAAAGCCCTCGCCGTATGCTCCAAAGTCGTACGGACCACCATTTGTCCCAACACAGGCATTTAGTGTCGGGCGCGGTCCCGCCCTGAACAGCGAGTTCGGCTCGTATTTGTAACTCATATCGGATAGCCCTAAAGTATAGCGTTTTATCCCTAAAGCCTGGAAGCATCAAGTTCTGAAATAATCTGGGTCGGAGCGACGGGGGGATAAAACGGGTTGGACTAAACGGCGGAGCCGCCCGTCAGTGAGGCTATGCAGATTGTAAAGCAGCAGAGCGGCGCAGAGCGTGGCGCTTGGTTAGCGATAGCTGGGCAATGGGTAAAAGTTGAGATCGACGCTGATAGGTTTTCCGGCTCATTAAACGCAACAGTAATCGTTACGATTGAAATGATCGACTTACGGCACTTTTCCCTTCACCTGGCGCGAGACAGGCTGTTGAAGAACCCGCTCTGCTCGAGCTCGCGCACCGCCTGTATGTCTATCTGATCGTCGATGGCTAGCTGCCGGAGTGCTGGCTCGGTTCTTTCCAAGAATCCTTTGATAACAGCGATGCCCGCTCGGCTCGGGTATGGGACATTGGGCATGTAGCGCGGATAATTCTTCTGTGTTTCTTCGATGACCAGCGGGTCATCGATCTTGAGCCGTTCTCTCATGACCTTTTTCACATAACCAGGATCGTTCCTGAATGTCGCAGTCGCCTCCGCGATCGCTTTGATAAACCCGCGGACCGCGTCGGTATTCTGCCTGAGGAACGCGCGTCGTGTAACAACTCCAGCCACCTGGTAATCGGGAACCAAATCCGCGACGTCCGCCAGCTCGCGATAACCTTCTTGCTTCGCCCGCGCCAGGGTGGGCAGAGAAAGTGGTCCGCCAAAGATCTTTTTCGATTGCATTCCGGCCAAGATCGGCGGGACCCCTCCCATCTGTAGAATGGGCACATCGGTTTCCGGCTTGAGGCCCCACTTGTCCAGAGTGAGACGGAGGAGCAGATCCGTCGACGAGCCATAACGGGTAATGCCCATCGGCTTACCTCTTAGCTCCCGGAAGTCTTTGATTTCTGGACGCACTATGATCGAGAAAGGCGGCTTCGTCACCAGGCCCAAGATCATGACAGTGTCGGCGCCGTGCGCGTTGACTCGGAAGACGGGCTCGATGCCTTGGATACCGATCTGCGTCGTGCCGCTGAGGAGAGACTGCATCGCCTGAGAGCCGGCGACGTAGATCAACTCGACGTCGAGATCGTATTTGGCAAAGAGCCCTTTGTCGACCGCGATCCACGGCACAATCGCGGATCCCGAAATCGAGCTGTACGCCACGCGGAGCGGTGTTGGGGCTTTGCTCGCAGCTTGCAGTGAGGACGAGATTAGAATCGAGATGGCTCCCATTATGAACGCAATGAAGGACATTTCTATACCGTTGTAGGGACAACCCCCTGTGGTTACCCGCCCTATCGTCCAGTTTGAGGGCAGACACAGGGGTCTGCCCCTACATTTTGTAATTGACGACGAGAGGAAACCAGCCTTCTCACTTATGGAATTCCTTTGTCCCAGCATACGCTCGTGGATTGACCAAGCTATGCTCTTCTTGCATCAGCCATGCAATCTCAGCAGCAGCCGGCACGCTTGCCGCTTCCATCGAAGCATGCGCGGCCATTTTGCAGTATTTCAATGTCGTCTTGTCGAATCGTCCGATCTCTTCGCCCCATTGCCACGCCGCGTCCTGCAGCTGGTCGTGCGGCACGACACGGTTGATCAAGCCGGCTGCCAGCGATTTTTTCGCGTCCCAGTTCTTTCCGGTGAGAATTAATTCGAAGGCGTACTTTGTTGGAATCAACGTGCGAAAGATCGTTGCCACGATCGGGTACGGCAAGAATCCCCTCATGATCTCAGGCAAGCCGAACTGAGCTTTGTCCGAAGCGATGGCGAGATCGTGAGGCAACAAAAGCGTGATGCCGGCGCCGAGGCAATAGCCGTTGACGACGGCGATGGTCACTTTGGGGAAAGTTCTAATAACTTCGGCAACGTGATAGGCGCGCGGCTCGGCTCGGCGGTCTGTGCCGCGGTTTTTGCCGCCCTCCGTGGGGAACTCCGACAGATCGCGACCCGCGCAGTAAGAGATGTCACCTGCGCCCGTGGTTAAAACCACGGCGATGGAGTCGTCGCTTCTTAGTTCTTCGAAGACCGCCAGCATTTCCCGGATGGTATCGCGGCTCAAGGCATTTCTCTTGTCCGGTCTGTTAATGGTAATCCTCGCGACCGCCCCGCGTTTCTCTACAAGGATGTACTTCCTCTCCGTAGGCATGAATCAATCCTTTCTGTTGATCTCCGCAACATTGCGGATGTTTATAGGCGAATAACACTGCGATTTTATCCGGTCAACCTCACGCCAAACTTGAAACGGATGGGCCAATCAGATATGCCCCATGGAACATGGAATCTAAAATCCACCAAATCAGCAAATCCGTTTATGCCGTCATCGGCCCTGAGGGAGCCACCAACTTCGGCATCGTCAAGGCCACAGATGGCAGTGCCGTTCTCGTAGACGCGGACATACGCCGGATCGATGAAGTCGAAGAGGCGCTAAGATTCACCGGTTGCGCCAAGGTGGGATATCTTGTCAATACCCACGAGCACTTCGATCACACTTCGGCGAATTATTTTTTTGAGCAAAGGGGCGTCCCTATCGTGGCGAGCGCAGGCTGTGTGCGCGCGATGAGAGAGGAAGGCGAGCCGGATTTTGCCCGCATGCTCAGGCCCGTATCGGAACTCTACGAGCGCTTTCCGGGTCTCAGGCTGACCTTGCCCGATGTTGTATTTCCCGACTCGACGACCTTGACCTTGCCGGGAATAACTCTCCACCTAAAATATTGCGCCGAAAACGGTCACAGCCACAGCAAGGGCGATACGACGATATATTTTGAAGAAGAAGAAATTTTAATCGCCGGCGACCTCCTCTACACGGAAGTTCACCCGGTGACATTCTTCGGGAATATTCCCAACTGGCTCACGGCGCTGAAGCCGTTGTTTCAAAGCCACTATAAAGCAGCTGGTTCCGGGACACGGGCCGGCAGTCGAAGGAGAACAGGCGGGACGAGCCTATTTCAAAAGAATGTACGACTATCTCGAGGATTTTTACGGTCACCTGCTGGAAGTGAAATCGGGTCAGAAAAGCGCCGACGAAGTCGCCTCGCACATGTTGAGCGGCCCCTATGCGACCTTGGGCAAGACGCGCATGGTGCAGAGAAACATCAATCAGTTTCTCACGGGGAGATGGTACTAGATGCAGCTATCCCTGACACAACGGAAGATAGCTGGCCTCATCCGCATGATACCCGAGCACCTACAAAATCCCCCTTTATCCTCCTTTAAAAAAGGGGGAATTTCTTGCACGCAGTTTATAATTCTTAGACGGTCCCATGACGTTACCCCTCTTTTGAAAAAAGGGGTCAGGGGAGATTTGGACAAGGATGCTCTCAAGCCCTTATGTTCGACCTAAGCAGGCAGCGGTAAAATAGCAGCCAAGAGCGACTCGATCCACCCTCGCGAGATTGGACAAACTTCAGATACGCGGGTTATCCCCACCGTGCGATCAAACCCAGTAAATCGCAGACGCGATTGGAATATCCCCATTCGTTGTCGTACCAACTGAGGCACTTCAGATATTTGCCGCCTGTAACGCTGGTAAATGCCGGGTCGAAAATAGAGGAATGCGAATTTCCGATGACGTCCGATGACACAACGGGTGATGCCATGAGTTGCAGAATACCCTTCATCCGTTTCGACTCGGCTGCGGATTTTATCGCAGCATGAACGTCCTCGGCGCTTATGCGTTTCTCGATCTCGACAAACAAATCGACCACAGAACCATCGGGGACCGGGACACGCGCGGCAATACCGTCGAGCCGCCCTTTCAGTTCAGGCAAGACCTCGCCCACGGCCTTCGCCGCACCCGTGGACGTCGGAATGATATTCTCCGCCGCGGCACGGCTGCGCCGCCAATCCGAGTGTGGCACGTCAGCAAGGCGCTGGTCGTTGGTGTAGGCGTGCACGGTATTGATGACGCCTTCCACGATGCCGAACGAATCATGGAGCACTTTTGCCAGCGGTGCCAGACAATTGGTGGTGCAGCTCGCGTTTGAAATCATCCGGTGCTCCGGCTTGAGCCCGTCATCGTTGACGCCGAGCACGACGGTATAATCAATCTCGTCTTTCGCTGGAACGGTTAGCACCACGCGCTTGGCGCCGGCATCCAGATGTTTGCCGAGTTGTTCCCTGCTGGTGAATATTCCCGTCGATTCGATGACGACGTCGATGTCGAGTTCACGCCACGGCAGTTTGAGCGGTTCCTTTTCATGGAGCATGCGGGTTCGACCATGCGACGTGATCAGATCATCACCTTCGAGCCGCAAGGCGCCCTTAAAGCGACCCATTACGGTGTCATAATTCAGCAGGTAACGCAGCGCGTTGTGATCGAAGACGTCGTTGATCGCAACCAGTTCGGCGTCTGTGCGCTTATCCAGAATACGAAACACGGAACGGCCGATTCGACCGAATCCGTTAATGGCAACCTTCATTTCTCACCTCCGATGCCGTCAAGGCGGCTATAGTGCTGGACGACTTCGAGTACGCGGCACGCATGCCCCAGGCTCTCGTACCAGGCCAGCACTTTGACCATTTTCTTTCCTGCCTTGAGGGTCGCGCGCGAATCAAAGAGCAAGGATTGCCTGCAATCGATGACATCAGAAGAAACAATCGGATCATCGGTCACGCCGATCAACGTCGGATGATCAGCGGCGGCGACGCGCATGGCCTCGTTCACTTGCTCCACCGTGACGTTGGCGCCCTGCATGATGCAGTTAAGATCTAGCAACGATCCCCGTTGCACCGGCACGTTAAGGGCGTAACCGCTCAACTTTGCCGCAAACTTCGGTAGAACAAACTCCACCCATCGCGCGGACTCGTTATTGTTGGGAATAATATTCTCCGCCGCGGACCGGCTGCGGCGAAAATCCTCGTGGGCATAATCCTGAAGCGACTGATCGCTGCTATAGGCATGGACCGTAGTCATCGACGCATAGTCGACTCCCAAGGCCTGATCCAGAGATCGCAATAAGAGCGCAAATGCATTGGTCGTCGCGGATCCGGCCGAGATCATTTTGTCGGCGCCGGCGGCGCTGCTTTCATTGATTCCCGGTATGACGATCCGGTCGATCGGCTCCGCAGGCAGCGACGCCAGAATGACCCGCCTGGCACCGGCGCGTAGATGGGCTTCCATGTTCCGGCGACGCCGATATCGGCCCGTGGCATCGACGACGCAGTGGACGTTCAGAACATCCCATGGAACCTCTTCCGGACGTGCAAGCTGTAGCATTCTTGTCCGGAACTTCTCGTTGATCAGATAGTTGTCTTGGAGCTCGCAGGACGGCTCCTCTACGCCGTCACTTTTAAGCAGATACTGGATGATTTCCGGTTTGCCGATATCGGCCACTGCGACGATCTCGATATCATCTTTTTCCAGCGCAAGGTGATAGAGGTGCCGACCAATCTGGCCCAAGCCCATAATGCCGATTCGGATTTTCCCGTTACGCATCTGGCCACCTCCGTCTTCCGCAAAATTAAGTCCCAACGTTGGCGTTATTGTATACCCGAGCACCTGAAAAATCGATGAATCAAAAGCAAAAACGTTTTCTGGCAGAATCTCGATCCCAAAGCCGTGGAATTTCTCTCCACACTCCCGCGCACCGGTCTCGGCAAGATCGATCGGGAAAAGCTGGAAGTGAAGAATCGGAAGAAGTGACTTCCCAACTCTGCCCGTCCGTAAATCGTAAAAGTTCAATCCCTTTTATCTTTCCGTTTCGGATCAGAAAAATGGGTAAAATTTTATGGCTTCCGACGCTTCTAAACAACTCAGACCGCTTCATTTCGCGCACCGAGTATTAAATTTTAACCTGCTCTTATGATACCTTTTCAGACAATGTCTGGGATTTGCCTTTGTCGAAGTTCGTTCGCCGGCCAAAGTAAACTCCGCTTCTTTACGCCTCTAATACGATTGTGTTATCGATCACGCACCGGCTGGAGGAGTTCATGAGGAACGTACGGAAGCTCGTCGCTATAACCGGCCTCGGCCCGGAGTTTAGTGAAACTCGTCCTGGCGTCCAGCGAATTTGGCCGCCCCTTCGCCGGCCCGCCCGGCATGCCGGCGGACCGCCTTAAAATTTTCCGCGAGGCGTACAACAAGGCCATGAAAGACCCGGCTCTGCTCATCGAAGCAAAGCACACGCCCCTGGAGATCAATCCGACCACTGGGCAAGAACTCGATGCGTCAGCCAAAGAGGTCGTATCGCAGCCTCAGGACGTCGTTGAGCGGATGAAAAAATTAATGGGAAGATAATCATTCATTTGACTGCATCGACTTCGTGAAAAATGGCTCATGATACGAATTCTCCCTCGCCGTTTCATCAACGGGACTTTTGCGTGTTTTGGACGGGCTGCTTTCTCTCCGGCATCGGCAGCCAATTCACCACCGTCGCCATGGCGTGGCAAATTTACGAGCTCACCAATTCAGCGTTTCAGATCGGTCTCCTCGGGCTGGCGCGCCAATTCAGCGTTTCAGATCGGTCTCCTCGGGCTGGCGCGCGCTGTTCCGCAGATTGTTCTTTTGCTCGTCGCCGGACTTCTGGCGGATGCGATGAACCGCCGCAAGCTCATGATGTGCACGCAGATAGGCCTGTTTTGTGTCTCCACGACGCTTGCCCTCCTGACCCTCGCGGGCAAAGCGTCGCCGCAGATGCTTTATATCGCCACGATGCTGCTCGCTCTTTTCACCGCGTTGGAACAACCGTCGCGTCAATCCATAATCCCGCACCTGGTGCCGCGCGAATCTTTGGCGCAGGCGCTGGCCCTGCAAGGCACTCAGCGCCACGTGCCGAATATCGCCGGGCCCTCTCTCGCCGGTCTGGTCTTGGCTCTGTTCGGCCCCGCCGCCTGTTATATGGTGGACGCGATCTCTTGGCTCGCCATGCTCTCGTCGCTCGCGCTCTTGAGAACCAAAATCCCCGAGGGCGGCGGATGGAGGACTGTTTCGCTTAGATCGCTTCGTGAAGGACTGGAATTTGTCAGGGCGCATGGTGTTATCTTTCCGTTAATGGTGTTGGACTTCGGCGCGACTTTCTTCGGCAACGCGCGGGGCCTGTTTCCCATTTACGCGCGGGATATTTTGCTCGTCGGCCCCAAGGGACTGGGAATACTCTATTCGTCGCGCGCCGTCGGCTCTCTTTGCGCGGCCATGGGCCTGAGTTTCCTGGGTCCGGTAACCCAGGGTGGCCGCTGGATTCTCATGGGCATAGGAGTTTACGGCATCTCTACGGTTTTGTTCGCTGGCTCACATACCTTCTGGTTCTCCGTATTGATGCTGGCGATCTCCGGCGCGGGCGATACCATCAGCTCCGTTCTTCGCTCGACGATCAATCAGTTGATCACCCCCGACGAGCTGCGCGGACGGATGTCGTCCATCAACAGCATTTTCACCAGCAGCGGCCCGCAACTGGGCCAGTTTGAATCGGGGATCGTAGCCGCCTGGCTGGGTGCGGAAGCATCGGCGCTGACCGGCGGGTTGGCGACGTTGGCCATTCTTGCGGCAGTGGCCGCGGTTTTTCCCAACGTGCGCCGGTTCAGCATTCGACACCAGCTCACGAAGTAAGATCTGGCCTCAGTCTCAATGACTTATTTCGCGTCGTGAAAAATAATGCCGAGCGTGCATCGGGCGCCTGAATGAACGGTGCTTACTCCGTGGCGAAGATTCGCTCGGTAGTAGCCTTGCGCGCCTCGAACCGGCCGATGATGAACCGAAAAGATCACCGCATCGCCTTGGTTAGGCGAGAGCACTTCAACGCGGGATTGCTTGCGCGGCCGCTGTTCGGCAAGCACAAATTCGCCGCCTGCAAAATCGCGCCCTCGCTGACTCAGGAAGAAGGTGACTTGAAATGGAAAGACGATCTCGCCGTACAGATCCTGGTGCAGACAATTGAAATCACCCGGGCCGTACTTCAGGAGCAAGGGCGTCGCGCGCTTTTGGCCGGCGCGGTGGCATTGCTCCGTAAAGTCCGAAAGCTTTTCGGGATAGTGTGGCTGCTTTTTCCCAAGCCGATCGATCCATTCGTTCGCGAGCGGCACAAGATGAGGATAAATGAAAGACCGGAGCTGCTCTACGATCCGGGGCAGCGGATAATTGAAGTATTTATACTCGCCCTGGCCGAAGGCATAACGGGACATCTCGATCCGACTGCGAAATTGACGGTCGTCGGCATAATAGGCGGCTATTTCTTCACAAATTTCCCTGGAGAGAACACCGGGCAGGATCGTAAATCCATGTTCATCGAGATGAGACCGCGCTTCTTGCCAGTCGATTTCCTGGTCGCAAAGCGCCTCCGGGAGATTCATTTAAAGTCCCTCTTAGCTCGTCACCCTTTCTACGGCTCTTGCTTCGAGAGTTAACAACATTGCCTTGGTCTCGAGGCCACCGGCAAAACCGGTAAGCGCGCCGCTCGCACCGACAACCCGATGACAAGGAAGAATGATCGACAACGGATTCTTGCCGTTGGCGGCTCCCACGGCTCTAGACGCTTTGGGTAAGCCGATGGTCTTGGCCAAGTCCAGGTAACTCCGGGTCTTGCCAAACGGTATTTCCTTCAACGCCGACCAAACTCTTTTCTGAAATTCGCTGCCGCGTGGCTCGAGAGGAACCGTAAACCGAATTCTTTTGCCAGCGAAATATTCCGAGAGCTGTCGCTCTGTCTCAAGCAGGATCGGGTGGCGCTGATCGAGCTTCAACGTACCGAGCCTCACTCGGTTCGGCCGCTCTTGCTCCCAGAGAACGGCGACCAGAGCTTTGGCGCTGGCGACCAATTTGAGTTTGCCGACCGGCGATTTCATTTCTTTGTAGAATAGAGTCATGCTCGTTCCTCCTTTTTCTCTTGGAAAGCGTTTGGGCAAATCCCTTCCAAAGGTAGATCGCCGCATACGACCTCCAAGGTTTGATGGCTGCCAAATCAAGATCGGGATGAAGCTCAAGTACCCGCCTGAGGATCAAATCCGTCCGAGGAAACGCGTCCGTGTCGCCGATGGACCTCAGGCTGATATATTCAGCCGACCAGGGACCCAGCCCCTTCGTCTCAAGCAGTGCTTTCCGAAACGCCATCGGGTCTTGAGCTTCCGAAAGAGAAATCGCCCCGTTCAGCACGCGACGGCTGAAATCGCGAATCGCCGCTCTCCGAGCGATGGTCGTTCCCACCTTACCAAGATCGGACTGCGCCAAAGCTTCAGGACCAGGAAATAGATAGGCTTTTTCTCCCGATATCGGGTGAACGATTTCCTCGCCGTAACCACGCACCAGTTGTCCGACAAGGTTACACCGCTGCTCAGCCGAAACCAGTTGGCCCAAGATCGAGCAGACGGCCGTTTCAAAACCATCCCATCCAGCCGGCAGTCTCAATCCCGGAAAACGATCATGAAGTTTTGAAAGAAGCGGAACCTGGGCAAAGCTATTCGCAATCAGGATGGGATCGGAATCTAAATCGAACATCCTCCTGACACGACTCACGACCTCAAAAAGAATCTTGGGGTCTTCAGTTACCACCCTGAGCTTAAGCTGCGGTTCGGCGGCCATCGGTTGAACTTGGAGAAATCCGAGTGTGCTGCTCATGCGAAAGACCCGCTCGAAGGAGTTTTCCGTGACGTGTTCGACTCCCGGAATCGGATGAGACCGATAGAAGCGAATCATGGTACGCCAATCGTAAGGAGGCCTGAACGAAAGCTTGAGCTCGATCCCGTCTCCGGTTGCGGTCTTTGAACGAGCCTTTCTTAATTGAGAAGGTGCCCGGCGAAAGCGTTTCTTAAAAGCATCGTTGAAACGTCGGAGCGAAGAAAAGCCGGCGGTCCGCGCCACGGTCATCATCGGCATGCCGGTCTCCACAACCAATTTGCGCGCAAAATTGAGCCGGTTGTTGTCAGAGATCTGCTTGGGCGTCTGGCCGATTTCTTCTTCGAAAAGCCGGCGCAGATGTCTTGCGCTCACGCCCAATCGTTCGGCGAACTGCTCTTCGTTCGTACGATGAAGGGCGTTGCTGGCGATGAGTTTGAGCGCTCTCTGAACGACCGCTTTTTTTCCCCACCAGGCGGGTGAGAGAGGAGCGCATTCCGGCCGGCACCTCAAACAGGGTCGGTACCCAGCGGCTTCCGCCGAGGCTGCATCGGGGAAGAATTCGACATTTTCCCGCTTGGGTTTTGCCGGGCAAATCGGCCGGCAGTAAACTCCGGTGGTTTTAACCGCGACGAAGAATTTGCCGTCGAAGCGGTAATCTCGAGCGCGCAAAGCTTTGTAAAGATCTTTCATGGCTTGGTAAGAACAGTATTGGAGTAAATGGAGCCCATGCGCAAGGCATAGACTCGCCGTTTTCGGACGTGATCGTCTCTTCTAAAAATGGGAGAAATTTTTATACTATGCTAGTGTCCTGGAACCAAAGTTCGTTAAGTAAGTCATTCAGATCTTCGCCGTCATACCGGCGAAAGCTAGTATCCAAAAGTCTTTGAAATTCCTGGATTCCGGCTCGCGCCACCCCGGACTATGATCCGGGGTTGGCCGGAATGACACCAGAATTATTCAGCGAACTTCGGAGCCACCACACTAGCAAGGCTTTGGAAATGCTCAATCGGCCGGGTGGTAATGGCCAAGATTCGAAGGGTGTTGCTTCTGATCGTACTCAACCTTGGCGCGAAGATTCAAAGCTTTAGCATGTCTGACCTACAATGCCGCGCGTCCGTCTTTCCCAGAGCGAGCGAAAAACCGTTCCTGTGGATGTAGATTTGGCTGCACTCTTTTTTTCGACTCAGCGCTTCGATCAAACGGATCAGAGGCTGCCTTCCGTTCAGAAATTCCTTCGGCGCACCGGCGGTATACAACGCTTTCACCGCTTCCTCACCCGCATACACCCGGAGCAAAAGGTCGTCGTCGGAAATAGACGGTCCACCGAAGCGGCTCCGGATCTCTTCAAGGGACGGGTCGGGCGGTGCCCAACGTTCCCACTCTTTCGCGCGACTCCGGCTCAAAATCTTGTCCTTCACGTCGGGATCCATGAGGTCGGGCGCTTCCTTGCCCCAGAGTCCCAGCGCGTACTGGATGACTTGATCGGTGACTTCCTTGTAACGCTCGCCGACGATGACGTTGATAGCGGCCTGAGAGCCGACAAACTGGGAAAGCGGAGTCACCATGATGGGATAACCGAATTCCGCGCGCACGCGAGCGGCTTCTTCCAAGGTCGCCTGCACCTTGTCTTCCATTCCCACCACGCGAAGCTGATGGCGCAGATTGGAAATCATACCTCCAGGCACCTGGTGCAGATACTGGGACTGATCGTACGCGAGCGGTTTTCCGATAGGAAACCCGTCCCGTTTCGCGACGGCGGTGAAATGCTCCTCGACCGGCTTTAACTCCTCTTCATTTACAATCGGGGTATAGCCCAGAGCCCGGAGGTTCTTGGCTATATTGAAGATAGAAGGTTGAGAGGAACCGTTAGCGAGTGGCGGCACGGCGGTGTGCAGGGTTTGGATGCCAAGTTTCACTGCCTCCAAGTAACATAGCGGTCCCAAGCCGTTGTTGGAGTGGCCATGAAATTCTACCGGCACGTCGCCGGCATTCTCGAGGATAACCGGTATGAGAGTTCGCGCCCGCTCCGGCGTGAGAAGGCCGCCCACGTCTTTGAAGCAAATCCGATAGGGCCGAATAGCCGCTGCTTGCCGGGCTCGTTCCGCGTAATACTGATCCGTGTGGCGCGGCGAGACGGAATAGATCAGATTCACGATGGTTTCCATCCCCACCGCGCGGAGCTCTTGCAGCTCTTTTTCGAAGCCTGGAAAATCGTTCCAGCTGGTGGACGTTCGCGTAAGCGTAATGCCGTATGCCACGGCGCGCTCGACAAAAAGTTTCATCACCGCGGGCGGCAGCTTCACGAAAGTGCCGGATCCATGCATGCCGCCGTGGAGGCGCAAGCGGGTGCGCCGGAAACACTTCGTCCCCTCGCGCACCCATTCCCACGGATTTTGTTTTTGTTCGCGAACGTATTTCTTGATCATCGTGGAGCAGAAAAATTCCAGCGACTCAAACCCCGCGCGATCCATTGCCTCGGCAAC
>WNGH01001978.1_pt1 | contig 19281 bp, 16 predicted proteins | sample 5400631 | NCBI WGS metagenome assembly WNGH01 (sample SAMN13153373, study PRJNA577476) | soil metagenome | isolation source: 115 cm soil or saprolite under Garry oak tree replicate 1 | place: USA:California | collected 2016-06-15
CAGCAGAAGACGCTGAAGATCCTGCAGTGGAGCCACTTCGTTCCCGCTTGGGACACATGGTTCAACAACACTTTCACCAAGGAATGGGGCCAGAAGAACAACACGAACGTGATCGTGGACAACATCAACCTTGTTGACCTTTCCGCAAGGGCCGCCTCCGAGGTCTCGGCAAAGAAAGGCCACGATCTCTTCATGTTCCTTTCTCCGCCCGCGGCCTACGAGCAGCAGACCATTGACATGACCCCCGTTTACCAGGAAGTGGAGAAGAAGCACGGAAAGAAGATTGATCTGGCGCATAAATCGACGTACAACCCGAAGACCAAGAGGTACTACGCCTTTTCCGATGCCTACACTCCCGATCCGGGCAATTGGCACAGGGATTGGTGGACGGAGGTGGGTTATCCCAAAGGGCCCGACACGTACGATGAACTGCTGGACGGCGCGAGAAAGATCAGACAGAAGAGCGGTCATCCTTGCGGCCTGGGTCTTGCTCAGGAATTGGACACCAGCATGGCCATGCGCGCCATTCTGTGGTCCTTCGGCGGCGCCGAGCAGGATGAGCACGGCAACGTGACCATCAACTCCAAGCAGACCATCGAAGCCTTGAAGTTCATGAAAGCGCTCTACCAGGACACGGAGACACCGGAGGTGTTCACCTGGACTCCTCCCTCCAACAACCAAGCCATGCTCGCCGGCAGAGTTTCTTTTGTGATGAACGCCATCTCCATCACGCGCCAGTCAGAAAGAGAGCACCTGCCGATCGACAGCAAGATCATGATCAGCCCGGCCCTGAAGGGCCCGGTGCGTCGGGTCGCCGCCGAGCACGTGATGAACTGCTATGTGATCTGGGAGTTTGCGGAGAACAAGGAAAGCGCGCAGCAGTTCCTGATCGACTACATGGACCATTTCCACGACGGCTTTGTCGCCGGGCAGTTTTACAACTTCCCCTGTTTCCCGACGACGGTGCCGGACTTGCAGAAAGAGATTGCCAACGACCCCCGGGCGAATCCACCGGATAAATACAAGGTGCTGGGCAACGTGCTCGAGTGGGCCACCAACATCGGCTATCCGGGCTACGCCACCGCCGCCATCGACGAGGCGTTTAAGACCTGGGTCATCCCCACCATGTTTGCCAAGGTCGCCCGCGGGGATGAAGCCCCGGAGAATGCCGCCAAGGCTGCCGAAGAAGAGTACAAGCGGATCTTCGCCCGGTGGAAATAGCACGGGGGCTCGATGGCAGTCGTTGAAACCCGGAACCTGACGAAGGTATTCAAAGAAGGAGAATTAGGGGCAGTCAATAAGGTAAGTCTGGCGACCCGCGAAGGGGAGTTCCTGGTCTTCCTAGGGCCTTCGGGTTCCGGGAAGACCACTCTTCTCCGCATGATCGCCGGGCTGGAGACGCCCACTTCCGGTGAAATCCTGATCGGCGGGCAGGTGGTAAATCACCTGACGCCCCGGGAGCGCCGGATCGCCATGGTGTTCCAGAGCTACGCTCTCTATCCTCACCTGAGCGTGTACAACAACATTGCGTTTCCCCTGAAAGCGCAGAAGGTCCCGAGGGAGCAGCACCGCACGAAGGTGGAATGGGCCGCGGGCCTGCTGGGCATCGGGAAACTGCTCGGCCGGAAGCCGCGCGAGCTCTCGGGTGGCGAGCGGCAGCGGGTGGCGCTGGCGCGCGCCATCGTGCGTGAGCCCGCCGTGTTTCTGCTCGATGAGCCCCTCTCCAACCTCGACGCGAAGCTCCGCGCCTCGGCGCGCGAGGAACTCGAGCAGTTTCATAAGAGCGTCGGAACCACTACGATTTACGTCACCCACGATCAGGTCGAAGCGATGGCCATGGGTGACCGCATCGTGGTGCTGCACCAGGGCGTGGTGCGGCAGATCGGCACACCGAAAGACGTCTACGAGGATCCCGCCGATACGTTCGTCGCCACCTTCCTCGGCTCACCCCCCATGAATCTCGTGGAATTCTCGGACGTCATCGTGGGCTTTCGCCCGGAGAGCTTTCTACCGGCAGATTTGCTCCCCGGCGCAAAACACGTGAGGTTCCGCTACAAGGTCAACTATGTGGAATACCTCGGCGCCGAGCGCGTGCTCTACGGAGCGATCGAGGGCAGCCACTTCGAATCCAAGGAAATCATCTCGCGCCTGTCCTGGACCATGCCGGCCGGCTATGACGCGGGCTCGGTGCACGATTTTGCCGTGGCCGAAAGCGACTTGCGCTTCTTCGACCGCAAGACCGAAAAACGCGCCGATCCGAGGCCCTACCCGTGGCAATGAGCAACCGACAACTCGGCGCGGTGATGTTCGCCCCCGCGGTGCTGTTCATCATTTTTCTCATTGGTTTTCCGTTTGTGCTGGCCGTTCTCTATGCCTTCAGTGACGCCCGCATCGGCAGCACAGGGTTTCATCTGGTCGGTCTGGAAAACTTCCGCAGCATTCTCCAGAGCCCCAGCTTTCGCAAAGCGCTACAGAATTCGATCGTGTTCACCGTCTGCGCCCAGGCCATCGTGATTGTGTGTTCCACCATCCTCTCTATGGCCCTCGAAAAGCCGTTTCGTGCCCGCGGCCTGGTCCGGCTCCTGATCCTGCTGCCCTGGGTCGCGCCGGTTTCTCTGGGCACGATCGGCTGGAAGTGGATCCTCGACTCGATCTACAGCGTGATTACATGGGTGCTGATCTGGTTGCATTTCTACAAGCCCTACAGCGCGCCCATGTGGCTGGGGGAGCCGCACCTGGCCATGGCTTCCGTCATTCTCGTCCACTGCTGGCGCCTGATTCCCTTCTCCACCGTCATCATGCTGGCGGGACGCTCCGCCATTCCCAAAGAAATCCCGGAGGCTGCCTCGATTGATGGCGCGGGCTTTTGGCGCACCCTCTTTCACATCACCATCCCGATGATGACGCCCATCATCAGTGTCGCTTTGCTCTTTGGGATCGTTTTCACGTTTACGGACATGACGGTTGTCTACATCCTGACCGCCGGCGGGCCTTTCGATTCCACACAGACCCTGCCTTCGCTCGCCTTCGCCACGGGAGTTCAGGGCAGCGACCTCGCTGCCGGGGCCGCGATCTCGCTGTTCCTGGTGCCGGTGCTGGTGGCGGTGGCGTACTTCATGCTTCGCGTGGCGCACCGCGCGGAGGTGGTGTGATGCAGCGTGGTGGCTTCCGCACGATCGGTGCCCGGATCGTCCACGTTTCGGTGCTGGTGGTCTTTACGATTTTGCTGGCGTTTCCTTTCTATTGGATGGTAATCGCCACCTTCAAACAAAACATTGACCTCTACACCGTCGAGAACAATCCATTCACCTTCAACGCTAAACCGACCCTGGATCATCTGCGCTTGCTGTTTGGAGAAACTCAATTCGTGCGCTGGCTGGGTAACACCGCGCTCGTGGGTGCGCTCGTCGTCGTCATCACGCTGCTGCTGGCTGTGCCGGCCGCCTACGCGCTGGCCCGCCTTACCGGCCGCTGGGGTCAGCGCCTGGGGATTGGGATCTTTCTCACCTATTTGATCCCGCCCACCCTGCTCTTCATTCCTCTCTCGCGGGTTGTCGCACTCCTGGGCTTGCAGGACACGATCTGGTCCGTGGTGCTCGTCTACCCCAGCATGACGATTCCGTTTTCCATTTGGCTCCTGATGGGCTTTTTCAAGTCCATTCCCAAGGAACTGGAAGACGCGGCCATGGTGGACGGTCTCACACGCTTCGGCGCCTTCATCCGCATGGTCGTGCCCATCTCCATCTCGGGCATCCTCACGGTGGTAATTTTCAGTTTCACGCTGGTGACCCAGGAATTCGTGTACGCTCTCACCTTCATTTCTCCCGAATCAAACCAGATGGTCGGCGTGGGAATCCCGATTTTTCTGGTGCGGGGTGACGTCTACTTCTGGGGCTCGCTCATGGCCGCGTGCCTGATCACCAGCGTGCCGATCGCGGTCCTCTACAACCTGTTTCTCGACCGGTTCATCGCTGGGTTCACAGTGGGCGCCGTCAAATAGCAATTTCACGGGTTCGCAAGCGCTCTTCCCCGGCCAGACGATCCTGGAAGCGGCGCAGTCATCCTTCTTCTTCCTGCTGCTTCAATCCCGTTTGGTCCGAATCACATTCCGAGCAAATTCGGCACAAGATTTACGTAGCCGTTTTCTAGCGCCCAGAGACCGAGAGGGATGCTTGCCAGTTCGTCGACCTCTGGAATCGCCAGGCCGTTCTTGGTTAGGTCCGCAGTGATGAGAAACATCCTACAAGCGTCGCAGGCATGGATGGCTCCTTCGAAGAGCGTGGGCCTTGCGTATCAGGGAAACAGTCACCCGAGAAAGTTCAGGGCGGCTATCGCCATGCCTACGCCGAAAAGGACTCCTGCGAGCACCCGCTTTGATCCGCCCTCACCGAAGGCAAAAGTCAGTCCTGATACGACTATGGCGACGAGTGATAGTCCACGCGCAATAGTGCTGGTAAATGCCTGTTGGAGGACGTTTACTGCGTTCTCCGACGGTGAGGTTCGGGTGATACCTGCCCTTTTCAATCGAGTTGATCGTCTGGCGCGTCACACCCACTTGGGCAGCGAGCTTTGCCCGGGACCATTCTTGCTCCGCTCGCAACACGCGCAATCGGGTCCTCATTGACGGCATATCATTCACTCCGTTCAAGACGCGGCTGAAACTTGGGCGCAACTTGGGCGCAAAACTACCTCCTCAAAGGCCTAAATCGAAGTGTCCAGGGGAGGAAGACCAACGGAATCAAAGGGACTTTGGCGGAAGCGTGTGGGAGTCGAAAGGACAAACTAAAATGCTAAGGCTTGTGCTCTCAAGGCGTTGCACCCCCACGCTCCTGCCAACCCGTACAAACGGAACAAGGCGCCCATTAGACCCACACCTGAAGATTGGAAAGTTTAGAACAAGAATCCAAGGCTTGAACTGACACACTTATCGGATTGAAGAACTATTTGTCACGCAGGAGATGGCAGTTCTGAGGCCGGTCGTCCGCGCGAATTCCCACGCGGCGGAGTTTCCTCCCGGCTATGACCGGATATTTTGTGGGCCCGACTACAACCATCCATCCTCGGCTTACCACTGCAAGCGCAAGCTGAACTGAATCAGGCGAGGGTCGAATGTATCGCCGATCTTGCCTACCCCGCTCTGGTCGAGGCGGTTTTCAGGCAACTCGAAGTTCGCATGATTGAACAAGTTGAAGAACTCCGCGCCGAACTGCACTCGCTGACTCTCTCTGATAAGACTAGCTAGCGTCACTCAGGAATAATCCCTAATGACGACAATTACCCGGCGTCATGCCTACCGTATTAGGCGAAAACGTGGTACTCAGTCTTAACCAAACCGCTTGGGTAGTGCTGAGTTGCTACGGAACGGAGCCGGATATCACGCGGTAGCGTGCCGAAGAGAGGAATTCCGTCTCCAATGACCACAGGCACTCGAATGATAATGATGCGTTGAATGAGGCCTGCGCGCAGGAACCGTCGAATCGTGATCCCTCCGTCGACGTAGAGGTGGTGGGCACTACTAAGAGCGAGTTTTGAAACGATCTCAGCCGGAGGTCCGGTCATCTGCTCCACAATGCCTCCGCGCGCCACACACAAGTCGACGGGCCGGCTACTCAGGACCACGACGCGTTTTTGACCCTCTCGATCCACCCAACTGAGCTCAACAACTTGGATAGCTCTTACACTACGCGACTTTGCGGGATCATCCGATCAGTCGAAGGAGCTAGTTGCGATCGCCCGAACGTCTTACTTTAGCGTGGCTTCAGCCCGAATGGGGTATCGTAGCGCATGGAGTCCATGACTTACGACGCATCCCGACTGTTAATCGAGCTGGGTCTTGTCGTCGTCGGCCTTGCTGTGCTGGCGCGGATCGCGAGCCGATGGAGCATCTCTTCCATCCCTTTCTATCTGCTTGCTGGTCTCGCATTCGGCAAGGGGGGACTGGCGCCACTGAACGTCAGCGCAGGGTTTATCCACGTCGGCGCCGAAATCGGAGTGCTCCTGCTCCTGTTTATGTTGGGGCTGGAGTACACGGGCGAAGAACTGAAAGAAAACCTGCGGAGTGGGTTTCCGGCAGGCGTCACCGATCTGGCGCTGAATTTTCCACCCGGCCTTGTCACGGGGCTGCTCCTCGGCTGGAAGCCTTTGGCCGCAGTCTTGTTGGGCGGAGTCACGTACATCTCTTCCTCTGGTGTGATTGCCAAGGTGCTGGCCGAACTTCGGCGGCTGCAATGCCCTGAGACCCCGGTCGTGCTTTCTATTTTGGTGCTTGAGGATCTAGCGATGGCTGTCTACCTCCCACTTGTCGCGGTGCTCTTAACGGGAGGAGGTGCTGGAAGAATGGCTGTGTCGGTTTCGGTGGCGGTGATCACGGTTTTTCTGGTGCTGCTAATTGCAGTCCGGTTTGGGAAGCGACTGAGCGGCTTCTTAGCCCACGAGTCGGATGAGATCATCCTACTAACCACGTTCGGGACGGTCCTTCTGGTGGCCGGGATTTCACAGAGATTCCAAGTATCGGCTGCCATCGGGGCGTTTCTCGTTGGCATCGCGGTGTCCGGCCAAATGGCTGAGCAAACCCACCGGCTGCTGGCCCCACTTCGCGACCTTTTCGCCGCAACATTTTTTTTCTTCTTTGGGCTGCAGATCGACCCAGTAACGCTGAAGCCGGCCCTCTTGTCCGCAGTCTTGCTGGCCGGCGTCACCACATTGACGAAAGCGCTGACAGGTTACTGGGCAACTCGGCGAGTTGGAGCGGACCGGCAAGGTCGCCTGCGGGCAGGGATGGCCTTGGTGGCGCGTGGCGAGTTCTCCATCGTGATCGCGGGCCTGGGTGCTGGTCTAGAGCCACGACTTGGACCGCTCTCGGCCGCCTATGTTCTCTTTCTGGCGGTGCTCGGTCCCATTCTGACGCGCGCCGCTAAATGAGAGCACTCCAACCGTCGGAGAACCAGCCGGTAAATCTTCTCACCAGGGCACAGCACCGTAGGTGTCCCTGGCTCCGCAGCGGCCTGGACAATCCGCCCATTGCAGCGTTGTGTCGACCCGGCGTCATTGAGACGGAAAGCAATACGTCGGAGTTGAGTTCATATCTCACGGTTCCGATTTCTGGCGCATCTACTTTTCTAAGCCGGGAGCCACGCCACTGAAGCGATACTGGGATTCGGAGCGGTTGTAAGAAATCGCTAGAACTCACTCTAGACCCAACGCCATTGGGTAACAAAGCCACAAGCCCGGCTTGAACACATCGGTCAGGAACTCAATTGTTTAGCATGTCGGCCACGTAATTGATTTCTGCCCTTCGGTATTTTTCGTTGGTTAGATGTTACGAACACGACGCCGTAAGTTTCGTCTGCCCACACCTTCTGCGAGGCATGGTCAAGCGAATACCGTGTCTAGGGTATTGTTTTGCTTTTCGATAACCGAGATTCTGCCTCAAGCAAACTGACGCAAGACTGGCTGCCACTTTTCACTAAGCGTCCTGGCTGACTTGAGGGCGTTTCCGGGGCCGATTCTCGGCATCGTGTGAAGTGCCGCCGGCAGGGTTGGTAAACATGCGGACCCTCTTTGATATCTTGAAAAAAGACCGCAACGGAACATTCCTATGGGTAGAGGAAGTGAACGACATTGAGACTGCCAAGGCTCGATTACGGCAGTTGTCTGCGAAATCTTCAGACGAATTTGTTATTTTCCGTCGTATTGACCTCCGAGTAGTTGCCAGCTCTGGTTCACGCGAAAGTTGGAAGGCTTTGTATGAAAGTCTACCTTCCATTTAAGTGTGGTTGGTTTCGGCTGCACTAGGAAGTGAGCAGCACGTTTTGCGACAGATATCGTCTGCGTCGCGAGGGCACAATTATGGTAATTGTCGACCGAGAACTCCAAAAGCGAGAACAATCTGGTGCGCCTATTAGAGTGGGTGTTGTCGGCGCGGGTTATATGGGCCGCGGCATCGTCACGCAGCTTCTTCGGCCGCCTGTCGGCATGCGCCTGGCAGCGATTTCCAATCGCACGGTCGAAAAAGTTGAACGCATCCTGCTGAATGCTGGCATCGGCCATTTTCTTCGTGCGGGTTCTTCAGCGCAAGTGGAGCACGCGGTCGCCCGGAGAGAATACGCTGTCACGGATAACCCAACGCTCTTGTGCGATGCGGAAAATATCGATGCCATTGTTGACGCGACAAGCGATATCGAGTTTGGGGCGCAGGTCGCCATGCGCGCCATAAAACACGGCAAACACATTGTTCTCAATGCGATTTTGGACGCTACGGTAGGACCACTGCTCAAAACCTACGCGGATCGTTACGGTGTGGTCCTAACATACACAGACGGCGACGAGCCAGGTGTAGCCGCCAACCTCGTCCGATTCGTAAAAAGCATCGGTTACGAACCAGTGGCCGCTGGCAACCTTAAGGGTCTGCTGGATCCCCACCGCACTCCTGAAACGCAGAAAGCATTTGCGCAAAGGGTGAATCAATCAGCGGAAATGATCACCTCCTTCGCAGACGGAACGAAACTTGCTATCGAGTGCGCGATTCTTGCCAACGCCACCGGCTTTAAGACCGGAAAGCGTGGCATGTACGGTCCCCGGTGCGCCCATATTCGCGATGCAGCAGCTCTCTTTCCTAAGGAACAGCTATTGAACGGCGGCCTTGTGGATTTCGTGCTGGGAGCCGAGCCCGGTACCGGGGCTTGGGTTATTGGGTACAACGAAGTTCCGGTTAACCGGGAGTATATGCAGTACTTCAAGATGGGCGAAGGGCCCTTCTACGTTTTTCATACTCCGTTCCACTTGCCCCACCTTCAGGTGTTGAACACTATTGCGCGAGCGGCTCTGTTTCACGACGCTACGGTGGCTCCGTTGGACCAACCGGTTTGCGATGTACTCACGGTGGCGAAACGCGACTTGAAGTCTGGGGAAATACTCGGTCCGGTTGGAGGTTTCGATTATTACGGTGTTTTGGATTCCGCGAACACCGTGCAGCAAGAGCGGCTTCTGCCAGTAGGTCTTGCCGAAGGCCACCGCCTAAGTCGCGACGTCCGCAAAGACCAGCCAATCACCTATATGGATGTTTCGGCTCCCCGTCGAGATCGTCTCTGTGACGTGCTACGCGCAGAACAAGATGCGCGGTTTTTTGCTCCGACGCACACCCCCTCGGTAGCAGCGGCGGCGCACGCCTCGCCAATTGCGAGGTACTAATTTTCCCCGATTTTGAGAGCGGTTCAGATATAGCACGCAAGATTTGCTTTCGGCAGTCAAGTGTATGGTGATGAGAGGTTTAGCTGGGCGCTACGTGATTTTGCGAACTTGGTCTCGATCCCTTTCGGGACTGGCTTCGGCGCATAGTGCCAGAAGTTGATTGGATACCTTCGGTTACTGCCGACGGAAACTTAGTATAGCGCTTAGACGTACAGCCGTCGTGCAGAGTGCTCGATCCAGCAGTACTCGCCGCGATGGAGAAATTAGAAGCGACTTTGGATGCCATGAACGAGTGTGCACCAAGAGTGCGCCATGTAAATCAGGGCATGTGGCAAGACGTTGAAAGCAAACGGGGAGAGGTGGCCGAGAGCCTGAAGGCGGCGGTTTGCTAATTTTACCTGCCCCTGTTCGTATCCACCGATTTTCACGTATTTTGTTCGTGTTAGCCGATTCTCAGTTGCGGCAACATACTCTCAATTCTCCGCATAGGGCGTTCGAGCCGTTACGCAAGGGTGTGTCGACGTCAGCCCTTCGAAACGGTGTCGTTTTCGCGCGCTGGTGCCGCTCACTGATCTCTCGTTCCGCTGCGACCTAGTCAAGCCGCCTACGACGTCGCAGGCTTTCTTTCTGGGGGGCTAGTGAGACACCGGACCCGCTTGGAACAATCCGAGCGTTACGTCGGAACCTTTTCGTCGCCTAGTTCGTATCAGAGTTGAAGTAGAATGGGGTAGCGTTTTTTCGGGTTGGCTTGGAGCAATTTTGAACCGAAAATTCCACTTTGTGGCGTTTGCTCTGGTCCTCGGATTCACACTGTTCGCAGTGCAGGAAATCGAAACCTTCGATGATGGGCTTGCCGACAATGACCAGGCAGTGCTTTGTATTGGCATCGTAGCTCCTTGCACCAAAGAACCGCCTGAATCCTCAAACAGCAGATTGTTCAGTCTTGCCGCCCCAAGTCTCTCCCCATTGACTCTCCTCATGGCTCCTGTCAAAGCCGGACGGGACCTCCTGAACCTACTCACGCTTCAAAAGAAATAGCCCGCTTACTACCCCTATTTACCGACCGCCTGTGAGCAGGATTGAGCGCGTTCTTGCGTACTTGCAGCCTGTGGGCTCTAGACCAGCACCAGCGGGACGGCTCGATTCTCTAAGCGTCTACCAATACGACTGTTCGGCGGGAAAAGGAGTGGATCGGTAATGCAAGACGACTCCCGTCTCGGTGGGCAACATCGGCCTTTGCCGAAGGCGATACAGAGAACTAAGCGTCTTTTCAAGATCGTCTTCGGTTTCACCCTTCTTGCGATAGGGGCACCAATGCTTGTCCTTCCTGGCCCTGGCTGGCTGACTATCGGCCTCGGCCTCGTGGTTTTGGCAACCGAGTTTATTTGGGCACGGCGCCTGCTGAACCGGCTTAGGGAGCAGGCAATCAAGCTCGGGAGGTCTGTTTTGGGAGGAACTGGTCCGAATGAGTCTTCAGATTCGCGCTAGGGCGCAAGGAAACGCCCCACGCCACCGAGAAGGAGACCTCCCAAGAATGAGGCAGTGCCGATCAATGCCGGATGCGCGAACTAGGCACGAAGTGTATTCCGCTTCCGGCTGTTAGACCTCTTGCGAAGGGATCAGTAGTTTTCGGAATTGAGAAGTTTCTTTCAGATTGGGGGGAGTTGAGTTTAGGCATGCAGCGTCGACGGCTGATCTTTGTTTAGCGAGCTGAGAGGGAAGGAGTTAGGCCATCGTGGATCTGCACGAAGTTTCCTCAACGCTTATTCATGCCCATAGGCCGAGCCGGTGGGGAGCCCGAATAGCGCGCATAGCCGGTTTCGGGGGCTTGCTTGCAATATTAGCCGCGGAGGGCTTCTATTCTCTGAAAATTGCGCGGCAGATCCAGGCGAGTAATACGGAAATGCGGCGTGATTTTCTCTCTCGCGATCGCACGCTCGAGCAGATTCGCTCAGCTCTCTATGAGTCAGGGAACGTTGTCCGAGACTACGTCCTAGTGGAGCCCAGCGAAAATAAGGCTGAAACGCTTCGCACCGAACTCATGACGATCCATTACGACATGGAGACGGCGCTAAAAGTCTATTCCCATTCGTTGCGTCCCGAGGAGAAAAGGCCATTTCAACAACTCGCCACTGAAGTGGGAACCTACTGGTCGACTCTGGAGCCCATCTTCGACTGGAACGCAGAGGCAAGGAGGAACCGAGGCGATTGGTTTCTTCGCCATGAAGTGCTCCCGCGGCGAACCACGGTGCTGGCGATCGCCCGCGAAGTTAGTGAAGTGAACGAGCAGGCGCTTCAGGAGGACGAAAGACGGGTCGCTGATTTATTTGCGCAGTTCGAGGGGCGTCTGCAGATCATCACAGCGTTAGGTTTGGGGCTCGGCTTGGTGTTGGCAGCTCTGACCGTGACGTATACCTTGCGTCTCGAGAAGATGGCTGACGAGCGGTACCACGAAAGTTTGCGTATCCAGAACGAACTAAAGGATCTCTCCGCGCGGCTGGTCAGTGCGCAGGAGGGGGAACGGCGCGCGATATCAAGAGAGCTTCACGACGAGGTTGGTCAGTCTCTCGGTGCACTGCTGATGGACGTTGACAACCTGTTGACAACACTGGGCGCAGACGGCGTTTTTCGCGAGCGCCTGGATAGGATGAAGCCCCTTGTGGAAAACTGCGTTAACGTGGTTCGTAATATATCCCTGCTGCTACGCCCTTCAATGCTGGACGACTTGGGGCTAGTGGCGGCACTGCAATGGCAGGCACGCGAGGTTGCCAAGCGCAGTAGTTTGACAGTGGACATCGTCGAGAAAAACGTCTCCGATACTTTGCCAGAGAAATACAGGACCTGCGTATACCGAGTCGTTCAAGAAGCACTCAGCAACTGTTCGAAGCATGCCCGCGCGAAGAGAGTTCGCATCATTGTACGCCAAGAGTTGGAACGACTCCTGCTGACAATCGAGGATGACGGGAGGGGTTTCGACGTGCATCGCGTGCGAGGCCTCGGGTTAATTGGTATGTCCGAGCGGGTGACTCACTTGAGTGGCACGTTCGAAGTCGAATCGGAGGAAGGCCGCGGCACCCTCTTGCGAATCGAGTTGCCGCTCGTTAGTGGACACATCCAGGCGGATCAAACGGCTTCATGAAAAAAGTTCGCATTTTATTGGCAGACGATCACACGGTCATGAGGGCAGGATTGCGCGCCTTGCTCGAACGCCAACCTAACCTCGAGGTGGTGGGCGAGGCCGAGAATGGACGCAAGACTGTGGAGCTTGCCTCCTCGCACGTTCCAGATGTCGTGGTGATGGATATCGCCATGCCAAATCTCAACGGCGTCGAGGCGACACGCCGCATGGTCAGCAAACAGCCCACCATCTCCGTTGTCATTCTCAGCATGTATTCCGATGAAAGTTATGTCATGCGCGCCTTGGAAGCCGGTGCCCGCGCCTACCTGCTAAAAGATTCCGCCGTTACTGATTTAATCCGTGCAATTGAGGCGGTCTCGCAAGGTAAGTCCTTCTTCAGTCCAAGGATTAGCCGGATCCTAGCTGAAGAGTACGTCCACGCTCTCAAACAGAAGGGCGTTGCGGACAGCTATGAATTGCTGACATCTCGTGAGCGCGAGATTCTCCAACTGCTGGCTGAAGGAAAGACCAACAAGGAAGTGGCTACCTCATTGAACATCAGCGTCTATACTGCCGAAACACACCGCGGCAATATCCTTCAGAAACTGAACCTGCACAGTTCGGCAGAATTGGTTCTTTACGCTGTCCGGAAGGGAATAATTTCTTAGAAAAGTGAGCGTTGTTTCACAAGGAAGCGAGTTGAGGGTGGCGCATCGAAGGAAACGCTCATCGTTTTCGTACCGCGCCTACTACGGAGTCGAGCCCAATTTACCCACACCAAGGGATAGGAATCCTTGTCCATCCCGATTAGCCTCACCTCCGTACTTAGAGCCGCCGCATGAACCTTTAGTATCTGTCCGCGTGGAGCATGGAGACGGACGAACACTTAGCGCGAAGCGGCCATAGCCACATAACTTTCGCCTCATTGGTTTTTGTCTTCGCGGTGACCGGTTCTGGAAATGCGCACAGGTCGATGCGCTCACGGAAGGAATAAATGCCGAATTTACGAGAGATATTGGTAGTCAGCACAGATGACGAAGTTCGTCGAAATCTGGCGGGAATAGTCGGTCTGTGCGGGTTGGAGCCGGTTCTTTGTGTCACTGTGGCCGATACTCGAGCTGTTCTCGGCCGGTATCCGATCTGCGTTGTGGTCTGTGAGGACCAGCTAGCTGACGGCAACTATCGTGACATCGTCGAAGCGGTAGAGCAGAGTGCTGCAGATGCGCCGGTCATCGTAATTTCTCGGCTGGGCGAGTGGGATAAGTATCTGGATGCGATCCGCGTGGGAGTATTCGATTACATGGGTTTTCCTTCTCGCCGCGGCGAGATCGAGTGGGCGATAAAAAATGCGCTTAGTGAGCGGGCGCGGCAGAACCAACTGAAATCTGGTGAAGTTCGCCAACCATCAAACAGAATCGGAGGAATGCCATGGACTCCGGAGGAATGAAAGTTCTTCTGGTCGGCCAGAACGCGAGGAGCTGCTTTCAACTGCTGCAATTGTTGGACAACATAGGATGTCAGTGTCGCTTCGCGAGCACTTACAGAGATGCTTGCACTTTGATTTCGCAGACGGCATTCGACCTAGTCATCAGTCAGCTTGAGTTACCGGACCGAACTGCTTACCCGCTGCTGGACTGGCTTAGGGGATCGACTGCCACGTTGTTTTTTTCAAAGACCATAGAGAATGGCTGCTTGTGGTTGCCGATGCTCGTACGGGGCAGGGAGTGGGTCGGGGCACACGCGCTACGGCCGGAAGAATTCAGGGACATGCTCAGAAAGACGTTACCGTACAGGGCTCGGGAGGAAAGCGCATTAAAATCGTAAAGAATGTTCTTCGCTGTACTTACACTCTCTTTGCCTTATCACATGCCTGTCCCCAGTGCTTGTGCAATTTATTGGAGCCAGAAAAGCATCGTGCCCCCAAATCAGTCCGTCAAGATCCCGGAAAGGATCTTCCTGCCGTGGCCTACTCCTTACTCTGAGTCTTGACAAACGGACGGGCATCCTTCCTTGCGCTTTCTCTACCACGATTTTTACTCTCGAAGTACGGGCCATAGGGGATGTACCTCTCTCACGTCCCCGCCTACGCTCGGTGAAAATCCGGAGCCCACCTGCGTCGCGTTTGCAATCACTTCGTGACTCGAGAGGTGGTACTAGGTTACGGAGTGGGTGGCGGAGAGGCGTTGTCTAGACGCCGGCTTCACACGAATTTGAAAAGTCGAGGAATAGACAATTTATTTCTCAACGAAAGCTCAAGGGGATTAAGCAACCATGAAAAAACAACTTGCACTTTTCTTCGGTGTTGTTCTGCTGTTGGAGTATCCCGGGCCCTTGGCGCAGGCGCAGGGTCTTGACGGTACCGTCAGAGGAGAAGTCAAAGACCAAGGTGGTGCCGTAGTTGTCGGTGCCAAGGTGACGGTTACGAGCGAGCAAACGGACTTGAACCGGACACAGGAAACCACTTCGGGGGGGTTCAATTTCCCAAACCTTCTCCTTGGTACGTACACAATTATCGTTGAACACGAAGGCTTCAAGAAGTATGTACTCAAAGGAGTTGAGGTCAAGGCAAATCAGGTCACGGAGGTCGCTGCACAGTTGGAGCTGGGTTTATTGAGCCAAACGGTCGAAGTCACGGCGGGCGCTGAGCTTGTGCAAACTACTTCGTCACAGTTGGGAACCAGTTGGAACGCTCGCGAGGCCTCAGAGGTGCCGCTTCCGGTTCTTTCGGGTAATGCGTTGAACCTGTCTATGCTACAGGTTGGCACGACGAGCCAGTCCGGCGGTGTTGCAGGCGTGGGGGGAGCCATCGGCGGTAATCGCCCTCGCAACAACAGCTTTGTTGTCGACGGGGTGGATAACAACGACGTCTCTGTTACGGGGCCGATCCAATACGTAATCCCCGAAGCGGTTGGAGACTTTACGCTTCTCACCAACCAGTTCAACGCGGAATACGGACACTCTACCGCCGGTCAGTTCATCGCAAACACGAAATCTGGAACCAACGACTATCATGGAGAGGCATTCGGATTCGTGAACAACCGCAACTTCAACTCCTTAGACAACCTGACCAACGCCGCCATCGCGCGGGGCGACCTTGCAGAGGCGCCTCGGTTTGACTGGCTACGTACTGGGGGAGCAATAGGTGGCCCGGCGATCAGGGACAAGTTCTTCTTCTTCGGGGCCTACCAGTATGCGACCTTGGGGCAGGCCTCGACGCCAGGCAACGTGAGCTTCGTGCCCACTGCAAACGGCTTTGCTACCCTGAATTCCTTGGCGACTACTCCAGGGTCCGGCGTAAGCCAAATCGCTGTCAACGCGCTGACGAATGTGCTGCCAGCGGCCCCTGTTGCTGATTCCAGCCAGGGCGTGACTGTCACCAATAACGCCACGGGGGCTTCGGTGCCCATTGAAGTCGGTGCACTTACCCCTACGGCCCCGAATTTTTTCACCCAGCACGATTTCCAGACCAATGGCGACATCAACCTGGGAGACCATCGCATGAGTCTTCGCTTCGCCTACGACCGCTTCCGTGCACCGCTCGTTTCAGCTTTTCCTCTTCCCGTTTTTACTGGCGCGCAGCAATTTGACGCGAAGTCGGCCATGGTATCGGATGTGTACTCGATCCGTCCAAACATCATTAACGAATTCCGCGCTGGTTACCGCCGAAGTCAACTTGACACGGGAGTGCCGAATATTTCGCCACCCGGGAGCCTCGACGTGTACCCAAACCTGATCATTGAGCAACTCGGCGGATTGGAACTCGGTCCTGACGGAAATTCGCCCCAGAGCAACGTTCTCAACCAATACCAGTGGGTGGACAACCTCAGTATCTTGAAAGGTGTGCACAATTTCAAGCTCGGCGTGGACGCCCGGCTGTGGATCGCACCTGGCGTCTTCTTGCCGCGTGAGCGGGCGGAATTTCGCTATAGCAGTCTAGATAGGCTCGTGAAGGATGCCGTGCCCGATAACCTCGCTCTTCGAGGAGTAGGTGATGGCTCCTTTGCCGGCAATCAAAAAGGTGTTTTCTGGTTCGTTCAGGACGATTGGAAGCTTCACCCGCGGCTGACTTTGAACGTTGGTTTGCGATACGAATTCGTCACCAATCCCCGCGACGACGCAAAACAGGCCATCAACTCCGCGGCTGATCTGCAAAACCCAACGAACACTAGCCTGCCACCACTCCTCTTCCGCGCGCCCAGGCAGGACATCAATAACTTTGGTCCGCGGATCGGATTCGCCTGGGATATGTTCGGCGACCACAAGACAGCGATGCGCGGCGGCTTCGCAATCGCATACGATGTAGTCTTCCAGAATCTTCCGTTACTGCAACTGCCTCCTCAACTCCAGCAAGAGTTGGGGGTAGAGCAGGCCTGCGTTTCGCTCACCCCCAAGCCCCCCTGGTGCCCTGCACCCAGCCCGAATCCAACAGTGCCGTACAACGAAGAATTCATTATTGCTAATGGCAGAAACTTTCTGGCCAACGCCGGTTTGCCGGGCACTTTCTTCCCGCAGACTCTCTCGCCCGCCGACGCACGCGCTGGCACGCAGGGACTGATCGTGGATACCGTGGCACCGAAGACGGAGGCGTGGTCGCTGAGCGTACAGCGTGAGTTGGGCACCAACTATGGTCTGGAATTGCGCTACGTAGGAACTCGCGGCATCAGCCTCCCTGCCCAGATCCGCCGCAACGCGTCACAGGTACCATCGGATAATCTCTTCCTTCCCACCTTCTTTAACACGTCCGATGTGCCGACAAACGTGTCGTCGACAGCCCCCAGCTTGGCCGATTTCCAAAATGCCGCAGTGCGGCCCTATGCAGCGGATGGGTTCGTTTCGAACATCACGGCCTTCGATCCCGCTGCTTCTTCCACTTACCACGGCGGGTCGGTCGAGTTCACTCGTCGGTTCAGTTCTCTTGGCGGGTGGGGGAACGGCGTGTTTCTCAGGACGGGATATACATTCTCCAAGGCCATTGATAACGCCACGAACGAATTGTTTACCAGCCAAGTCAACCCGCGACGCCCGGAGAACTTTCTCGACTTGCAGGGGGAACGCGGGCGTTCCACCATTGATCACCCTCATAAGTTCACGATTGCGGCCATTTACGAGTTGCCGAAATATACTGGCGCCAGTGCGTGGCTTGGCACAGTGCTGAATCAATGGCAGGTCAGCGCTTCTTACATCGCAGAGTCGGGCCAACCGGTCACTGCGCTTAGCTTCATCGACGCGAACGGCAACGGGGATGCTGCCGGCGACCGCGCCATCTTCAATCCAGGATTCACGGCGCAAAATACGGCCACCGACGTGAACGCTGTTTGCCGTAATGCCGGGACCGGTGTGACTTCTATCGTGGCGCCCGGCGTCTGCGGCGCGGCGAATACAGTCGGCTATGTTGCGGTCAACCCAGCAGCGCAGTTTGTACGCACGCGCCCCGGCACCAGGACCAACGTTGGCCGCAACACCCTGGATTCTCCCGGCCTTAACAATTGGAATATGTCGTTCTTCAAGAAAACCAGAATGACGGAACGCTACATGGTCGAATTCCGTGCCGACCTGCAAAATGCGTTCAACCACGGCCAAGCGATACTCGGCTCTGGCAACATCAGCGGGTTTAACACCAACGCCATCAATGGAACGGACCTTGTGTTCGTCGGCGACAACCCGAACTTCCTGCGGCCGCAGAACGTCCTCACCAATGGAGGTTCCAATAGTCCGTTTAGCGGCATCGTGACGGGAGGAAACGCAGGGTTCAGGCGTTTCGTCCAGTTCGGGCTGAAAGTTCGGTTCTGACCTAAGCGGGGTTCGTGTAGGGGTGCCGCACCACCCCCACCTCCGCCATTGCCCACGATCAGCTCTATTTCGCCAGCCAGCATGAAGGCAGGACCGGCGCCTTTCACCCTAAGTGTGAAGGGCTCGAGTCTTGCCTCCTGCGCGTCCGCCCAAGGTAACGGGAACATGCGATTTGCCACCTTCTTGAACAGGTTCGCCCGGAAAAATGTACTAGTACCAAAATTTTTTTCACCTTTATCCTTTTTCGAGGCCTCTGAGTACATAGAGGGGAGTCTTGGTTGATTCCCCTGCGGGCTAGGTGGAGCCGTCCCACTTCGGTCAGCCACCTGGCTTGATTGCGTGCCGCTTGATGGTCCCGGGCCGGGCGCGAAGGTAGAAACCCTGTCATTCGAGCGCGCGCTCCACGTATGCCTTGAGGAAAATCAAGGCGCAATCACCTATTCCTGAGAAGACGAGGCATTCAAATGACAGCACCACTTCAAACTCCAACCGAACAGTTCGCGGGCGGTCGCCTGGCAACATCGGCCCAACCTCCGCGCACCGCGCCAACCTCTTCTCCAGATAAGCTCTATATGAACATCAAACCATCACACCTCGAAGCCCTGCAAGCCCTTGGTTACACGGAATCAGAAGCTCGCTTTCTCTACATAGTTGCTACCCATTCCGGCTACTTTGCGGCACGTCAATTTCTCGCTTTCACCAGTGGCCATTGGGGCAAGCGCACCACCACATTCTGGGGCAAACTTCACGCCAAGAAACACGCACGCACTGAATACTTCCCAATGAGCGGTAAGGTGTATCACGTCTTCTCGCGCAGGCTATACGGCCAGATCGGCAGGGAGAACCTTCGCAACCGCCGGGAACACGAACTCGAATACGTGCAGCGGCGCATCGGAATCCTCGATTTTGTCCTTTCGCATCCGGAGTACAAATACCTTGAAACCGAACCGAACAAGGTCAGCTATTTCTGCGACCAATTGAAGGTCCCAACTCATTTCCTTCCCGCGAAGATTTACTACGGACAGAAGACCTACCAACCCACAGTTCGTTACTTCGTCGACAAATTCCCAATGTTTTTCGGGAGTGACGCCCCTTCTCCCTTGCCTGTGGTGACGTTTACCTACCTTCAAGGGGCGGAAGCAAGCCTCACCGAATTTGTCCATCATTTGAGAGTTTACCTACCT
>WNGH01012285.1_pt1 | contig 19274 bp, 20 predicted proteins | sample 5400631 | NCBI WGS metagenome assembly WNGH01 (sample SAMN13153373, study PRJNA577476) | soil metagenome | isolation source: 115 cm soil or saprolite under Garry oak tree replicate 1 | place: USA:California | collected 2016-06-15
CCATACCAGACATAAAACGGCGCCAGGAAGAGCAAAGCAACAATCGGTACGTTATCCGGTACCGAGACGATTTCCCAGAGCTGACGCCAATCCCACCACATCGCGTATTGCCTCCGTTACCGCATGCCGCTCGGCCGCAGGATGACCGGCCGCGGGCTCCTCTCTTCCTTGATTTCCGATTCCAGCATCACCGGAGCCGGCCCGGAAATGCCGCCGTCTTTTCGCACCCGCCAGAAATGCAGCACCATAAACGTAAACGCAATCAGCGGAATCGCGATGCAGTGCCAGATGTAGGCGCGCAGCAGCGCGTTCGCATCCACGATGGAGCCGCCCAGCAGCGCGAAGCGTACGTCGTTGAACGGCGTCATGCCGAGCTGCGCGCCGAACGGGCCTTCATGGCCCAGCAAAGGCGTGGCGCGGGCCATGTTGGTGCCCACGGTGACCGCCCAGAAGCCCAGCTGATCGTCCGGAAGCAGATAACCGGTGAACGACAGCAGCAGCGTCAAGACCATCAGGATGACGCCAACGCACCAGTTGAATTCGCGCGGCCGCTTGTACGAGCCGGTCAGGAACACGCGGAACATGTGCAGCCAGACGGCGATGATCATCAAGTGCGCGGCCCAGCGGTGCATGTTGCGCAGCAGCTTGCCGAACGGAACGTCGTGCTCGAGATACAAAATGTCGCGGAACGCCTGGATTTTGGTGGGATGGTAGTAAAACATGAGCAGAACGCCGGTGAACGTCAGGACGATGAACAAGTAGAATGTGATCCCGCCCATTCCCCAGGTGTAGCTGTAGCGCACGGCGTCGCGATTGATCTTGGCCGGGTGCAGGTGGAAGAAAACGTTGGTGAGAACGGAAAGCGCGCGGTTTCGGGGCGTGTCGTCGTGCTTGACGCGGAAGATGGAGCGAAAGAGCTGAGTCTTCTCAGGCGCCTTCAAGCCTTCGAGTTCTTCCTTCGCTTTCTCTTTCAGGACCTTGGGCAGGGCCTTGGCGTCTTCCCGGATCTGCTCGAGAATCCCAAGGCCCTTCTTTGCCCCGTTATCTTCAGGCATCCGATTCTCTCCCACAGCGGCCCGCAATGCCGGGCCGCAAACCAAAAAAGACTCGTTCAGGCGGGCAAGTATGCCCCCGGGTTATCAAACTCATCGCGGCCCGCCTTAGGGTCGCGCACGTAGAGGCGGTTCGTATCCACAATAATTTGCCCGGTTGCGTCCAACTCGACGTGCGCGCGGTCCATGGGGCGCGGCGCAGGCCCTTCAAAGTTTATTGCTTCGTTGTCATAGCCGCTGCCGTGACACGGGCACTTGAATTTATTCTCTGCGGGTTTCCAGTCGGGTGTGCAGCCCAGATGCGTGCAGCGGGCGTAAATCACGAAGATGCGCCCGGGCACGCGGTCCACCCAGATGCGGTAATCGCGCTGAAACTTTGTCTCCACACCCAGCGCGAAGTCCTGAGGATAGCCGATGGAGAAGACCGTCTTGGGCTCGAACAGCGTGCGCGGAAAAAAGAAGCGCAGGAACATCAGGAAGTTGACGCCGAGATAGCCCCAGATGCACGCCCAAATGACCCTTCGGCGCATCTTGTCGGGAGCTGCCGATGCTTCTTCCGAGGTCTTTTTTGCCGGAGCCTTGGGCGCCGCTCCGGCGGCGATGGGTGCGGTCGTGCTCTCGGCGGATTTCGTTTCGGTCTGGTCAGCCATATGAGGCCGGGCCACCTCACGAAGGAAATAAAGAAAACAAATCTTGCGGCAAGACCAACAGATATTTATATGCTGTGCGCAAAATACTGTCAAGGCGATTCCATGCTTCCGGGAACGCCCGCAGGCGCGCGTTTTTCAACGCAGCGGCTCCGCCGCGGACGATTTCCTGCCCGTGGCGCGCAACACCATGTCCGCCAGTGCGGCAATAAATTTCGGCGAATCTCCCACGGCCGGCATCATGCGGAATTTTTCAATGCCCAGCTTTTCGGCTTCTTCGCGCGCTTCGACATTGATTTCGTGAAGCGTTTCGACGTGTTCGGTGACGAACGAAACCGGTATCACAACAACCTGCTTCACGCCGCTTCGGGCCAACGACTCGAGGGTGGCCGTCAGCGTCGGTTCGAGCCATTTCTGGCGGCCTACGCGGCTTTGGAAACAGAGCGTCCAGGAGTTGCTCCAGCCGCCGCGTTCGCGCACCAGCCGCACCGTCTCCTCGACCTGCTTGGGATACGGGTCGCCATTCTCCACCAGAATCAGTGGCAGCCCGTGCGCGCTGAAGACCAAATGCGCTTCGCTCGGCCGCTCGAACTGGCGAAAGCAGAGCGCGATCTTCTCGACCAGCGCTTCGATATAGAGCGGGTGGTCGTGGAATCCTTGGATGACGCGCACCGGCGGCGCGGGAACTCGCGGGCGATAGAGACGCTCCCACTCGCGGAGGCTGCTTCGCGTGGTGGCAAAAGAATACTGAGGATAGAGAGGGAGAAGGACAAGTTCGTCCAGCGGCTCGCGGTTGATTTCCGCAACCGCTTCCTGAGTCAGCGGGTGCCAGTAGCGCATGGCCATGGTCACGCGCGGTTCGATCGTCGGGCGGAGAGCGCCAGCGAGCGCGCGCGCCTGACGGTCGGTCAGCACACGGATCGGAGAGCGTCCCCCGATTCTATCGTAGTGGTGGGCGACGTTCTGGGCGCGCCTTCGGGAAATCCACCAGGCCAGCGGCTTCCGAACGATTCCTCCGAGCGGACCGAGGGGGATGATGTCGGGGTCACAAAAAAGATTGTAAAGAAATGGCTCGACGGCCTCGCGGGAGTCCGGCCCGCCGAGTTGAAATAGGACTACACCCACTCGTTTGCGCGCGGCCGGAGCAGTCATCGCGGGCGTCGTTCACTTCCCTTTCGCTTCTTCCCTGAGCCGGCGCACCTCATCCTGCAAACGGGCCAGGCGCCGCGCCACCGTCGCTTGGTAAACGAAGAAAATGCCCCAGACAAAAAGGTACGCCACCATTAGATTGTTCAGATTCTTCATCGCCCCTCCACCTGAATCCTCAGTTCTTCCACCTCATGGCGCAAGGACTCCACCCGGAACCGCTGGCGCATGACCAGCGCCATGAGTGCGGCCAGAGCCACCCAGCAGGTGTAGAACACCACGCGCATCTGCGGGTCCAGACCGGAGCCGGGCCCGCCGAACAGGACAGGCTGGGGGTGTTGTGTCCGCCACCAGCGAATGGACATATACACGAGCGGAACGTCGAGAAACGCAAAAATCCCGAACACGGCTGAGGCTACGGCGCGGCGATCTGCTTCCCCAATGAGCGTGCGCAGCAGCAGAAAGGATATGTAGAGCAGCCAGAGCACAAACGTCGAGGTCAGCCGCGCATCCCAGGTCCACCAGATGCCCCACACCGGCCGCGCCCAGATGGGCCCCGTCACCAAAACAACCGTGTTGAACACCACTCCCACCTCAGCCGCAGAGACGCCCAGCCAGTCCCAGCGCATCTCCCGCTTGAAGAGATACAAGAGGTTGGCAATGAAGCAGATGAAAAACGCAAGGAATGCCGTCATCCCGCTCGTCGCATGGAAATAAAAAATCCGCTGGATCACCCCCATGGTGCGTTCGGTGGGAGCGACGAACAGGGCTGCGTACCCTGCGACGGTCATCAGGGCAATCACAGCGATTGTGCCGGCCCAGGGGATCCCCGCGGGGCCTTTAGAATTTTCCATCGCGTCTACGCTCACTCCTCGAATAGATATTCTCCGAAAAGCCATGCCGCCGTCAAAAAAACGATGTCGAACACCACCAGGAAGGCGACTCCCTCCCAATTCAAGGCCGGCGATTCCGAAAGAAGCCCTGCGGTGACTTCTGTGCTGGCGATCAGAACCGGCGTGAGCGCCGGCAGAAGCAAGAGCGGGAGCATCAACTCTCGCATGCGGGCGTGGGTGGAAATAGCCGAGAGGACCGTACCAACTGTGGCCACTCCGAGAGTGCCCAGCACAAAAACCAGAGCGAGCGGGCCGAATTCGGCGAGCACCGGCACGTTATACAGGACGGCGAAAATGGGCAAAAGAAATAGTTCGGCGAGAAGCATGAAGAACAAGTTAGAGGCAATTTTGCCGAGCAAAATGGCAAAGGGCTCGATGGGAGCAAGGCGCAGCGCGGCCAGCGTGTCGTTTGCCTGTTCCCGAAGAAACGACGGCTGCAACATGAGCGATCCGGCAAATAAGAAGGCCAGCCAGAGGAGCCCCGGGCCAAAGCGGCGCGATTCCGCGGCGGCCGGCTCAAACGTAAAGCTAAAGAGAGCGAGCACAAGGAGAACAAACACAATCGTTGTGGTCAGCAACTCGCGTGCGCGGAATTCGGTGCGCAGCTCCTTGGCGAAGACGATGCGTGCGGCGCGGACCATACTCATTCAGCTCTCCCGCGCGGCAAGGATTGCTTGCATGTCCACGCCTGCGGCGGAATCGGCGGCGACGTTTCCGGCCTCGAGGCGGACAGCGCGCGTGGCGAGTGCAAGCGTCTCGTTTCGCCCGTGCGCGCTCATCAAAATGGTGCAGCCGGAGCTGCGAAGTTCACGCAGCGCCGATGCCAGCCACGCGATGCCCTGCACGTCCAGACCTGTAGTGGGTTCATCGAGCAGGAGCAACGCCGGGCCGGAAAGCAACGCGCGGGCAATGGTCAAACGCTGGTGCATCCCGCGGGAGAACGTGCGTACCAGGCTTTTGTGTCTCGAAGCCAGCCCGGCGCTTTCCAGAGCCTCGCCGATGCGCGCCCCGCGGTCCGGTAAGTCATAGAGCTGGGCAAAGAGAGCCAGGTTCTCTTCGGCCGTCAGTTCGTCGTAGAGCATCGTGGCATGACTTACCATGGCAATGTGCCGGCGAAGTTCCAGGAGATTGGAGGGCCCACCAGGGAACTCAAGGATCTGCACAGAGATACGCCGGAGCGCGAAGAGGCTGCCGTAACGCTTGTCAATTTGATGGAAGGTGATGCCGAGGGGCGTGTTCGGCGCTGACGTTCGCATCGCGCCGATAGTCTACCCTTTCACCAGGTCTCGCAGGGTCTGTTCGACGCGGGCGCGCTCGCGGGCGTACTCTTTTTCGCTGATAGTGCCGGCCTGGCGACGAAGCTCGAGGCGAAAGAATGCGTCCTTAAGCCCGTCCAGACTGACGCTGGCCTGCTGATCAAGTTGCGCTACGACCGCCGAGGCTTGCGACGCAGCGCTTGATTCCCTCTTCTTGGATTTCCTGGACTGCTCGGGCATTGCTGCGGCGCCGCCACCGGCGGGCGCGCCGGCCGGCGCCGGCTGACGCCACAGGATGAATGCCCCGATGACAAACAGGACCACGAAACCGCCGATCAGCGGCCACTTCAAGGTGTCCAGGCGGTTGGGGACCGCCTGAACCGGCCTGGGATCATCTCCGCTGCGCTGATCCGATGCCGGCTGCGCCGGCGCTGTGCCGGAAACCGTGATATCCAGAACCGTCCCTGCGGGGACGGCGTCGCGCGCGTACAGGCTCATGCCTTGGTCGTTGCCGGCCGGTTGAAAGCCCGGGCTATTCACCTGCATCGTGGGCGGCGCTCCCAGGCCAAGCTGCCCAATCGCATAGGGAGAGAACACGCGGACAACCGCTTCGTTGGAAGGATAGGGCATGACATACGACACGCGCACACCGCTCTGCCCCGGATGAAAGGCATAGGCGATGGCAAAACGGTTGGACCCGCGATCCATCGTCCCCTGAACGACGGGCATGCCGGAAGGCCCCCACGCGGCGACCTGTTGAAGCTCGGCGTGCTCGGGAAGCTGCAATTCGAAGTTGCCATCCGGCTTGAAAAACGACACAGGTGGCGCGGATTTATTCTCAATGGAGTATTGTTCACCGACAAGGAGCTTATCGCCTCTCGGCTCAAACACAATGTATCGCGAGGCCACGCTCACGGATTTTTCGTCCTTTGTGGGCTCGAAGATTTCTACGTCGGCGGTTTCGGTTTTTGGCGGGACGGCCTTATGAAAATTCACGCCCCGATAGGCCGCGCGGACCAGCATCGGTTGGCGTCCGATGGCAGGATTGTCGAAATGGAAGCGGCCTTGCGCGTCTGTTTTGGTGTCCGCGACGGCCTCCATTCCACCCTGGAGCTGGAGAAGAACAACCGTGATTCCCGCAGCGAGTTTGCCGGTGGTTCCATTGCGCACGGTGCCGTTCAGCGAGCCTTCAGCCAGCGCGCGAGGCGCACCAACTCCGAGCAGTGCGGCGGCGAGAAATGCGATCCGTGTTGCTCTCATGGATGAGTCTCACCCGCGCGGGGGACACTCGCGCGCGGCGCAGGGCGTGAGGCGCCGCCCGTGACGGTTTCGATTTCTGCGAGGACAAGCGCCGCTTCGTTCTCAAGCCCCTGCTTCATCTCCTCGTAATCTTGGTCGGAATACTTCCCGGCGCGATGCTCGAACTTGAGGTCGCGCAGGTTCTCATAGATGGTGTCGCGGCGTTCCAATAAATGGTCCAGGTGGGAGCGGTGAGGCGCCGAATCGGCCGGGTCTGCCTCGATGTAAAAGATGAAAATCACGGTAGCCGCCGCCAATGCTAGGCAGGCAAGCAGCATAGCTGTGTCCCCGCCGGAGATTGCGGAGGTCAGATACGCGTCTGAAAGCCAGGCAAGCACTTCAATCCTCCGTCTCGCGGTCGGCCTGTTGCCGGACCCGCGCGAGCAGTTCCGGCGACACCTCGGGGCGCGCCGCCACCTGAGGCGCCCGGCGCCGCCAAAGCGCAATCACCAGGAGAACAATCGCCAGACCCGCAACGAACGCGATGCCCGGAATCAGGATGGCCAGCCGGTTGAAGCCCTTCCGCGGCGGCTCCGGGAGGACCACCGGGCCGTACTCCTGGACAAAGTCCTCGACCGCTAGGTCAACGGATTCGTTGCGCGCGGCAACCTGGTCAAGCTTTTTCAGCATCGCTGTGGAGGCCGTGCAGCCGACGTGATTACAGCGGAGAAGGACTTGATTGCAACCGCACACGCACATCAAGCGGTTCCCGATTTCCTTGACGCGATCGCTCTGCTGCGCGGACACTTGCACGGAGACAAAAAACGAAAGCCCGATGGCAAATGCTGTGGCAATGTTTGCCGCCAAAAGTCTAGTCGCTGCTTTCATAAGAGGAAGCCCTGGTAATGACCGGTTGCGGCGCCGGGCCGGCGGGAACGGCCTGCGTGACCGCCCGCATGACGAGAACCGGCTGACGATTGGGCACCAGCGCCAGGAAAGTACCCAGAACAACGATGGCCCCGCCCAGCCAGACCCACTTCACCAGTGGGTTCACGTATGCGTGGATCACCGGCTTCTGGTTCTCCGGGCTGCGCCCCGTATAGACAACGTAGAGGTCTTCTTTCAGGGTGGAATAGATCGCCACCATGGTGCCCGATTCTTCGTTGGTGGGGAAAAACCGCCGCTCGGGGTAGAGCATCATCACCTGCTGGTTTCCCTTCATCACTTCCATGATGGCGCGCTCGGCGGTGTAGTTTTTCTCCGGCCGGGTGTCAAAACTCTGCAACACCAGACGATAGTGCCCCATATTCATGGACTGGCCGAGAGACAGCTCCTGCTGTTTGTCCTGATTGAACGCGGTGCCCGACAGGCCGGTAAAGATCAACACCATGCCGAAATGGACCACGTAGCCGCCATAGCGGCGCGTATTGCGCATCGTGAGCTGACCGACAGAAGATAAGAAATTGCTCCCCGTGCGGGCGTGGATCACGCGGGCGCCGCGGAAAAACTCCGAGAATATCGTCAGCGTAACGAACACGGAAAGGATCAGGCAAACCAGGGAATAGAAGTTGCGAAGGCCCAGCGGGAACGCGATCCCGCCGGCCACCAGCCCCCCCAGCAGAGGCCCGCCAAAATTGCGCTTCAGGCTTTCGAACGAAGTCTTCCGCCAGGCCAGAAGCGGACCCACGCCGGTGAGAAACAGCAGGAACAGCCCGATAGGGATATTGACCTTGTTGAAAAACGGAGCACCGACGCTGATTTTCGTGCCTTCGATCCATTCCGAGAACACCGGGAAGAGCGAACCGGAGAGAACCGCCACGCCCGCCACCAGCAAAATCAGGTTGTTGAACAAAAAACTGGATTCGCGCGAAACCATGGAATCGAGCTGGTTGTCGCTGCGGAGATAATCACGGTTCTTCAAAAAAGCCGTCGTGCAGACGCCCAGGACGACGATCATGAACCCGACGAACCAGCTGCCGATGCTCGATTGCGCGAAGGCGTGGACCGAACTCACCACTCCGCTGCGCGTCATGAACGTCCCCAGAATGCACAGCAGAAACGTGCTAAAAACCAGCCACACGTTCCACACCTTCATCATGCCCCGCTTTTCCTGCATCATCACCGAGTGCAGAAAGGCGGTGCCGGTCAGCCAGGGCATGAGCGAAGCATTCTCGACCGGATCCCAGGCCCAGTAACCGCCCCAGCCCAGCACGGCATAGGCCCAGTGCGCTCCGAGGAGGATGCCGGCGCTCTGAAAGCACCAGGCGATCATCGTCCACTTGCGTGTCAGATGAATCCACTTTTCGCCCGGATACCGCGCCAGCAGCGCGGCCAAAGCAAACGCGAAGGGGATGGTGAAGCCGGTATAGCCCGAATACAGATTCGGAGGATGGATCACCATTTCGGGGTATTGCAGGACCGGATTCAATCCGTTGCCATCGGCGCGCGTGATGATTTGCAGGGCGCCGTTCGGTCCCAACGCCCCGAGCACACGAAATGGGTTGGCGACAAAATTGTTCAGCGTGAGGAAAAATAGCTGTACGCCTGCGAGAACCACGCCGACGTAGGGCATCAGCTCGGGATGCTTTCCGCGGTAGGTGAACAAAACCGAAAAGACGTAAATGGAAAGCAGCAGACTCCAGAACAGCAGCGAGCCTTCCTGGCCGGACCAGAACGCAGCGACTTTATAGAACGCAGGCAGATCACGGTTGCTGTGGGAAGCGACGTAGGCGATCGAGTAATTGTCGGTGAAAAAAAGATAGACCAGGCTGGCTGAGGCCAGGGCGATCAGGGCGCATACCGCCATCCCGGCATTTCGCGCGCTCTTAATCAGTAGCGGCCGGCGCGTGAGGATGGCGGCGATGCCCGCGCCGATGGCGTAGATGGCGCAGACAAACGCCAGAATCAGAGCGAACGATCCAAACAGGTCCACTGAAGCTCCGAAATCATTCCCTAGACAATAAAGGTGCGGTTAACTTCGCTTGTCCGCTGCGCCGCTGCCGTTTGCCGGTTTCTTTTGTCCGGGGTCCGCTTCATACTTCGACGCGCATTTCGCCTGCACTTTGTCGGCAACGAAGCGCCCGTCGGGCGCAGCGTGGCCCTCGATGAGCGCCTGGGAGTTGTCCACAAATGTATCCGGCAGAGGGTCGGTGCCAACGTAGCTCACTGGCAGCGACTTCCGTTCCCCCTCGAGAACAAAATCCACCCGCCCCTGCAAGTGGGTAATGGAGCCGGGAGCGACGGTCCCGCCAATGCGCATGTGTTGACGCGCGGCCGCTCCCTTCAACGCAGGGAGTTCCGCAATGGTGTGGTAGTACGTCTTGCTTTCTCTTGCGCCCAGCCAAGCCAGAGTGGAAAGCGATATCAGGATGATCCCCGTCCCCACCCCGAATTTAGCTTTTGTATTCATGCGACCCGCTCAGTTTTCACACTTCTGAGGGATTCTACCACACGCTGCGCGCCTGCCGAACAATATCTGCGGGTACGCAAGGTGCATTCCTCTTGCGGCTATTTCTTCTGTGGGGATGTTGCCTTATTCGTGTTTTTTGGCCGGCGGCGCTTCCTTAAGCAACGCGTTGATCAGATAACGAAGTGGGTTCTCCTGCTCCAGGTTGGGATCGCCCGGCCTTCCGCCGCTTTGGGCACGGATCATGCCGGCGCGATCTATCACTACCACCTGGGGAATGTTTAAAACCTCATCTTTCCCACGACTCAGATAGGTATCGACGCTGTCCGAATCTGTGTAGCCAACGGGATAGGCGAGCTTCAAGGTTTGGGCAGTCAGGTATGTGTTCGCCGCGTCGGCGTTGGGGCCGAAGGCTACGCCAACAGGCTGGAATCCACGCGCACCCAGTTCGCTGTACAGCTTATTCATGGTTATAGCCACGCGCAGGCAGTGCTGGGACCCAAGAAACAGAAACTCAATCACGACCACCTTGCCGCTGAAACTGGAGAGCATCGTGGTCTTGCCATCGGGTTCGTTGATGGCGAATTCAGGCGACTTGCGCGGCAAAGAAGCCGTGGGCAAGGCCAGAGATGATGCCGCCACAATCAGGATAAGGACGACGGAGGTGAGTTTTTGCATCGGTGTATCTAGTGCGCGTCTATGTTGATGGTGTTTGTCTTTTCCTCTCGAGTTTCCCCTGTGTTTCTTTGTGTCCACTGTGGTTGAAAGGGTTTGCGTTTAATTTCCCCAATCATTAAATCTACTAATTGATAATCAGTTAACTAATCTGCTTCCACTTATCAACGATGCGTTGGACCTCCGTCGTTGCCACGTTGATGGCATCTATGGAACTACGCTCACCTTTAACGACACTCAGGAACATCCGGGGAACAACAAAAGTGTTAAAGGCCTCCATAAACGCCGGGCTGGCGGGGCCTGGAACGCCGAGATTATGGGTCCAATGCACCGCGTCCTTCAGCGCCTGATACTTCCAGAGAGGATCGGCTTTAGGATCGTTGGCAAGACGCACGACAAGATCGGGAACGGTTTTCTGGTAAAGAGGAAAATTGCAGCCCTTCGATTGCTCATAGCCGGCCCTGGAACTGTCAAGCAGATCGGCCAGGAACTTCTTGGCCCCGTCCAGGTTTCCCGCGAAGCGCCAGACCGCCGAGCAGTTGGTGACGTGGGGCACCGCCACCACGCTATTGGATCCCTTCAGCGGCGGCTGGGGCATGATCTTTTTGGCCAATTCGGGGTCTTGCTTTTCCGCCAAGCGCAACAGGCTGATGCTGTTGATGGTGCATGATGTCTTGCGGGCCAGCATGGCCTTCACGTTGCCTTCGGGACCCCATGCGAGCTGCTCCGGAGTTCCGGCCCACTGGTAGAGGTATTTGGCGTACTCGAGAGCTGTATAGGTGCGGCCACTGTTTATGGCCACTTTTCCCTCAGCATCCAGGACAAAGCCAGTGAAGGCGTAGAGGAGCGTATGCAGGGTGATATTGCCCTCCAGCGTGGGCGTCAAGGTCAATCCGCAGGGGATGCCCAGCTTCTCACGTAATCTCCTGCTGACGCTGCGAAGGCCGTTCCAATGCCCGGGGCCAAAAGGAGCATTGACCTCGCTCCAGTAGTCCTGAAAATAGAGGAAAGGGGCCGGAATCCAGGAATCGGCAAAGGCAAAGTACTGCTGATTCTTCGGATTGAATGTGGATCGGTATGCGAGCCGGTCAATCTGACCGTATTTCCCCAGGACGGCTTGATAGACCTCACCATGGTCAATCGCGTGTTGGTAGAACTCCGCCGGCGGCCAGGGGAACATGAACACATCGTGGCCCTTGCCGGCCTTCACCTCAGCCGCCGCGCGCCTATGGACTTCTTCGACCGGAATGACGTCCACGGTCACCGTGGTGTCGTTCTTCTGTCCCCATTCTTTGGCCAGCACATTCACAAACCATTGATCAAATTCGGGAAGGAAGTGGGCCCATTTCGCAATCTTCAGCGTCTTCTGACTCGCCAGGGCGCGTTCGGGAAAGAGAAAGAAAGGGCCGAAGGCGGCGGCGCCAGCCGCCCATCCGATGAAGTCGCGTCGAGAGGTCGTGCCGCCTGTGGGCCTGGTCATTTGGTCACCATGTTCGGCCACGACATTATCATCCAACCGCGCTAGAAAAGACACCCCCGGCTGGACTTGCCAGCCAGGGGTGGATAGAGCGTTATTGCCCCGTCAGAACCTACTCTACAGAGGACTACTCGCCGCAGAATTTTCCCGTTTGCTGCAAGCAAGTAAAGTTGTTCGCAAGACCGCTGTCCAGGAAGGCGCCGCCGGAGGTACGCACCGCATCCAGAAACGCGTCCGTGGCGATAGCCCCATTGCGGGGATCTTGAATTACCGGGCAAACCAGCCACACCGCTCCGTTGTCGGTTCCCGTGGGATCAAGGCTGCCTTCTTGCCCGCAAACAGCCGAGGCAGGTGGCAAGTCAGCGTCCTGTAAACATGCGCCCGGAACACCCTGACCGGGAAACACGCTCGCGGCTGTGCCTGGTACGCCCTCCAGGAAGTGAAGCTGGTCGCCAGTCTTGATAATCGGCGTCCCGTCCAGGCTATCTCCATAGATGTTATGGATGCAGGCCAACACGTGGTTGCAGTTCGCGGTTGGGGTTATGGTGCCGCCAGTGGAGGTGGTACCACCAACTGCATTCTCGGTGTACCAGAAGTAGGTTACGATCCACATACCCAGCAGATCGTCGCAGAAGTAACCAAAGGGGCTGTCGCTGAAGCTTCCCTTATGTTTGCAAAGCTGATCATTCGAGGTGATGCAGTTGTTGTCGCTGCCGTCCATAGCGTTGCGGTTGCTGGAAACTCTCCAATCATGCCTCAGGTTGGGTGTGGCAACGCCGGAAATTGTGTTGCCGTTCGCATCCTTAGTGTCGGCCACCGGGAAGCAGACAGCAGGAGCAAGACCGGCATGGTCCGGATCAAACATACTGCCGCAGGGTGTCGGCGCCACAACCGTCTTCCCATTAAACGTGATCTTCTGCTTGGGCGCGGTATAGGCTTCAAAGTTCGCGCCTACGGTGCGCGAATAGCTTTGCTCGAAGAAACTCTGCGCATGGACAAAGGCGATGATGGAAAAGAACTCGGTTGGGGCGCCACTGTCGTCCTTGAAGGCACCGGTGGTGGCGAGGATGCGGAAATTCCGGCGCGTGGGATCATTGGCGGCGCAGTTGGTATCCGCGACCCAGTTTACCTGGCTACCCGTGGCCGGAGGCCCGGTCCGCCGGAAGCTGCCGAAGCGCCCGTCGGGTTCTGTATTCAGTTCACCGGTCAGGGTCGTACAGGTTGAATCAGTGCAAGCCAGAACACCATTGTCTCCGTAAAACTGATTGCTGAAATCGCACGGCGGAGGGTTAATCTTGGTAAAGGTCTGGGCGGAGGCAAGTCCTGCCGCCATCATTACAACAAAACCTACGAGAATGCTTCTCATCACTACGCTCTTCATATATCCTCCCTTGGGCCGCGCGCGCCGCGGCCCCGGATCGAAAATCTGTTGGACAGCAACAACATCTGCTCGGCGCTCCCGGCTGCCAAGGCGCTTCGCCCCCGGTCTTACCGGGGATGAATGATCCACTCCAGCGATTCCGCCAGGAATTCGGCATGGGCCATCCCCGGACAAGCCGCCCAATACATCAGCGGCTCATTGCCGTAACGAACGTTGCCGATGTGCTGGGTCTTGTCCTTGTCGATGGCCGGGTCCGGATAAGTGAACCCGATTCCCCTGCGGAGCTTCTCCATGTCGTCCGGCTTGGCCGTCAAGAACGTCCAGCCAGGGCCGGCGCCGAACTTCTTCCGGTAGTTCCGGATGACCTCCACCGTGTCCTCTTGCGGTTTCAAGGTAAAGGAATACATGTGGATGTCCCGGCCCACCTGATCCCCCAGCAGCTTCTCCACCTTTGCCAGATTGGCCGTGACCAACGGGCAAATTTCGTCGCACTTGGCGAAGAAGAAGTTGAGCGTAACGATCCTGTCTCTGACCAGGTCGTCATAAAAGAAGACCCGCTTGCCCTCATGCGTGATCATGGGAATGTTCGGCAGATGTTGCTCCTGGATGCGCTTGCGCGCACTCTCCTGCGTGACCGGCTTAAATGATTTGCCGGTCTCGCCGGCGAGGGCGGCCGTGCTCAGCGCGCCGACCGCCAGGGGCGTGGCTGCCGTGAGGCTCAGGAACTCTCGTCTGGAAATATCTGGCATGATCGAATCTCCCTTCCGCGCCCCACACGCTACCGTGTGGGGTGCACTCTATTTGCGTCTCTACGGCACCTGGATGTTGTCGCCTGTCGCCTCCACGTGCCACAGCGCCATCATGGCGTGGTCCTCGTGGACCACGTTATGGCAGTGGATCGGATACTTATGCAGCCAATCGCGGAAGCGGAAGAACAGCTCCACTCTCTCGTTGGGGTGCAATTGGGTAACATCCTTGCGTCCCTGGTCTGTCGGCACGCTCGGCGCCACCCGGTTGCGGCTCAAGATCTGGTGCTCCTCCAGGTGAATGTGGACAGGGTGCGTCCAATCTCCCGTGAGGTTGGTCAGGAGCCAACGCTCAACGCTGTTCTCCTGCACAGTGAAGCGGAAGGTCTCCGAGAAGCCGCTCGGACCGATGCCGCAATCCATGAACTGGCCATTGATGGACCACTGCCCGTTCAAGCGGTCGAACTTGAAAGTCCGCACGATCCGGGGAGTGTCCGTGGTCGTCGGCAGGTCGTAGAACTTCGGATTCGTCGCCGGATTCACGCTCCCGTCGCTGACTGTCTTGCTGCTGACCTGGAACTGCAGGATCAGGTCCCCTGAGCCGGCCCGCTTAACTGCTGGGGTGGTATTGTTAAGAACCATGGTGCATTCGGTGTTGACGGGCTCGTCTTGGGTGAAGAGCTGACTGTCAACGGCCACTGGTCCCAGGCCGTTGATCTGGTTCAGGCGGTTCTCCAGATACAGAGTCTTCCCGGCAAAGTTGGTGAAGTCGATGATGACATCGACACGCTCGGCGGGCCCGATGCGAACACTGGTGACCTGGATGGGATGAGGGATGAGGTTGCCGTCCGTGCCAATCAGGAAGAATGGGTTGGTCGTCGGGTTTGAATTGATGTTCCCAGTCAGGAAGAACTGGTAGAAGCGGGATGGGCCGGTGTCCAGCAGACGGAAGCGGTAGCGGCGCGGCTGTACCTGGAAGAACGGCTGGATCACGCCGTTTACCAGGAACTTGTCCCCCAGGATGCCGTCGAGGTTAAACAGGTCGAATACCAAGTCGCCGGTGTTCGGATCGAAGACCTTATCGTTGAACACCAGCGGGATATCGAACTGCGGGAAGCTGGGCAGATGGAAGCCGGTGCTTTCGTCACCGGTATCAAACTGGTTGAACAGGCAATACATTCCGACCAGGCCCTTGTAGGTGTTCTGCGCGGTGAAGTCCACGCGGTGATCGTGATACCACAGCGTGGCCATAGCCTCATTGATGTCGCCGGTAGTCCCAAACTGCCCGGTGCTGAATCCGGCCAATACATTGGGGTAGTACTGATCGCAGAACTGGCCGTTGGAATAGAAGTCGCAGGGATTACCGTCACTCTCTGAAGGGTTGTGCGAGTTGTGCAAGTGCGTCGTGACCGAGGGGAACCCAAACCCCGTGTTGTTTTTCTGCGTAATCGGGGGCAGCGAGTTGATGTTGCGCGTCAACGTCGGCACGCCGTAGAAAGCCTGATAGACCGGCCCAGGGCTCAAGATTCCGTGCGTGCCATCATCAAACCCCCAGACCGTTTGAAGCGGAAGCTGGGGCGACATCTGCACGCCGGTTTTCTGCCTCTGGTGGAACTTGTAGTAGTGGTTGGGGTTGGTCCCCAAATTGTTAGCGGCCGGGAACAGACTGGGAAAACGATCCGGCCCCTGGTGACAGAAGGCGCGATGCTCGGTCCCGTCCGCCCCACTCGATGGATTGGGGCAATTGGTGGGCTGGGGATCAAATGTCGAGAGCGCTGTGTGGGCGGCAACGGGAAGAATCGGCAGCGCCATGACAAATGGCTTGGTCGTCGGGCTCTGCGTCTGGTTGCCGGGCACGCAGTTCTGGTTGGTGCCGGGGCTGGTATTGCTTCCATTACTCGCCGGCTTGTTGGTTGTGGTCGACGCCCCTCCCCCTGCAGTGGTAGTAGTCGCCGATTGCGCCCGGGCGCTCAGCCCGCTCTTGGCCACCAACATGCCCCCCGCAGTCAGCAGCCCCATCTTCATGAGGTCGCGCCGGCTGGTTAATCCGGCAGCGATCAGTTCGCGCCGGTTCTTCGCGGCGTTGCACATCTCTTTGTAGCGCCGCCTGGAAACCTTTTCTCCAAACACGTTGTAATACATGCATCCACCTCCGCCCGCGAGGGGCTATCTAGATGAAGACCTTCTTGACATCACGCTGGGAAGTGTCAACGGTTAACAGCAAGTACTGGGTCCGAGCATCGGGAGAAATTTCGGCGTCACCCGTACATTGAGCCAATTGTTGCAAAACAAAACCGAGGCGGGCATTGCCCCTGAAGATGAACCGTCTGGCCTCTGCGTATTCCCTAAGTGTTCCCACGTTGCTCCACACCGCAAACGGCGTTTGGTACTTTCTTCCTGCGAGCCAACTGGGCTCACGGAAAATAGTCCTTGCACGCGGAGGAGGGCAACGGCCCAAGCGAAAATTTATGGGGCAAGTTTTCCTGACCCTGCGGGGCCAACCGAAGTACAGCAAAGAAAAGGCAAAGAAACGGCGGGCTATAAAAAATAGTCCAAAAAAGTAGTTGCTTTTATTAACCGGAGCGTTATATTCGCGGCGGTCTTGTTTCTTCTTTTACGCTTCGTAGGTTTTCATCTTTATAGATTTTCTGCCCAGCGTTCCCAGCGTGATTTTTTCCGAATGTAGACCGGCAAGCGAGTGGCTATGACAATTCAGTTGATCGGCTCGCACCCCGTCCTCACTCAGGCGGTAAACGAGGTCCTTTCTCGCCTCGCCGATCCATCCGTTCGGTATTTGCCTCCGGCGCTGAATGAGGCCGAGGCCAAAGGGCCCTCCAGTTCTCCGCGGCTTTTTCTTTTGGACGCTTGTTCTTTGCGAGAGGATTTGGGTCCGCTGGCATCCAGGGTTCGTGCCCATTCGCCCGGCAGCAAGTTTATCGCTCTGCTTCCGCCAGGAAACGGCAGCGATGCCCAGAAACTTCGGCTCTTTTATTGGGGCATAGACGGCTTCTTGGAACTGCACGAGGCTTGGCAGGCGGAACTGCCTCATGCCATCCGCAGCGTTTTGGACGGACAGTTCTGGGTGCCTCCGGAGGTCTTGGCAGCCTACATCAAGCAGGTCAGAGCGCTGCTGAGTGCGCAGCGTTTGCCGGGTCATTCTCTGACGGCGCGAGAGATACAAGTGCTTCAACTCTTGATGCGGAGACTGACGAATAGGGAGATCTCTAGCGCACTGAAAATCTGCAACCGAACCGTAAAATTTCACGTTTCCAATATCCTCTCCAAACTCAATCTCGACGATCGGCGAGGCTTATTGCCGGATAACTTCAGACTTTCACCGTTCCTTCCCGGGTCCTAGCCGGACAACTTCTGCGGCAGGATCAGTCCGCTTTCGCGTGGTCTTGAATCTCGGCAAGCAGTGAGCGCAGCACACCGCTTTCTTTCGTCAAAGCAGACGGGTCGCTTGCGAGGGGCCAATTGACCGCCAAACCGTCCCGCAGAATCAGCCGGTTCCCGAGCCCAGCTTCCTGCAAAACCCGGATTAGTGGCTGCGTGTTCGAAGACAACAGCACAATGAATCGCGGCTTGTACGATAGCTGAATTCGTTTTACGACCGCACGGCTCAATCGCTTCACCAGAAGCCCGGCCGCATCAGTCGGGCATTCCACGGAAAAGACAAGAAAATATCCCCGCCTCTGAAACTCCGCCAAGGAGTCTTCGCGATTCCCTGCTCCAGAAGGAATATCGAGAGCTTCGAAGAAGCCCTCCGCCAAATTCCGCCCGATCAGAATTCCAGAACCGTCCGTGCCGGCCGTATTGTAGAAATCGTTTTCTATCCCTGGAGGAGGCGCATCAGCAAGGAATAACACCTGGATGTGGATCGGGCGATAGCGCGTGGCCAGTTCCAGACGGCGGATCCGCTCTGCGATATGTTCCGGCGTCGCTGGCTGCCCGCAGCCGTCGCAAAGAATTGCGCTCATTTTCCAATCCCTTCGTGGAACTCGAATCGTAAAGCAGAGGGACACATTGCGCAACCAAAACTGGAGGAAACAAACGGAGGCCCCTGAGATGGTCGCGCCCGCGCGGCCTGTGTCGTCCTGCCTTCGAGGTAATCAAAGGGGCGCTTTGAGTTGGAGTTCAAAGCGCCCCTCTTGGACGGTTGCGCACCAAGGTTGTTTCACGGGGTGTGGTGGCGCGCAGCCGTCTCCATGCGACTGTTTCCCGTTCTTTGTGTATTAACCCAACAAGCAGAAAAAGTTTCAAAAAGAATGCCCATTCCAGAGAACGAAGAAAGAAGCCTGTTAATCCAACTTCCGCGGCCCAATGAGGGGTCCATGTGTCCGGCCAGCGGTTAACGCGATACCGCCGAGGCTGCGGGCAACTTCGCCCGGAGACACCACTTCAGTTCCGGGCTGATGTCGGTGATGGCCATTCCGGGCATGACAATGAACTTACAGCTCAGCATCTCTCGCGGCTGGTCATCGTCGGGAAGCTGGCACATGATGCGGCAATATTGGCAGTCCTGATTCCAGCAGAACCGGCCATAGGGGACCGTTTCCGGGCTGATGTACTGAAAACACCGCAAGACCGAGTTTTTCTCGGGGACCTGGAATTTCTTTCCGAAAATTGTGATTTCTACCAAACGCTCATAAGGGCGGAAGGGTTCGGACATGGGTTCCTTTCTGACTCCCCGGGAGCGACTTTTTCACTGAACCAGCCGGCGTCCCCTCTCGGCTGCGATGGGCCTCTGGCTGACAGACGAGCGTACGGCAGCATGCACCCGTCCACAACCGCAACACGAGATCGAGGTAGCCAATCTGCTAAGGGCGAAAAAACCGCGCTCACAACGACGCGACGCCCAAGAATGAAAAGCTTCTGTACGCGCCACGCCTCTCGGAGACGTCCAGAACCGGCGACAAGCGGGGCGTCGGCCGCTACCTATCCCCGCCATTGAAGAATTGCCCCATTCGCCGAAATTTCGCATACCGCGATTCCGTCAATTGGCGCGGCGTCAGTTGGAGAAGCTCCAGGAGGTTTCGTTCGAGCACCGAGTCGAGAAGATGAGCTGTGGCTTCGTGGTCCGCGTGCGCGCCGCCCTCCGGCTCGGGCACGATTTCATCCACCAGGCCCATCTCAGCCAGCTCTTTCGCGGAAATTTTCAACGCCGTGGCGGCGGTCTCCGCTTTGGCGGCATCGCGCCACATAATCGCCGCGCAGCCTTCCGGAGAGATCACCGAATAAAAAGCGTTTTCGAGGATATTGACCTTGTCCCCGACGGCGATAGCCAGCGCCCCGCCCGAACCGCCTTCGCCGGCGACCGTCACGATAATCGGAACGGGTAGCCGCGCCATCTCCC
>WNGH01001982.1_pt1 | contig 19273 bp, 15 predicted proteins | sample 5400631 | NCBI WGS metagenome assembly WNGH01 (sample SAMN13153373, study PRJNA577476) | soil metagenome | isolation source: 115 cm soil or saprolite under Garry oak tree replicate 1 | place: USA:California | collected 2016-06-15
TCCCACGAAAGAAACCCACAGTCAAAGTGCAAGCGAAAAAGAAAAAGAAAAAGAAAAAAAGTCACACACAAAAGCAACAGTGGCGTCAGGCGCGTCGGGCTTCCAAGGCGGCTGCATGAAAAAACCTACCCGTGAAAGCGACCCAAGGGTCCCCACCCTTCTTCCCTGCCACCCCCGCCCCTACGAGGCGAATCCGCTTTCCTGCTCGTTTCACAAAATACCTACCCTTGAGAGACCCCCGGATGCCCCGCCAAGGCGCTATTCCCTGCCCCCCAGGCAGGGTGGCGCTCCCCGCTGTGGGCATCCCACACCACCAGCTCCCCACCGTCCCTGCTGCCGCCACCAGAGCCCAGCCGGGAGCCATCGGGGCTCCAGGCCACGCGCGTGACTCTGCCTTGATGTCCCGCCAGCCGCTGGTGCAGGGTGCCATCGGAGGCGTCCCACACATACACGTGGCCATCATCGCCCCCGCCGACCAGGCGCGTGCCATCCGGGCTCCAGGCCACGTGACGGATCCAGGTCACGTGCGCACGACCCACCCACCATGGGTCATGCTTGGTCACGTCCCACACCAGCACGCCTTGCAGAAAGGTTCCGCAGGCCAGCTGCTGCCCATCGGGACTCCAGGCTACGCCGTAGAAGACGGTCTCGGGGTGGTCGAGGTCCCGCAGGACCTGGACACAGGTGCCGGTAGCTGGGTCCCACAGCCTGATGGCATTATCCCACCCGGAACTTGCCAGCAGGCTTCCATCGGGACTCCACGCGACGCCGTATACGTCCCAGCGATGGCCGCGCAACACCCTGGGCAGCGTCCCCCCTCCTCTCCCGGCCACATCCCAGAGGGTCACCATGGTATCCGCGCCGGCACTGGCGAGCCGGGTGCCGTCCGGACTCCAGTCGAGGTCGAGGAGGGAGGCCGAGTAGCCCTGCATGACGCGCAGCGACTCGCCACGCTCCACGTCCCACAGCCGCAGCGTGCCATCGCCACTGCCACTGAGCAGGTGACGGCTGTCAGGGGTGAAGGCCAGCCCGGTCACCACGGCGCTATGTCCCTGCAGCACCACCCGCGATGTGCCCTCCTGGCCATCCCACAGCCGGATCGTGTGGTCAAAGCTGCCACTGGCCAGCGTGCCTCCATCCGGACTCCAGGCCAGGGTTTGCACCTGCTTCGTATGCCCCACAAGCGTCTGGCGCAGGCGGTGGCTTCGTACCTCTCCCACCTCCCACAGCTTGACGGTGCCATCATAACTCGCGCTGGCAAGCCGGCTGCCATTGGGGGCAAAGGCCAGTTCCCGCACCCAGTTGCTATGCCCCTCAAGCGTCTGCACGCAGCGAGCTGGTCCAGTCAGCTGCCACTCCCACAGCCGAATCGTGCCCGCGACGTCGCCACTGGCAAGCAGGCGCCCATCCGGGCTCCAAGCCAGCGAGAGGACCGCACCGGGATGCGGCAACTCCTGCAGGGGGGTGCCCAGCTTCGCATCCCACAGCCGGACAGTGGCTTCAGATCCTCCACTGGCGAGCAGGTCGCCAGCAGGCGCAAAGGCCAGACAGGTAGTGCCCTTCGTGTGCCAGCCCGTCCAGAGCAAGGCACGACTTTCGACGTCCCACAGCTTGAGGCTGTTATCAAGGCTCCCGCTGGCCAGCGTGCGTTCGTCCGGGCTGAAGGCGATAGACGTCACCATGTCCGTATGGGCCTGCCAGACCATCTGCAAGGTCTGGCCTGCCTCGCGCCACACCCGCACTTCGCCCCGCTGGCTGGCTGCGGCCCAGTACTGCCCGCTGCGGCTGATGGCGCCCGCTGTGATGGCATCAAAGGTCTCGGTAAAGACGCACTCACGCATCAAGGCTCCGGACAGGGTCGCGTCTTGCAGCTCGACCCCTTGCAGAGAAACGCCGCGCAGGGTCAAATGGGACAGGTCCAGCCCACGCAGATCCCCGCGCAGCAGCCGCAGCAGCGCCACCAGGTTAGCCGGGCCATACCCCTGGGCCTCCTCGGCCCGCTCGCGCAACCCATCCAGCAACGCGCGCAGCTGCCCCTCCACCTCGGCTCGCCCCTGGTACATGCTCTGCAGGCGCGCGAGCAGCGGGGCGAGCAGCAGCCGCTGCTGCGTCTGCCGCACGTATTCCTTGGCCCCCGCCTGAGAGAGGCCATGCTCACGGAGCCGGAGCAGCCGTCCCTGCCCGATCTCCTGGCTGGCCGTGGTGACGAGCTTCGTGGTCACGTACTCCAGCGCCACTGATTGCAAGGTGAAGCTGCCCGCCCGCTGCCCCCGCTCGATGAGCGAGCGCCGGCGCAGGCCATCCACGGCTTCCAACACCTGGACGTGCGCAAGCGGGGCCACCAGCACCGCGAGCAGGTCCTCGAGGGTCACCGGCTCGCGCAGGATCGCCAACCAGGAGAGCACCGTCTGCTCCAGAGGCGAGAGCCGCGCCCATTGCTCGTCGAGCAGCTCGGTGATGCTGCCAAAGATGGTCGTGCCCCCGGAGAGGAACTGGCTGATCTCCCCCCCGAAGAGGTCGGCGATGGTCTCGGCCACGATCCTCAAGGCCAGCGGGTTGCCTGAGTACACCTCGACCAGGCGCTCCCGGTCGTGCGGGGAACCCACCACCTCTTTCTCCGCCAGCAGCTGAACGCCTGCCTCTGCATCGAGCCCGGCCAGGCGCAAGGCACGCACCGGCGAGCGGCTGCCTTCCAGCGGCATCAGGTCCGCCGGTTTCTCCCGGGAGGTGAGCAGCAGGCAACTCTGGTGCCTGGTCTCTCCCATCTGGCGCAGCAGTCGGGCATACTCCTCGAAGCCTGCACGCATGCGGCCTGTGCCCTCGCCTTCCTCCAAGAGTATCTCCAGGTTGTCCAGCACCAGCAGCACCCGCCGCGCACGCAGCTGCTCCATCAGCAGACGCAGGCGTTCTTCCATGGAGTCGGGCAGGTCCCGCAGCAGGTGGGAGGCCAGCACCTGCAGGCATCCATCCAAGAGCGCGGAGCAGGAAGGGGCATCACGCAGGGAGCGCCAGAGCACCACCTCGAACTGCGCCGCCAGACGGTGCATCGCGGTGACCGCTAGCGCCGACTTGCCGATGCCGCCCATGCCCAGCACACTCACCACTCGACAGCGCGCCTCTCCCACCCACTGGGAGAGCAGCGCCAGTTCCCCCGCGCGCCCATAGAAGCTGGGCACATCGAGCGCCTCGCCCCAATCGACGCGCGGTCCCACAGCTAGCTGGGCCACATCCTGCTCAACGGCGTTGGTCTGCTCATCCGACTGCGATGACACGAGCACAAGCCGGGTGTGCCGGGTACCTAGCAGCCCCTGGAGCCACTGCTCATCGAGCAGCACCTTCTGGTGCGCCGCACGCCAGAAGGCGCGGATCTCCTCCTCCTCGTGCCCAGCGGTAAAGGCCGAGGCTCGCATCCCCAGCACGATGAGCTCTTTGAGGTGCGCGCTGACAGGATAATTGCTGCCCAGTTCCCAGGTGCTCACGGCGCGACGGGAGATGCCAAGCCGCTGGGCCAGGCTCGCTTGCGTCAGACCTATGTGTGTGCGCAGCGTCAGCATCAGCTGCCCGAAGGCATAGTCTCGTTCACGATAAAGGGATCGCTTCATGAGCAGGTCTCCTTTCTGCCTGACCCACCAGTGTGAACCCATGTGAAACGATGGGAAATGCCATGCCATCTGCTGGACGATGCCATTCCCAGGCCACAGCCGTATACTCCTGAGTGTTGGGTGTGCGCACCATGCAGGTCAACGCCCTTCCAGGTGATCTGGGTCATGCCACTCGATCTCAGATCACCTCTCTCCATTCCTCTGCCTCTATGATAGCAGATTTTCAGACTGGCCACGAGTCTCTGGTGAGCGGGCCAGGCCGAAAACAGGTCCGCTCACGGGTGCCTGCTCTCTGCTTCTGAAGAAGGAAAACGATGTGAAACGACATGATAAATCATGGACACTGACTTCTCGCGCGTCCCCTTCTATACTTGGTAGCAGAAGAAAAGAAGAGCAAGGGAGTGCCTCTTCTTCAGGGAGGAAATGATGTTCAACAAAGAAAGGAGACGCTCATGACTAATCTTCTCGATCTCACGGTTGCGGCCCATGGCGACCTCGATCGCTTCAACCAACTCAAGACTCTTTCCGTGCATGACAGTGCATCGGGTGCATTGTGGTCGCTGAAGGGCCAGGAAGGAGCACTGGACAATACACGCTTGACCGTAGATCTGCACAGAGAGCACGTGTCATATGTGCCGTTCAAGCTTGCGAACCAGCGCACGGATTTCACTCCACAACGCGTTGCGGTCGAGACCAGCGAAGGAGAGGTCGTTGAGGAACGCACCAATCCCCGTGCCGCTTTCGCTGGACATACCCAGGAAACCCCGTGGGATAATCTGCATCTGATCTACTTTGCAAGCTATGCGATGTGGACCTATCTGACCTGCCCTTTCACCTTGACCTTGGATGGGGTCGACGTCACCGAGATTGAGCCGTGGCAAGAGCAGGGTGAGACCTGGCGGCGTCTCAAGGTGAAGTTCCCACCGTACATCGCCACGCACAGCACTGAGCAGACGTTTTCTATCGGCAACGATGGCTTGTTTCGCCGGCACGACTATGATGTGGAGATCTCGGGTAATGCCACAGCAGCCCATTACATTTCCGACTACAAGGACGTGTCTGGCATTATGGTGCCGACGAAGCACCGCATCTACCCTCGTCAGCAGGACAACACGCCCATACTTGACCTGTTGCTCGTCTCAATCGATTTGAGCGATATTCGCTTCGAGGCCCTGCGTTAAGGAAGGAGCCCAGTAGCCGCACGTGCCCGTGATCGACCTCGCCGTCGCTGGTGACGTGGTCTACAACAATGTCCACCTGAATACTCATCCTTCCGCCGAAGAGTTCTTCGATCGGATGCTTGAGTTGCACCCAACGAGACTCAATCCAGGCGCTCTATGGGGAGGCGCCACATCCCTTTTGCCCAGGTCCTCTGGCAAATCGGTGTCGTCTATCTGAATCCCCAGCACCATAGCATATTGACCTAACAAGGAGGCAAAATGATCTCTCAAAGCGAAATCACCTACGACGTGTTCATCTCCGATCCGATTCCGCAAGCGGTCGCGACGCTACTTCCAAATGGCGATCACCAGATGTGGTCGCCGATGTCCAGTACGCTCATCTACGGTCCAACCGAAGCCATGCTGATCGATCCGCCGATCACCATCAAGCAGACTGAAGCGCTTGCCGACTGGGTCGAGAGCTTCGGAAAAAACCTCTCGTACATCTACATCACGCATGGGCATGGCGATCACTGGTTCGGCACCAAGCCGCTGACAGAGCGCTTCCCAGGCGTGAGTGTCTACGCGACCGAGGGGACGCTCGAAGTGATGCGGCAGAATGCGTCGGATGGGGTGCCTAACGAGTTCTGGACAACGCGGTTCCCTGACCAGATTCCGGACGCGTCAATCCTGGTTAAGACGGTGCCCGCAGACGGATTCTCCGTCGACGGTGCCAAGATTTTAGTAGTGGAAGTTGGCCATAGTGACGGGGACAACAGCACAGTGCTGCACGTGCCGTCGATCGGTCTCGTCGTCGCAGGTGACGTAGTCTACAACAACGTCCACCAATACCTCGTCGAATCCTCCGGTAGAGGCCTCGATGCCTGGCTTCACGCGCTCGACATCGTCGAAGCATTGAATCCGACCAGGGTCGTTTCGGGTCACAAAGACAAGACTCGCGACGATGACCCGTCGAACATTGCTGCGACTCGGAACTACCTCAACGATGCCAAAGGCCTCCTCGCGGCCAATCCGACGCAATTGCAGTTCTTCGCCCAGATGATGAAGCTGTATCCCGAGCGTCTTAACCCATCGATGCTGTGGATCTCAGCGCAGGCCCTCCTGCGAGATGAGTAGAAGGCTCGAAAGCCCAGACATTCATCGACTCTAGCTGTAAAAAGGAGAAAAAACATGCGTGCAGCCGTCTTTCGTGGAGCATTTGCTATCCAGGTCGAGCAGATACCCGATGCAAGCATCCTTGAGCCAACTGACGCCATCATACGTATCACTCACGCTTGTATTTGCGGCACTGATCTCTGGCCGTATCGGGGACAGGGTCCCTATACGCCAGGTTGGCAAATCGGACATGAATGGATGGGCATGGTTGAGGAGATTGGTTCAGAGGTACGCACACTCAAGCGCGGGGACCGGGTGATCGCTTCCTATGACTTCTGTGATGGCATCTGTGAATTCTGTCGCAAAGGACTGGATAGCGCATGTGTGCAAGGAGGCGTCTGGGGCTATGGGCACGAAGGAGGACAGGCCGAGGCGATTCGTGCGCGCTTTGCAGACGCAACGCTGGTGGTGCTTCCTCCGTCCGTGGAAGGAGATGAAGCGCTCCTCAAAGCACTCCTTCCGCTGACCGATAACATGGCAGCGGGCCACCACGCCGCCGTCTTAGCAGGGGTCCGCCCGGGAGGAACGGTGGCGGTGATCGGGGATGGCGCGGTGGGCTTATGCGGTACGCTGGCAGCCCATCGACTGGGTGCCGAACGGATCATTGTCCTGGGGCATCGACCGCAGCGTCTCGCCCTGGCGCGCCATTTTGGGGCAACCGATATGGTCGCGAGCAGAGGGGAGCAGGGAGTCCTCCAGGTGATCGAGATGACAGGAGGGGGGGCGGATGCCGTCCTGGAGTGCGTGGGGACCGAGGAGGCGATCACCATGGCCGTGAATATGACCCGTCCAGGTGGAACAGTTGGGTTTGTAGGAGCGCCACACGGTAGTGGACAGATCCCGCTGAGACGCATGTTTTCCTCCAATATCGGCGTGCGTGGAGGACTGGCGCCGGCGCGCGCCTATCTTCCCGAACTGCTTGCAGAGGTGCTTGCCGGTCGGCTTGATCCCTCACCGGTCTTGGATCTGACGGTCAGCCTGGCAGAGGTGGCTTCCGGCTATGCTGCCATGGATCAACGACAGGCCATCAAAGTGATGGTTCGACCTTGACGACCCACAACGCGAGCAAATAGTGATGAGATGATCTGACCAAACCACATCGAGCAAGAGGCACTTCTCAATCCGAGAGCACTGCACTGATCCCTCTCCGCCTCACTTCGATGGTATGCTCATGTACGCGACGAACCGTCTGGGGAGAAACGTCGCAAACGCGAGCGGGGTGAGCCCATCACGCAACGAGCAGAGCAGCGGCTGCTCCCACTGACCGATCTTGCCGAATAGAGAGGACTGCTCGATGATGGCGGCGCTCCGCTTCATGCGGCGCGCCTCGTAGGCACGCAAGGCGGCCACTGGCTCGCGCTGGTCTGCCAGGCAACCAGCCAGGACGAGGGCGTCTTCCAGGGCCTGACAAGCCCCTTGACCGAGGTTGGGGGTGGGGGGATGAGCGGCATCGCCCAGCAAGGTCACCCGGCCACTTCCCCAGTGGCGCACGGGCCGGCGATCGAGGACATCGTTGCGCAGGATCGCCCTCTCGTCGGTGGCTTCGATCAGCTGTTCGATGGGCTCCCGCCAGCCCCCAAAGAGTTGGGAGAGCCTCGACTTTCGTTCCCCTGCTCGGTCCTGTCCGCCTGCCGGGCAGTTGTACGTGGCATACCAGAACACCCGCCCGTTCCCGATCGGCAGCATGCCAAAGCGCCGACCTCGCCCCCACGTCTCGCTGGAAATGCCTGGGGACACGTGCCGCTCCTCGAAGACAGCGACCCCACGCCAACAGGTGTAGCCGCTATAGCGTGGGGGCTCCTGGCCCAGCAGCTGCTCGCGGATCACGGAATGCAGCCCATCCGCGCCTATCAGCAGGTCCGTCTGATGCTGTTGCCCATCGGCGAAGTGACTGATGACGTTCCCTTGCTCTGGCTTGAAGCCGACGCAGTCCGCATTCAAGTGGACGCTCCCCTGGGAAACCTCGCCTGCCAGCAGCCGCAACAGATCAGCACGGTGGATGCCAATGCTGGGGGCTCCCACCAGCCGTTCGATGGTGTCCAGTCGCATGCTGCCCAGCCGTTTCCCCCGCCAGGACCAGCACTCAAAGTGGGTGAGGGGAGCACTGACCGCGGCCAGGGCATCGGCCAGACCCAATTGCCGCAGCATCTGCACCCCATTGGCCCACAGGGTCAAGCCCGCTCCGATCTCGCGCAGCTCGGGGTTGCGCTCGAAGAGTGTGACCCGGATGCCCTGGCGTTGCAAGGCGGAGGCCGTGGCCAGTCCACCAATGCCGCCACCAATGATGCTCACGTGGAGTGAGTACTTCTCCATCAGCTCCCTCTCGCCTGTCTTGCGCAGATGCATCTGGTGCTCACAGATGGAGCAAAGCATGAACCACCTGCACCTCATCTGAGATGAAAGAGACTCTCTGTCTTCCATTGTAAGGCGTCGGTCGGCTCCTCGTCTAGATGCGCAGGAATGGTTGATGGCGTGAGACCCGGAGACTATGCCCCATTTTCGCTATGTACTCGAAGACGGTCTCGCAACCGTTATATTCGACCCAGTATCACGGAAGCTGCTCTCAAGCGCAAAGTGAGTGCTGATTGCCCTTCTCAAGCCATTACAGCCGTACGTTGAGTAATATCAGGCCTCCGTCATCATGCAGGTGTCACCCTGTTTAGATGATCCCGTCGTTTCAGCAAATTGAGCCGCGACGTGCTCCAGGCGTCCCGTTCGTCCTTTTTACCCCTCGTATCAGAGGCCTGCCAGTGTCGATGGATAGAGGTATCTTTCGTACAAATGCCTCTAGACGCTGGTCCCAACGTGTGTAACTCCCTTCCGTTGGGATCACATTCGAGATCAGAAGGACTGGGCTTCAACCAGTTTTGGCTTCGCCATACACATCTTGCACTGACCACTCAAAGGATCGGGAGCTTCCTCCTACGTAGCCGTCCCTGCATGCTCTGGTCGCCCTCCTCTTTCGAGGGTTGGGGTAAGCAGGGTGTGCATGGAACCTTCCATCCGTTCCAGCAACTTGCGTTGCGCTCAGTATCTGCCGCTTCAACGGCGCACACGAATAAATGTTATGACCCCTACTTCGGTAGAGCAGCTACACGAACTGCTTACCGCAACTGAGCTGAAGCTTGACGACCGGGAACTTAAAACGCTCGACGACGTGAGTGAGTAGAGCGGCGCGACTCCGGTTCGGACTCCACGATGGACGCCTCGGCCTGGGCGATAGGCATGTGATTGACGGGCGCCACCTCATTCGCCGAAGGAGTCTGCGCGTAGATGTAGCGCTTCCCACGCAGCAGCGAGGCTGTGGCAGCGATGACACACATGGCCGCTGAGATATAGAATGCCGCGTGCAGCCCCTGCAAGAAAGGCGGCGAGATCAGGTTGGGGAAAAAGCTGTGGCCCAACAAGTTGGCCTGGTTCACAGCGGGCAGGGCATGCAGCACGCCCGCCGGCAGCAGGTTCGCCATCGGGTTGTAGCCCAGGAAGGCCGCGAAGAGCGCCGATGTGGGCGGCAGGTGCGCGATCTGGTTGGCCACGCTGCCCGGCACGCCAGCAGTAGTCAACCCGACGGAGAGCGTACCCGGCAGCGACGCCGCCAGGTCCACGATCACGATGGTGAAGAAAACGCCGATGCTGGCCAGCGACCCGGCATTCTGGAAGGTCGCACGCATGCCCGACCCCACGCCGCGTTGATCGGGCGGCAGGCTGTTCATCACCGACGACGTATTCGGCGCGGAGAACATACCCTGACCGATGCCCAGTATGAAGAGGATGAGCGCGAACCAAAGGTACGTGAAGTTGGCGGGCAGCATCGTCAGCAGCACAAAACCGACGGCCTGAATGAGCATACCTGTTGTCGAAAAGACGCGCGCACCATAGCGGTCCGAGAGCCAGCCGGAGAGCGGTCCCATCACCACGAAACCGGCCAGCAGCGGCAGTAAGAAGATGCCGGCCCACAACGGCGTGACGGCGTAATCGTAGCCGTGCAGCGGCAGCCAGATACCCTGCAACCAGATGATGAGCATGAACTGCAGACCGCCGCGCGCAATGCTGGCCAGGAAGCTGCTGATGTTCCCCGCCGCGAATGAGCGCGTCTTAAAGAGGCTCAGGCGAAACATCGGATCGGGGATGCGCAGTTCGACCCAGATAAAGATGGCCAGCATGAGCGCTCCGCCGACCAGCATGCCAATCACCAGCGGATTGCCCCAGCCCATGGGCGAGTTCCCATATGGCTCAATTCCATACGTGATGCCGAGCAAGAAGATGGTTAACCCGATGGCGAAGGTGAGATTGCCCGCCCAGTCAACCTGCTGGTGCTGGCGGATCGTGGCTGTCTCGCGCAGCATCAGGTAAGCCCAGATCGTGCCGACAACGCCCACCGGGACGCTGACCAGGAAGACCAGCCGCCAGCTATAGTAAGACAGGATGCCGCCCAGGATCAGGCCGATCACCGAGCCGAGAATAGCGGCGATCTGGTTAATGCCCAGCGCCAGGCCGCGCTGGTTGGTGGGAAAGGCGTCGGTGAGGATCGCGGCACTATTGGCGAGGAGGAAGCCGGCACCGACCGCTTGAATCAAACGGAACACGATCAGCTCAATAGCACCAGTCGAACCCGTGCCAGGCGTTAACCAGAGCAAGATACTTCCACAGGCGAAGATCAGAAAGCCCAGGTTATACAGCCGGACGCGACCGAGCATATCGGAGATGCGTCCGAATGTCACCAGCAGCGTCGCCGTCACCACCATATAGCCAAGCAGCAGCCAGAGAAAATAGTTCGTCTCGCCGGGCGCGAGCGGATTAATATGAATGCCGTTAAAAATGGCCGGGAGAGCGATCAAGACAATGCTGATATCGATACTGGCCATCAGCACGCCCAGGGTGGTATTCGACAAAGCGATCCACTTGTACGACGGGCCTACAGGCCGGTATCTTCTTCCTTTTTGAAAGAGAGCAGCCATACTCTTTTTTCCTTCTAGGGTTTCTCAACAGTTTGGCACACAATCCCATGAAAGAAGAGGCGTCTCATCTGTACCACGATTTCTTCGGGAGAGAGATGTTCCTGGGTGAACAGGCGCTCCTGCGTCTTGATGGAAAGCAGGTGCAGAAAGGTCTGGAGCATGAGTTCGGTCGAGATTGTCGTGTCGAATGCTCCAGCAACCCTCCCTTCTTCCAGAATGCTTCGAATCTGTCCAGTGGCTTGATCGATGCGAGCGCGCAACTTCCCCTGGTGCTCCTGTGCCCTCCTGCGAAGATCCTCGTTGCTTTCAAGCAGCCGGTGAAGTTGCGTACGCACGCCGTACTGCTCCACGTGAACCGCGCGAAGAATACGCTCCAGTTTGCTCTGCGCAGACGCAGGAGCAACGCTCGCCTGTTGGACGATCTGTTCAAATCGCACCAGGCTTTGATCGATTAAAGCAAAAATGAGATCGTCCTTCGTGGGAAAGTGCTGGTAGAGAGTGCCCTTTGATACGCCAGCGCGCGCAGCAATTTCATCCATAGATGCGTCTCGATACCCTTTTTCCAAGAGGACAGTTTCTGCTACTTCCAGGATGTATTCAGCGCGTTTCTGACGCAGCACCTCTTTGAGCGAAGGCTGAGAGGTATCGGCAGGCATTGGTCTTCCCCTGTATTGTTTTCTGACGCACGCTTCCAATGCGCGCATGCAATGACCTGGCACTGAATTGAACGTACCAGTTCTTATTTTAGACGCATTCGTCACTTTTATGCAAGCCCTGGTTGACATTTATCAGATAACTTTTCGCCTCTTTCATTGGCAGCAGCTGGCAAAACGACCTACTTTGAAGCCCTGCGTGAGCAACACTTTCTGCTCGAAGCGCTGCTCACGGTCCGGGTCGTTGAAGAGGAAGGGCAGCCTGCTGCATCTCTGGATACCCTGACTGTAACGATACCAGAGCGCTACATACGCACCACGTCGGGTGGTTGGCAGTGTCCTCCTGGGGAGACGCAGCGCAGGTTTATGGTCTGTCCTATCGGGTTCGGACCTGAAGTGAGTTGCATCCGCTGTTTATCCAGAATCTCAAGTTCCTCCAAGATTTTTGGATCCATCCGTTCGACGTTCCGCCTGCCCAGGAAACCCAAGTGCTTGCGCTCCTGGCAACCGCGCCTGGGATCTCGATCACACAACTCCAGGACGCCTGCCCCGATCTCCCGGTAGACGTGCCTTGGGCTTTACTCACGCAACAGCGCATTTTTACCGACTTGGAAGCTTCATCCCTTATGCAATGGGACCAGGTACTTCTCTACTGCTCCCCGCGGGAAGCAGAGGAGCAACGTAGACGTACTTCCGCCATGCCGCAGCCTCTCCCTTTGTTTGCGCGTTTCCTCTGGGATGGACGGCTCTGGGAAGCAGAAAAGCAAGGGGAGCACGTGCTCCGTCAGGCCATTCTCGGACAAGAGCCAACGTTGCTCCATGCGGCTGAACACCCAGCAGAAATTAGCATAGATTTTGCTCACATTCCCCAATTTGAGGAGTATCGATGATGCGTTCACTTGACCCAGAGATCCAGGCCCGCTTAGAGGCGTTACAGCAGTACAAGATCAAACATCCCCATCTGGAAGAGATGGATCACTTGCTGATGAATGCGATCCAGGAACATACCAGCTACAGTTTGCTGGCACTGTATGGACCAAGCGGTGTAGGAAAATCCACCGTGATGAAGCGGATTGCGGAACGCTGTCGAGAAGAGGAACCGAATCCTTCCGTCGTGCCAGTAGTGGTCGTCCAGGCATCCTCTGAAGATGTCGGATCGTCAGCTCGCCTGGATTTTTACCGCCAGGTGCTTCATCAACTGCGTGGACATAAGGAGAGATAGTGGGCAGTATCTCTTCAAGATTCATCCTTTTCTCCTGTTCCCAAGCCCACTCTGATCGATGAGTGTGCGAGCTTCCCGGTTCAGGACGATGATCATGGCGATGAGCAAGGCCCATGAGACGGCGACTTCTCCAAGAGGGAGCGGAGGATCGACGATGCTGTAGTAGTAGCCCCCTAGGTATGCGGGGTAAGGATCAGTGAAACGGGAGTAGCCCGGCTGTGTCTCTGACCCACTTGTGTCAGTCAAGAAGTCATAGAGCTGTGCAGTTGGCACACTGCTGTGCAGGCGTTCAAACACCGTCTGGAGCTGGTTCATGTTCTGGTGTAACCCATAAGCATACGACGGATGGCCACCGCTGAGCGTCTGCACCACGCTGTCGTCGGCCAGAATCTTGCCGAAGAGGGGCGTCGCGGTGCCGTCCTCCGGAATGTACTCGCCGATGACGTGCAGTCCCAGGACCTGCCCGGTGACCAGACTCTGGACAGTGATTGTGTCGCCGTTGTAGGTGTAGTAGTCTTCGCAGCACCCCACACTGGGCCACCCCGGACCCTTCGTCACCGAATCCAGGGGGATCAACACGTTCAACGAATTGGCGTCGTGGGCGTCGAGGAGCCGACCTGGAGGTCGGACGCCTACGTATTGGCCTTCGTGCCCCGTCCCGCCTTCGTCAGCGGAGAACTGGATGCCTGTACTACTCGGGAACTGACCATGTGCGAGGCCATAGCCCTGGATACCAGTAAACTTATTGATAAGTGTCTGGAGGTTATCTTTCGTTTGGAGCAATTGAGCAAGCGGCACACCATTCACTGCAAGCGGCTTCACCTGCGTGGTGAGGTACACCTCGGAAGAGGAGAGACTGCCAGTCTGGTCTAACACCGCCTCAGCCGTGGAATGGTCAGATGAACGTACCACCACGCCAGCGGTAGGCAGTCCAGGCTTCGCCATCAGTTGGTCGAGAGCCGCAGGTGTACTCAGCGATAGGACAAGCAGTGCAACCAGGCTCAGAATGCCAAGCACAAGCGGGAGCCGAGGTCGGACGCGGCTCTCAAGCGGAAGATCGAGGTGTCGTGTCGCACGCCTCGTCGGAGCTAGCCGCCGTATGACATGCACAAGTGCGATGAGCACAGGGACAGCCACCACCAAACCAAGTCCAGCTAGTTCAAGCAGAATGACGACGAGGGAGCCATAGTGCTGCATGAGACTCCACACCAGACCAACAAAGAGTGCTGCCTCTAGCCCATGCAGCAAGGCTGGACCGTATCGGTACGTTGCGTTCACCATATGTCGTCTCCTCTCGAACCAGATGAGCCGCAGTCCCCCCACGGCCCACACTAACTGCGCGATGCCGCCATCGATCGCGGCAAGCTCCGCACGCAAGGCGTCCAGCCAGAGCTGCTGCGCCGGGTCTATATGCTTGCCAACCCACGCGAGCAAGCGTAGTGTTTTCGATAACCGAAAAGGGCTCTTCCTCACATTAAGTGAGCCTGCTTGCTCGTACTCCAGAATGGGCTATCCATGACTATAATTCCTCATACTGTCCTCTGGAAGGAGTTTGAGCCAGGTGAGGGTTTGCGTCAACTGCTACAGTCGGGAAGCAGGCTAGCCCAAGGACTCGTCCTTCCACTCGGCACGCCAGGGGGCGCGCCATTGGGGAGCCTCCCAACCTTGGGTGACATAGATCGTTTCTCGGGCGATCTTGTCACCTCTGAATTCGAGGATGTTGATGCTGTAGTTCCAGGGTCCGCCGTCATACCTGATCGAGTTCTCCGCCACCCAGAAGTTTCCCTGGCCTCGTATCCGTCTGATCTCGAACTCTATGGAGGCAGGGTAGCTCTTCCGCCAGGCAAGGAAGTTCGCTTTCCCTTCAAACCGCTCCTGGGACTGCGGGAACTCCAACACCGCGTCGTCATGGTATATCTCGTGAGAAATCTCATAGTCCGTGCCTTCGTATTCCCAGTGGCGCCGTAAGGCAGCAAGTAGGGTGGCCTCGTCCATGTCATCGCTCCTTCGGACAAGTGGTTTTTGTAAAATAAAAGGGAGACTCACTTAACTTGTGTGTCTGGTGTACAACGGCCCTGACTAGTTCTGGTATCTCTGGTGGCGCGTCTCCATGTAAAGAGTATCATCCAAGAGCACAAACGTCTAGAGGTTTTTTTGAGTAAAGGAGATACAGTTCTGCTTGAAACGAAGATCGCTTCCTATTTGTCTTGCTGTCAAAGGGAGGTATTGAGGGGCATGAGTAAGAAGAGATCAAACCCGATGGAGAACACGTAGCCGTAATAAGTCAAAGTTCGCTCGGCCAAAGACGATCCGTTTCTGAAGCTTCAAGCAGTTGACCTGCGCTTCGACCTGACCATTGCTCCACTCGGAAGTAAACGCCGCTTTGACCGCAGCGTAATCGAGGCGCATCCCCTTCGCCATTTTTTTGAATTCGGGCAAGCCGCTCTGCTCAGCTTGAGCCAGCCAGGCATCCAGATCTGTGTCTCGATGCTCTGCTAACATCATCACAAATCCTTGCCCTAATTGGTAGGCCATCTCCAGGTCGGGATGGCCTTGACGGATTTGCTCGATATACTTGTGCTGTTTCTCCTCAAGCTTCTCACGCTGACTGACGAAGAGAAAGGCCGCACGCATTGAGGACATACGACGTTTCACACTAGGCGGTGGCGGCAGATCAGCAGGGATTTCAATCGTGTTTGTAGAAGCTTTGAAGGTCAATACTTCCGCTGATCCCGCCTTCACATGCTTTTTCCGAAGGCTCGCGAGAAAATTCCTGAGTAAAGATGTTGATCCTGAATATCCGCGAGCCTTGATCTCATCATAGAGTTGGACGCTGTTCCTGCATCCCTGCTGCCATCGCTGGAAAATGTATGGTTTGTACGGGTTGAGTATACTGCCTCGTTGGCCTCGTCGTGCCGACACAATCTCAGGAAATTCCTCTGCTCGCAGGAAACGCCGAATGGTCTCTCGACTCAGTTTCAATCGTCGAGCGATTTCGCGGATGCTTACTCCTTGCCCAGAGAGCGTTCGGACATCTTCATAGCGAGCATAGCGCTTCGCTCGTCGTGCCTGCTTCTGCAATTCGGTGTAACTGACTGTTGGAGGTCGTTGATACGCAGTAGCAGGAATCGTGCGATAGCGTTTCTCTACTGCTGGCTCTGCTCGTGGTTCTGTGACCCCGTCTGCTGGGGAAGTGTTGATCCCTTGTGCTTTTGCAGGAACCGCATCAGCTCTTGTTTCTTCCACTTCGGGTAAACAGGAGTGTCTCCGATCCATGAGATCCTTGAGCCTCTCGCGGAGATTTTTGAGCAAGTGGAATCTATCGGCAATCTGCTGCGCTTGAGGAGCGCCTTTCTTGGCTGCTGCTGCATAATTGCCCCCTCGATCACGGCTGACGATGTCCACTTCAGGGTGCATACGAAGCCAGGCTTCTGCGGTTTCGGCTGTGCGATCTGGAAGTAAGTCGATGGGCTTGTGCGATTGTAAATCCACGAGGATCGTCCCATAGGTCGCCCCTTTTTTCCAAGCCCAATCGTCTATGCCCACAACGGCTACGGACGCAGGCGGGGCGTAGGAACAGGTTCGCATGCGCCGCAGAAGGGTTGGGCCAGAGACCTGCATCCCCAGTTTGGGAGCGAAACGTTCTCCCAATTGCCCACAGGTGGCAAAACCGAGTATCTGGAGAGCGAGCGCGAGCCGATTGGTCATACGAGCATAGGACTGTACCAAATCAGAAAGCCGTTCAGTAAAGATCTTGCGTGGGCAATCGGGCGTGCCACAGACAAATTTGCGCACCGTTAAAGCCAGCGTGACCCTGCGACCACCACAAGGCACATCAGCCACGGTTCGCCCATACTTTCCGTGAATCCGTTCTGATAATTGCTGGCAAAGGGGACAAGAAGCGCTCTGGAGCGTACAGGAAATCTGAAGAGTCAGGCGGCTCTTGGTGGGATAGACCGCTTCAACCGCTATGGTGTCAGGCAAAAGGAACAATGCGGCTAGCGTTTCTCTCTCTTCTCGAGAACTCATTGATGCAGTCCTCCTCTCTTACAACGTATCCAATTGCATCAATGTGAATCTATCACAAAATTGAACTCCTGTCCAAGCAAGCGAGCTCACTTAATGTGAGGAAGAGCCACAATTGCATTATCAAAAACAGCGTAGCGCAGCCAGAGTAGCCATCCGGTCAAGTATTGCTCGTATTTGCCTCATCCTTCTGCCCCCTGGACACGTGGCCGCCGAACTGCGCTCTTCTCTTGTACACTTGCGACAAGGGCTGAGGCTTGTCTGGACCCGACTTGCGTCAGGCGGTAGGTATGGCGTGCAGGCCGTCCCTGCCGCTGCGGCTCAGCCCAGCGAGTTTCCAACCAGCCCTGATCCGCCAACCGGATGAGGATCGGATAGAGCGTTCCTGACGAGAGCCCGGTGTGTTGGCTGATCTCATAGCCATAGTGCCAGGCTGTAGGCTCCTCCAGCAACAGGCGGAGCACCCGAATCGTTTGAGATGATGTGTTTGGTTGCCTTGACATACTCATAGTCTACATATGTAGTCCAAATTTGTCAAGTCCTCCCTTCCCTTTCGTCCAATGGAGAGGAAACGAAAAGTTATCTGAAAAATGTCACTTGTGCTGGCTACGTGCGCCGTGTCACGCGCGATGAGATCGCCGACGCAGTCGGCTAGAACAGAAGAATGAGCACACTGCCCTGATATTCAGGAGATTCCTCTCTCAAGAGGTATAGAATTGCACCTCCGGGTAGGCGCTCGCCGGACCACGCAGCAGCGGAGAGGGGATATTGTTGAGATACGTATCGAAGAAGGCGCGCACGTAGGCGCGTGTGATCTGCAACCCGCGCTGCCCGTCGATGGAGCCGAGCAGCCCGAGGGCGCGCAGCGGCGAGAAATAGACGGCGTAATCTGAGAAGTTGAAGTGCTCCGTGCCTTTGACGCCAATATGATAGCTGGCGCCTCGTGGCACCGTGCGCAGGATCGCATGAACATCGTGCTGGAATGAGCGGCAGTCGGAATCGGAGCAGGAGCCCATATCGTGCTGAATCACCATGAACGGCCTGGTGAGGCCCGTCTGCACCACGTCACCGGCCAGGTCGCCATCGAGATTGATACCGGCCTTGCAGCGCGCATCCATATGGCAAACCTGTGCAGCCGTCGCGCCGCCAAAGGAATGCCCGAAGATGCCGAGACGCGCGAGGTCGAGACGCCCGCTGAACATGTTTCCTGGTGCCGTGTTCAGCCTGTCAAGCTGGTTCATGACGAAGATCACGTCCTTTGCCAAGACCGTCACGAGCTGATTGGCGGCCACCTGCGGGTTCACGCCTGTGTCGAGCTTCCCGGAGGGTGTCGCTTCTACGACGCGTCCATCGGGGAAGACCACCACATCGGAACTATAGGTAGGCGTGATGGCGAAGACGATGTAGCCGTGGCTCGCGAGATCCTCGAGCAGCGTCGTGTACTGCGTCGGGATGTTGCCCAGTCCTGGCTCGAAGATGAGCACGGGATAGCCCGCCGCAGCGGGGGCAAGTGGGGCGCGATCGAAGCTGTGAGTCTGGATGGAGTCGCTGCTCTGTGTGAGCTGCTGTCCGATGAAGCCATGCTGCTGATCGCTCAACTGCCCCCACTTCGACGGAAGATAGGGCGCGGGTTGCGCTCCGGACACGCGAACAGCGCGCACAGCGGGATACCAGGCCCAGACGACAAGCTCTCTTTGCATTCCTGCATGCGGCGCGAGGGGATCATTTCGAGACTGGTCGGTCCAATCGTACTCCATCCTACCAGCGGCATAGGGGCCGGTCGGCGCGGGCAGCATGAGCGCTTGATGGCGTCGAATCTCGACAAAGGCAACACAGGAGATGGTGATGATAACGAGAATGAGCAGCAGGATCAGGAGAAACCTCGCAAGTCTCTTCAACCATGTACGGAAAGGTAAACGCGAAAGCATACAGTTCCTCCCTGATATTTTTGTCATTGAGCAGAATAACATGCGCGTTTCTGCTAGACATCCTGCCTGAGTGCATGAAAACCGATTCCTGTGTGTATGCGAGGTGAGGTATGAGTGTAGAGAAGCTGTGCTTACCGGTTTTTGTTCCAACAGCTGTTCGCCACCAGCCATATGCCAAAGTATGAGGATAAAATAATCTGCTGATGGTCTCCCTATAGGGCTACGACAATTTCCCCAAAGAGTAATTTTGGCAAAGATGTCATGATGATTGTAATCGATTTAAATTTTGAGCGCGATATATGCTTAAAGCCTCTTCCAGGCTGATGTAATAAGCCCTCCAAGAAAGCCTCCTCTCTATGTGGGGGCTTGACAAAATTATTGTAATCGATTACAATTATAAAGACAACGTAGATGATTTTTGCAAAGTGACCGCACATAGCGGTGGAAGGATAGACGTATGAATATGCAAGCTTTAGAACCAGGAACCGCTGCTTATGATGCCAACGCGGAAACGGAGGCGCTAGCTGAAGGCGAATTCACTCAAGATG
>WNGH01001983.1_pt1 | contig 19268 bp, 18 predicted proteins | sample 5400631 | NCBI WGS metagenome assembly WNGH01 (sample SAMN13153373, study PRJNA577476) | soil metagenome | isolation source: 115 cm soil or saprolite under Garry oak tree replicate 1 | place: USA:California | collected 2016-06-15
CGCCGAAGCCGCAGGCCACGCCCGCGTCGCCGAGATGAACCGGCAGGTCGCCGGCAACCTGGACAAGATCATCACCGCCCTCGAATCCGAGGGACAGGACGGGCAGGAGGCAGCCGGTGCGTCCTGACCCGCTCTCCGAAGCCGCAGCCCGCCGCCACGAGCTGACCAGGGCGAAGGCCGTCCAGGCGCTGCGCGAGCTCGACCGGGCCGGCGCTCCCGTGACGTTCGCCGGCGTCGCCCGGGTGGCAGGGATCTCACGGTCGTGGCTTTATACCCAGCCCGACATCAGCGGCCAGATCCGCAGGCTACGGGAAAAGACCAGCGGCGACGGCTCCGCCGGCGCCACCCCAGCCGGCCAGCAGGCCACCGACGCGTCACTGCGCGCCAGGCTCGCAGCCGCCCTCGACCGCAACAAGCAGCTCGCCGACGAGAACGCACGGCTCCGCCGCCAGCTCGCCCGCGCACTCGGCGACCAGCGGTCCGCACGGACCCGATCAGGTAACGATCCAGACTGCTGAGACAGCCGCCGATCAGGCCTCGAGCGTCCCGTCAGCGACATTGTCCACGACGGGACGCCCCAGGTCACAGCCCTGGCTGACACGAAAGCTCAAGATAACCACAAGGAGGGCAAAGCGCTCAGAACGGAAACCACGATCAATGACAGCCGCGACTTCGGCATCGGCAAACGGCTGCATAACCTGCCCGCGCTGCGGGCAGCCGGCTTCACCGCCACCCGGCGTCTGCTGGACGTCGAGAAACTCAGCCACGACCCCGCCGACGGCCAGGCCGCGATCCGCCAGATCTGCGATCCGGTCATCACCGGGACCGGTACCCGCGTCGCGGGCATGCGGCTCGGCGACCCCCGCGTGCACGCCCTGCTCGCCGCCCTGTGCGTCTTCCGGCTTCTTCCCCGCGGCTTCGCCAACCGCGACCTGCGCCCCATCATGGCCCAGCTCCTCGGCGTGCCCGCCGAGTCAATAACCCCGGGGAAGATGACCTACGACCTCAGGCGGCTGCGCCAGCACGGGCTCATCGAACGCATCCCGGGCAGCTTCCGCTACCAGGTCACCGGCATCGCGCACGCCCTGTTCCTGACCCGGCTGCACGACCGGTTCCTGCGCACCGGCCTGGCCAGCCTCGCCAGCCCCGACCCGAACGAGCGCGGCCTGGCAGCCGCCACCCGCGCCTACACCAGCGCCATCGACGACATCGCCCGGCAAGCCGGCCTCGCCGCCTGACCACACCCGCGCCAGCAGCCCACTATCCCGACCTGCAAACCAGAACTTGACTCAAGATTAAAGACCAGGGTCACCCAAGCTTCCTAGCGGCACCTTCCCCCTTAGCGTGATCTTGATGACGGCCGGGGGGTGGCTGGAGCGCCTGAATTGATGCTGTGAGCTGCTGAATCCAGCGTGTCGGTGATCGACATCCGATGCCGCAGGGTGTATTACCTAGAAGTATGGCGAGCCTGGTGGCGAAGAAGCAGGGCCAGCGGACCTACTACTACCTGGTGGAGTCCGCCCGGGTCGGCGGCAAGCCGCGGATCGTGTCTCAGCGCTACCTGGGGTCGGCGGAGGAGGTCGCGGCCCGGCTCAGCAAGGCCGGGCCGGGCGAGCCGGAACGGACCCGGCATCTGGCGTTCGGGGACCTGGCCGCGGTCTGGGGGATGCTGCAGCGGCTGGGCTACGCCGCGATCGTCGATGAGGTGGCCGGGGAGCGGCGCGCGGACGCGGCCGCATCTGCGGGCACCTACCTGGCGCTGGCGTGCGCGAACCGGGTGGTCGCGCCGCGGTCCAAGCGCGCATTCGCGGACTGGTGGGTCACCACCGCCGGGGACCGCCTGACGCGCGTGCCGTGGGCGGCGCTGGACCACCGGCGGTTCTGGGACGCGATGGACCTGCTGGACCAGGCGGCGCTGACCGAGGTCGAGCGGCGGCTGGCGGCAGCGATGGCGGCCGAGTTCGGCCTCGGCCTTTCCGGGATGGCGCTGGACATGACCAACTTCGCCACCTACATCGACACCGGCAATGAGAAGGCGCCGATTGCCCAGCGCGGGCACGCCAAGCAGAAGCGCACCGACCTGCGGCTGGTCGGGCTGGGCCTGGTGGTCACCCGCGACGGCGGGATCCCGCTGGTCGGCCACGCCTACCCCGGCAACCACAACGACGTGAAGGTGTTCCCCGGCGTCATCGATGAGCTGGTGGCCCGCTACCGGGCGATCGCCGCCGCCGACCAGGAGCTCACCGTCGTCTTCGACGCCGGGCAGAACTCCGCGGACAACTTCACCCACCTCGCCGACGCCGGGCTGCAGTTCGCCGGCTCCCTGCCGCCGTCAGGCTACCCCGATCTGCTGGCCATCCCGGCACGCCGGCTAGCCGTCATCGACGCCGCGCGGTTCCCCGGGCTGACCGGGTACGAGACCAGGATCACGGCGCTCGGCGCCGAGCGACGGGTCATCCTCACCCACTCGGCGACCCTGCACGCCAGGCAGTCCCGCGGCTTCGACCAGACCATCGCCAAGGCCGCCCGCAAGCTCGCCGAACTCGCCGCCGTCCTGGAGGGCGGCCGGGCACGCCGCGACCGTCCCGGCGTCGAGGCCCACATCGCGACGATCACCCGGCCTCGCTGGCTCGGCCGGGTGCTCCGGGTCACCCTGACTGGTGACAAGCCCAGCCAGATGCGGGTCTCCTGGACCGTGGACGACACCTCCCGCCGTGAACTGGAGGCCGAGTTGTTCGGCAAGCGGATCCTGGTCACCAGCCGCGACGAGTGGCCCGCGGCCGAGGTGGTCGCCGGCTACCGCTCCCAGTCCGACGCCGAGGCCGGGTTCCGCCAGCTCAAAGACCCCAAGGTCGTCTCGTTCTCCCCGATGTGGCACTGGACCGACTCCAAGATCCGCGTCCACGTCTCCTACTGCGTCACCGCCCTGGCAGTCGCCCACCTCATGCGCCGCCAGGCCCGAAACGACGGGCTCGACCTGTCCGTCCGCGAACTGCTCGGCGAGCTCGCCGGCATCCAGGAAACCGTGCTGCTTTACCCCTCCGCCGGAGGCCGGCCCCGCGCCCGGCGCATGCTCACCGACATGAGCCTGACCCAGCAGCACCTCTACCAGCTGTTCGGCCTCGACCGCTACGCACCCCTCCGATGAGCGGCTTAGGTAATACACCCCGCGGTCCGTGAGACCCCCGCTGAGCAGGCACAACACCAGTCAAGATCAAACTAAGGGGGAAGGTACCGCTAGCACCATTTCGTCCTCGCCGGGCTGGGTGGCCAGCTCGTTGATCAGCGCCGTCACCAGCCCCTCAAACGACGGCGGCGCCGGTGGCCCGAGCAGCGGGCCGGCCCGCTCGGCGATTCCTGGCCGCACCCGGTCCAGCGCGGCAACCGCGTACCGCCAGAACCGTGCCGGGTCGTTGTCGGCTGAGTCCAGCGACAGCCAGGCCACGTGCCGCTGGCCGCGCCGGGTCCAGTCGGCCAGCAGCGCCGTCTTGCCGAACCCGGCCGGGGCGCAGACCACGACAAGCCGCCGTGCGAGTCCCTCATCGAGCGCCTCCGCCAGCCGCGGGCGCGGCACGAAACCCGGCTGCGGGCGAGGCACGTGCAGCTTGGTGGCCAGCAGCACATCCGGCTCGGAAGCGGCAACCCTCCGCGGGCCCGCCGCACGCGGCTCGGCCATCGGCGACCCACCCCCAGTGCGTCCAGCGATGACCAGTGTCGCTGCTGGATGCGGGCATTCTAACCGCCAGCCGGCGGTCGGCCGCCGCGGGAGTCAGCCCTCGCGGTGGGCTGCCCGGCACTGCGTGACCGGGGGCATGACGCGCGGGGGGCACCGTCGTGCCCGGCACCCTCGCAGGAAGATTCCACCCGCATGGGCACCGTCGGGTGACGCCCGGACCAGGGAGCCGTCCATAGCGTGCGAGGAGAAACGAAACACCGACCGACCGGAGGGATAGCACATGGCCGTTCTCAGGCTTGATCGCCGCACGATCAGTCCCGTCGGCACCGGGAACTGGTCACCCCGCACGCCGCCGTGACCGCCACGGTGAAGGACGCCTTCCCCGGGCTCACCAAGGCGCAGCTGGCGAAGGCCGGTGACTAGGTGTGAGCGGCCCTGGGCGGCCGGTCCGCTACGAGATCCGCGTCGACGGCGTCCTCGATGACCGGTGGGCGGACTGGTTCGGTGGCCTCCAGGCCGGCGCCGACGGTACGCAGACGGTCATCGCTGGCCTGCTCCCTGACCAGCCCGCACTGCACGGGCTGCTGGCCAAGGTCCGTGACCTCGGCCTGCCCCTGATCTCGGTGCGCCAGCTGGACGCCGGTGAGGCCGGGGACCAGGCGGAGCAATGACACGTGACCCAGATCCGGAGCGGACAAGCATCGTGGCATAACGCCCCTTGGAGGAGACCAAGATGAAACGTAGCGATCGTGGGCAGCAGGAATACGAAGCGCTGATCGGCGCCCCGCCCGGCAAGGCACTGGCGGAGATCCGGCTTGCCTCGCCTGACATGTATGACGCGGTTGTCGAGGGGGCTTGGGGGCCCGTTGGCTCACGGGGGACTAAGCCGCCAGGCCCGGCAGATCGCCACGATCGCGATCCTCGCCGCGGCCGGCGGAGCAGAGCGGCAGCTTGCCACGCATGTCAGCGCCGCGTTGCATGTCGGCCTCGCCCCGTCGGAGTTGCTGGCACTGGCGGAGCATGTTTCGGTCTATGCCGGCTTTCCGCGCGCCCTTAACGCGCTTACGACTGTCACCGAGGTCCTGTCGGCGGCTGGGATTCCCCGGCCCGCGGAGCTTGGCTGCGTGCGCCTCACCGATCACGAGACGGTAGTGGCCCAGCGCGGCGAGACGGGCCCGCCGGTGCTGCTGGTCCATGCGCTCGGCCTGGACTGGCGCATGTGGGAGCCCGTCATGCCGCAGCTCTCGGCCGGGCGCCGGGTCTTCGCCTATGACATCCGGGGTCACGGGCGGGCGGCAGGCTCGCCGAAGCCGTTCACGATGACAGACGCCGCAGCCGATCTCGTCGGCGTGCTCGATGCGATCGGCGCGGACCGCGCGCACGTGGTTGGACTGTCTTATGGCGGCGCCATCGCGCAGACCGCGGCAGTGGGCCATCCGGAGCGGTTCGCCTCGCTCGCCTTGCTGGCCACCACGGATTATCCGTTCGATTCCTTTGAGGACAGGGCGCGTTCGGGCGAGGCCGACGGCACGGAGGCGCAGGTTGTCTCCAGCCTGACCCGCTGGTTTACCCCTGGCGCGCTGGCCACCGGCGGCTGGGGGGTCCGGTACGCACGCGAGATGGTGCGCCGGGGCGGCAAGGCCGATTGGGCAGCCGCGTGGCGGTCGTTTACCGGCCTGGATGTGCGAGGGCGGCTGGGCCAGTTCGAGTCCCCAGCGCTGGTGCTCGCCGGTGAGCTTGACGCCTCCACGACTCCCCAGACCATGGCCGGGATCGCCGAGCGTATCCCCGGCTCTGTGTATCAGCAGCTGCCAAGCACGCCGCATATGCAGACGCTCGAGCAGGCCGGCCTCGTCGCCCACGCCTTGGACGAGTTCCTGCCTGCCGAAGGCCAGGCCTCGGCGGCCCGGTGATGTCTTTGCCATCAGGGACCTCGTCTTGGCATGCCGTGAGGCTGGCATGCGTGGGAATCATTTGCCGGATGGGAGGTCTTCGAGCGAGAAGGGGCTGCTGTCACAGCGATCCTCATTCTGTGGCTACGGAGCCGGGCATGTCGAAGGTCGCGATCGTGACTGGCGCGAATCAGGGGCTGGGGCTGGCGCTGGTGCGCGGGCTTTGCCGCACGCTCGGACCTGACGGCGCGTGACCGCAAGCGTGGCGAGCAGGCCGCCGGCGGCCTGAGGGCCGAAGGCCTGTCGGCCCGGCTGGAGGTGCTCGACGTCCGCGACGGCGCCTCGGTGACGGCCGTGGCTCATGCGATCGCGCAACGGCATGGCGGGGTGGACATCGTCATTTCCAACGCCATGGCCGCATCTCCCCTCAGGTGCCCGCCGAGCAGCAGGTCCGTACCTTCGTTGACACCAACAACCACGGCACCGTCCGCATGATCAATGGGTTCGTGCCGCTACTGCGCGACGGCGCCCGCTTCATCGTGGCGGCCAGTTCATTCGGCACGCTGGCCAGCCTGGACCCGCGGCTGCACCCGCGATTCGACGTCGGCCACATGAGCCTGGCCGGCGTCGGCCAGGTCATGGACGACCACGTCGAGGCGGTGGGAAACCGGGCGGGCCGCCGCGGAAGGATGGCCCGGCTGGATCAACCCGCCGTCGAAGCTCGGCCAGGTCGCCGCGGTGAAGGTGCTGGCCCGCGAACTGGCCGGCGAGGCAGCCCGCCGGGACATCCTGGTCGACACCGGCGCCTCGCGGCCCTGGTTCGACGACATTTCCACGGCACTGTCGCCCGACGAGGCGGCCGCCGACGTGCTCTGGCTCGCCACACTGCCTGCCGGCACCCGCGAGCCCTACGGCGAACTCGTCCAGCACCGCAAGGTCCTCCCCTTCACGCCGGCGGCGTAGGGCCGACCCTCGGAAACCTCGTCAGCCCGGCCGGACAGATCGCGATCTGGCAGCGCCGGCATGTCCAACGACGCGGAACCGCGTCCTAGCCGCAGCACGGGAACGTCACCGCAGCCTTCCCGGATTCCCCGCCACCCCGGCCCGGCGGCACCGTAGTGCCCCGTGCCGCTACGGAGGATTCCACCCCCAAGTTCCACCATCGAGTGACGCCTCCCCGGGACCCCGTTCATAGCGTGCCTAGAGACCGCACTTCACACCGACGGGTTGGAGGAGATGAGATGCCTGACCTGAGTCAGCGATCTTGGCCTCTGCCTGTGCGGCACGGAGTTCACGGCGATCGGCACGACCGGCTTCCGCGGTACGCGGACGGCCCGTATCTATTAGGAGGATGTATGACAATCGCAGACCGAGCAGTTCTGGTGACCGGGGCCAATCGCGGCATCGGGCAAGCGCTGGTCGAGGAAGCCCTGAGCAGAGGCGCGAAGCGGGTGTACGCCGGTACGCGCCAGCCCCTGGCCCACCCGGATGAGCGCGTCACGCCCCTGACCCTGGACGTGACCAACGCGGCGCAGACTCAGGCAGCTGTCGGGAGAGTCGGGTCCCTCGATCTCCTCATCAACAACGCCGGCCTGGCGCTTTACGATGACCTCAGCGATCGTGCCGCACTCGAGCGGCACCTCGCCGTCAACCTCTTCGGCACATACGGCGTGACCCAGGCCTTCCTGCCGCTGCTGACTGGTTCTCGGGGAGCCATCGTCAACAATCTGTCGGTGAACGCCTTCGCCGCCTTGCCGCTCATTCCGGCCTACTCGATCTCCAAGGCGGCCGCGTTCAACCTGACTCAATCGCTGCGCGCCCTTCTAGCCGGACGGGGGGTGCGGGTTCATGCCGTCCTGACCGGCCCCGTGGACACCGATATGTCCCGGGGCCTCGACATACCGAAAGCCTCTCCGGAGTCCGTCGCGCGCGCCATCTTCGACGGAGTGGAGAACGGGGAGGAGGACATCTTCCCCGACCCGATGTCACAGTCCATGGCGGAGAGCTGGCGCAGCAGTGCGGCCAAGGCGCTCGAGCGCCAGTATGCGGCGCTCGTAGCAGCAGAGCCCGTCAAGTCATAAGCAAAAGGAGGGACACGGTGCAACCTTCGGCACGGCCAGAAACCATGGACACGCAAAGGAAGAGGACGATTATGAGTGACTTGTCGGGCAGGACCACTGTCGTCGTTGGCGCTAGCCGGGGCTTGGGGCGTGGGATCGCTCGCGCGTTCGCTGAGGCTGGTGCTCCGGTGGTCGCGGTCGCCCGGACCGGCCCGGCGCTTGCCGAGCTGGCCACCACCAGCGCGAACATCCGGACCGAGGTCGCGGATGCGGCCGATGAGACGGTGGCGTGGAGCCTGCTGGACCAGTATGAGCCAGAGGTTCTCATCCTGGTCGCCGGCGCCAACCCGGTGATGCGCCCGCTCCAGTACCAGACGTGGGAGACGTTCTCCGTCAACTGGTATACCGACGTCAAGATCGCGTTCACCTGGCTGCGTGAGGCACTGCTGAAGCCGCTGCCGCCTGGCAGCAGGGTGGTGGTGGTGAGCAGCGGAGCTGCCATCAACGGATCACCGGCCAGCGGGGGGTACGCCGGGTCCAAGGCCACCCAGCGGTTCATCGCGGGATACGCCCAGGATGAGTCGCGCCGTGCCGGGCTGGACATTACCGTCACGGCGGTGATGCCCAGGATGACTCCGTTCGGAGACGTGGGCAAGCGGGGGGTCCGGGCGTACGCGGCCCGCAGCGGCCAGACCGAGGAGGCATACCTGAAGGAGCTGGGGGAACTGCTGACCCCCGAGATGGCCGGGTCCGCCCTCGTGGACCTGGTACGGGCAGACCCGGCGACCACTGCCCCCGGGTACCTGCTCACCGCTGCCGGGCTGCAGAAGCTGCCATGAACACCGGCGCGGGACCGGGTGCCCATAGGTCAGCTGCCGGATCTCCACGCCGCCCCTCATCCATAACGACCGGTGACCGCTGCACAGTACAAGTGCGTCTTTGGTCCAGACTTGTTCCGCTGATCGGCTGGAAACCATGAAAGCTATAGTCAACAACCCCGATGGTCCGGCCATCACGGCCGTCGACGACCCCCGTCCCGGCGGCGGCGAAGCACTGGTCGCGGTACGGGCCTTTTCGATCAACCGCGGCGAGCTGGACCTGCTGCAGACCCGCACCGACCGGTGGCGGCCCGGCCAGGACATCGCCGGCGTCGTCGTGGAGCAGGCCGCCGACGGATCGGGCCCCGCTGCTGGCACCCGGGTCGTGGCACTTGCGGAGCAGGCAGGCTGGGCCGAACTCGCCGCCGTGCCCACCGGCCGGCTGGCCCCCCTGCCCGCCGAGGTAGAAATCGAGCAGGCCGCCGCCCTGCCGCTGGCCGGCCTGACCGCCCTGCGCACCCTGCGACTCGCCGGTGATCTGCTCGGCCGCCGCGTCCTGGTGACCGGCGCCAACGGCGGGGTGGGCCGGATCCAGATCCAGCTCGCCGCCCTGGCGGGCGCCGAAGTCACTGCCGTAGCCCGGGCCCAGCACGAAAAAGAACTACTGGCCCTGGGGGCGTCATCAGTGGTCGCCGATCCGTCAGCGGCCGGCGGCCTGTACGACCTCGTCGCCGACTGGGCCGGCGGCCCCTCGCTGGCCGCCGGCCTCGGCAAGGCCGCCCCGCGCGGAACGGTCATCCTCGGCTCCAGCAACACCGAGAAAACACCGATCAACATTTACGACTTCTTCGGCCACGAGGGCGCGCGGGTGGTCAGCTACCTGTCCTACGCCTACCCCGAACCACCCGGCCCCGACCTCACCACACTGGCCGGCCTGGTCGCCGCCGGCCGGCTCGACCCGGCCGCGGGCCTGACCGTTCCCTGGACACGCCTGCGCGACGCCCTCACCGCCCTCGCCGAACGGCGCATCTCCGGCAAGGCCGTCCTCACCATCGGCTAACTACTTCGACCTGAAAAGGCCCCGGGCTGAGGGTCTGGTCGTGGCGGTCGGCTGGGTAGGGCCGGGGCTGGGTTGGCGTGAGGCTGTCAGCTGGCCAGGACGCTGATCTTGATCAGGTTGTGGGCGAATACCCCGTGCCCGCACCAGATTGCGGCTCCGTGCCTGCCATCCAGGCGGGTGCGGTCCCAGCCGTAGCCGCGTTTGAGATAACTGATCCGTCCCTCTGAGCCGGTGCGCCATTTGACCAGCCGGCGGAAGCTGCGGCTGCGCTCGAGCGTCTTGCGGGCTGGTGAGGTCTTGGCCTGGCGGGGAATAACGACGGTGCACACGCCCATGGTCTGCAGGTCACGCTCGACGGCGGGCTGGCCGTAGCCGCGGTCGGCGGTAACTGCACGCGGCACGCACCCGGTGCGGCGGTGGATGCGCTCCACCGCTGGCGCCAGTTGCGGGCCGTCCGGGGCGGCGCCGTATCCGGCGTTGTAGTCGAGGATGATGCCGTCGTCGTTGTCGGTGACCTGGACCTTTTCTGCCGCGCGGCCGGTAATGCCGCGTTGAGTTCCTCGGCCGGGGCGGATGTCCTGTCGGGGGCGGGTGTCGGGCGGTGGGCGGCCGCGGCGTAGTCGGCATTATCGGTCCCGTCGCATGCTCGTCTCCTCATCGACGGAGAGGAGTATGCCGTGGAAAGGCAAGGAGGCGTCCGGGCCGACGGTCCGCTGGAGCCGTTCCGAGACGGCGTGGTCGAGGCGTTGAGCGCAAGCGGCTACTCGAAAGATCGGGCAGCTCAGCTGGTGCGGCTGATGACGCATCTCAGCCGGTGGCTCGAGAGCCGGGGTCTGGGTCCCGGTGACCTGAGTCCGGAGGTCGTCGAGGAGTCCTCAGGGATCAGCGTGGGCTGAGCGTGGCAAGCGTGGAGGCCTACGCCCGATACGCGACCGATTGCATCCGTGCGTGGTGGCCCGACGGGCAGATCGACGTCGCCGAGGTGGACGCAGACGATGTCATCTCGCTGGTCCGCACGGCGAGGGACCAGCAGCGCCCTCCTTCGCTCAGATGCATGGTCACCGCCCTTCGTGCACTGCTGCGCTTCTTCCACGTCAAAGGCTTTGACGAGCCGTTCACTGGTTGAGGCTGTGCCAGGCATGGCCACGTGGCCTCGAACGGTGCTGCCGTCGACCGTGACGTCTGAAGCTGCGGCGAGGTTGGCCGGAAGCTGTGACACCTCCACCGCGATCGGCCGGAGAGATGCGGCCATCTTGAGCCTTCTGGCTCGGCTGGGGCTGCGGGCCGGAGAGGTCGCTGGCCTCGCGCTCGACGACATCGACTGGCGGGCCGGGGAATTGCGCATCACCGGGAAGGGCGGACGAGTCGAGCGGCTTCCCCTGCTCGCTGATGTGGGGAAGCGATCGCTGCCTATCTCGCCGACGGCCGAAGCCGGACATCGCGGTCCCGGATGGTGTTCCTCAAGGTCGTCGCTCCCTTCGGGCCGATCTCAGCGGACGTGGTCGCCACGGTCATGTACTTCGCATGTGACCGTGCCGGCATCCCTCGCTTTGGTCCTCATCGGCTACGTCACATGGTGGCGACCGAGACCCCAAATGAGCGGAGTTGCATGGGATGCATCATTCCCCGGAAAGCGAGAGGACGGCGCCATAGGGGATCCGAGACCGGGCTCGCCGACGACGGCATGCAGTGCTTGGCGAGAAACCGCAGGTCAGCATTGTCGTGTGAGGGCCTCGTTGCGGCAGACACCACGATGTCGCATCAGCTTCTGTAACGCAGCGTGGCACGTTGATGCATCTACGGCAACGGCAAAGACGCACCAAGGAGGACGAAGACTCCCATCCCGCCGCTCCTCGACTTGAGGTATTCGACACGGTTGGTAGATCGCTCACTACCAGTTCCACCGCCCTGAGGGGATGTCGCGGCCGGTGTTCGCATTGCCGAACATCATGACGGCTGATTCCTGCGTTTGTCTTCTGGCACGCTACGAACGGCCCCGCTCTGGGCGTCACCCGAAGGTGCCCGTGCGGGTGGACTCTTTCGGCGAGGGTGCCGGGCACGACAGTCCCCCGGGCGCCCTGCCCTGGGCACGGGCAGCGCCGGGCCGGCGCCTGGCGGATACCATGTCCGCATCCAGCGGCGAGCTGGCCATCGCCGGAGGCGGGGAGGTCGCCAATGGCTGAACCGCGTGCAGCCGGCCCGCAAAGGGTTGCCGCGTCCGGGCCGGATGTGCTGCTGGCCACCAAGCTGTACGTGCCACGCCCGCAGCCGGGATTCGTGGCCCGCCCCCGGCTGGTGCGGGCGCTGGATGAGGGCCTGGCGCGGCGGCTGATCTTGGTGTGCGCCCAGGCCGGATCCGGCAAGACGGTCGTGCTGGCCGACTGGGCCCCGTCTGGTGACCGGCCGGTGGCGTGGCTGTCGCTTGACGCAGCTGACAACGACCCGGTGCGGTTCTGGCGTCATGTGATCGCGGCGCTGGACCAGGCACGGCCAGGGATCGCCGGGCGGGTCGGCCCGCTGCTCGGCCCGCCCGCGCCGTCCACGTTTGAAGGACTGGTGACGGCGCTTATCAACGAACTGGACGCCCAGCCCGGTCACGGCGAGGTGCTGCTGGTCCTCGACGACTACCACCTGATCGACGCCCCGCAGGTGCACGGGTCGCTTGAGTTCCTCGTTGAGCACCTACCGCCGGGCCTGCACCTGGTGCTCGCCACCCGGTCCGACCCGCCGCTGCCGCGGCTGCCCCGGCTGCGGGCCGGCGGGCAGCTCGCCGAACTGCGCGCCGCCGACCTGCGATTCACCGAGGACGAGGCAGCGGCCCTGCTCCGGGAAGCGACGGGCGGCGAGCTGCCCGCCGCTGCGGTGGCCGCGCTGGCGGCCCGTACCGAAGGATGGGCCGCGGGCCTGCAGCTAGCCGCGCTTTCATTGCGCGGGCAGGCGGATGCCGCCGGGTTCGTGGCCGCCTTCAGCGGCAGCCACCGCTACATCCTGGACTACCTGACCGAGGAGGTGCTTGACCAGCAGCCGGAGGAACTACGCGGGTTCCTGCTGGAAACGTCAGTGCCGGAACGGCTGTCCGGCGAGCTGTGTGACGTGGTCACCGGCCGCACCGACAGCCAGGCGACGCTGGAGCGCGTGGAACACGCCGGCCTGTTCTTGGTGCCGCTGGATGAGGTGCGCGGCTGGTGGCGCTACCACCACCTGTTCGCCGACCTGCTCCGCGCCCGCCTGCAGCAGGAACGGCCCGGCCGGGTTGCGGGCCTGCACCGGGCCGCGGCGGCCTGGCACGAGGAGCATGGGCTCGCCGACGACGCGGTGCGGCACGCTCTGGCCGCCGGGGACACCGCCTGGTCTATGCGGCTGATCGAGCGGCACGTCGACGCGTTTCTCCTGAGCAGCCAAGGCGCGACCATACAGCGGTGGCTTGCGGCGCTGCCCGCTGACCTGATCCGGTCCCGGCCGCGGCTACTGCTCCCGCAGGTGGTCTTGGCCCTGCTCAGCGGCCGCGTGGACACGGCCGAGGGCGTGCTGGACGCCGCCGAGCGCGCCCTGACGGACACTGCCAGCGGGGCCGACGAGCCCTACGAGCCTGTCATCGGTAGAGCCACGGCCCTGTTCGCGAACGTCCCCGCGATCATCGCGCATGAACGCGCCATGCTGGCCGTGGTCCGCGGCGACGCCGAGCGCGCGATCATGTTCGCCTCGCAGGCACTGGGCAGCCTCAGCGAGGACGAGTGGATGCTGACATCCCACGCCCATGCGTACCGCGGCCTGGCCGAGTGGCTGCGCGGCCGGCTCGCTGAGGCCGAGCGTGCGCTGTCATCGAGCATCGGCCAGTGGCGGGCGGCTGGCCAGCCCACGATGACCGGCTGGGGCAGCCATCTCCTTGGCCAGGTGCAGCGGGCCCAGGGCCGCATGGACGCCGCGGCCGGCACCTATCAGCAGGCGCTCGAGGTCACCGCGCCGTCGGGCCGCCCGGCGCTGCCCGGCGCGGGCGCTGTGCATGTGGGGCTGGCGGAGGTGGCCTACCAGCGGGGCGAGCTCGATATGGCCCTCCGGCATCTCACTGAGGGCATCGAGCTGTGCCGGCAGCTCAACTTCACCCAGCCGCTGGCCGAGGGCCTGGCGACGCTGGCGTGGATCCGGCAGGCCAACGGTAATCCAGTCGGGGCCCGGGAGGCGATGAGCGAGGCCGAGGAAGCCGGGCCTGGCCCGGACGTGACCGGCCTGCTCAACCCCGTCCCAGCGCAGCGGGCGCGGCTGCTGCTCGCCCAGGGTGAGGTCGCCGCCGCCGCCCGCTGGGCACACGAACGCGGTTTGAGCCCGGATGACGAGCCACCCTACTCGCGGGAGCGGGAGTATCTGGTGCTGGCCCGGGTGCTGCTCGCCCAGAACCGCTCCGCCCAGGCGTTGGCGCTCCTGGCCCGGCTGCACGCGGCGGCCGTTAGCCAAGACCGGACGGGCAGCATCATCGAGATCGGCGCGCTGCAGGCGCTGGCGCTGGCAGCCAGCGGCGAAGAAAACGCCGCGGTGGACGCCCTGGCCCAGGCGCTGGCCCTGGCCTGCCCGCAGGGTTATGTCCGGGTGTTCGCCGACGAGGGCCCGCCGATGGGCGCGCTGCTGGGCCGGCTGGTCGCGGCCCAGAAGGCAGAGCAGGCCGCTGCCCGCGGCGTCCCGCTTGGCTGCCTGGCCCGGGTGCTGCAGGGGTTCGGCGGTAAGGAAGCTGCGGCGGGCGCCGGGCGAAGCGCCGCCGCGGCGGTGCCGGGCCTGGTTGAGCAGCTGACTGCCCGGGAGCTGGAAGTGCTGGTGCTGCTGGCCGCGGGCACGCCGAACCCGCGGATCGCCGCAGAGCTGGTGGTCACCCTCGACACGGTCAAAAAGCACGTCAGCCACCTCCTGGGCAAGCTCGGCGCGGCCAACCGCACCGAGGCCGTCACCCGGGCCCGGGAACTGGGCCTGATCCCCTAGCGGCACCTTCCTGGCTAGGGCGTGAATGAGCAGCGTATGCCCAGGTCACGGCGCGCTTTCCGGCCCGGTCCGCGTAGTACCTAACTCAGCGCTTCGGCGCGTAATTCTCCAGGGCGAACAGGTCGTAGAGGCGGCGCTGGATGGCGTCTTGCTCGGTGAGTATGCGCCGGGCACGGGGCCGTCCCCGCTCGCCTGGTAGAGGAGGAGGGTCTCTTCGATCCCGGAAAGGCTGGAAAGCAGCGCTCGCACGGAGAGGTGCATCCCCGCCCGGTCCGCCTCGCGCACCATGAGCTTGGCGACCGTGAGCGCGAGTACGCAGTAGAAGACGTGGACACGGATCTTGCTCTGGGTGAAGTGGAACATCGGCGGGAAGGAGACGATCTTCGGGTCCTTCATCTGGCGAAAGTCGCCCTCAACGACCTCTTGGGAGCGGTAGTCGGCGACGATCTGCGCGGTCGAGGCCCGGGCGACGGTCTTGTCGCTGAAGAGGATCCGCTTGCCGAACAGCTCCTCCTCGAGCACGGCGCGGGCCTTCGCGCTCGTGCGCACGCCGAGGCGCAGCCCGGCAGGCTCGTTGCCGGTGAGCGTGGCCGAGACCACGCGAGAGACCCAGCGCGGGGCGAGGATGGCGGCGATCTCGGCCTCCACCTTCTCCTTCGGCTTGCGGGTCTACGGCTCGCTAGAGCGAGTCGGCAAGCCAGGACACTAGCGGGGCGTTTCCGACTTGACTCCAGCCGGGCCTTATCGCGTCAGATCCGGTCGATGGCCCTCATGGCAAGGCGATCACATAAAGCTTCGTGGTGGCAGACAGCCGGAGCCGCTCTGCTAGCACACGTGTAAAGTTCATGGCTGGGATTCCTTGACCGAATATCGGTATCCGGGTAGCAAGCTGCGGCTCCGCGAGCGTCGGCACGTACTCGTCGAATGTCGGCGGCCCTTCGCCAAAGAGCGGACCGCCAGCGTCGGGCTGGCCATTACCACCGGCTTCTGCGCATCTAAGCCACTCGTAGACGTCGAACTCCCAGGGCCACGTACTGGCCGTTGCGACTGAGGTGAGCCGACCATCGCCTCCCGGGACGAGGGCCGCGAGTATTCCGCTAGGAGAGCAGGCGATCGAAGCCAGCATGACCTGGTAGTACTCGCGACCGATCGCCGGACCGGTGCGGACAGATCAGCGCCTGCTGGAAGCGCATATTGCCTCCTTACGTGCGCAGAAGCGGCTGAGCGGCTCCCAGGGTCGACGAGGCAACGGATCTGGCGGTCGATGAGGTCGAGGCAACACCAGGGGCCAACGCGGACCGCGGAGCGCGCGGTCGCAGCGCAGCAGGATTCACCGTCGGACGCACTCGCAGGTCCGGGCCGGAACCCGGATAACCCGCATAACCGCAAGCTTCATTCGGCATGGGCTGATCGCTCACCCCGGCGGCAGCCCTCGCGCCTCACATGCGTCCCATCCTTTATTCATCGACAAGGTATGTCATGCCAGCCGGTATTACCCAGCCACAAGTCTGAGGTGTAGGCCGCATAGAAGCCCTTCATTCCAGGAATCGGGCGCAAACTGTGTGCCACTGTGCTGTTGTAGGCTATGCGCTGCCGGGAAACGGCGACCATGTCCCAGATTCGCGTGCGCTGACCGGCATCGTTGTGAATGAGTTGTGCCCTCGGGCCGTTATCGATACGACTAGTTTGGCAAATTACAAGAAGTCGGTCGCCAGAGAGTTTGTTGGCGGCATCTGCCATCTCAATCGGTGTGCGGCCGATCGGCGGCCGAAGACAGTAAGCTCCGTTCGGCGAGTCCGGCCGATAGTATTCGCAGGGCCAGCCTCTGGTGACTCCTGGCGAACTCTCTGTTGGCTGGAGGAAGAGAGGCTCTCTCGGTGCTTGCCCGGGTTTCGCCGCATCTCCACTCCGGTTGGCGCTGTCAACCGTTCCTGTGGCTGCGCGCTCGGTGGTATCCGGCGTACCTGCTTGGTTGGCGGTCTCCAGCAACTGGCGTTCGGCGAAAGCGCGTATCAAGGCAGATCGCTGCGTTGGATCTAGACGACGGAGGCGGCACGAATCGCTAATGCCAAGCTCTTCCATGACGTTCTTAGACTGTATCTTGTCCATTCCAGGCATTGATGCCAGGAGGTCCAGAAGCCTCATTTCGCCGATGGCGGCGTCGGCCTGGCCGATCGCAATGATGTCTGCCAGGGATGCGTTGCCACGCTTAACGCGCTCTTTTACCAGAGCGCTTCTTGCGCGTCCGTACAGCTTTCGAGGCAGCGGCGGCACGTTCCTCAGGGGTTGAAGACGGAGGCGTCATTAGGAATGCACCTGATTCCTGGCCCGCAATTGCAGCCGCCCCAAGAGAGATGCATCAGAGCATATCTCCTGATGCGACCATCCTTCGGCGGCGAGCTCAGCTCGTGGCGGTCAGTCGCTGCAGCGTCGGCATCCGACGCCCGGAGCCGCGACCTGAGCGCTGCGCGAACGTCTGGTAGGTTGCTCCGTCGCCGCCGATGCGTGACCAGAAGAATGCACTGGTCGGCGGCGGTGGCCTATTCGCACAGATCGACCAGCTCGGTGTCATGATCGCGAACTTCGCGCCCTTCGATAGCGAACGCCGAACGAGCCGACTGGGCGCGTCGAAGCGGCGGACGGTCGGTTAAGAACGTCGTGCGCCAGTATGACTATCACGGTCTCCTCGTTGAGGCTGTGGACCCGCGCTTGCCGGTCGGCTGCAACCTCCTGGCTGTTCCGGGCGTGGTAGGGGCGGGCAGGGCGGAGGCCAGGGTGGTGACGCGGACGCGCGGACGGCTGGCGTGGCACGGTGCGCCGGCGCATGCTGAGCGTGATCATCGCCTGCCGGTAGCCGGCCGTTTCTGCGGTCGCTGAGGATACCTTGTGCTCGTCGGGCTGGCGCTGCTGGTCGCGGGCTGCGGCGCGAACGGGAGAACGGCGGCACAGAGCCCGCAGCGCGGGGGGGCGGGGAACTATGTGATTGGGGAACTTACTGCCACAGCGGTCCGAAACCTTGCGGCAGCACGACGAGGATGTGCTCGCCTGCCTGCTGCCGATGCTCCGGACGGCAGGCACGGGACCAGGCACGTCCCTGGCGGAGCTGGCACGGGACTGCGAACGGCGGCTCACCGCGATCGCCGAGCGGCCGGCCCGGGCCGATGACGACTGGTCGGTCCGCTGGCCCGGCGGCTGCGGCTGCGATCTGTGCGGCACATTCAGCGGATTCCTCACCGACTGCGGTAAGCGCACGCTGGAGTGGCCGCTCGCCGAGGCCCGCCGCAAGCACGTCGCTGGCCAGATCAGCACCGCCGAGTTGCCCGTCAGGCATGAGGTATGGAAATTCGGCAGCCCGTACACGCTGGTCCTGACCAAGACGGACGATCTGTTCCGGCGCGAGGCCAGGGCACGCGAAGAGGCGGCAGGCAGCCTGGAATGGCTGGCCGCCGCCTCGGAGCGCTGACCGCTGGTCGCGATCGACGTGGGATGGCCTGGCCGGCCTATGTAACGAATAGATTGATGATATGATCTGGTAATGCGGAGTGATGCGCCGCGGCTGCTCCCGGTTCTCAGGTCCCGCCATCAGGCTGATCTGCTGACGATGCTGTTGCTCCATCCGGACACCGAGTACACGATCGCCGAGTTGACGCAGCGGCTGTCGGTGCCGCAGTCGACGGTCAGCGGCGAGGTGCGGCGTCTGGCGGACGCGGGCATTCTCGCTGTCCGCCCGGTCGGCCGGTCGCGGCTAGTGAGCGCGAATGAGGGCTCGCGGCTGGTAGGGCCGCTGACGGAGCTCCTCACGCTGACCTACGGCCCGCATGTGGTGATCGCGGACGAGTTCGCAGGTCTAGGGGACGTCGTACTGGTTGTCATCTTCGGATCGTGGGCAGCGCGATACGAGGGGCAGCGCGGTCAGCCGCCCAATGACGTCGACGTGCTCGTAGTGGGTACTCCGGACCGGATCGCGATGTACGCTGCCGCTGACCGTGCGCAGTCGCAGCTTCGCCGGCCGGTCAACCCGACCGCCTGCTCGCCGGACCAATGGGCACATCCGACCGAGCCGTTCATCCGGGAAATCAAGTCCAGGCCCTACGTCCTGGTCATTGATCGCTCGGCCACGGATGGAGGGGCGGTATGACGCGGTGGCAGCGAGGCGAAGCGGATGTCGAGCGGTTGCTGGCGGAGGGCGAGCTTCAGTCGCTGACCGGTGCCGCTGCTGACGGTGCGCAGTGGATTTCAAAGGCGCGGCGCACGCTCAGCACGGCGATGGGCGCCGCCGACGCTGACCCAGACAGCGCATTCACGCTCGCCTACGACGCCGCCCGTTTCTCCTGCACGGCCTTGCTCGCACAGCAGGGCTTGCGCGGCACCACCAAAGGCGGGCATTACGTGGTCGAGGTTGCCGTCCGGGGTCAGTTCGGCGCCACCTTCGACAGGTACGGCGGCCTGCGACGGCAGCGAAATGACATCGAGTACCCGGTGATGGTTGCTGCCCGGCTCACGCCGAACGACGCCCAATCTGCGATTGCAGTGGCGACCGAACTCATCGACGCGGCGGAGCAACTGCTGCCGCACCTCGGCCTCTTCATCTGAGGTGCCCGGGCCGGCCAGCGACTCAATCCTCGCACCGGCAGCTGTCCGGACCCCCGCCCTGACGTCCGGGAGAACGCCAGCATCCTCGGGAAGCTGGTCGCCGGCTTGAACCTCGGCCAGAAGCCGCGGCCTCCGCCACCGCGCGGCCTCACCCCGGGCCGGGCCGCGCGTCCAAGCCCAGCCCGCGGCGCTCGCGTATGA
>WNGH01001984.1_pt1 | contig 19253 bp, 18 predicted proteins | sample 5400631 | NCBI WGS metagenome assembly WNGH01 (sample SAMN13153373, study PRJNA577476) | soil metagenome | isolation source: 115 cm soil or saprolite under Garry oak tree replicate 1 | place: USA:California | collected 2016-06-15
TGCGCGTGATGCCACTGTGTCGTTTCGGCATAATGGACCCATGCCCATCGACTTAATCTGCCGAACCGCCGGATACGTGACCCGTACGTCCGGTGGTGTGGGAGGGGGAGGCCGTGAGGCTTTCCCCTATCCCGATTAGGGGCACTTAGGCCGGGCTGTGCTCCTGCGCCTGCCCGCCGCCATAGCTGGAGCGCACGGCCAGCTCCCCGCCGCGGACGACCTTCACCGCGCAATACTTGAACTCGGGGATCTTGCCGAAGGGGTCGAGCGCCGGATTGGTGAGGATGTTGGCCGCCGCCTCGTAAAAGCAGAAGGGGATGAACAGCGCGCCCGGCGGCGTCCGTTCGTCGGCGCGGGCAAACAGCGCGATGCTGCCGCGCCGCGATGTCACCGTCATTACGTCGCCCGCTGCGAGTCCGAGCGCGCGCAGGTCGCGCGGGTTGAGCGAGGCGACCGGTTCGGGTTCGATGGCGTCGAGCACCGAGGCGCGCCGGGTCATGGCGCCGGTATGCCAGTGTTCGAGCTGCCGGCCGGTGATCAGCACCAGCGGATATTCGGCGTCGGGCAGCTCGGCGGCCGGGATCAGCGCCGCCGGGACGAAGCGGCCGCGCCCGGTGGCGGTGGGGAAATGCTCGGTGAATACCACCGGCTCGCCGGGATCGCCCTCGTTCTCGCAGGGGTAGGTGACCGTGTCTTCCTGCTCCAAGCGCGCCCAGGTGATGCCGGCGATGGAATGCATGCTCTTGCGCATTTCGTCGAACACCTCGGCGACGCCGGCGTAGTTCCAGGCCAGGCCTAAGCGTCGCGCCATCTGCTCGATGATCCACAGGTCGGGGCGGGCCTCGCCCGGCGCATCCAGGGCCTGCCGGCCGAGCTGCACCATCCGGTCGGTATTGGTAAAGGTGCCGGTCTTCTCCGGGAAGGCCGTCGCCGGCAGCACCACGTCGGCCAGGTAACAGGTCTCGGTGAGGAAGATGTCCTGCACCACCAGGTGCTCGAGTTCGGCCAGCGCCTGGCGCGCGTGCTGCACGTCGGGGTCGGACATGGCCGGGTTCTCGCCCATGACGTACATGCCGCGAATGATGCCGGCATGGGTGGCGTCCATGATCTCGACCACCGTCAGGCCGGGCTTGGGATCGAGCTCGGCGCCCCACAGCGCCTCGTACCTGGCGCGCGCCGCGGCGTTGTCCACGCGCTGGTAGTCGGGGTACATCATCGGGATCAGGCCGGCGTCGGAGGCGCCCTGGACGTTGTTCTGGCCGCGCAGCGGATGCAGGCCGGTGCCGGGCCGGCCGATCTGGCCGGTCATCATGGCCAGGGCGATCAGGCAGCGGGCGTTGTCGGTGCCGTGGACATGCTGGGAAATACCCATGCCCCAGAGGATCATCGACGCCTTGGCGGTGGCATAGAGGCGCGCCACGGTCTTCAGCGTCTCCGCCGGGATGCCGCAGAGCGGCGCCATCGCTTCCGGGCTGAAGCCTTCGACGTTCTTCCTGAGTTCCTCGTAGCCGGTGGTGCGCCCGGCGATGAAGGCTTCGTCGACCAGGCCTTCGTGGACGATGGTATGCATCATGGCGTTGAGCATCGCCACGTCGCTGTCCGGCTTGTGCTGCAGGAAATGCGTCGCATGGCGGGCCAGGTCGGAGCCGCGCGGATCGGCGACGATCAGCCGGGTGCCGTTCCTGACCGCGTTCTTGATCCAGGTGGCGGCGACCGGGTGGTTGCCGGTCGGATTGGCGCCGATGACGAACACCACGTCGGATTCGATCACGTCCATCACCGGGTTGGACACGGCGCCCGAGCCCAGCCCTTCGAGCAGCGCCGCGACGCTCGAGGCGTGGCAGAGCCGCGTGCAATGGTCGACGTTGTTGCTGCGAAAGCCGGTGCGGACCAGCTTCTGGAACAGGTAGGCTTCCTCGTTCGAGCCCTTGGCCGAGCCGAACCCGGCCAGCGCCTGCGGGCCGCGGCTGTCGCGGATCTCGCGCAATTTACCGGCGGCGAAATCGAGCGCCTCTTCCCAACTGGCCTCGCGGAAGATCGCCAGCGCATTGTCGGGATCGACGACGAAATCGGCGGACTTGGGCACGCCCGGCTTGCGGATCAGCGGCTTGGTCAGGCGATGCTTATGGTGCACGTAATCGAAGCCGTAGCGGCCCTTGACGCATAGCCGGCCGTGATTGGCCGGCCCGTCGCGGCCTTCGACATGGAGTATGCGGTTGTCCTTGACGTGGTAGGTCAGCTGGCAGCCGACGCCGCAATAGGGGCAGAGCGAAGCGACGGTCTTGTCGGCCTTGACCATGCCGACGCCCCTGGCCGGCATCAGCGCGCCGGTCGGACAGGCCTGGACGCACTCGCCGCAGGCGACGCAGGTCGAGGAGCCCATCGGGTCGCCGAGATCGAAGACGATCGCCGAGTGATGGCCACGGTGAGCGTAGCCGATCACGTCGTTCATCTGTTCCTCGCGGCAGGCGCGCACGCAGCGCGTGCACTGGATGCAGGCGTCGAGGTTCACCGCGATGGCCGGGTGGGACAGATCAGCATCGGGCGACAGGCGCGGCGCGAAGCGCGGCGTCGCGACGCCGAGCCACTTCGCCCAGCGGTCGAGTTCGGAGTCGAGCGTGTAGGACTGCGCCGGCATGTCCGACTTGAGCAGCTCCAGGACCATTTTCTGCGAATGGCGGGCCCGCGCGCTGTCGCTGGCGACCTCCATGCCCGCCTGGGGATGACGGCAGCATGACGGCGCCAGCACCCGCTCGCCCTTGATCTCGACCACGCAGGCGCGGCAGTTGCCGGCCGGGCGCAGGCCTTCGCTGTAGCACAGATGCGGGATGTCGACGCCGTGGCGGCGGGCGGCCTGGAGAATGTTCTCGTCCGGCCGCGCCGTGACGGCCCGGCCGTTGAGCATGAATTCGACGGCTTGCGGCCCGGTTTCCTTAGTGAGCATCGCGGTCATGTCGGCAAGTCCTTCAAGAAATTGCCCCGGCCCGATGCGGCCGACCAGTGCCGCTCGGACCTTAGGCTCATCATTCGATCTCGTCGCGGAAATGCTTGATCACGCAGCGGATCGGATTGGGCGCCGCCTGGCCGAGGCCGCAGATCGAGGCATCGGCCATGGCCTGCGACAGTTCTTCGAGCAGCCCCTGGTCCCAGCGCGGCGCCGCGAGCAGTCTGGCGGCTTTCTCGGTGCCGACCCGGCAGGGCGTGCACTGGCCGCAGGATTCGTCGGCGAAGAAGCGCATGATGTTCAGCGCCGCGTCGCGGGCCCGGTCATGCTGCGATAGCACGATGACGGCCGCCGAGCCGATGAAGCAGCCGTATTCGTTCAGCGTATCGAAGTCCAGCGGTATGTCGCCGAGCGCCGCCGGCAGGATCCCGCCCGAGGCGCCGCCGGGCAGGTAGGCGTAGAAGTCGTGGCCGGGCAGCATGCCGCCGCAATATTCGTCGATCAGCTCGCGCACCGTGATCCCCGCCGGGGCCAGGTGCACGCCGGGTTGCCGCACGCGGCCGGAGACCGAGAAGGAGCGCAGGCCGCGGCGCCCGTGGCGGCCCTGGCCGGTGAACCAGCCGGCACCCTTGTCGAGGATGTCGCGCACCCAGTAGAGGGTTTCCATGTTGTGCTCGAGGGTCGGCCGGCCGAACACGCCGACCTGGGCGACGTAGGGCGGACGCAGCCGGGGCATACCGCGCTTGCCTTCGATCGACTCGATCATCGCCGACTCCTCGCCGCAGATGTAGGCGCCGGCGCCGCGCCGCAGGTGGATGGCCGGCAGCGGGCAGGGCGGATCGGCTATGAGCGCGGCCAGTTCGCGCGTCAGGATGTCGCGGCAGCCGGCGTATTCGTCGCGCAGGTAGATGTAGATTTCCGCTATGCCCACCGCCCAGGCGGCGATCAGCATGCCTTCGAGGAAGCGGTGCGGATCGCGTTCGAGGTAATAACGGTCCTTGAAGGTGCCCGGCTCGCCCTCGTCGATATTGACGGCCATCAGCCGCGGCGCGGCTTCGGCGCGGACGATCCGCCACTTGCGCCCGGCCGGGAAGCCGGCGCCGCCCAGCCCGCGCAGGCCCGAGCCTTCCATCGCGGCGATGACCGAGTCGACATCGCGCTGGCCGCCGACGCAGTCGCGCAGGACCTGGTAGCCGCCGGCGGCGAGGTATTGCCGCAAGGCGATGTAGTCGGATGGCGGCGGCTCGACGCTGCGCGCGTCGAGCGCCGCCGCGACGGCGCCGGCCGAGGCCTGGTCGAGCGGGTTGCGCCCGACCACGGCCACCGGCGCGCCATGACAACGGCCTACGCAGGGCACCGCCACGACGCGCACCTCCGGGCGCGCCGCGGCGCCGAGATCGGCCAACAGTTGCCTGGCGCCGGCCATTTCGCAGGACAGCGATGCGCAGACGCGCACCGTCAGCGGCGGCGGCGCCGGCTCGCCTTCCTTGACCACGTCGAAGTGGTGGTAGAAGCTCGCCACCTCGTAGACCTCGGTCATGGACAGCTTCAACTCGGCGGCCAGGGCCACGACGTGCGCCGCGGAAATGTGCCCGTAGCCGTCCTGGAGGCGGTGCAGGTATTCGATCAGCATATCGGCGCGGTGCGGCCCGCCGCCGATCAGAGCCCGCACCTGGTCCGCGGCCTGCGCATCGACCATGCGCCCCTTGGGCGTCGCGCGGACCTTCCGCTTCATGCGGTCGGCATCGGCATGCGGCACGGCGGCCGCGCCGGGAGATTGTTCAGTCATCGCAAGTGCCCTCGACAGCCCTATGCAGAGGAAATGTACAGGAAAGCTTTCGCCCCGGTTGTTGCGCCGCACCTAAACCTTGCTGCCCTCCCCGCTGGCGCTCGGCGCGCCGCCTGCCGGGCACTATCGATGTCGCTCGCGCCGCCGTTTCGCCGCTCAGCCCTCGAATTGGGCGAGTTCCTGGAGCGTGTTGATGTTGCTGAAGGCTTCGGCCTCGTCGTCGAAGGCGACTTCGACGACCTTCAGCGTACCGTACCACTGATCGATCTTGCGTCCGCCGCGCTCGAGAAATTCCGTCAGGTGCGGCAGCACCTCGCGGCGGCAGAGGCAGAACACCGGGTGGGCCTGCTCGAAGGTGCGGGCCACGGCGAGCTCAGCCCGCTTCTCCGCGAGCGCCTGGTGCAGCCGGGCGACCAGGTCGTCGGGCAGGAACGGCGAGTCGCAGGGCACCGTCGCCAGCAGCGGCAGCGCGGTGGTCGACAGGGCGGCGTGGAGGCCGGCCAGCGGGCCGGCGTAGCCGGGAATCCGGTCGGCGACGACGGGATGACCGAAGGCGGCGTATTCGTCGACATTCTGGTTGGCATTGATCAGCACTTCGTCAACCTGCGGCGTGAGGCGCTCAAGTACCCATTGCACCAGCGGCCGGCCCTGCAGCAGCCGCAAGCCCTTGTCCACGCCGCCCATGCGGCGACCCAGGCCGCCGGCCAGCACCACGCCGGCAATCGGCGCCACGGCGCTCATCGCGAGAAGCGCTCCAGGCCGGTATAGACCAGGTAGTGGCGGCCCAGGGCCCGGCCTATCGCCGTGATGCCGGTCTGGCGGGCGATCTCCCAGCCCATCTGGGTCAGGCCGGAACGGGAGACGAGGAAGGGAATGCCCATCTGCGCCGTCTTGATGACCATCTCCGAGGTCAGCCGGCCGGTGGTGTAGAAGATCTTGTCGCCGCCTTCGAGGCCGTCCAGCCACATCTGCCCGGCGATGGCATCGACGGCATTGTGGCGCCCGACATCCTCGACGAACATCAGCATGCCTACGCCATTGGCATCGTTGCTGGCCAGGCCGCAGCCATGCACCGCGCCCGACAGCTTATAGACCGTCTGTTCGTTGCGCACCGCCTCGAGCAGCGCCGCCAGCCGCGCCCGGTCCAGCCGCGCCTGCTCGGGAAGCTGCACGTTGTCCAGGTCGTCCATCATGTCGCCGAACATCGTGCCCTGGCCGCAGCCGGTGGTGATGGTGCGCTTTTCCATGCGCTCGACGACGCTGCCCAGCCCCTCCCGGGTGGTGACGGCCACCGCGTCCACGTCCCAATCGACCTGGACCGCGGCGATCTCGTCGAGGCTTTGCACCAGGCGCTGGTTGCGCAGATAGCCGATGGCCAGCGCCTCGGGCCGGGCGCCCAGCGTCATCAGGGTAATGATCTCGCGCTTGTCGACATAGAGCGTCAGCGGATGTTCGCCGGCGATCGAGATCGGCACGGCTTCGCCGTTTTCATTGACCGCCGTGATGGCGAAGGTGAGCGGGCGGCTGGCCTTGGAAAGCAGCGGAAAAGGAGGTGACGCGCCCATCGATGTGCCTCGCTGCGGATTTAGTAGGAGTTCGGCTGGCGAACCCGGAAAGGATAGTTTAGACTGAAAAGACATAGGCTTCTACACGGGTATTGCGTGGAACCGTTTCCTCTCGCGGTCATCGTCGAACGCCTGCAACTGCACGGTCGCTGGGGCGGCGAGCGTTGGGAAGCGGTCGGCGTGCTGCCGGACTTCGCCGCCCGCGACCCCGGCCCGAGCGTGCCGCCGCAGCGGCTTTTTGCCGACGGCGAACGCGAGCAGTTTCGGGTCGGCGGCCTGTCCCTCGAACTGTTTCGCGACGAGGCCGAAGGTTATTTCCTCAACCTGAGTTCGCCCGTTCCTAAGGTGTTCGTGATGTTGCGCCTCGAGGACGGTTTCGCCCGGCCGGTGCTGGTGACCGCCAGCTATGCCGAGGGGGCGCGGCTGATCGATTCGGGCGAGCAGGTCGATGGCGTCGCCATGCCGCGCGAGATCGCCGACTGGCTGGGCGACTTCGTCAATACTTACTACAAGCCCGAGCCGCGCCGCAAGATGCGCCGCAACGATCCGTTCGCCGAGCCGGCCGCCGAGTCGGGCAGTCCATCGTGAGCGGCATCGATCGCTTCCTGGCGCGCTGGTCGCGGCTCAAGCGCCATCCGGCGGCGGCGAACGCGGCCAGGAACCTGCCGCCGCTCGAGACGCTGGCTGCCGACGCCGACCTCAGCGCCTATCTCGGCGAGGGGGTCGAGGAATCGTTGCGCCGGCGGGCGCTGCAGCGGATCTTCAGCGATCCGCGGCTGAACGTGATGGATGGTCTCGATGTCTACATCGACGACTATTCGATCGCCGATCCGATCCCCGAGGCGATGCTGGCGCAGCTCAATCAGGCGCGCGGATTATTGTTCGACGAGGAGCCGGTCGGCGCAGAGGATGATGGGCAGTCGCCTAAGGTTGCCGGCGCGGTGGCGGGGGTAAGCGTAGAGTCGAGGAAGACGGAGCCGGAACAGCCGGCGTCGATCGATGATGCAGGGGAAACTTGAGGAGAAGCGCACGACCTGATCGTCCCGAACAACCGCAGCCAGAAAAATAAATAGCCATGAGCGTGAGAGGAAGACAAGCAGGACCCCGCGACGGCGCGGCGGCCGAGGACCGTCGTACACCGAGGCAGGAAGCCATCCGCGTGCTCGCGGAGTGGCCGGCCGCGCAGCCGATTCCGGGCGTAGACATGACTTCGGCGGGCCGCCTGCTGATCGTCGGCGAAGCCGCCGCGGCATTGGGCTGGGCCGAGAAGCTGCGCGGCAAGCTCGAGCCCACCGTGCTGGCGACCACCGCCTTGACGGATGCCGACCGGCCGGATGACGAGCGCTATCCGGTGTTTGCCGGCCGGGTGCGGCGCCTCGCCGGGCATCTGGGCGCCTACACCATCGAATGGGAAACGGAAGAAGCGGCCGGTGCCACACCCGCCGTCCGCAGCGAGAGCTTCGACCTGGTCCTCGATCTTTGCGAGCCGCCGCTGCTGCGCCGCGTCGTGCTGCCGGACGGCTATCAGGCGCCGGGCCGCGACCCGCTCGACCAGGCCCTGGCCGTCATCGAACTGCTGCCGCTGGTCGGCGAATTCGAGAAGCCGCAATACGTCGCCCTGCAGGCCAATCTCTGCGCCCACAGCCGGGCCACGCTGCAAGGCTGCAACAACTGCATCGAGGTCTGCGCCACCGCGGCCATCGTTGCCAAGGGCGACACGGTCGGCGTCGATCCCTATCTCTGCCAGGGCTGCGGCACTTGCGCCACGGTCTGTCCGTCGGGCGCCCTGCGCTACCAGTACCCGCGCGTCGCCGACCTCGGCGCGCGCCTTCGCGCCCTGCTCGCCGCCTATCGCGGCGCCGGCGGAGAGGCGGCCTGCCTGCTGTTCCACTCGGCGACCAGCGGCCGCGAGCTGGTCGATCGCCTGGCGCGGCGCGGCGCCCTGCCGGCCCGGGTCATTCCGCTGGAGACCTGGAGCGCCGATGCCGTCGGCATCGACCTGCTGCTGGCCGCGATCGCCCTGGGTGCCAGCCAGGTGGCCATCCTCGCCGCCGGCAGCCACGACAGCGCGCCGCTGCAAAAGCAGGCGCGGATCGGCGCGGCGGTCCTGAACGGGCTGGGCTACGCCGGTCAGCACTTCCGCATCATCGACAGCCGGGAACCGGACGCGATCGCCGCCGAGCTGCGCGACTGGGCCCCGGCGCAAGGCGTGGCCGTGGCGGCGAGCTTCTGTCCGCAGGCCGACAAGCGGGCCACGCTCGATCTCGCCATTAGTTATCTGTCATCGCAGGCGCCGCAGCCGCAGGCGGAAATTGCGCTGCCCGACGGGGCGCCCTTCGGCAGCGTCGCCGCCAGCGCCGCCTGCACGCTGTGCATGGGTTGCGTCGGCAGTTGCCCGGCCGGCGCCCTGCTCGGCGGCACGGAAACGCCGCGCCTGTCCTTCATCGAACACAACTGCCTGCAATGCGGCCTGTGCGTGCAGAGCTGTCCCGAGGGCGCGCTGACGATGACGCCGCGCCTGCTGCTGCAGGGCGCGCGGCGCGAGCGCCTGCTGCGCGAAGCGGAGATCTTCCGCTGCACGCGTTGCGGCAAGCCGATGGGGGCCCGCCCGCTGATCGAGGCCATGGCCTCCCGCCTGGCCGGGCATTCGATGTTCGCCAGCGAGGCGGCGCGTGCCCGGCTTAGGATGTGCGGCGACTGCCGCGTGGTCGACCTGATCGAGTTCGAGAACCGCCCGCAGGCCGCGGAGATCAACCAATGAATCTCGCCGATCTGCCCGCCATCGCCGCCGAGGACCAGGCTCGCGCCAACCATTACGCGCTGCTGGCGCGGCTGTTCGGCGCGCCGCCCGATGCGGCGCTGTTCGCCCTGCTGGCCGATTCCGCCCGGACGCTCGGCAAAGGCGACGGGGCGCTGGCGCGCGCCTGGAGCGAACTGGGCGGGTTGGCCGCGAGCCTGGCGCCGGATGCGGTGGGCGAGGAATATCTGCGCCTGTTCATCGGCACCGGCCGGCCGGAGATCTTCCTCTACGGCTCGTATTACCTGGCCGGCTTCCTGATGGAGGAACCGCTGGCCGACCTGCGCGACGCTCTCGCCGCCTTGGGCCTGGCGCGGCGCCTCGGCGTCGGCGAACCCGAGGACCACATCACCGCCCTGACCGAGGTGATGCGCCACCTGATCGTCGCCGGTGCCGATCTGGGGCGGCAGAACGCCTTCTACGCGCGTCACCTGGAACCCTGGGTGCGCCGCCTGGCCGACGCGCTCGAGGCGGCGCCGGCGCAGTTCTACCCGGGCGCGGGTCGCTTCGCCCGGGCCTTCTTCGACATCGAAGGCGCAGCGTTTGCAATGGCATAACCGGAGGAGACCGTCATGGACAAGAAACAGACCGATCTGAATCGCCGCCGCTTCCTGCTGGCCGCTGGTGCCGGCGGCGTCGGCATCGCCGTGGTGGTGGCCAAGGGTGGCGGCAGCGCGCCGCCGCCACCTAAGGAGGCCGGCGCCGAGGCCAGGTCCGGCGGCTACAGCGAGACCGGCCACGTTCGCAACTACTACCGCACGACGCGGGTTTGAGCGGAGAACAGCCATGCTGATCAAGAAAGGCAATGCCGCGGCGGGCCCGGCCAGACGCCCGCAGGATGCGCCGCCGGCGCATCTGGGCCAGATCATGGACCGGCGCATGTTCCTGCAGCGCTCCGGCCTGGCGGCCGGTGCCGGGGCGCTGGCCAGCCAGTTCCCATTTGGCATGATCGGCGCGGCCGACGCGGCCGATGCGCCCAAGGCCGATGCCGGCGTGCAGGTGAAGCGCACGGTGTGCACGCACTGCTCGGTCGGCTGCGCCATCGACGCGGTGGTGCGGAACGGCGTCTGGATACGCCAGGAGCCGGTCTTCGATTCGCCGCTGAACCTCGGTTCGCACTGCGCCAAGGGAGCCTCGGTCCGCGAGCACGGCCACGGCGAGCAGCGCCTCAAGTACCCGATGAAGCTGGTCGACGGCAAGTACCAGAAGATCACCTGGGAGCAGGCCCTGACCGAGGTCGGCGACAAGCTGCTGGAGATCCGCAAGGCCAGCGGACCCGACGCCGTGTACTGGATCGGCTCGTCCAAGCACAGCAACGAGCAGTCCTACCTGATGCGCAAGTTCGTCTCCTTCTTCGGCAGCAACAACTGCGATCACCAGGCGCGCATCTGCCACTCGACCACGGTCGCCGGCGTCGCCAACACCTGGGGTTACGGCGCCATGACCAACTCCTACAACGACATGCAGAACACCCGGGCGATGCTGTTCATCGGCTCGAATGCCGCCGAGGCGCATCCGGTGTCGCTGCTGCACGTGCTGCACGCCAAGGAGAACGGCGCCCACATGATCGTCGTCGATCCGCGCTTCACGCGCACCGCGGCCAAGGCCAACACCTACGTGCGGATTCGCTCGGGCACCGACATTCCCTTCATCTGGGGAATGCTCTGGCACGTCTTCAAGAACGGCTGGGAGGACAAGGCTTATATCGAGGCCCGCGTCTATGGCCTCGACAAGGTCAGGGAAGAAGTGGCGAAATGGACCCCGGACAAGGTTCAGGATGTCACCGGCATACCCGAGGAGCAGGTCGCCAAGGTCGCCGAGATCATGGCCAAAAACCGCCCCTCGACGGTGGTCTGGTGCATGGGCCAGACCCAGCACACGGTCGGCAACGCCAACGTCCGCGCCATGTGCATCCTGCAATTGGTGCTGGGCAACGTCGGCGTCTCCGGCGGCGGCACCAACATCTTCCGCGGCCATGACAACGTCCAGGGGGCCACCGACGTCGGTCCCAACCCCGATTCGCTGCCCGGCTACTATGGCCTCGCCGCCGGCTCGTGGAAGCACTGGTGCGGCGTCTGGGGCGTCGATTACGACTGGGTGAAATCGCGCTTCGCCTCCCAGGGCATGATGGAAAAGCCCGGCATCACCGTGTCGCGCTGGATCGACGGGGTGCTGGAAAAGAACGAGCTGATCGACCAGGATTCCAACCTGCGCGCCGTGGTCTATTGGGGCCACGCGCCGAACAGCCAGACGCGCGGCCTCGAGATGGTCGAGGCGATGAAGAAGCTCGACCTGCTGGTCGTCATCGACCCTTATCCGTCGGCCTCGGCGGCGATGGCGGCGATGGTGCGCAAGGACGGCGTCTATCTGCTGCCGGCCTGCACCCAGTTCGAGACCAGCGGCTCGGTGACGGCCTCGAACCGCTCGCTGCAGTGGCGCGAAAAGGTCATCGAGCCGCTGTTCGAGTCGCGGCCAGACCACACCCTGATGTATGCCTTCGCCAAGAAGTTCGGCTTCGAGAAGGAGCTGACCAAGAACATCAAGGTGGTCAAGGATGCCCAGGGCTGGGACGAACCGGTGACCGAGGACATCCTTCGCGAAATCAACCGCGGCACCTGGACCATCGGCTACACCGGGCAGTCGCCGGAGCGGCTCAAGCTGCACATGAAGAACATGCACACCTTCGACGTGAAGACGCTGCGCGCCAAGGGCGGCCCCTGCGACGGCGAGTATTTCGGCCTGCCCTGGCCCTGCTACGGCACGCCGGAGTTCAAGCATCCGGGCACGCCCAACCTCTACGACACCTCGAAGCATGTCATGGACGGCGGCGGCAACTTCCGCGCCAACTTCGGCATCGAGCGCGACGGCGTCTCGCTGCTGGCCGCAGACGGCTCGGCCTCCAAGGACGCCGACCTGCAGATGGGCTATCCGGAGTTCGACCACCTGCTGCTGAAGAAGCTCGGCTGGTGGGACGAACTAAGCGAGGAGGAAAAGAAGAAGGCCGAAGGCAAGAACTGGAAGACCGACGTCTCGGGCGGCATCATCCGCGTGGTGATGAAGAACCACGGCTGCCATCCCTTCGGCAACGCCCGGGCGCGGGCGGTGGTGTGGAACTTTCCCGACGCGGTGCCGCTGCACCGCGAGCCGATCTATTCGCCGCGCCCCGACCTGGTCGAGAAGTACCCGACGCACGAAGACAAGAAGGTCTTCTGGCGCCTGCCGACGCTCTACAAATCGCTGCAGACCAAGGTCAAGGACATCTCCAAGGAATATCCGCTCATCATGACCTCGGGGCGTCTCGTCGAATACGAGGGCGGCGGCGAGGAGACCCGCTCCAACCCCTGGCTGGCGGAATTGCAGCAGGACATGTTCGCCGAGGTGAATCCCAAGGACGCCAACGACCAGGGCATCCGCGACGGCGAGCTGATGTGGGTCGAAACCCCGGCGAAGGCGAAACTGAAGGTGCGCGCCCAGGTCACCGAGCGCGTCGCCCCGGGCACGGTCTTCCTGCCCTTCCACTTCTCCGGCTGGTGGCAGGGCAGGGACCTGCTCGACTATTACCCGGAAGGCGCGCATCCGCTGGTGCGCGGCGAGGCGGTCAACACGGCGACGACTTACGGCTACGACTCGGTCACCATGATGCAGGAGACCAAGACCACGCTGTGCCGCGTCAGCCACGCCTGACGACACCCAACCGAGCGAGGAGATCGATCATGGCCAGAATGAAATTCCTCTGCGACGCGGAGCGCTGCATCGAGTGCAACGGCTGCACCACCGCCTGCAAGAGCGAGCACGAGATTCCCTGGGGCGTCAACCGGCGCCGCGTCGTCACCATCAACGACGGCGTGCCCGGCGAACGCTCCATCTCGGTCGCCTGCATGCACTGTTCCGACGCGCCCTGCATGGCGGTCTGCCCGACCGACTGCTTCTACCGCACCGAGGAGGGCGTCGTCCTCCATGACAAGGACATGTGCATCGGCTGCGGCTACTGCTTCTTCGCCTGTCCGTTCGGCGCGCCGCAGTTTCCCAACGGGCCGGCGGCCTTCGGCGCGCGCGGCAAGATGGACAAGTGCACCTTCTGCGCCGGCGGGCCCGAGGCCGACGGTTCCGACGAGGAGTTCGCCAAGTACGGCCGCAACCGCCTGGCCGAAGGCAAGCTGCCGGCCTGCGCCGAGATGTGCGCGACCAAGGCGCTGCTCGCCGGTGATGCCGAAGTCATATCGGGGATTTACCGCGAACGGGTGCTCCGGCGCGGCAAGGGAGGCGAGGCCTGGGGCTGGTCCACGGCCTACGGTGCGCCGTCCGTTCAAGCGCAGGCCGCGGCTGGCCAGGAGGCGAAAAAATGAATATCGACAACAAGGCGGTCGTGCTGCTGGCCGCGCTCTTCGCCGCCGGTCTGGCCGGCTGCGGCGAACGGACGCAGATTGTCGAGTACAAGAAGGGCTATTACCAGGGCAAGGCCGACACGCGGCCCTGGGAGGGCGCCGAGTTCAAGGGCGACAAGCAGGCCTGGGAGAGCGCCCTGCGCAGTCGCAACCAGGCGCAGAACGAATATCAGCGCACCCACTAAGGAGGCGGCCATGAGCACCTCGCGCGTCTATCGCCTGCTCGCCGCCGCGCTGCTGGCGGCGCTGATCGCCCTTCTGCCGGTCGCCGCGGCGGCCGTGAGCGATGCGGCCAAGGCGCAGCAGCAACAGCAGCAGGCCCAGCCACTGAACAACGCCCCGGTGTGGCGCGAAGCCCGCTCCGAGCAGGCCGGCTTCGTTACCATCAAGACGCCCGAGGCCGGCGTCCTGATCCAGTCCGAGGGCATCACCTGGCGCGCCCTGCGCAATGGCCCGGTGACGCTCTACGGCGGCATCCTGCTGCTGCTGGTGCCCAGCGCGATCGGCCTGTTCTACCTGCGCAAGGGGGCCCTGAAACTGCACGAGCCGCCGAGCGGACGGATGGCGCAGCGCTTTTCCGCCTTCGAGCGCGTCGTCCATTGGGGCACCGCAATCAGCTTCGTGGTCCTCGCCCTGTCCGGACTGGCGATGCTGTTCGGCAAGCATGTGGTGATGCCGGTGATCGGCCACTGGCTGAACTCGCTGCTGCTGATCGTCGGCAAGAACCTGCACAACTTCATCGGCCCGGTGTTCCTGGCCTTCCTCGTCCTGATGATCGTCGCCTTCGCCCGCGACAACGTCTGGGACAACTCCGACGCGCTGTGGATACGCAAGGCCGGCGGCCTGGTCAGCGGCGAACACGTGCCGTCGGGGCGCTTCAATTTTGGCGAGAAGACCTGGTTCTGGATCGGCGTCACCGTGCTCGGCCTGACCGTCGCCGGCAGCGGGCTGGTGCTCGACTTTCCCATCTTCGGCCAGACCCGCGGCCTGCTGCAGACCGTCAACCTGATCCACGACGTCGCCGCGATCGTCCTGATCCTGCTGTCGCTCGGGCACATTTACATGGGCACGCTGGGCGTCGAGGGCGCCCTCGAATCGATGAAGACCGGCGAGGTCGACGAGACCTGGGCCAAGGAGCACCACGAGTACTGGTACGACCAGATCAAGGCCGGCAAGTCCTAAGCAAATCCGCCAAGGAGACGAAGATGAACAAGCGACTCGCGGCACTCCTCGCCGTCCTCTGCCTGGTGTCGCTCGGCGCCATCGCCAAGCTGCCGCCGCCCAGCGAGGAAGCCCAGGCCAAGGCCGCAGAAGCCAAGGCCAAGGCCGACGAAGCGGCCAAGGCGGATGCCGAACTGCTGGCCAAGACGCAGGATCGCGTCGCGGCGAAATACATCCAGGCGATGAAGGCCAAGGGCGTGATCGTCAAGCCGACGCCGATCACCGCACCGGTGGTACCGGCGGTACCGGCGCCGCCGCCGACCGCGGCAGCGATGAAGAAATAGCGCGCCGCGGAATCGGCGCCGCAACGGATTTGCCGCGTGGCAGGGCCGGATCGCGCCGCGTTCGTCAGGTCGGCGTCGAGGCCGCAACGGCGCTCGGCCGCATCATCGCGGCGGCTGCATCCCGGTCGCCGTCTTTCCTTCGCGCGCTTGGCGCCCACGGTCCTTGCTGCACGCGCTGCGGAGTTGCCGCAGTCCGTCGTCAACGCCTCCCGCAAATTCCTGATTCGCCCGCCCCGCCGTCGTCCCGGCGAAAGCCGGGACCCAGAAAGGCGGCTGTCCCAGCCATGGCATTGCTCAATAGGCGCGCCGACCGGCAGCCGGTGACCGGCGCGTATTGGGTCCGGCTCGACTTCCTTCCCGACGGCTGCTAAGGTGGCGTCATATCCTGCTGACTGCGGATAAATGAGCAGGGCCTCTTTAGTTCTCGATCCGCAGGCTGGTGCTTGAGGCGGATCTTGCCCGACACCTGGTCAAGCAGCAGGATTGCCGGGGCAACGCCGACGCGACGGTATCGCGCCCACGATTAGGATGCCATAAATCAGCCAACAGACTAAAATGCATTGTATTAGCCGTTTTCATGGCTTTTTTCTTCAGCCGAATGACGAAAAATATTTCGTCATTCGGCGTCTACCTGAAGTTAGCCGGTCCATGCGCATACTTCTCGCGCTCGTCCTAGCTTTGGCCGCAATCAGTGCAAATGCCGGGCCGCTGGCTCCCGTGCGAGATAAGCAGTTAGCGTCGCTTGTGGCGTTCCAGACTGTTCTCGCAGAGAAGAGCGCCGGGAGTTATTCCGTTAAAGTGCTTGTCGCGCCATACAGGTGGGCCGAATGTGATGGGACGGTACAATCCTGCCCTGACACGCGATTGTACATTTCCGTTGTGCCCGACGGATTAGGCATTGAATCCCGACTTTACAGATTGCCGGACGCAAAGAAGTGGGAGTTTGGTGCGTGGCTGCACATCAACGCGAATGAGGATTTGGAGCCCATCGCATTTACTCTGAAGACGTCGCTCCCAGACTCGAATATCGAGCATGAGGAGCGCGCACATTTCAAGTCGATCACGTACCAAATTCAGGTGAACAGAAACGGCGCAAACGTTGCGATCAAATAGGCCAACCCGCCGCTCCAGACGGACGCTACGTTAGCCCGCGCTGCCGATCCGCCAGCCCGGCATGTCGAATATCTCCTTGCTTAACCCCTAACGACGAGGTCGAACCCCGATGCGTCTTCTTTGCCGCGTTTTCCTCCCACTTGCCGCCCTGGCTTTGCCGCTGGCCGCGCCGGCCCTCGAGACATCCGCGGCGGTCAAGGTGATCCCGCTGGTCAAGAGCTCGACCAGTTGGGACGGCAAGCCCGTCCTCTATCCGGCCGGAACGGCCGAAGTCACCGGCCTGCTGGTGGAGATCGCCCCCGGCGCTGAAACCGGCTGGCATGAGCATCCGGTGCCGTCCTTCGCCTACGTCCTTTCCGGCACTCTCGAAGTTCGCCTGCGCAGCGGCACGGTCAAGCGCCTGCAGGCCGGCGATACCCTGGTGGAAGTGGTCGATACCGTGCACAACGGCCGGGCCGTTGGCGACCAGGCGGTGAAACTGATCGTCTTTTATGCGGGTGCTGTCGGCAAGCCGCTGACCGTCAAACGGGACGATTAGGCGCCGGCGCGGAATCGCCAAGCCTTGGCCGAATCCCCGCCGGTCAATTAGGCTCCTTGCGCACGCCGTAGAAGGTGGCGTAGAGGCACTGTACCCGTTTGGCATCGGCCGCGCGCGCCGTGAAGGTCTGGCCACGCACCGGCTGGCCGGCTTCCTGCGCGCTCATGAAGCGGTAAAGGGACGGCTGACCGGGCGCGGCGGGTTCGCCGCAGGGTTTTTCGGTCAACAACAGTCTCGCCCGGGTGATCTCGAACGCGCTGTCGTTGCGCTCCAGGCAGACAGACACCGAATCGGACCCGGTGTCGCACCAGCGGTAGCTCAACTGTCCTTCCTTGTAGTCGATCGCCTCCTTGAGTTCGATCTCCGCCGGCAAGGTCTCGGCGCAGGCGGACCTCGCCGGGACGGCGTGGGACCCGCCCTTGGCCTTGATGCCCTGCTGCGGGCAATCGTCGCCATTGGCCGAAGCGGATAGCGCGGCGTGGGCCGGAGCGACGAGGACGAGGGCGGCGAGCGTGAATACGAGCTGGGTGATCTTTGCCATGTTGGAACGGCTCCTTCTTGGTGACCGGGGAAAGCCCTGTGCGCCGGGCGGATCGGCCACGCAACGGGCGCGAACAGCGCCGTCGCTGAGACGGCCGCTGCTGAATCCCGCTGCGGTTCTCCGGATGTCGACGGACTACGGCCGATGAATCTCGGGCCGCCAGCGCTGTCGGCTGAGGCGGGATAACAAGCAATGGGCATGCCAACTCATAAACCTCTTGTCTAATCATGACGATGCGAAAACGAGCGACGGCCAGGCTGCCTGCGCAGCGGCGCTCGCTGTCTGCCGTCGCCGACGGTCTTTTTCCCGGAACGGCTTATCGCCATGATTCCTTGGCAATTCCCCTTGTCGCGATAGGGCGACAGGCGGCGCGGTGCGCCGCGCCGGACCTGGGCGGAATGATTTCGGCCGCGCCCCTTGCCGGTCGGGAACGAATTGCGCCGCCCGCCGCCTAAGCGATCAAGTGCAGATTCACTTACTTGGATGACTATGGCATTTTCGGAAATGAGTCGGCCGGGAGCGGACTGATGGCGACAGCCGGGTTCGCGGTCGATGCGTCCTTAGGCGGCGCGTACGCTCCGGTCCTGACGCCCTTCGGCAAGGACCTGGGCCCGGACGCCGATCGGCTGGCGAGGCAGTGCCGCTGGCTGCTCGGACAGGGTGTCGGGCTGGCGCTGTTCGGCACCACCTCGGAGGGCAATTCGCTCTCGGTCGGCGAGCGCATGTGGCTGCTGGAAAGCCTCGCCGAGCAGGGCGTGGCGCTGGGCGCGGCGCTGGCCGGAACGGGCTGCTGCGCCCTGACCGATACGGTGCGCCTGACCCGCTTTGCGCTGGAACAGGGCTGCGCCGGGGTGCTGATGCTGCCGCCGTTCTACTACAAGCCGGTCGGCGACGACGGCCTCTACGCCTACTATTCCGAAGTCATAGAGCGGGTCGGCGACGAGCGGCTGCGCATCGTCCTCTACCACATCCCGCCGCTGGCCGGCGTCGGACTCTCGGCGCAGCTCGTCGGTCGCCTGCGCGCGGCCTATCCGGCGACGCTGGCGGGGCTCAAGGATTCGGGCGGCGACTGGCAATTCACGCAGAGCATGATCGAGGCGCAGGGGCCGGGCTTCGCGGTCTTCTGCGGCAGCGAGGGCTTCCTGCTGCGGACCATGGCGGCGGGCGGCCGCGGCTGCATCTCGGCCCTGGCCAACATCAATCCGGGCCCGATTGCGGCGCTGTGCCGCGACTGGCGGGAGGCCGGAGCGACGGCGCAACAGCGGGGCGTAGACGCCATCCGCGCAGTCTTCGCCGGGCATCCGCTGATCCCGGCCTTGAAGGCGGCGCTGGCCCATTTCCGCGACGACCCCGGCTGGCGGACCGTGCGCCCGCCGCTCGTCGAACTGACGCCGGACGAGGCCGTCCTGCTGGCCGGCGAACTCCAACACGCCGGCTTCGCCATGGCCGGCGAAGGCGGTGGGTAAGGATCGCGCGGCGGCGATCGTCGAGAGCCGGGTACAGCTCGCCTATGCCGAGAGCGGACGGGCCTTGGCCTCGAAGGAGTCGGCGGCGCCGATCGCCCTGAGAAGCGCGACTCCGGCCGCCCCGCGAAACTCGCGGGGCGCGGCGTCGGGCCGCCGGCCCTTACCTTGCGGCCCCAGGTCGGTCTCGCCGGCGGGCGCATGTTCCGCCCCGGCAGCAACGAGCCTTACTTTCCGCAGGTCGCCGAACGAATATCCGCCTAATTTCCCAGACGGATGGCGGTGTCAGGTTTTTGTCGGCGTTTCGGCGTTGATCAGGCGTGCTCGTTCCAGTGCAAGCCGGACAGCATCGCCGCCGAGTCCGCCTTGGACGGCCTCTACATCATTCGCACTTCCGTACCCGCATCGCAAATGGCAGCCGCAGACTGCGTGCGCAATTACAAGTCGCTGGCCAACGTCGAGCGGGCCTTCCGCTCGATCAAAACCATCGACCTCAAGGTCCGCCCCATCCATCATCGCCTGGCCGACCGGGTGCGCTCCCACATCTTCCTGTGCATGCTCGCCTACTATGTCGAGTGGCACATGCGTGAAGCCTGGCGCGAATTGATGTTCG
>WNGH01012275.1_pt1 | contig 19210 bp, 18 predicted proteins | sample 5400631 | NCBI WGS metagenome assembly WNGH01 (sample SAMN13153373, study PRJNA577476) | soil metagenome | isolation source: 115 cm soil or saprolite under Garry oak tree replicate 1 | place: USA:California | collected 2016-06-15
GTTTTGGCCGCCAATCGCCTGCCGCTCAACCAACCGCCAGTCAGCGCTATGGAACAGATGAGTGAAGCAAAGAGAACAACAGCAGATAACCAGCTTGTTCGCAGCGGGCCAGTAGATCCCACAGCTCTCATCAAACTGGTCGGCGGTACGCTCTCCACGGAGACTAAAGCAGCGATCGAAAATTCACGCCCGGCGTTTCGCGCGCCGCTGATTCTTGGCAGTCCTGAGTTCATGCAACGGTAAGCAAACGGAAGGAGAAGAAAAGGTGAAGCGAAGAGAGTTTTTGCAATTAACTTTGCTCTCGACATCCGGTTTGTTGCTCCTGGGCGAGAATGGCTGGGCCGCTAAAGCGATTGGTGATGACAAAAACCCGAAGCGGCTTGTCGTAGTATTCCTGCGCGGCGCCGTGGATGGGTTGAACGTGGTGGTGCCGTACAGCGAGAGCTCCTACTATACGTCACGCCCGACCATCGCAATTCAGCGGCCCGCCCAGAACGGCGGCGCGTTAAAGTTAGACCAGCATTTCGGCTTACACCCGGCGCTTTCTTCTCTCATGCCGTTCTGGGAAAAAGGAACGTTGGCGTTTGTTCATGCTTCCGGCTCTTCGGACTCAAGCCGGTCCCACTTTGATGCGCAGGACTACATGGAAACTGCCACACCTGGGCTAAAGTCCACGCCCGACGGATGGCTGAATCGTTTACTCGACGTTCTGCCGGGTACGCGAAGCGCAACGGAAGCGATCAGCGTGGGACCTACGCTACCCCGGATTCTTTCAGGTCGGGCGGCAGCCACGAACCTGCCTCTGGGCAAAGCAGCGACCCGACCGATGCCGCTTGACCGGCCGGAGATTCAAGAGGCCTTCGATCGGCTCTACAAAGGCAGTGATCCGCTAAGCGTCGCCTACCGAGAAGGCCAAACTTCGCGCAAACAGCTCCTCTCTGAACTGACCGAAGAAATGACCATGGCTGACAATGGAGCGCCTTCTGCTGTTGGTTTCGCCGATCAGGCGCAGAAATTAGGGTGGCTGATTCAGCGTGACTCGACGATCAAAGTAGCATTCTTTGCCCTGGGCGGATGGGACACTCATATCAATCAAGGATCGGTTGCGGGGCAACTCCCAAATCGTTTAAAGGGTTTGGGCGAGACACTTTCAACCTTGGCGCAGGCGTTAGGCCCGCTATACTCAGACACCGTGATTCTGGTGATGTCTGAATTTGGTCGAACGGTCCATGAGAACGGCAACACAGGTACCGATCACGGACACGGCAACGTGATGTGGATAATGGGAGGGAACGTCAGGGGTGGAAAAGTCTACGGGCAATGGCCAGGACTATCAGGGAATGAGCTCTACGAAGGACGAGACCTGGCTGTCACTACCGATTTCCGGGAGATTGTCTCGGCAGTGTTGGAATCTCAGTTTGGCCTCAGCAGCACTCAACTGGGCAAAGTCATCCCGAAGGGACCGAAGCCGAGCCGGGACATTAGAGAAGTAGTGCGTATTTAAAACCGCAAGCGGAAGGAAAGTAATGAATACGGCAAAGTCCGCAGCAGTAATGTTGGCAATAGTAATCGCAGTGCTCGGATTCACAACCGGAGGCGGCCACGCGGCGAGTCCGACCCCGACAAGCATCGAGCACAGAAAAGCAGTTGTCTTGAAAAGAATCGATGAGCGGATCGCACATCTTCAGGATGAAAAAGCCTGTTTTCAAGCTGCAACATCTCAGGATGAGCTAAAGTCTTGTCGCGATAAATTCATCGCTGAAAACCGACGGGGTGACCAGAAACCGGGACGGCCCCGACTCAATCCAGTAACCCCATAATGAAAAGTAAACTTTCGTCTCACGAAGGTCGCTTAAGGCCTTGGAAACGACCGGAGGGTCTTCCAAAATAATTGGCTGACCCTCCGACCATGATGGAAGGTTATCGGGCATCAATCGCGTTCGTGATGTTCGTCCTCATGACGTTCAGGGTCGTCTCGCCTTAGCTCTCTTTTATCCTGACGGGCTTCGCCCTATCCCCCTCGCGAACCTCCTCGCTACATTGTCACTGTATGGCCAGAAGGAATATTCCAAACACGTGGTTTACGTCCCAGTTACGGGACCGAAATGTTTTTAGTCGCTATCGAGGAACAACCGCGATCCCTCCCATGCCACAGGCCCGGCGCGCGTGAAGTTGACATGATGTAAACAAGAGATTATTGACGGTGTTACGAATCGAACGAACTACAATGGATGACGGAGGATTTAAAATGTCGGCTGCAAACGAGACCAAGCTGAATGACTCAGACCTCTGCCACATCGGCCCCGGCACTCCGGCAGGAGAAATGTTTCGCCGTTATTGGCTGGCGATCTCGCGGGCCGAGGATCTTAAGGAGATACCTCAGGCGATCAAGGTCCTAGGTGAAGAGCTGGTGCTCTTCAGGGATGGACAGGGCCGGCTTGGGCTCGTCGGGCTGCACTGTTCTCATCGCGGCAGCTCGTTGGAATACGGCGACATCGAAGAAAAGGGAATACGGTGCCTCTATCATGGTTGGCTTTATGACGTCGAGGGAAATTGTTTGGAGCAACCCCTCGAGCCAGCGGGAAGTACTTTTTGCCAGAAAGTTAAACACCTGTCGTATCCGGTACGGGAGTTGGGCGGGCTGCTCTTTACGTACCTGGGGCCGGCTAAAACCAATCCGCCTCCGTTGCCTCGCTACTCGGCACTCGTGAGAGAAGACGGCACGCGGTTGGTTTTGCCCCCGCGATTTTGGGACTATAGTTGGTTTAATTTTTGGGAGAATGTTGTCGACTCGCTGCATGCGTATGTCCTTCACCGAGACAGCCGGTCGGAGAGATCATGGGAAAATGCCTTCTGGCGCCATCGCGGCGATCATCACCTGGATGCTTTGCCCACGGAATATGGTTTGAAAGCCATCGTCCGGTGGCCCGGTCCAGAACCCGATACGGAATACGTGCGGTTGACGACCGTTGCGCTGCCCACGGTTTTTTCTCTGGGAGGCCGCGGCGAAGAAGACCTGGGTTTCGAGCGGCTGCTTTTCGTCACGCCGGCCGATGATAATAATTTCATGGTGTACACCAGTGACTTCATCCCTAAGGACGCTGCGAATCCTGTCGATGAAAGAGAAAAGGCGCGACGCGCGAGCCCGAGCGCGGCGAACGTGAAAGAATATGATAAACGCAAATACGTGCCTTTTAAGGGACAAGTTTGGAAGGAGGATTACGTTTGCCAGTCGACGCAGGGCAACGTCGGCTATCGCCGCGAAAATTTGGCGACGTCGGACCGTGCCATTATCTTGCTGAGAAAGCAACTTCTTGAAGCCATGGAAACCGTCCGGAACGGCGGCACGCCGAAGGGAATCATTCCCGAAGCAAAAGCAAACGAGATGATTTTCCTCGAGGCGTATCGAGCCGTGTTAATTCTGTTTCGCGACTTGAACGGACAGATGGGGCTTATCGGCCTCCATTGTCCTCACCGCGGCACCTCTCTTGAATATGGCGACATCGAGGAGCGGGGCATTCGCTGTCCCTATCACGCGTGGCTCTTCGACGTAGCGGGCAATTGCCTGGAACAACCCGGGGAGCCGAGAGACAGCCAGTATTACAAAAAGGTAAAGCACCTTTCGTATCCCGTGCGGGAGCTGGGCGGGCTTATCTTCGCTTACATGGGCCCCGACCAAAAAAATCCTCCTCCGCTGCCAAGATATTCGCCCCTTATAGAAAACGGCGGCCAGAAATACATCGAGCTCACTCGATACTATGATTATAACTGGTTCAACTTCATTGAGAACGGCGTCGATCCGGTCCATTTCTCTGTGCTCCATCGCAGCGACCCCAGCGACGGAACGTGGAGGAGCTGGTTCTTCAACCGCCATGACATTCCTCATTTCGATGCCGTTGAGACGGCTTATGGAGTGAAGGTGATCTCGCGCAAGCCCGGTCCGACTGCGGAAACGGAATATGTGGACGAGAAAAGCGTCGCGCTCCCGAGTATCATTCAAATCGGCGATCTCGAGTTCACGCACTTTCACAAGCCTCGTTCAGCGCTGGCGGAAGGCAGCCATATCGAACACATCATGTTCGTCACACCCAACGACGACGATCATTTCATGCTTTTCACCGCCGACTCCTATACCGGGCTCGAGTCGGACTTCTTTCCTAAACTGGCGGACACCCGCCCCACTCCTCTTAAAGAAGAGAAGAAAGAATATGACCATCGCAAGCACATGCCGTTTCGCGGGAGCGTCCGGCATGAAGATATTGTTACCCAGGGAACTCAGGGCCGGATTGATGAGCGGAATGAACGCCTCGCCGCTTCGGATCGCGGCGTTATCCTGCTGCGCAAAAGAATCTTGAACGCCATGAAGGCGGTGCAAAAAGGCGCACTGCCCCAGGGCGTGCTAACCAAAGAACGCGCTCAAAAGATCGTAAAGATCGACTCTTTCACCGGTATCCGCGCCAAAGGAGTTTTTTAAAACGGACAATGCATCTGCGGTGTTTGTTCTTGTACACCACATTCGGGCTGTTTCTGCTCTGTGTCGGCAACGCTCAGGCGGCTCCTGTCCGCGTCGCCTATAGCGCCATCAGCGGCGCGATGTCACCGCTTTGGACCACTCAAGAAGGCGGCTATTTCCACCGCGAAGGCCTGGACATCGAGCTTCCTTATATCGGCGGCGGCACCTTGCTGATCCAGTCCATGCTTGGCGGCGACGTGCAATTCGCCTATGGCCCCTCGGTTCCGGTGGTCAACGCGGCGCTTAGAGGCTCGGATCTCGTGTTCATCGCCAACACCGGCGACACGCTGATCTATTCGGTTATGACCAAGCCGGAGATCAAGGAGCCGATGGACTTGAGAGGCAAAAAGGTCGGCGTGACGCGCATTGGCGGTTCAGCCGACCTCGCGCTCGACTACGCCTTGAAGAAATGGGGACTTCAAAGGGGTCGCGACGTTATCGTGGTGCAGACCGGCGGGCTTCCGGAAAGTCTTGCCGCTCTCCGCTCCGGCGTCGTGAACGGCGCGGTGTTGTCACCGCCCAACAATTTGCTCGCCAAAAAAGCTGGCCTCAGAGAGATGGTCGACATCGGTCAGCTCGGAATCATTTTTCCCAACACCGCGCTCTCCACGACCCGCTCTTATTTGAAATCAAACCGGGAGGTCGTGATCCGCCTATTACGGGCATTTGGCGAGGGCCAGCACCGCTTGCGTAGCGACAAAGAGTTCAGCATGCGGGTGCTCTCGAAATACACCAAGACCACCGATCCGGAAGTTCTTGCCGAGCTCTACCAGATCTACGGCGTGCGTTACACCGGTCAACAGATCCCCTACGTGCGGCTGGAAGGCGTCGAGGAAATCCTCAAGGGGATGGATTCCAAAGAAACCCGTCCGGCAAAGCCGGCGGATTTCGTCGACAACAGCCTGCTCAAGGAAGTAGAGCAAAGCGGTTTTTTCCGAAAGCTCTACCGCTGAAAATTTACCGGCGACTTAGATGAAAATCGTTGTTACGGGAGGAGCGGGGAGACTTGGGCAATCCCTCATTAAGGAATGCGCGAACCAAGGGCACGAAGTTTTGTGCCTCGATACCGCCCAACCCGCCGATAGAGTCTGTTCCTGGCTGCCTGTTGATTTGCGCGATACGAAGCAGCTAATCACCGCGCTTGAAGGCGCCGTCGCCGTCGTTCACCTGGCGCGCATCCGTTTTCCCTACACATCGAAAGGCTTCGATCCGATCAGCGGACTCTGGAAAACCCCTGACGTCTTCGAAGATGCGGAGCGATTCAACCACAACGTGACCATCACCTATAACGTCTTGGCCGCCTCGCTCGAGGCGGGAGCAAAAAAAATCGTTTGCGGCTCCAGCCTCGCCATCTACGGGCTCTATTATCCGCTTCGCTCGGACTCGCCTGACTATTTGCCCGTCGATGAGGATCACCCTCTCAGGCCTCAGGATCCTTACGGGATATCGAAGCTGCTCGGCGAAAATCTTTGCGCAGCGCTTGCCCGAAGAGCGAACGTTCAGATTGCCAGCCTGCGATTTGCCGGGATCGCATCCGACGCTCAATACCCGACTTTACTGAAAAGACAACAGGAACCCCTCTGTAGAGGAACCGGAGCCTTGTGGAGCTATATCGATGTGAGAGACGCCGCGGTGGCCTGCCGATTGGCACTTGAGACGGATTTTTCCGGGCACATGACGTTCAACATATGCGCGCAGAAAACGATCATGAAGGAAGACACCCACGACCTCGTCAAGCGTTATCTTCCCCAGGTCAAGATCGCTAAGCAAGGGCTCGAAAGTAACTGGAGCGGTTACGATACAAGCCGAGCAGAGTCGATGTTAGGCTTTCGGCCGGCGCATCTACTGGAAGACTATCCGCACTGAAAGGAGCGCGTCGTTTACTATGTTCTGAGGCTCGCGTCACACCGCCTTATAAGCGAGCCGCTTCATTTTCTGCGTGTTCTTGCCCTCGATGCGAATGAGCCCGGTCGTCGCGACGCGCTTCGGTGAGTGCACGTCGCCCTCGTTGTAAATGTGCGCCATCCCCGGTTTCAGCGAATAGACTCGCGCGCGCCGGACTTTTCCCGGCTTGTCTTCACTGGCCGGCTCGATGATTTCCCAATCGCTCATCTCCGTTTCGCCGAACGCCTGGCCATAGATCGCCCAGGAAGTCCCGTGATCGTGCGGATTCGCTTCTCTGGCGTCCCGGTTCAGGTGGGCGCAGATGCAAAAACCCAGTTCCGGATCTTCGTAAATCACCTGACGGTCCGGCGTGTTCTCGTTGAGATACGTCGCGAGGAACTTTTCATCCTTGAGAACCTCCTGCACCAGCTCGCGAACCTTACCCCGTCCTGCGGGACCGGGGTCGGCTTTGAGAATCCGACGACACTCCGATGCGAATTGATCGAGCGTAAAATCCATGGTCGACCCTCCTCTCATGAACTCTCTTTAACAAAACATCGAAACAACCGTCAACCTACGGGAAATTGTCCAAGGGAAACAATGACGTGATTCACGGAACCCGGCTGCTCTGGCGCGGCGTCTTGAGCGCGTCCGAGTTCACGACGTTCGTCGGGCTCCCGTTAAGATAAGCCAGGATGTTATCCGTCACCAGACGCGCGGAGCGCTTGTAAGATTCTACGGTTTGCCAGGCAACATGCGGAGTGAGAACGGTGTTCAGCGCGTCGAGTATCGGGTCGTTCATCTCTACAGGGTCGGTGCCGCACAAATCCAAAGCGGCGCCCGCAAGCTTGCCGTCGCGAAGCGCCGCTGCGACGGCGTGATGGTCCACGATGCCCTCCCAGGAAATATCGATGAGAAAGGCGGTGGGTTTCATCCAAGCCAAGCGCTCGGCGTTGACAAATCCCTTGGAGAGATCGGAGCGGCGCAGGTGGATTGAGAGAATGTCGGAGGCATGGAAAAGCTCTTCTTCGCTCACCATTCTGGCTCCCGAAGCCGCGGCCCGTTCGAGACTCAAAGTGGGACCCCAGGCGATGACCCGAAGTCCAAAGGCGGGGGCGCGCCTGGCGACTGCGCTTCCGGTTCTTCCCAGCCCAAGAATTCCGAGAGTTTTTCCTTCCAGTTCGATGCCGGCCGAAGTCTCCCAGCGTCTCTCGCGCAAGGCATGATCCGACCGAGGAATGCGGCGCGCAAGCGCGAGAATCATTCCAAACACGTGCTCCGCGACGGAGGCGGTCGAGGTACCGGGCGCGCCTGCGACAACGATGCCCAGTTCGGTGGCGGCGCGAATGTCGATCCGGTGCGGGCCGGTGGAAGCGATCAGGCGGAGCTGCGGGAGCGAAGCCAGAATTTGCCGGTCGAGCACCGTCCGGTCGCGGATAGCGACCGCCACAGTTGCGCCCTTCAGCCGCTCGAGCAGCTCGTCGTGATTCGACGCAACTTGGGAGTGGATGGCAACTTGCGCCGAAGTCTCGAGGCGAGAAAGCTCGCCGGATTTTTGAAAGGCACCGTCGACGTCGTCGCATACAATAATCTTAATCACCGTCTCTTCCAGCCTCTCGTTAAGTCTTCACTTCCGGCTCATAGCAAAGGACCATCGAGAAAGGCAAGAGGACGGCGCTTTTCGGGCTTACTCGCGGAGAGTATGAACAATGTGCTATGAAACCATACGGGGCAAGCGATGTAACCACCAAGAACCTAGCGCGGCAGAGCCGCAACTAAAGAAGAATCAAGAGATCCCCCTCTTCCATCTCCCCCGTCGCGGGGGAGAGAAGAGAGGGGGCACGCTATTGAGATGAATAGCGTTTCGTCGAATGAGAGCACCGTCAGAAATTTGCGCAAGCTCCAAAAAAAAGTTTCAAGCATGGTAATACAAGTTGTCGGGGAGGTATTCAGAAATGCCGACCATTGATTCCGATTCTCATGTTGTTGAGACAGAACACACCTGGGATTTCATGGACCGGGCCGATCAAAAATATCGACCCCTCATCGTGCGCCCTCGCGGCGAGGGCGGCGGAGAATACTGGTTCGTCGACGGAAAAATACGTGGCCTGGTCCGGATCGTGATGACCGCCCAGCAACTCGCCGAAGTCTCGGAGCGTACGGGCCGCGTGATGGATACTCCTCGTGAAACCCGCGAGATGGAAAACGTGCCGGCGCGGCTCCAACACATGGACGAGCTGGGTATCGACGTCCAGGTGCTCTATCCGACGATTTTCATCGAGCAGATAACCGACAAGCCCGAGTGGGAAATAGCCATTTGCAAGGGCTATAACCGCTGGCTCGCCGACATTTACAGGCAAGGTCAAGGGAGGCTGAGGTGGATCTGCGTTTTGCCGCTGCTCGATATGAGCGCATCGTTGGAGGAGCTCAAGTTTTGCAACCAGCACGGGGCCTGCGGCGTGTTCATGCGCGGCATCGAAGGAAACCGGCTCATCACGGATCCCTACTTCTATGCGCTTTACGACGAGATGAGCCGCCTCAACCTGGCCGTGGGGGTACACGTCGGTAACGGCAATCCGCAGGTCATCGACCTGGTGTCGCAGTACAACGGCGGCGGCAGCTTCTGGAAGTTTCGCATTCCCGTCATCGGCGCATTCCATTCGGTGCTCATGAGCGAAGTGCCCAAGTTATTCCCTAAGCTCCGGTTTCACTGGGCCGAGGCGGCCGCGCAATGGATACCCTATGTAGTAAAAGATTTGCAGCGCCGCTGGGGAGCCCAGGGAAAGCGTCTGCCGGAGAACCCGCTGAAGGAGTACCGGCAATACGTCTCATGCCAGACCGACGATGACGTGGATTACATCCTCAGGTATTCGGGGGAAGATAACATCACGATCGGCACCGACTACGGCCACAACGACCAATCCACCGAGGTTGAAGCGCTTCGCAATCTGAAGGAAAAGGGAGAGATTTCCCCAAGCCAGTACGAGAAAATTACGTATCACAATCCGAAGGCGCTCTTCGCACTGGCGTAGACCCGGAGCATGCGAGTCCTCGCCCTGGCCTATTTTACGCGGCGAGAAGCGATTATGGTGGTCTCTTTAGTTAAGACATTGACGGTGTTCTAGCCAAAAATGGAGGAGGTTTCTATGGGATTACTGAAAATCGAGGGAGTCACGCACTGGTCGATTCCGGTGAACAATCTTGCGGAGTCGGAAAAGTTTTACGGCGATCTGCTCGGCCTGAAGCCGCTGGGACGGCTGGGTAATTCCGGCATGTCCTGCTTCAACGTCGGGGACCACAACATCCTGCTGTGCGAGCGCGCGGAGACCGTGGATAAATCATTCGTCGAGGATCATAACGTGCACCATTCTTTCACGGTGAGCCCGGAGACGCTGGTGCAGGCGTGCAAGATTTTTTACGAAAAAAAGATTCCCATCGACCGGCTCTACTATCGGGCGAAGGGTTTGTTCACCGGACGGGAGCTTTATTTCTTCGATCCAACCGGCAACCGGCTCGAGTTGCGCGATCCGACTTGGAAGGCCGGCATGCCCGAGCCTTCATTCGAGGAAGTCGCGCGCTCGTGAGCGTGATCGGGGTTGTCGCCGGCAAAACTTCCACGTTTCGAGTTTATCGTCGCGTCGGTTTGGGCTCATTTGCCGGCCTCAGGTTATGCTCAGACGCGCCTTCTTTTTCGCCGCTGGCTTGGCTCTATACTTTCTCGGCGCCGGCCCGTTGTCTATCGACTCCGTCTGGATAGAGAAGAAAAAGAATTTGACCAGGGCACAGGCGTGCACGAACTCGCGTTTGCGTTTTGACCGTGGATATTCACGCGATTCGTGACCGCGGCTATTGCAGCCTAACGTTAAACTCCAGTTCTTCATCTCGGCGTCTGGCTTTGACCTTGATCGTCTCACCGGGGTGTTTGTAGAAGAGAGCGATCCGGACGTCTTCGCCGCTGGACACCGGATAATCGTCCAGCGCTACAATAGTGTCATCTACCTTTAAGCCCGCCTTCTCGGCGACACTGTCTTTCGCAAACCCCGTGATGCGCAACCTTTGGTTCTGCTCGTCGAGAACAGCCCCTAGCCTGGGAGCCGTGGGTCCGTTCGACGCTTCGGGAAAAACGATAAAGTCGGCGATGCCTTTTTTGACTTCCCCGTCATTCAAGAGGATCGCGTAGTCGAATCCGTTTCGCCGGAACGCTCGCTTGGGAATGCCCGAACCGTACTGAAGATGGCCCGCTCCGGCCAAAACCACCGCGCGAAAATCAGGATTTTTTTTTAGGAAGCGATCCATCGACTCCGCCATCGTCTCGTCCCAGAGAATCTGCGCCTGGTAGAAGAATTCAAAAATTTTTTTCTGCGACTCTCCGTGCGCCGCAAAGACTTCCTTGAGCCTGGCCCGGTACTCCTGGTCGGAAAAATCCAACTCCTGCGGAATTTCCTGCTTCTCTTCCTTTGAAAGAGAGTCGAGGCCGCCTTTGGCGACCTTGTCGACGATCTCGCTTTGCGCGTTGAGCGCGATAACGGGCAGGCGGTGTTCTCTGGCGAAATTCAGAATCGGCTGGTAGAGATTGTAGTCGATGTTCCACCGCTTGAAATATTCGGACCGTCTCAAAAAAGTGCGCTCGTCGATGGCGCCCGCGATATAATCGTCGAGCGCTTTCTGGAACGGCCTCTGAAACATTTCCATGCCGACGGCGAGCTTCGGAGTCTGCTGATAGAGGTCCCGGAGAACTTCGAGTTGGACCTGATGATGCGAAAATTTGTCGTGCTCTTCCCCCACGTAAACGATCTTCTTCTGTGCCAGCTTCTCAACCACCGCCGCCAGCGTCTTTAAAGTCGATAGATCGACGGCGGGCGGATCTTCTTGTAAGCTCTTTCGCATTCCTCGCTCGGCGGACGCCAAAACAAGCGCCGCGAACAAAAGAACCGAAGCAATGAGAGTATGGCGGAGAGTCATGCGTCTTGGATTTCTACCGTGACTGCTCGTCAATCGATCTCGACCGCAGAGGATTACCGTCACGGTTCACTACGCGCGATCCTTTTCTGTCTTGGCTAAAATGTTTTTTTCCGAGATATAGCACAGGCGGGGAGTTGAGACGAAAGATCCGTTTTCGCTTACCGATTCGAGGCTAGTTATTAAAATACACCCGTATCCAGCAGCGCATAGATCATCTCTTTCAAAGCCGGGTCGATAGTGTCGAGTCGACTGACGGCAGGTCCACCGGCCAAGGAATCCAATATCTCCGGCAGATCCTCCAATTTGACGCCCGCATACCAGTTCTTTTGCGGATAGATCACGATATTCGGTCCGTATTCGCACCCGCCAAAGCACAGATAAGATTTCACCTCGACATCGAGAGATCGCTCAGCCACCTTATTAGACAGTTCGTTCAGGAGTCGTTCGGAGCCTCGGCTCTTGCAATCGACGTTTTGACATACGAAACAGATTTGTTTCATTGGAGCGAACCCCTTTAGAAGTTAGTTTACCTCAGCCGGCGGCGGGCAGACAACAGATGAAAGAAAGTCCAATCGAGGGAGAGTTCACCGGTCAAGACTCCGACTTTGCCGAGGCACGTAACCTTTAATTGAACAAGTCCAAAGCCCGCGCTCCACAGACTTCGTGCTTGCTCCGTCAGGCGCTGTGTTCTATACCACACTCTCCGCCGCACTCAGGTCGCAGAGAGTGAAATTAAACAAGTTGTCTTCCGCAGAGGCTCTGCATGATTGAAACCGGTCCGGGATTCACGTCCAGCACTAAGGACTTACCGAGTTCTTTGACGCTTTCGGCGCTGGCCTACGGAATTACAGCCTGGCTGTTCGCGGTGACCGGTCCTTTCATCATCTATGTCAATGCGGCAAGACAGGGAAATCTCTCCACAGCAGAGCTCAACTCCTGGATCTTTGGCGGATATTTCATTTGCGGCCTGCTGAGCGTCGCCCTTAGCCTCTATTATCGCCTCCCTCTCCTCGCGGCGCTCACCATTCCGGGAGGCGTCCTTGTCGCCACCGCGCTGTCCCACTCGAGTTTCCAGGAAGTGATCGGCGCTTATGTTCTGACCGGCGTCTTGATAACGGTGCTGGGCGCCACGGGAGCAGTAAAGAAAGGAATGGAGTGGCTGCCTGTGCCTGTTACCATGGCGATGGTGGCGGGGATACTGTTTCCATTTGGACTGGGCATCATTACTTCTCTACAGCAGACACCGCTCGTTTCGGGCATGACGTTGATCGCGTTTCTATCTGTCTCGGTTGCGAAGCCGTTTGCGAGAAGATTTCCGCCGGTGCTAGGCGCCATCATCGTCGGGCTCCTGGCTACGGCTGCGCTCGGACAAGCGAACTGGCAACTCCTAACCTTCCAAATAGCACAATTTCAATTCTTCCCGCCGGCATTCACTTGGTCCGCGACTATCGAATTGGTCATTCCCCTAGCCTTGACCGTGGTGGCGGTTCAAAACGCGCAGGGCATCGCCATTCTGCAGAACTTGGGTTACCGGCCGCCTACCAACGCGATCACGATTACCAGCGGCGTCGGCTCCATTATCGTAGCCCCGTTCGGCAGTCAGTCGGTCTGTCTGGCCGGACCTATGACCGGCATCGTGACGAACCCAAGCGTCGGCCCAAAGGACAGACGCTACGCCGCGGCGATCGTCACAGGTTTTCTCTGGATGGTTTTTGGGCTCTTCTCGCCAATGGCCACGGCGATGAGCCAAGTCCTTCCCGCTTCCTTAATCAATCTGCTGGCCGGCCTCGCGCTCTTGGACGTGCTGGGCAGCTGCTTCGCCTCCGCGTTCGCCGATGATTTTCGCTTGGGCGCTCTCTTCACCTTTCTCATCACCATCTCGGGAGTCCGGCTGCTCAACATCGGCGCGCCTTTCTGGGGATTGATCGGAGGGACTTTGATCTCCCTCCTGCTGGAGCGGCAGGACTTTAGAAATAGAAGGGAAAGCCAACCGGGCCAGACCTTTTCATTTTGAGATTCATAGATCGGTCTTTGGCAAACCGGTCAGCGGTAGCCTTCGGCCTGCATGCTGAACAGGTGGGCGTAGATACCTTCCCGGCGCAGGAGCTCTTGATGGGTTCCGATTTCCGCAATGCGGCCCTCCTGGATGACGACGATCCGATCGGCCATACGGACGGTCGAGAATCGATGGGAGATCAGAATCGCCATTTTCCCGTCTGTGAGTTCTTGGAAGTGGCGGAAGATTTCGTATTCGGTTTCCGCGTCCAGAGAAGCGGTGGGCTCATCTAAGACCAGTATCTCCGCGTCTCTCATAAAGGCCCGGGCCAGAGCGATCTTCTGCCATTGCCCCACGGACAGCTCGTGGCCGCCGTGAAACCAGCGCCCGAGCATGGTCTGGTAGCCGTCCGGCAGACTCTCAATGATGGAATGGGCCCCGCTCTTCCGGGCCGATTCGATGATTCGGTCTAACCTGTCCAGCGCTTCGATCTGGCCGAATCCGATGTTCTCGCTGGCCGGCAGGTGATAGCGCACGAAGTCCTGAAAGATGACGCCGATTCTTTGCCGCAGGTCGAGCGGGTCCAGCTCGCGAATATCGATGCCGTCGATCAATATCGCGCCCTCAGTCGGATCGTAGAGACGACTCAGGAGTTTGATGAGCGTCGTTTTGCCGGCGCCATTGGGGCCGACCAACGCGATTTTCTCGCCGGGGCGGATGCTCAAGTCGATGTGACGCAACGCCCAGTCCTCGCGTTCCGGGTAGCGAAAGCCGACGCCACGAAATTCGATGCCGCGGCTGAGTGCAACCGGCAGCCCTTGATGCGGAGCGGCAACACCCATCTGAGGCTTTAACCCGAAAAAATCGAAAAGGTGGGCCATGAACAGATTGTTCTCGTAGATGCTGCCGACGGCCGACAGAATAGATTGAAACGTGGATTGGCCCTGGCGAAAGATGCTCAGGTAAAGGGTCATGTCGCCGAGAGAGATTTTTGCCTCGACGGTGCGCCATACGATCCACGCATAGGAGCCGTAAAATCCCAAGGTGGCGATGAGTCCCAAACTGAATCCCGCGACGGCGCGTCTGAGCGCGAGCGACTTGTCTTCATGAAAGAACTTTTCGAAAAGCGTCATATAGCGCGTGAGCAGAGTCTCTCCGAGGTTGAAGAGCTTGATTTCTTTGGCCGAGGAGTCTTCCGTCAACAGCCGCGCGAGGTAATTGATCTGCCGGGTTTCGGGCGCCCGGCGGGTGAGCAGTCTGAAGCCTTCTTCCGAGAAGCGCGTCTCCGCAATGAAAGCGGGAACGCTCGTGGCCAAGAGAATCACCACGAGCCAGGGACTGAAGCGCAGCAGGAGCACGGTAAACGAGATCAAGGTGATGGCGTTCTGTACGATAAGGAAAGTGTCGTTGATCAGATCCACGGGCTTGTAACCCGACTCGCGGCGGGCGTTCTGCAAGCGGTCGTAAAAATCAGGGTGTTCGAAGAAAGCGAGGTCCAAGGTTAACGCCTTGCGAATGATCTCACCGCGAATGCGGTTGGCGAGCTGGAGCTGAATCAATTGCTGGATGAGCCTGCGCGCTTGATTGAGCCCGCCGCTCAGTAAAAAAAGCGCCAGTTCGAGGATCAAGTAGACAAAAACCGTCTTGACCTGTTCGGGGTCGGCGCTCCGCTGGATGGCGGCCACAACCCCATCCACGATGAGCTTCCCCACCCAGGCTTGCGACGCCGGCAGGAGCGCTCCACCCAGGGTGAGAAAGCCCAAGCCCATCGTGGCCCAGTGATTGGTTTGCCATACGAGCTCAATAGCCCCGAGAGTGTGAGCGAAGGAATGACGGACTTCCTTCCATTTCTGCAACAGGGGTGTCATAGGGACCGCCTCCTAAACGGGAATAGAATCATCGAAGAGTTGAAATCCGGTCGGTGCACAGGCGAGCGCAGACCGAAGGCATACGGGACAAGTTCGGATAATGACAAAAGTAGGTCTATTAGTCGAAGGCAAGCGTGAAGAGCGGCGCACCACTTCGCCTAAAAGCTAGCCGAGACCCACCGGCAAACCTTTGGATTATCGTAAAGAATTTTTTGTATGGTTAGGCGATGCTCGTTGGTTAATTCACCTTCTGCCGCTTAACGTTCCGTTCGGCGGCGCGCCGCCTGTGGCGCGTACCCTGCAACGGGTGGTTGGGCGTGCCGGTTCACCGCCGTAACGGACCCAGCCAAGTCACGACTTCCTCAATCGCTGCGCTCGGCACTCCGAAGTGGTCCGCGGACACAGTTACGAATTTGCTTTTCGCGTGGGGTGGTGCCTTGTCAAAAATGTAATCTCTCCCCTGTGCGGTGCGGTCGTTACTCCCAACGACGAGCAGCAGTGGAATAGGAGCTTTGAACGAAGCCGCGGATTTGGGCATTACGGCAGGCCCATCCGGGTCAAACCAGCTGAGGAAGACTTCCGCGGTTGCCGTAATCTCCAAGGCTCGCCCTTGATTTACGTCGGAAAAGCGGTGTTTCTCTTTCCCTTTTCCAGCCGCGATCAAAGCTCTCGCGCGACTGACGTCCTGCGCCGCTCGTTTGATGAACCCCCGCAGCTCCGGGGTGTGGGCCGGAGCTAGCGCAATAATCCCGCTAGCGCTATCCCTTGATGAGGCGTAGCCAAGGGCGGCGTTCGCGCCCAGGCTATGACCCGCGACGACTATGAACTTCGCACCCTTCTGCCGCAGAGAGTCGATCTCCCGATCGATCTCGCGCATCGCTTCCTCGAACGACGCATCGTATATTCGATCTTGTGCCCATGGCATCGTGGGGGTCGAAACAAGATAACCTTTGCTCTGAAGGACGGAGGCCAATTTATGAACATAGCCGGAGGGCGATCCTGCTTTTCCGTGCAACAGTACAACCCCGAGATCATCGCCCGCTACCGGAGCAATGTGACCGATCAGGGTCGTGATCAGGCTGAATAGAATCGCCACGCAGCTGCGCATATTCTTTCCTTCCCTCGTACGTGTCCAAACGTCGAGGCTCAAGCACGCTTTTTCGCGCCGGTCTGCAGCCGACGATTAGATGTTGATTTTTGCTGCCATGCGCGAAGAACCCTTGCAGCTCGGTGCTGTCGATATCGAGTTATCTACCCCATAACTTCTTGAAAAGTCCTTCTCTCTCGAATTCGTCTAAGAACCGCGCGTCCAGAAAATCCTCCGGCCTGGCCTGTCTTGCCTTTGGCTCCTTTTCCGCCATTTCCCCGAGGATGATCTCTATGCCCTTCCTGCTTACGTACGGAATGCTTTCGATATAATCGAGGTACTCGGTATAGGTCGCCTCCAGGATCTCCGGATCTTTGACGCGGGTATACTTTTGCAAGACCTTTAGGCCGACTTCCTTATTCGTTTTAAAGCGATGGATGGCTTCGACATACGAGCGCACCACCCGGCGGACGATCTCTTCGTTGGCCTTGATGTAAGCGCGCGGGGAACCGACCGCGACGGATGCGAACTCAGGCCCCTCGCGGCCGAGGTTCACGAGTTCGTTGAGCCCCGCCTTGCGGCCGCGGAAAGTCGTGGGCGGCGAGATCAGTCCGGCATCGATCTGCCCAGCCATGAGGGCGGTTAAAATATTTGGCACCTCAAATAGAGGAAGGATCTGATAGTCGCCGGGCTTGAGACCCGCCTGGTTGAGCGCGTACAGCGAAGCCGTATGGGTTGACGAGCCGATGCGCGTGACGCCGATCTTTCTGCCCTTTAGGTCGCCGACTCTCTTAATGTCGGGTCGAGCCATCAAGGAAAATGTGAAGCGGTTAGTGACGCCGGCAAGCAGCGCAACCGGAGCGCCGCTAAAGTTGGCTTCAATGGTATTTCGCGGGTCCACGTAAGAGATGGCGAGCTCTCCGGCGAGCATGGTCTGAATCGCCCTCGAGCTGGACGGGATATGAAGCAGCTCGACCTCCAGGCCGTTTTTTTTAAAGATGCCCTCCTCGTGAGCAACCCAAAAGCCGCTCTGGCCCCCCGCTGTGGCAGACCAATTAACCCGGACTTTCATTTGCGCCCACGAGGGCGAGGTAGAAACCAGTAAAAGCGTGAGAAGCCATAGTGCGGCGAGAGTCTTGAGCGTCATGAGGGATACCCCCCGAGAAATCCGATGATTCATAAGAAGACTTGCAAGGAGCAGTGGATAAGAATCAGGTAACATGAAAAAGGGATCAAGCTAGGGGCTTCATAGTCTCGGTCGTGCTCAAAAATTTGAGAACGCGCGTTCCCTCGATTGAGCACATGGAAAATCATTCCACCCGGAACAATACGCGCTACGCGAGGCATGCCGAGACCGTACTTCAACCGGTGCCCACAATTCAATAATTGGACTTATCTCTTTTTCTCCTTTTATGCCGCTTATGCCGCCGCACGGTGGCGTCCACCCCTGTGTTAGCTCATTCCTTGGACGGTAGTAGATCGGGAATCTGATCATAAAGAGCCACAAAGATTGGCGCACTTAAGAGGAGATACCCAATTAACTCAAACTCTTTATCGCGCATAGGTTGTCCGTGGCGGAATCTAAACTCTGGAACGAATTTATCGAGATCGATGGCAACGGAGTTCGAGTGAAAGTTGGGGTGGCAAAACTCACACAAATATAGAGCTCCACGGCAGCAGTCTGGTAGAAACCCACGAGCCTATTTTTAATGTCCGTTCCCAAAGGCTCAACCTAAGGCAACGTTTGCCTAACGGTTCGCGATGAGCCGCGGCGCGCAGCACAAGACGTCGGCGCCGTCGGCTCCATCGCGAGTTAGGTGCTCCCGCGTTGAGCCCTTCACTGGAAACCAGGTGCCGCGCGTTCGCCTCAGCCCGGATTCATACCTTTGGCCTTTATCACCGCGGTGGCGGCGGGAGTCGTCAGGTAGGTGATGAACGCCTTGGCGGCTTCCGCTTCTTTGCTGTTCGCAGCGACGGCTGCCGTGAAAACTACTTCCTGCTGTAGTTCGGCGGGGAACGGACCGACCACATCCAGACCGGGGGCCGTCAGCACGTTGATGAGAAACACTCCGATCTCGGCCTCACCTTTAGCAACCACCTCAACGATCTGTGCCGGCCCGGGCTGTACCTTGGTCTTGGCTTTCATCGCCTCACTGATGCCGAGACTTTCGAATACCCGCAAAACCTGGGCGCCAGCCGCGCTTGCCGGTATGGTGGCGATGGATTGCGCTTTGAGCAGCGTCTGCTTCAGCGCTTCGGACGTGCTGATGTCGGGCTTGGGGGCACCCGAGCGGACTGCGACGCCGAGGCCGACGCGAGCAATGTCGGTTGTCGGCCCGGACGCGAACTGCGCCTGAGCGGCGGCGTCCTTGAACACCTCCCGAGGGACAACACCCAGGTCGAACGGGCCGCCAGTCGTGGCCAGCTTGATCAGTTCGGGGGTGGTACCGAAGCGAAAAACAAGCTTATGGCCGGAGGCGCTCTCAAATTGCGCGCCGAGCTCTTTCAACGGGCTCGCCATGCCGCCGCCCGCCAAGATCTGGAGTTCAGCAGCCTGCACGTTGGCGATCAGCGATAGGACAAGCGCCAAGCCCAGCATTGAGGCGGCTGCAGGCAGAATCCGTTGGCCAGTGACCTTGCCTTGGAATTCTCTGAGTTTTTCTCCCAACATAGTCGTCTCCTTTGCTTGCGCAGTGACCCAATACGCAAAGCGCCCTCAGACACTCCTCCCAGGGATTGTCCGACGGTGCCTCGCACTCCAGGGTGGAAGAAATCCGTGATTCTCCCTCCTTAGGCAAAACTGACACCTAACGTTTTGGTGAGCGGCGGGCCACTACAGATAGAAAGTGTGGCACAGCGCTCCCGGCCCGTCCGCCCGACCTAGAGTTAGGCGACAGTTT
>WNGH01001990.1_pt1 | contig 19206 bp, 9 predicted proteins | sample 5400631 | NCBI WGS metagenome assembly WNGH01 (sample SAMN13153373, study PRJNA577476) | soil metagenome | isolation source: 115 cm soil or saprolite under Garry oak tree replicate 1 | place: USA:California | collected 2016-06-15
TCGCTACCCTGGCACCAGCGTGCACGCAGCATGAGAAGACGATCCGTAAGCCGTGTGCGGGTAATCCGCACGCACGGTTTGAAAGGGGGATTCAGGAACCCGGGCCCGCAAGGGCACCGCGCCTGATTTCTACCAATGCAGGATCCCGCCGAGTCCCGCCGTACATTCCTGGTCGCGCTGAATTTCGTCTCCGTCTACACCTTGTGGGGGTCGACCTACCTCGCCATCCGGTTCGGGGTCCAGGACCTGCCGCCGGCGCTCCTGGCCGGGACCCGTTTCCTGATCGCAGGCGCACTCCTGTTCTCGTGGCTCCTGGTGCGCCGTGTGCCGCTGCCGCCGAGGTCGCTGCTCCTGCCGATCGCAATCACCGGGATGCTCCTCCTGTTCGGCGGAAATTGTCTGGTCACCTGGGCCGAGCTCACCGTGCCGTCCGGCATGGCGGCGGTCATCGTGGCGAACCTGCCGTTCTTCGTGGCCGCGATCGAAGCCGGCCGCAAGGACGGCGAGCGCCTGTCCGGCACCGGTGTGCTGGGGCTCGTGATCGGATTCGCCGGAATGCTCGTCCTGATGTGGCCGAAGCTGGCCTCGACCGGGCACCACGGGCTCGGCGACTTCCGGGGCGAGTTCGCGCTCCTGGCCGCGAACCTGTGCTGGGCGTACGGATCGATCTACGCCCGCCGCCACATCCGCGGCATCGCCCCGCTCATGGGCGTGGCCCTCGAGATGCTGATCGCCGGCGCGGCCCTGACGCTGGCGGGCCTTCTCCTCGGAGAGGCGCCCTATTACCATCTCACGCCCCGCGCCGCGCTGGCGGTGGGATGGCTCGTCGTCGCCGGCTCCCTGTGCGGCTACTCCTCCTACATCTGGCTGCTGCACCACGTGCCGGCCGCCAAGATATCCACGTACGCCTACGTCAACCCGATCATCGCCGTCTTCCTCGGCTGGCTTCTGCTCGACGAGTCGCTCGACTGGAGGATGGCCGCCGGCACCGGAATCATCCTCGGGGGGGTCGCGGTGGTGAACGCAGCGCGGATCCGGGTCAAAAACTAAGACTCCCGAGGCCTGCTGTATCCGAGCCGCAACGGCCGCGACCGCGCACCCCGCACTTTGTGAGCCGGTGCCCGGGTGGGGTATAGTCGCGACAGGTCAGCCCTCAGGACGGAAGGCCCCCCAGCCCGTCGTGGACCCTGCCAGGATCCGGGGGCCCGGGCCGGCCGGAGGCGGCATGAAACGGGGACAAGGCCAGGCACCAGCCTTCAGGGCGGGGGCGCGCTTTGCCCTCGTCCTCCTCACGGCATTGACCCTGTCGGCACTGTCGGCCGGCGGCGCCCCGCAGACCGGAGGGCCGTCTTCCGGAACCCCCGCGCTTACCGGGAAGAAGACCGGGCTGCCCTACGTCGAGGGGGACGTCCTGGTCAAGTTCAAGGCGCGCGCTTCCCAGAGCGAGCGCGGCAAGGCGCGCGCCGACCTCGGCGCGAAGCGTCTGCACGAATTCAACAGCCATGCCGAGCACTGGCGCCTGGGACCGGGCCGCACGACGGCGCAGGCGATCGAGCGCCTGCTGCGCAACCCGCACGTCGATTACGCCGAGCCGGATTACGTCGTGCAGGCGGCGCGGACCCCGAACGATCCGGGCTACGCGTCCCAGTGGGGGCTGAACAACACCGGACAGACGGGGGGCATCCCGGGCGCCGACATCTCGGCGGAGCAGGCTTGGAACGCCAGCGTGGGAGACCACGCCGTCCTGGTCGGGGTCATCGACAGCGGCGTCGATTACACGCATCCCGACCTGGCGGCGAACATCTGGACCAACCCGGGCGAGATCCCGGGAAACGGCATCGACGACGACGGCAACGGCTTCGTGGACGACGTGCACGGCTGGGACTTTTACAACGACGATAACGATCCGATGGACGATTTCGGGCATGGCACCCACGTGGCCGGCATCATCGGGGCCGTCGGCGACAACAACCTCGGGGTCACGGGAGTGGCGTGGAGCGTCTCGATCGTCCCCCTGAAGTTCCTGGGATCCTCGGGCAGCGGTCCCACCTCGGCGGCCGTGCGCGCCATCGATTACGCCACGCGCATGGGCGTGCGCATCCTGAACAACTCGTGGGGGAACGACGATTTTTCGCAGACGCTGGCGGAGGCGATCTCGGCGGCGGGTGCTTCGGAGGTGGTGTTCGTCGCCGCGGCGGGCAATCTGTCCAGCAACAACGACCAGACGCCCTTCTATCCGGCGGGCTACAATTCCCCCAACGTGATCTCGGTCGCGGCCGTCGACCCGTTCGATCAGAAGGCCGCGTTTTCCAATTACGGTCCCCTGTCCGTTCACATCGCCGCCCCTGGAAAAGACATTCTGAGCACGCTTCCGGGCCGCGAATACGGGCTCGACAGCGGCACCTCGATGGCGGCGCCCCACGTCACGGGGGCCGTGGCCCTCCTTCGTTCGGTGGCGCCCGACATCCCCGCCGACCAGGTCAGGCGCAGGATCATGGATTCGGCCACGCCCCTCTCCTCCCTCTCCGGCCTGATCGCCGGGGGCGGACGCCTCAACCTCAGCGCTCTCGTCGCCACGAAGGACGACGTCCCGCCCGGGTCCATCCTCGACCTGAGCGTGACCTCGTCCAACAGCAACTCGCTCGTCCTGCGATGGACGGCGACCGGCGACGACGGCAGCGACGGCCGGGCGGGGGCCTATGACCTGCGCTACTCGCCCGATCCGCCGTCGACCGCGGACATCACCCAGTGGCCGTCCGTGGACCATCCGCCCCTCCCGCAGCTCGCCGGAGCGATCGAATCGATGGAGGTCCCGGATCTAGAAGCCGACACCGACTACGTCTTGGCGATCAGGGCCCGGGACGATTGGGGAAACGCCGGCCCCTTCGGAAACCTGGCATCCGGAAGGACGCTCCCGTCTCCGACCTTCGACTCGTCGCCGCCCTCCTTCTCCGCGGCGCTCAGCACCGGCGAGTCCGCGACACGGACCCTGACGATCCGGAACACCGGCGTCGGGACGCTCGACTGGACCATCCCGACTCCGATCATCAGCGGACCCGGCGGGAGCGTGGCGGGCGCCTTGGTGGCGGCCGCGCAGGATGAATCGGCGCAGTCGGGAGGAACCGGCGGACCCGACCCCTTCGGGTACCGCTACATCGACAGCGATCAGCCGGGTGGTCCGGTGTTCAGCTGGGACGATCTGACCATCTCCGGAAAGGGACTCCCGGTCGAATCCCTCGTCGGAGATGATCAGATCTCGGAGGCGATTCCGCTCGGCTTCCCCTTTCCCTTCTATGGACAGACCTTCAACTCCGTCCGGATCAGCACGAACGGCTTCCTGACGTTCACCGGCAACAGCCCCCCCTACCTGAACAAGCCTCTTCCCAACCTCGCCGCCCCGCCGAACCTGATCGCACCGTTCTGGGACGATCTGAAATTCCTGGGCGACACCCGTGCCCTTTACGCCCGGGACGCCGACAGCTTCACGGTGCAGTACAACCACGTGCCGCCATTCGCGGGCGTGGGCGACTTCACGTTCCAGGCGACCCTGTACAGAAGCGGAGAGATCGTCTATCGCTATCTTTCGATGACCGGCGAGACCGGCAGCGCCACGATCGGCATCCAGGACGAAAGCCAGAGTCAAGGGCTTCAGGTCGTCTTCAACTCCCTGTATCTGCACGACCGGATGGCGATCCGCATCTTCAACATACCCCAGTGGCTGAAGGCCTCCCCGACCGCCGGGCGACTCTTCGCCGCCCAGAGCCGGGACATCACCCTCACGATCGACGCCACAGGGCTGGAGGGGGGCGACTACGAGGGGGCCGTGATCGTGGGCACGAACGATCCGCTCCGTCCGTCCGTCGCCCACGCCGTGACGCTCCAGGTGACGCCCGTTCCCATGATCGCCGTGGACGCCGCCGCCCTCGAGTTCGGCAACGTGTTCTCCGGCGACTCCCGCAGCCTGCCGCTCGTGGTGCGCAACACCGGCACCGACGTCCTCGCTGTGGGCGACATCACCTCGGGCGACTCGGCCGTTTCGGCGTCTCCCACCGCGTTCAGCGTCCCGAAGGGGGGAAGCCAGGCGGTCACCGTGACCTACTCCCCGGCGGTGCCGGGGACCCTGGACGCGATCCTGGTGATCACCAGCAACGCCGCGAACGTCCAGGCTCTCCCGATCCCGGTCCGCGGCTCGTCCACGCCGCCGCCGCAGATGCTGGTCACGCCCGCGGGTTTCAATGAGACGCTTCGGACCGGTGCAACCGTGACCCGCCAGCTTCAGATCCAGAACCAAGGCGGGAGCGACCTGGTGGTCGCCCTGCAGGCCGAGTTCACGGGCCTGGCTCCCTGGCTGAGCGTGTCGCCCCCCGGCGCTAAGATCACGCCCGGGATGACCCAAAATTTCTCGGTGACATTGGACGCCGGAGATTTCGGCACGACGAGCCTGAGCGGCGACCTCTCCATCCAGTCGAACCTGCTCGGCAATCCCGTCCAGCGCATCCCGGTGGTCCTGAACGTCGTCGGCGCCCCGAACATCGCTATCTCGGACGAGCCGTTCCTGGTCCAGTCGCAGAAGACGTTCAGCGTCTTCGGGGCCAGGACCGTCCACCGGCTGCCGCTGACATTCGCCCCGGGCGGAGCGGCCGCTCTCGAGGTCACCGTCGAGGGAAACTTCGGCGCCACTTACGAGACGGCGGGCGTCAAGGCCGAGGGCATCCTGCTGGGAAAGGTGGGAGCCGGCGGTGGCGACTGCGTCACCGTGACGAAGAGCTTCCCGATCGACGCCTTCCTGTTCGCGCCGATGGCCGCCGACGATGCGGTCGAGGTGACGGTCGAGAACGATCCCTCCGTCGACGTCTTCTGTCAGGTCAACCGCCACACCCTGAGCCTCACCTACGCGGGGGCGCGCGACGTGCTCGATTTCGGCCCTCTCTTCATCGGGTTGCAGAAGACGATGACGATCGCCATCCACAACAGGGGGAGCGAGTCGCTCAAGGTCCAGCAGATCGGCACCGACCAGCCGGCGTTCACGCCGTCGGCGGTGTCCCTCGATGTCCCGGCCCGAAGCACGGCGGCGCTGTCCGTGACCTTCGCTCCCGCCTCCGACACCTCGTACACCGGGACGCTGTCGATCGCGAGCAACGACCCGGACACCCCCGTGGTCACTCTCGCGCTGCGTGGCTCGGGGCTGCTGTCGCCCGTGATCGGCGCCAGTCCGTCCCAGTTTGGGCTGACGCTGTTCAAGAAGCAGCGCAGCAGCCAGACCCTCACGCTGTCGAACTCGGGAGGCAACCCCCTCGACTTCTCGCTGAACCTGAGAACCAGGACGACCGCGCCCGACCCGGCGCTCTGCGCGTCGACCGCGTACGTCTCCGAGTGGAGCGCTGGACGGCTGTCGGCGGTCAACCTGGTCACCGGTGCCACCTCCCCCGTGACCGTCGGCCTGCGTACGCCGCAGGAAAACGTCGCGATCGACCCCACCGGCACGGTCGCCTACGTGGCGGAGTCGGATCCCGGAACGCTGGCCGCGATCGATCTGTCGAACGGCAGGGTGAGCCGGGTGGTTTCCGGGCTCGAGTTCCCGGTCGGCGTGGCGATCACACCCTCGGGGACCACGGTCTACATCAGCGAGGCCCGCAGCGGGCAGGTCACCGCGGTGGACCTGTCGACGGGCGCGAAGACCCCCGTCGCGACGGAGTTGGGGGCGCCGAACGGCCTGGCCCTGAACGCGGCGCTCACCACCCTGTACGTCAACGAGCGATCGGCGGGGAAGTTCTCCTCGATCAACCTGGCGACCGGTGAGGTCACGACGATTCTCTCCGGTCTGATCGGACCCAACAGCATCGTCCTGAGCCACGACGAGTCGACCGCCTACCTCACCGAATCGGGTGGCGGCCGGTTCCTGAAGGTCGATCTCGCCACGAAGACGGTCACCATCCTCGCCTTCAATCTCGAGGATCCGCAGGGCCTGTCGATCTTCGCTGGCGGAACGATCGCCTACATCGCGGAGTTCCGCAAGAACAGCCTGAGAGTCGTCGACCTGGAGAGCGGGGTCAATTCCCTCCTCGGGCACGGCCTGTCCGGACCGGCCGGCGTGGCGGTCCTGACCCTGGGCGGCTGCGAGATCGATTTCCTGACGGTGGATCCGACCGCCGGGGAGCTCGCCCCGGGGGCCTCCCTGGACCTGTCCGTCCTGTTCGACAGCGGCGACCTGTTCGGCGGAACCTACCGGACCGACATCGAGGTCACGAGCAACGATCCGACGACACCGCTTTTGAACATCCCGGCGTCGATCACGGTGGACCCGATCTGCCCGGACCAGGACAAGGACGGGTACGCCGTCTGCAGCGGCGCCTGCGCGCTCGCGGGGAACAACCGCTGCGGCGACTGCGACGACTCGAACGCGGTCGTGCACCCGTTCGTGGAGGAGACCTGCAACGGGCTCGACGACAACTGCAACGGGCTCATCGACGAGAGTCTCGCGGGCCTGGATGCCGACGGCGATCTGATCGGCGACATCTGTGACAATTGCCCGGTCGTCTGGAACCCTCTCCAGGAGGACGCCGACGGGAACGGCATCGGCGATGTCTGCGAGCCGCAGGCGATCTGCCTGCGGGCCAACCTGGACGCCGAGGGGTTCTCGAAGGATCGCGTCGACGGCCGCGACCTGGCGAGCTTCGCGCGCGCCTTCGGGACTTGTCCTGCGGCCGCGTCGGCGGGGAGCGCGGCGAACCTGGATCTGGCGACCAGCGGACCCGGGGCCTGCGTGGACCTGGCGGACTTCCACCTGTTCATGAGCGTGTTCGCGGTGACTTGCGGAGGGGGATCATGAGACCTCCGGTGTTCGAGCATCACCACCGGCTCCTGGCGGCGCTCCTCTTCGCACTCCTCCTGGGCTGCGGCAGCAAGAGCGGCGACGGCGGCGGCGGAGGCGTGGTGACGCCGCCCCCTCCGCCCACGCCGACGTTCCGGTGCACCGATTCATCGGTGATAGTCGACACGGTCGCCCTGAAGTGCGGTGTTCACCGGACCGCAGATGTCTGGGAGATCGACGTCGTGATCGGCTCCCCGACGACCTCCACCGACATCGGCGGGTTCGCCTTCGACCTCCTGTTCGATCCGGCGATTCTCGAGTACGTGCCCGACAGCGCCCGCGCCGGGGCCATGCTGTTTCAGGATGGCGACACGCCGCTCCTCAGCGCTCAGATCATGAACGGTGACCCGGGCCGCCTGGTCGTGGGGATTTCCCGGACCGGTGGGGCGGCGGGCGTCCAGGGTATGCCTGGAGCTTATAGTCAGATCATGACCTTCTCCATGAAAGCCGTGCCTGGGGCCCAGTTCGATGCCGTTCCGGAACATCTCAGGTTCGACAGATCCGAGGCCCTCGATTCGTCCGTCCAAGCTCAACCGATCCCCTCCATCACGTTCAGTGACCAGCTCCTGCTGTCGGTTCAATAGCACCGCGCCGCGCCGACCGGCCCTGCGGGCCGGGTCGGGAAGCGGACACGCCCGCGCCGCGCTGCCGCTCGTCCTCGCCTGGACGCTGGCGGCGTGCGTCTCGGTTCCCCCCGCACCGACGAGCCCCGCGCCCGGCCCGGCCGCAGCCGCGCCGACCCCCTCGCCCACCCCCGTTCCGCCCCCCCCGGCACAGCCGCCCGCCACCCCGAGGCCGGCCGCGGGGCAAGGGTCGGGGGAAAGAGACAGCGGCGCGGCAGCGGAGGGCTCGGCGAATGCGGGGACGCAAGGGGCCCCTCGCGGGTCCACCCCTCCCCTCGATGCCGGTGGCGCGAATGGAGGCACGGTGATCGGCACCCCTTCCGGAACGACGCCGGACGACAAGTCGTCCGCGTCGAGAACGGCGAGCCCGCCTCCGTCCCCCCAGGCAGGCGCCCCCACGACGGTGCCGGTTCCGGCGCCGGCCGGCGAACCCTCGGCGGGGGGATTGGCGTTGTCGGTCGTCATGAGACCCGGGACGCCTCGCGTGGGGGACGAGGTGACGGTCGAGATCGGAGCCGCGACCTCGACCGGGGTCGTGGACGCGCCGCTGCATCTTCTTTATGATCCGGCGCGGCTCCGCTTCGTCGCGGCGACGGAGGGAGACTTCATGAATCGCGATGGCGCCTCCACGGTGTTCCTGGTCAACGGGCAGTCGCGTCCGGGGGACGTCGTGATCGGCATCGGCCGGACCGACCGCTCCCATGGTTCCGGCGGTCGCGGCACTCTGTGCCTCGTCCGGTTCAAGGTGCTCGCCTCCGGCGACACGACGGTCGCGATCGGCTCGGCGATGGCCTGGGGTGCCGACGGCCGCCTGCTTCCGGTGAGCACCGGGGCCGCGGAGATCCAGGTCCCCTAGTGGAGCCGTCCCCTGCCCTGCGCGACCGCATGCGCCGCGGCCTGCGTCGCGGCGGCCACACCTGCTTCGTCCTATTCCGCGTGACCGTGCCGACTTTCATCGTCATGGATCTGCTCGGCCGCCTCGGTGTCGTCCAGGCGATCGGCGTGGCCTGCGCCCCGCTCATGTCGATCTTCCGGCTCCCCGGCGAGGCGGCGATCCCCGTCCTTCTCGGGTGCTTCCTCAACGTCTACACGGCCACCGCCGCCCTCGGAAGCCTCGGTCTGAGCGGCGGCCAGATCACCACCCTTGGACTGATGCTCGGGATGGCGCACTCGCTCTTCGTCGAGACGACCGTTCTGAGGTCGGCCGGGGCCCGGGCCCTGCGGCTCCTGGTCTACCGGATGGTGATGGCGCTCGTGGTCGGGTGGGCCGCGTCGCGCCTGTTCATCGGGTCGGCCCCATGACGACGGGCGGAGCGGCCTTCCTCGCGGCGATCATTCCCGAAGGGGGATCGTTCGGCGGCGCCGTTCTCGGCGCGGCCCTGTCCGGCGTGCTGTTCTCGCTGAAGGTCGCGCTCATCCTCGTCCCGGCGCTGATCCTGTACGAGGTGCTGGCGCCGCTGCCGCTGTTCGAGCGCTGCGGACGCGCGCTGGGGCCGTGGCTGTCGCGACTCGGGATGTCGCCGCCGTGCACGGCGCCGCTCGTGGCGGGGTTCTTCCTCGGGATCATCTACGGGGCGGGGATCATCATCCCGATCGCCGAGGAGAAGAAGATCGGACCGGAAGAGCTGCACAGCCTGGGATTGTTTCTCTGCACCTGCCACGCCATCATCGAGGACACCCTCCTGTTCGCCCTGGCGGGGGCGGCCGGCCCGGGAGAGGTCGCCGGCCGCATGCTCCTCCTGGCCGGACTCCGGCTCCTCCTGGCTCTCACCGTTCTCGGAGGACGCCAGGCGCTCCTGCGCAGGCGTGGGAAAAAACCCTCGCTCGCGCTGGATTAGGAGCCGGCGCGCTCCTATATTCGCCCCACAGCGCGACACTGTCCCGGGGGGAGGGGCGCATGCCCGGTTCGGCCCATCACGAGCTGCCGTCGGAGAGCCTTCAGGCGGAGACCTCCGGCTACCCGGTCAGGCGCCGCACCGATCTCATCGTCGGCACCGCTCCGGCCATGGCGCATGTCCTCGAGTTGATCGCCGTCGCGGCCCGCACCGGGATCCCGGTCCTGATCCAGGGTGAGAGCGGCACCGGCAAGGAGCTGGTGGCGCGCGCCATCCACTACACGGGGCCCCGGGCGGCGCGCCCCTTCCTGACCATGAACTGCGGGGCCATCCCCGAGACGCTCATGGAGGACGAGCTGTTCGGCCACGCGCGCGGGGCCTACACCGGGGCGCACGGCGACAAGAAGGGCGTGTTCGAGGAGGCCGAAGGCGGGAGCCTCTTCCTGGACGAGATCGGGGACCTGTACCTCTCCTGCCAGGTGAAGCTGCTCCGCGTCCTGCAGGAGGAGGAGGTGCGGCGGCTCGGCGAGACGCGCAACCGCAAGGTCGATGTCCGAATCATCGCCGCGACCAACAAGGACTTGAAGACCGAAATGGAATGCCGCCGCTTCCGCGAAGACCTGTTCCACCGCATCAGCGTCCTGCCGATCCATCTGCCCCCACTGCGCGACAGGCGCGAGGACCTCCCGCTGCTTGTGGACCAGTTCCTGCGCCAGTTCAACCGCGAGCTGGGCCGGTCGATCCGGGCCTTCACGCCGCAGGCTCTCGAACGGCTGAAGAGCCACGCCTGGCCGGGCAACGTGCGCGAGCTGGAGAACCGGGTCAAGCAGGCGATGGTCATGGCGAAGGGGGACGTGATCGACGTCGAAGCCCTCGACCTGTTCCCGGGCGGGACCGCCGGAACGTCGTTCCCCTCCTTCAAGAAGGCCAAGGCGGAATTCGTCCGGACTTACCTCGTGCGGTGCCTGCAGCTCGTGAAGGGGAACGTCGCGGCCGCCGCCCGGCTGGCCGGCAAGGACCGCAAGGACTTCTACGATCTCATGAAGCGGCACCACGTCGACCCGGCGGCCTATCGTTCCTGACACCCTTTCAGGGGGCTTTGAGCCGGTCGACCACAGGCTGCAGCCTGGGTCCGCGGATCAGCCGGGTGCAGGCGTCCTCGGGCAGCGGGCGCGAGAAGTAGTAACCCTGCATCAAATCGACCTGATGCCTCAGAAGGTAAGCGACCTGCTCGGCGGTCGACACCCCCTGCGCCAGAACGCTCATCCTCAGGTTGTGTCCCATGGCGATGATCGCGGACACCACGGCGGCGTCGTCCGGGTTGACGGTGACGTGGTGGATGAACGAGCGGGCGATCTTGACGTTGGCGAAGGGAAAATCCTTGAGGCGGATCAGGGATGCGAAACCGCTCCCGAAATCGTCGACGCTGATCCGGATCCCCAGGTCGTGCAGGGTCCGCAGTGTCCGCACGGCGGTCGACCCTTCCCTGAGGAAAGTCTCCTCGGTGACATCCAGCTCCAGGCGCTGCGGCTCGAGGCCGGTCTCGCGAAGGATTCGCGCTACAGCGTCGGAATATTCCCGGCCGCGGTTGAGCTGGCGGTAGGACACGTTGACGACGACTCGCATCGGCAGCAGCCCCTCCCCCTGCCAGTCCCGCGCCCGCAGGCCGGCCTGCCGGAGCACCCATTCCCCGACGTCGACGATCAGGCCGGTCTCCTCCGCCAGGGGAAGGAACCGCTTCGCGGAGAGGAGCCCCCCGGTCGGGTGCCGCCAGCGGACGAGGGCCTCGAGGGCGACGATCGACCCGCTGAGGGCGTCGACGATCGGCTGGTAGTGCAGGAGCAGCTCGTCCCGCTCGAGCGCGCGCCGGAGCGCCAGGACCATCGACTCGCGCTCCCCCCGCGGCACCGCCGCGGCCTGCGAGTGCATCTGGAAATTGCCGCGTCCGATCTGCTTGGCGCGGTACATGGCGGTGTCCGCGTTCTTGAGGAGGGTCTCCGCGTCGGTGCCGTCCTGCGGATACAGGCTGGCGCCGAGACTGGCGGACACGCTCACCTCGCAGCCGCCGGTCGAGAACGGCGAGCGCAGGCAGTCGAGAATCTTCCCGGCCACCAGGGTCACGTCCTCGGTACTATCGATGTCCGGCAGAAGGACGATGAACTCGTCGCCGCCGGTGCGCGCCACCGTGTCGCTGGCGCGCACGGCCGAGGAGAGCCGGGCCGCGATCGCCTGAAGAAGCTGGTCGGCCGCCACGTGTCCCAGGGAGTCGTTGAGGATCTTGAAGCGATCGAGGTCGAGAAAGAGGACCGCCAGTCCCTGGCCGTCGCGCCGGGCGTGCTCCAGCGTGTGGGACAGCCGGTCCTCCAGGAGGGTGCGGTTGGGTAATTCCGTGAGCACGTCGTGCTGGGCCATGTATTCGAGGATCTTCTCGAATCGATTGCGCTCGATGGCGTTCCCTACGGCGCGTGCCAGCCCCTCGCCGTCGAACAGCCCCTTGACAAGATAGTCCTGGGCCCCCCGTCGCAGGGACCGGGCCGCGGTCGCCTCGTTGTGCTCGCTCGCCAGGACGAGGATCGGGACACCGGTCATGAGACCGTGCAGCTCCGCCAGCCCTTCGAGATCCTCGCCGTCCGGCAACGTCAGGTCCAGCAGGATCGCGTCGACCTTCTCCTCCCCGAGCAGAACGAGCGCCTGCCGGACCGAGCCGGCGGTCAGGACCTCGAGGCGGGTCTGGCCGGTTCCCGCCAGCAGGTCACGCACCAGCCGGATGTCGCCCGGGTTGTCCTCGACGAGAAGGACCCTGAGCGGCGCCCCTCCCGCGCCACTGGGGCGGGGTCCGGCTGTTGCGACCTGTGACGGAACGCCGGGCTGGCCGGCCCCCGGCCGATCGGGCCCCGGGAGCGCGACACGGCCGAACCAGAACTCCTTGATCGACCGCACCACGGCGACGAACTCGTCCCATTGCGCCGGCTTGTTGATGAAGCAGTTGGCGTGCAGATCGTAGCTCCGGTCGCGGTCGGCCTCGGCGCGCGAGATGGTCAGGACGATGACCGGGATGCGGCGCAGAGCCGGGTCCCGCTTGATTTCCGCCAGGACCTCGCGTCCGTCTTTCTTCGGCAGATTCAGGTCGAGGAGGATCAGGCCGGGGTGCACGCCGGCCGCCGCCTCGTCCTGTCCGCGCAGGATCTGGAGGGCGTGGATCCCGTCCGCGGCCCAGTGCAGCCTGCTGGGGAAGCCGCTCTCCTTCAGGGCCTCCGCCGCCAGGCGCGCATCGGCGGGGTTGTCCTCCACCAGGAGAATGTCGAGCGGCGTCCCGCGGGGCGCGGCGGTCTTCAAGAGTGGGCCCGTTGCTTCCATGCGTCTGCCCATCGTGCGCTCCTCGACCTCCCAGACCTCTGTCCATGTTCGGTTGCGGGTCCGTCGCACGCAATCGGGTGAATTCCTCAACGAGCCGGTCGAATCTCCTCAAATCCATGACCTTCCCCCGAGGGAAATCCCCCGCACGCGCCCCGAAAACCCCGCGCCTGGAATCGTCATGACAGGCCGCATGCGGGGGTTTCCCCACGGGAGCGATGTCCTTTTGTGTCATCGCTCCGGGGCGCCATTCTGTCGCACCGATCCAACCCGCTGAAAACACATCCATGAAGCGGCCGTCGGCGAAAGCCCCACGGGGGCACGCGCCTCGCAGTGCATGGACCCGGAGGTCCGTCCGATGGGGTCGGTCAAGGGGACAGAGCCGCAGCCGGAACCGGTGGAGACGCCGGCCGACGGATCGAGTCCGGAAATCAGCGAGCGCGTGCTGGCGTACTTCCGCCGCAACTCGGAGGCCATGGACTCGGTCGAGGGGATCGCCCGCTTCTGGGTGCGGGAGGATCGAGGTGTCGTCGAGCGCGCGCTGGTCGATCTGCACGAGAAGGGTCTTCTCGACAGGCGACTGATCGGCGGGACCGCCTTTTACTCCCACCCGAGGAGTCCCTCCGCAGCGCGCACGGACACGGCGCGCAGGGCGGAGGCGCTCTCGGCGGCTCCGGCCGGCGCCACCGCCACCGGCGGCGTCACCTCCCCCCGCAAGGGGGCGCGCGAGGCGCCGGGCCGGATCCTGGTCATCGACGACGACGCCTCGGTCCGCAAGTTTCTCGTCGCCGCTCTCACCGAGGCCGGTCACAGCGTCGCCGCGGCCGAGGACGGCGAGCGCGGAGTCGAGATCTTCCGGACGCAGCCATGCGACGTCGTCCTGACCGACGTCCGCATGCCCGGGATGTCGGGGCTCCTTGTCCTGCAGACCGTCAAGCAGGTGAGCCCGGGCGCCGAGGTGATCGTCGTCACGGCTCATGCCAGCCTCGACACCGCGATCCAGGCGCTGCGCGACGGCGCCTACGACCTGATCACCAAGCCCCTGATTGAGCTCGATGCCCTGTACCGCGTGGTCGACCGCGCCCTGGAGAAACGCCGCCTCGCCCAGGAGAACCGGATGCTGGTCGGCAGCCTGCAGACGCGCAACGTCGAGCTGACCGAGACCGTGGCCCGCCTGGCGGCGGTCAACGAGATCGGCAAGGCCACCGCCGGGCTCCTCGACACGGGCGATCTGTACGACTCGCTTGTGCGCCTGGTCGCGCAGCACCTGAAGGCGCGCCGCGTGTCGGTGTTCGTGTCGGGCGCGGACAGCGACACGCTGAAGCTGGTCGCCTCCGTCGGCATCCCGGAAGAGAAAGGACTGAGGCGCACGCTGCGGGTCGGGGAGGGGATCGCCGGGCGCGTGGCCGCGTCCCAGGCGCCGCTCCTGGTGCAGGACATCGAGAAGACCGCGCTCAGGACGATGCGCACCGGCGGGAGGTACTCCACCGCCTCCTTCATGATCACGCCGCTCACGGTCTCCTACCCGATCCGCTACCAGCGCAGGCGGGTCGGCGTCATCAACGTCAGCGACAAGCACTCGGGCGAGCCGTTCACCGAGCAGGACCTGGAGTTTCTCTCGACTCTCGCGTCGCAGATGGCGGTCGCGATCGAGAACGCCCGCCTGGTGAAGGAGATAGAGGACGGCTACCTCACGGCGCTGATCGGAGTGATCCATGCGATGGAGGAGCTTCGCGCCGAGACCCGCGGTCATTCGCGGCGGGTCGCGGAGCTGGCGGCGGCCGTGGCGCGTGAGCTCGGCCTGCCGGAAGAGCGGGTGGACCTGGTCACGCGCGCCGCGGCGTTGCACGAGGCGGGGCGCCTGACGGCGCCGCCCGAGGAGCAGGAACGGGCTGGCGGGCGGCTGCGTCCCGCGGCGGAGTGGTTCCCGGTCGCCGTCATGGCGACCGAACGCCTTCTCGCGCCGATCGCCTCCCTGCGCACCGTGCGCGACATCATCCTGCGCTCCGCCGACTGGTTCGACGCTTCCCCCTCGCCGCTCGGCGGCGGCGCCGGGAACGTGCCGGTCGAGTCCCGCGTCCTTGCGACCTGCGAGGAGTTCGTCTCCCTGTGCCCCGTGGGCGAGGAGACGCGGGCGAGGGCGCTGGCTCTGGAGGCGATCGAGAAGAGACGCGGCCGCAAGCACGATCCGGAAGTCGTGGCGGCGCTCCTGCGCGCCCTGGACGGAGGGGGACGATGAGCCGCCTCCCCGGTCGGGCCCGACGAGTCGTGCTCCTTGCGCTGCTGGCGGCCGCCGTCTCCTTCTGCCCGGCCCTGTCGGCCCGCGCGCTGGCCGCGGTCAATCTCGTGGCCAGCAAGACGGTCGCCGACGACAACGGCGGATCGCCCCGGCCGAGCGAGACCCTGACCTACACGCTGACGGTCACGAACACCGGCACCACGGCGGCGGCGAACGTCGTGATCTCCGATCCGATTCCGGCGAATACGACCTACCTGCCGGGGAGCCTCGCTTCCAGCGATCCGACGGACATCGTGATCGAGGGGAACCCGCTTCAAGTGCAGGCCGGCGGGCTCGCGGCCTCGGGCGGCAGCGTGACGGTCACCTTCAAGGTGCAGATCAGCGCCGGCGCCGCCAACGGTCTCGTGATCGGCAACCAGGCGACGATCACCGCGACCGGACCGATCACCGTCCTCTCCGACGACCCCGGCACCGGAGCTCTCAACGACCCGACCAACATCACGGTCGTGAATCCGCTGAACATCTCCCTGACCAAGACGCGCAGCGTCGCGAGCGCCGGCCCGGGCCAGCCGATCACATATACGCTCACGTACGGTAACGCCGGCAGCGTGAGCGCCACCAACGTCACCCTGTCCGACTTCGTGCCCTCCAGCACGACGTTCCAGAGCGCGACGGGCGGCGGGATCTTGACCGGTGGTGTGGTCACCTGGAACATCGGGTCGATTGCGGCGGGCGGCTCGGGCTCGCGACAATTCACGGTCACGATCAACGCGGGCGTGGTGGCGGGGACGATCATCAGCAACAGCGGGTCGATCTCCTTCCAGGACAACCTGGGCAACACGCAGAACCCGGTGGCCTCCAACACCGTCACGACGACCGTGACCCAGGTCGCCTCGGTCCTGGTGGACCCGGATCAGTCCGGAAGCATTCGGCCCTCGAACGGGACGCTCTACACCTACACCTTCACCGTCACCAATACCGGCAACGGCACCGACCGGTTCGATCTGACCGACGTTCTCGTCCAGAGCCAGTACAACGTGATGGTCGAGCTGCTGAATTCCGCGGGGACCGTTCTCGCGACCGACAACTCCCCCGCGAACGGAACCTGGGACTCGGTCCTGCCGGCCGCGGACACCGACGGGGACGGACTGCCCGACACGGGGAACATCGCCGCCGGAACGACGGTCATCTACCAGGTCCGCTTCACGAAGCCGGGCGGGGGCGGGAACAACCAGACCGATATCTACAGGATCCTGGCGACCTCGAACTTCAACCCGGCGGTCTCCGACACGGCGACCTTCACCACGAGCGTATCACCCAGCACGACCAGCATCGCCATCAGCAAGAGCGATTCGCCCGACCCGGTGGCGGCGGGCTCGAACATCACCTACACCATTGCGGTGACGAACAATGGAAGTCAGGGTCTGACCGGGGTCAGCGTGACCGACGTCGTGCCCGCGAACACGACCTTCGTCTCGGCGAGCGCCCCCGGGAACAACGTCGGCGGCACGGTCACGTGGGCCATCGGGAACATGGCTTCGGGGGCGTCGCAGATCCTGACGCTCACGGTCGCCGTGGGCGCCGGCGTGACGAACGGCACCGTGATCAGCAACACGGTGTCAGTCGTGAGCATCGAGACCGGTCTCGGCACCCCGGTGCAGGCGACCGCGGCCACGACGGTCCAGTCGCCCGTGTCGTTCGCCACGAGCACGAAGACCGTGAATTTCGGCGTCGCGACACCCGGCTCGACTCTCACCTATACGATCAGCGTCATCAATTCAGGCGTCAATCCGGCCACCGGTGTGGTCGTGAGCGACACGATTCCGCCGGACACCACGTACGTCGTCGGATCGATCACCGGCACGGGCGCCAGCGCCGCCGGCAACCCGAACCTGGTCTGGAACGTCGGGAACGTGGCGGCGGGCGCCACGGTCAACCTGACCTATCAGGCCCTGGTCAACAATCCGGTGCCCGCGGGCACGACGTCGATCACCAACACCGCGTCCATCACGAGCACGCAGACCGCGGCGGTCAACACCAGCACCGCCACGACGAACATCACGGCCTCGCCGAACTTCACCATCTCGACCAAGACCGTGAGCGACCTCAACGGCGGCCTGGTCACAACGGGCGACGTCCTGCGCTACACGATTGTCGTGCGCAACAGCGGCAACATGAACGCGACCGGCATCGTCGTGACCGACACGGTGCCGGCGAACACCACCTACGTCGCCGGCTCGATCACCGGCACGGGCGCCAACGCCGCCGGCGCGCCCAACCTCGTGTGGAACGTCGGACCCCTGAACGGCGGCGGGGCGACGACGACGCTGACGTTCGACGCAACCCTCGGCGACGCGGTGGCGGGCGGCACCGTGGTTTCGAACGTCGCGTCGATTGCGAGCACGCAGACGGCCGCCGTCAACACCAACACCGCCACCGCGACCGTGCAGGCGGGTTTCTCGGGGACGCTGACGTCGACGACCCCGATCGGCGCGGGGAACACCGTCACGCTGACGCTCACCGACCGCAACCTCAACACCAACCCGGCGACCGTGCAGACGCTGACCCTGACCACGGTGAACTCGGTCACGGGAGAGAGCGAAACGCGCACCTACACGGAGACCGGCGCGAACACGGGCGTGTTCACGGCAACGGTCGCGACCGTGTTCGGCGCTTCGGCTGGAACCAACAACGACGGCACCTTCAACGTCAAGGCCGGCGACACCCTGGTGACGACCTACAACGACGCCTTCACCGCGTCGGGCGGGAGCGTGACCGTGACCGCCACGACCACGGTGACGACGACCTGCGTGACCGGAGCGCCGAGCGCGTCCGCGACCATCCTGCCGACCCAGGCGATTGCCATCACCGTCACAGACGCCGACCGCAACACCAACCCGGCCACGGCGCAGACGTTCACCGTCACGGTGAACAACCCGACGACCGGCGAGACCGAAACCGTGACGCTCACGGAGACCGGCGTGAACACGGGGGTGTTCATCGGCACGCTCGCGACCTCGGAAGGATCGGTCCCGGATCCGGCCGTGGGTGTCCTGGCGGTCGCCAAGGACGACGTCCTCACCACGACCTACGCCGACAGCTGCAACAACCTGGGCGGTCCCGCGAACTACACCGCCACCACGACGGTCGTGAAGCCGGTGCTGACGATCTCCAAGACCGACGCGCCGGACCCGGTCAACGCGGGGAGCAACATCACCTACACGCTGTCGTACTCGAACACCGGCACGGCGGGCGCCACGGGGGTCGTGATCACCGACACCGTTCCGGCGAACACCACGTTCGTTTCGGCGACGGCCGGCGGCGCCCTGGCGGCGGGGGTGGTGACCTGGAACATCGGCGCCGTGGCGGCCGGCGGCTCCGGCTCGGTGCAGCTCGTGGTGCAGGTCGCGAGTCCGCTGGCGAACGGCACCGTGATCACCAACTCGACCTTCAATATCGACAGCAGCGAGACGACGCCGGTGTCGGGGACGGCGATCACTACGACCGTGTCATCCCAGCCGGTCCTGACCATTTCGAAGGCCGACGCGCCCGACCCGGTGAACGCGGGGTCGAACATCACCTACACGATGTCGTACTCGAACACCGGGAACGCAAACGCCAGCGGCGTCGTGATCAGCGACACCATTCCGGGGAACAGCAGCTTCGTATCGGCGACCGGCGGCGGCACCCTGGCGGCCGGGGTGGTGACCTGGAACATCGGGGCGCTGAACGCGGGCAGTTCCGCGTCGGTGCAGCTGGTGGTGCAGGTCGCAAGCCCCCTGGTGAACGGCACGGTGATCACCAACGCCACGTTCAGCATCGACAGCAATGAGACGGCGCCCGTTGCGGGGACGGCGATCACGACGACGGTGTCGTCCCTGCCGGTCTTGACCCTTTCGAAGAGCGACGCCCCGGACCCCGTGAACGCGGGGTCGAACATCACCTACACGCTGTCGTACTCGAACACCGGGAACGCCAACGCCAGCGGCGTCGTGATCACCGATACGGTCCCGGGGAACACCAGCTTCGTGTCGGCGACCGGCGGAGGGAGCGTGTCGGCCGGGGTGGTGACCTGGACCATCGGCGCCCTGAACGCGGGCGCCTCGGGGTCGGTTCAGATGGTCGTGCAGGTCGCGAGCCCGCTGGCGAACGGCACCGTCATCACCAACGCGACTTTCAGCATCGACAGCAACGAGACGGCGCCCGTCGCGGGAACGGCGATCACCACGACCGTGTCCTCCTCGCCGATCCTGACCCTCTCGAAGAGCGACGCTCCCGACCCCG
>WNGH01004923.1_pt1 | contig 19193 bp, 18 predicted proteins | sample 5400631 | NCBI WGS metagenome assembly WNGH01 (sample SAMN13153373, study PRJNA577476) | soil metagenome | isolation source: 115 cm soil or saprolite under Garry oak tree replicate 1 | place: USA:California | collected 2016-06-15
GCACTGTCTGTCTTCGACACCCGCACCGCTACCACGTTGGCCAGGTTGATGATCACGCCGCTGTGGCCGGTCTCGCGGCCATATCTGGCATGGGTCAAGACCAGGCTGCGCCGTTCGTCCTGCGCCTGAGCGATGGCCTCAAGCGCCTCGCGCTCCCCGCCAAAATCCTCCGATACCACGGTGACGTCTTCACCGCCCACCGGATGAAATCGCATGATCAGCACGATGTTGTCAGGCACAGCCGGCACCTCCCTGCGAGAATCCAGAAGATCGCCGCCCGGACGCCGTGGCCCGGGAGCCCTCATCCGGCGGGGGTCACCGCGGATCCGGACACTATCAAGTGTGCCTCGCCCGCGGCCCGGCAAAGCCCGGCCCGGCACGCCGCAAGACCAAGCCTCAGCCAAGAGCCGGCCCCTGCGAACCCATCCCTGGGCCAGGCCCTGTTCCCGCAGGGCGGCGGGGTTACCGGCACGACTTCCGGGGTACCGCCGGCCGGGCACTGCGCCTCGACGCCGGCGGTGCGATATGCCGGTGCCGGTTCGGGCAACGACCGCGTCGGGGGAGCGGCTATGCCTGGTATGGCCGTCCGGCGACAGCAGGACCACCCGGGCGCCATCGGGTTGCCGCCAGCTCGTGGTTCTCTGCCGACCCCGGGCCTGTACCAGCCTTGATCATCATCGCCGTCGCATGCTGCGCCCTGTACATCGGCAGGCGGTTGCGGCGCCACCCCTGACCGCCGCAACCGCGGGCTGCGCGGCACCGCCCACCGGCCTGCCCCGGCCACGATCGGCGCACGCGGTGCCCGCGCTTCAGCCTGTCCCTGTCCCTGGAAAGGAAACAACGCCATGCCCGCGCAGACCTCACCCCCGCCGGGCGCGGCACGCCCCCTGCCGTCCCGTCCGCCAACGGTTCCGCCCCGGGCCCGCCCGGCGCGGCCAGACCGCACCGCGCCATACTGCGCACCCGGATCAGCGGCATCCGCACTGCCCTGATCGCCGGGGTGCTCGCCCTGATCGTGCTGGTGATCTTCATCGCGCAGAACGCGCAGGCCGTGAAGCTCAGCTTCCTGGGCGCCCAGGTGCGGCTGTCGGTCGGGGTCGCCCTGCTGCTGGCCGCCATCGCCGGGGCCCCTGCTGATGGCCGCCGCCGGAACCGGCCGGATCACCCAGCTGCGGCGGGCCATCCACCGCACCCGCCGCGGCCAGCCGCCCGCCCCGGCCACGCCCGGCGGGCAGCCAACGGCGCCCGGCTATAAGGAGCAACGACCATGCTGACTACCGACGAACGCCAGCCACACGGCGACCATCCCGGCACCGCCGTCCCGGCCACGACTGCGGCTGCAGCCCGACCTGTCGGCCCGCACGCTGCTCGACGGAGGCTGGTGGCCCCGGTCGGCCGACCCGGCCGCCGAACTGCCCGGGCTGATCCTGGCCATCGAGGAACGTCACGGCCCGATCACCCGGATCATGCTCGGCAGGGCCGGCTGGGACGCCAGCCGGCCCCGTCGGCTGCCGTGCCGACGGCCCGGCGGGCAGCCGCGTCGTGCGGCTCGGCTGGTTCGAAACCATGCCCGCCGGGCTGCTCACCGCGACCGCCAGGGCCGGGCGGACCGACCTGCTCACCGTCCCGCCGCACACCGGCGAACCGGCCGCCTGGGCCGCCATGGACCAGGCCGCCCAGGTCGGCAACCGCACCCGCACCCCTGCCCTGCTGGCCGCCATCACCACGGCCGCCATCCCGGGCCGCCCGCCAGCCGCCACCCCGGCCGGCACCACACCGGACAGCATCCAGCTGAGCACCTGGGAATGGGAAGGCGGACAGGACGGCGCCAGATCGCAGCGGGCGGCCACATCCGCTGCGAGCTAGCCGCAGTGCCAGGTAGTTGAGGGTTGCGGGCTGCTGTGAGGTAGGTTGCCCTGTCCGGCGCGGCTGAGACGGCATGGCAACGGAGGTCCGGTAAGACGGGTAACCGGCCCAGGTCACCCCGTCACCAGGGCCTCCGCTGCGCGTTCAGTCTGCTATCTGTGCTGTCATCATGACGATCACCAGGACGATCACGGCAGCGGCGGGGATGTTCGCGCCCGGCCATCTGGGCGAGCTGACCGGGCGGGTCCCGTTTGAGCTGGCTGGGAGGCGTCGCGGGTGCGGGGGCGGAGGGTTGCCTGCAGGCCGGCGATGAGGGTGTCGAGGCTGGCGGTGAACCGCTGGTCGCGGTCGTCGGCCCAGGCGTAGGCGCCGAGGGCGGCCAGTGCGGGGAACCGGCTGGCGGGCAGGGAGCGCAGGAAGGCGTGCAGCTCGGCTCGGGTGGCGGTGTCCTGGACGCGCTGCTCGCCGGGTGAGGTGGGGTCGCTGAGCGCGAAGCCGAGGGTGTAGTCGTAGATCAGCCGGAAGGCCAGGGCGGCCTGGCGGCCGGGCAGGCCGGCGGCGTGCAGCGGCGCGAGGAACGCCTCGGCCAGGGCGAGGGATGCGGGGCTGACCGGGTCGCGGGTCTGGAGCAGGGCGGCGATGCCGGGGTGGTCTTCGAGGACGGCCCGCAGCCGGCGCGCGAGCGCGGTGACCTGCCCGGTCCACGGGAGAGCGGGGTCGGCCTGGCAGTCGACCTCGGCCAGCACGCGGTCCAGGACGAGGTCATACAGCTGCTCCTTGCTGCCGACGTGGCGGTACAGCGCGGCGGGAACCACGCCGAGGCGGGTGGCCAGGGCGCGCATGCTCAGGGCCGCCGCCCCGCCGGCGCTGATGATCGCGAGGGCCTCGGCGACGACGCGGTCGCGGGTGAGCACGCGACGGCGGTTCTCCTCGCCGCCTGGGGGGTTGAACCACAGCGTCCCCGCGCTGTGGCCTGCTGCCTGCCGTTGGCTGTCCATGCCCGCCTCCGTGGACCGCGGTTGACTGTGAACACTGTTCACTATATAGTGAACAGTGTAGCTCGGAACTGAATAGTGTTCATCTGAGCGGTGTTCTTCCGGGTCGCCGGGCCCGCTGGCCCGGCCAGAGGCAAGGGAGAACACGATGACAATCACCACAGGCTGGGAACTGTTTGAAGACCTGCGGGCCGCGCAGGATGAGATGCTGCGGGCGCCCAGGGGACAGGGCTGGCGGCCCGGCCAGCAGTTCAGCAGCGGCACTACCCCCGCGGCCTGGCCGCCGGCGGTCGACATATCCGAAACCAAGGACGCCTACCTGGTGGCGGTCGAGCTTCCCGGCGTCAAGGCCGACGAGCTGGAGATCACCTTCGAGGACGGCCTGCTGACGATCCAGGGCGAGCGGCGCTTCGCGCACGACTCCGCCGATGAGAAGATGCACCGGGCCGAGCGTTATTACGGTGCCTTCCGCCGTTCGATCACGCTCCCCAGCCATGTTGAGGCGGACAAGATCGAAGCCTCGATGCAGGACGGCGTGCTGCAGATCATGGTCCCCAAGGCACCGGAAGTACAGGCCAAGCGCATCCAGGTGCGCGCCGGCCAGGGGCACACCGTCCTCACGCAAGACGCAACGGTCCAGGACGGCAGCTGACCGCAAAGCCGCAGCCGCACCGGCCAAGGACCGCCACCCTGGCAGAAGGATCCTCCTGCCGTCACCGCAGTACTGCGGTGACGGCAGGAGGCACATCCCGGCTCGCTCTTGGCACACTGAGGTGCCGGGCGCGGCTGCTCGTGCTCACCCATTTCTCGCAGCGCTACGACTCCGGCGACGCCCAGCGGCTGGCCGGGAAGCAGCGATGGCATTCGGCGGTCAGGTCGTGCTGGCCCACGACCTGACCGGATCCCAGTTCCGCCCTGTGCGTGCCGAGAAGCCCGTCCAGGGCTCTGACCAGCAGGGTTGCCGTCCCAGCCGTCTGACCGTGATGGTCACCGGTCATGTGCCTGCGGTTCGTTTTCCTCCTGATCACGCGGACCGCCTCATGGCTGCGGCTGTCCCGGCGCCAGGAGACGTGGCGGATCGCCGAGATCTTGATCCTGCGCCACCAGCTCGCCGTGCTGCAGCGGCGCCAGCCGCGCCGCCCGAAACTGAACTGGGCGGACCGCGCCCTGCTCGCGACCCTGCTCGGCGCGATCCCGAAAGCGCGGCGCCAGGGGGCTGCGGCTGCTGGTCACCCCGGACACCATGCTGCGCTGGCACCGGGACATCGTCCGCCGCCGCTGGGCCGCCAGGTCCATGCGCGGCAAGGCCGGCCGGCCGGCGACCCGCCGGAACATCAGGGCCCTGGTCCTCCGGCTGGCCCGCGAGAACCCCGGGTTATGTGGAGCCGGGGATTATGTGGAGCCGGGGATGTCCTCCTTCTGGTCGTGGTGTCTGTGAGCCGGGTTGTCAGCAGGATCGCCGGATGCGAGCTCCACATAACTTTTCGGTGCTCACAGGTCTTCGAGCCATTGGATGATGTCCTTGTTGACGTGCCAGCGGATTTCACCTTCCGGGTCGGGAACGAGGGGTGGGCAGCGTTCGATCGCTTTGCGTTTCATCGCCATGTCGATCTCGATGTACTCACTTGTGGTGGTGATGGAGGTGTTGGATGGGGGCGTTCCCCGGGTGGGGCAGGCCACGGCGCCGCCGGTTGAGCGCTGCCCGGCGCGTTTCCGTCCGGTCAGGGATGAGTACCTGTCGGCGTGCCGGCGGCGTGGGAACGCCGAAGCCAGCGTCGTGACGAAGAAGCGCGCTGCGGATCAGTTCCTGGCCTACCTCGACGAGGTCGGTCGGGAGACCCTGGACCAGGCGCAGGCCCGAGACTTGGCCGGGTTCTGGGCTCGGCGTCAGCACCGGGGCTACGCCCCGAAAACCAGCGGCTCGCTGCGTTCGGCGTTGGCCGACTTCCTGCGTCACCTGCGTGAGGACGGGCAGATCCGGGAAGACCTGGCCGGGCGGCTACCGCCGCAGCGCTATCCCAGGCGCGGCCAGTCGGCCCCGCACCCGTGGACGGCTGGGGATGTCCGTCTGGTCTTGGAGCAGATCGACCGGCAATCCGCGATCGGGAAACGCGACTGCGCGATGGTCCTGCTGACCGTCAGGCTCGGTGTGAGGGTCGGAGACCTGCGCCGCTTGGAGCTCGGATGGTTTGACTGGCGGGCCAAGACCTTGGCGTTCAGGCAGCACAAGACCGGCGTGCCGTTGACGCTGCCGCTGCCGGGCGATGTCGGATGGGCGGTGATCGATTACATCCGGCACGGCCGGCCGGAGGCGGCCTGCCGGCAGGTGTTCGTCAAACACCGCTACCCGTTCACCGCGTTCGGCTCGTCCACCTCGGTGGGCTGCCGGCTGAGCTATTACGCGCGGCGCGCCGGGATCGTGTTCGCGGCCGGACGCTCGCACGGCCTGCATTCGCTGCGCGGCGCGCTGGCGGTCGCGATGCTCCAGGACGACACGCCGCCGCCGGTGGTGACCGCTGTTCTGGGTCACGCGGCGGGCACCACGACCGCCGCGCACTATCTCAGGCTCGACACCGAGCACCTGCGCCGCTGCGCCCTTGACGTCGAAGATGTCCTTCACGCGGAGCAAGGGGCACGGCGATGAACGCGCTCACGCTGAGCGACCTGATCGACACGCTGCTCGCGGCACGCCGCGCCGGCGGATTCCGGTACGACAGTCAGGAACGGGTGCTGCGGCAGTTCGTCGAGCACTCCCGCCGAGACGGCTACGCGGACGGCTCGATCATCCAAGAAGCCGTCGAGGAATTCCTCTACGGCCGCCACCTCAAAGCGTCCACCATCCGCCGCGAGGAGATCATCCTTCGCGAACTGGCAGAACACGCCCGCCAGTTCGGCTGGCAAGCATGGGCGCCGCCAACGCTGACACGCGTGAAGACCCGCCACCGGCCGCCGCCCTACGTGTTCAGCGACGAGGAGATCCGCCGCCTCTTCCACGCGATCGACACCCAGCCGCTGTCGGAGATGTCGAACAGGGCGCTGGTCGACCCGGTGCTGTTCCGGGTTCTCTACGCCACCGGGCTGCGCATCTCCGAAGCGCTCAACCTGCAACTACGCGACGTTGATCCGGCGCGCGCCACGCTCGAGGTGCGCGACAGCAAGAACCGCGAGAGCCGCGTCGTGCCCATCACCACGCGCCTCGCCGACTCCCTGCAGGGCTACATCGCGGCCGCACGCCGACCCGGAACCCGCCCACCATCTGTTCCACACCGGCGACCCGACCAAACCGGCCGACCAATCCACGATTTACAATCGGTTGCGCCGCTACCTCGCCGATGCGGACATCCCCCATTTCCCGGGCGGCCCGTCGGACTCCTCACACGAAGAGAGGTCGAGGTCCTCGACCTGATCTCCAAGGGTGCAAAGACCTCCGATGTCGCCGCGGAGCTCGTGATCAGCGAGAGTACGGTTCTACTCGCACGTCAAACACATCCTGCGAAAGATGCCCGCGCATAACCGTACGGAGGCCGTATCGCGCTATCTGCGGCTGAAGTCCAGGGCGCAGCGAGCGCCGTAGCAACGAGCGCCTCTATGTCGTCGCCGCAGGTCCGGCACGCGTACGCGCAGACCGGCTGGCGGGAGTGCCGACGGCGGCCTCGCACCACGTAATCGGCCACTGGGGGGAGAAAGCTCGCGCCGCCGGGCGATGTGCGATCGCCCGGTGCGCTCCTAGTCTGCGGTAGTACCTCGAAGGGAGCACCCATGACACGTCGTCGGAGCATCACTCAGACGCACCAGCGTATCGCGCAGTCCGACCAAGGCGAAGGACCCCATGAAGCACATCATGCGGGAGTACCTGCCGATGGAGCTGGAGAAGGACGAGCGGGTGTACGGCGGACAGGACGCGGCGGTCCGAGCGGACATGGGGAACAAGGCGCAGGAGCGCTGGCTGGAGATCCTCAAGCCGTTCGTCACGGTGACGGGCTTCGCGGAGATCGGCGCGGGGCGCTGCATGTCGATGCTCATCGACGCCGTTCCGAACAACGAGCTGCGCAACGGCTACCACGTCCAGTTCGTCGACGAGGTCCGCCACACGGGGCTGCAGACTTCGCTGGCGCGCTGGTACGCCAAGCACTCACCCGATCCGGCCGGCTGGCACAACGGCGCAGCGGCGATGCCGAAGGACTTCATCACCGCGGCAGGCATGAACATGCTGTCGCACTTCATCGTCGGCGACCCGATCCAGTGCGCGTTCACGCTGCAGGTCGTGGCCGAGACCGCGTTCACGAACGTGGTCTTCGTCGCGCTTCCCGACGTGGCTGCGCGCAACGGCGACTTCATGCTCCCCACGACGTACCTGTCGGTGCAGTCCGACGAGGCGCGCCACATCTCGAACGGCTACGCGACGCTGCTGACGGTGCTGCAGGACGATCACAACGCGCCCTTGATCGAGCGCGACCTGCAGCAGGCGTGGTGGATCAACCACGCGTTCCTGGACGTGTTCGCCGGCGCGGTCATGGAGTACTTCTCCCGCGACCGGTCCGACCCGGAGTGCTTCCTGGACAAGTGGGATCGTTGGATCCGCGACGACTGGTATCGCGCGTACATCCTCAAGCTCGGCAAGCTCGGGCTCAACGTGCCGCCGGACATCTTCGAGCGTGCCCGCGAGCGCATCGTCAAGGGCCTGCACCACAAGATGGCGATGTTCGCGTTCGCCTCCTGGCCGCTGCACTTCTGGCGCTTCGACGCGCTGGACGAGCGCGACTTCGAGTGGTTCGAGTCCAAGTACCCGGGGTGGTACGACGAGTACGGCTTCTTCTGGGAGGCGTTCCGCACGCTCGACGACCCTGCAGAGAAATCGCTGCTGCTTTCGGGCATGCTCGCTGACGCGCCGCCGTTCTGCTGGACCTGCCAGATGGCGAGCGTCATCGACGAGGACCAGTGCCACCGCGTTGTCGGCGACCGGACGCGCTTCTACTGCTCCAAGGAATGCCGGTGGTTGGACCAGTCCAACCTCGGGCGCTACACCGGCGACCGCAACTGGTTCGACCGCTACCACGGCTGGAAGCTCCAGGACGTCATCCGCGACCTCGACTTCCTGCGCGAGGACGGCCGCACGCTAATCGGCCAGCCCCACCTGCGCTCTGAGGGCCGTTGGACGATCGATGACATCGCCGCCATCGACCTCACGATCGAGAGCCCCAACATCAACACAGCTAAGGCCCGCGGCCTGCCGAGCGGCAACTGGCACGAGCCGTTCGCCGCGGCGCAGAGCAATGGCGGCGCCGGCCGGGCCACGAACGGCCACAAGAGCGGCGGCTGAGCGCGAGACGAAGGGTCGAGACCATGGCCATGGCCACAGTGCTGTTCGAACCGATCGGCGAGGAGATCGAATGCGCGGAGGACGAGACCGTTCTCGACGCCGCCTTCCGCCAGGGATACAGCCTCGTCTACGGCTGCCGTGAGGGGCAGTGCTCGGCGTGCAAGTGCTACTTGCTCGAGGGCGAGGTCGCGCTGAAGCGTTACTCGACCTTTGCCTTGTCGGAGAGCGAGGAGAGCCAGGGCTACACGCTGCTGTGCCGCGCGATGCCGGAGTCGGACCTCGTAGTCGAGCTGCTGCACTTCGACCCCGACGACTATCGCACTGACGTCGTGATCCGGGAGGGGCGTTCCACGATCCTCGCGATCGAGTCGCTCACACACGACATCACACGGCTGCACCTGAAGATCGAGGAGCCCGACGACTTCGATTTCAAGCCCGGCCACTACGTCGATCTGCTGATCCCCGGCACGGACGAGAAGCGCTCCTTCTCGCTTGCCAATCTGCCGGGGGACGGGCATCTCGAGTTCATGATCAAGCGCTATCCCGGTGGCCGCTTCTCAGGGATGCTCGAGAGCGAACTGTCGCCGGGAGACGAGCTCTGCTTCACAGGACCGTACGGCGCGTTCTACCTCCGGCAGTCCGAACGGCCGATCCTGATGGTCGCCGGAGGCTCGGGGATGGCACCGGTCCTGGGAGTACTGCGACAGCTGGCGCAGCAGGAGAGTGAGCGGAGGGTGCGGTTCTTCTACGGCGCGCGCACCCGGAGCGACCTCTTCCACCTCGACGTCATCAATGAGTTCGGCGAGCGGCTCGGGGACTTCGAGTTCGTGCCCGTCCTTTCAGACCCAACCGAGGAGTGCGCGTGGGAGGGCGAGACCGGGTTCGTCCACGAAGCCGTCGCGCGCTACCTCGACGGCGGCGCCATGGACGGCGACCTCGAGGCGTATATGTGCGGTCCACCCCCGCTGATCGACGCCGCGAGCGAGCTTTTGATCGACGGCCACCAGATTGCCGACACGCAGATCCACTACGACAAGTTCACGACGGCTGCGTCGGCCGACGACTAAGCCGACGTCCCCGACTGACCACCGCGTCCGAGGAACGACCATGACTCAACCTCCAGCCAAGAAGTTCTCCGACCAGCCCGCAGACCGCGGCGACGAGGCTCTACGCTCGTTTCAGTGGTTCACGCCGGCCAAGCGCCGCGCGACGCTCTACGAGGACGTCACCGTCGACAGCCAGCCGTCGATCCACCGGCACGTGACACGCGGCTGGCCGGTGTCGTTCGAGGACGGCCGCGGCACGTGGGACGACCGGTCGACGGCGCTGAAGGCGACGGACTGGTACGACTTTCGCGATCCCGGTGAGCAGTGGGAGCGCACGTTCTACCAGCTGGGTACCGGCTTCGAGCGCCAGATCGAGGGGGCGGTGCGCTCGGCGACCGTCGATCGCCTGTTCACGGACTTCGCGCCCGACTGGGTCGAGTTCCTACGCCAGAACCTCCAGGTGCCGGCGTACGTGGAGCACGGCTTGTGGCTGGCCACCGCCACGGCCGCGCGCGACTGCCTCTCGGACACGATCACGCACGCCGTGGTGCTGCAGGCCGCGCTGAAGCAGCGGCTCGCGCAGTCCATCGTGCTCTACGCGATGGACCTCGAGCAGCATTTCGGGGAGTTTCCGATCGAGCCCGCCAAGACCCGGTTCCTCGAGAATCCGGCCTGGCAGCCGGTCCGCGACTATCTCGAGCGCCTCAGGACCACGACGGACTGGGGTGAGCTCGTGATCGCCGCCAACGTGTGCTTCGAGCCGCTCGTCGGCGTGCTGATCCGGCGCGAGCTCGGGATCCGGGCGGCCACGGCCAACGGCGACACCGTCACGCCTGTGCTCGCCCGCGTCGGTCAGCTCGAGTGGGATTGGATCGCGGGATGGACCGCCGCGCTGACGCGCATGGTCCTCGAGGACGAGCGCCATGGCGCCGCGAACCGCGATGTCGTCGCGGGCTGGCTGGCCGATTGGCTGCCCCGCGCGCGGGGCGCGGCCGAGGCCCTCGGCGGGATCGTCGACGAGCTGCCGATCGGCTTCTCGTTCGAGCGGGGACTGGAGCGCGTCCTGCGCGACGCGGAGGACTACTACGAACGAGCCGGCGTCGCCGGCTTGGTGGAGGGTATGGCATGACCGAAGCTGGCGATGCGGCCCCTGTCGCTGGTCCCGAGGCCGGCGGTGAGTACAACTTCGTCGGGATCGTGATGGCCAAGAGCGCCGAGGGCGACGCCGTCGCCGCGGTGATGCGCCGTCAGGAGGGCGTGACGGTCCTCGACCAGCCTGCGTTCTGGGACGTCCGGGCAGAGAACCGGCTGGTGATCAACTTCGACGAGGTCAGCGAGGAGCTGGGCTTCGAGATCGACGCCTACTCGATCCAGCACGAGATGTCGACGCACTACGGCCGCATGGTCGCGACCGACGACTCGCTGATGCTGTTCTCCGATCCGCTCGAGGCGATGGAGTACCTGGTCTGACGGAGGCCGGTGGCGACCGGCAGCGGCCGGCGCTCAGGCGCCGCGGCTGCCGGTGTTGACCAGCTTCATGTAGCGTGACACCGCCTCGGCCCGGTTGGCCGCGCGCAGCTTGCGCAGGACTTGCGACACATGGGACTTTACGGTCGCCCGCGAGATCACGAGCTGATCTGCGATGTGGGCGTTAGTCAGGCCGTCGGCCATGAGCCTGAGCACCTCGAGCTCACGGCGCGTCAACAGGTCGGCGAGCCGCGAGTCCGCCGTCGCGGTTATCGACGCCGCGACCATCGACGCCGCCGAGTGGGCGGCCTCGGTCTCCGCTTCAGCGGTGCCGAGCTCGACCTCCGCTAGGGTGTCGTCGAGCGCGGTCGCTGCGGCGGCCATCATGTTCTTCATCTTCGAGCGCTGTGTCCACAGGCGCTCGCGCAGGGTCGTGCGCTCGAACGCGTACCCGAAGCCCTCGGCGAACGTCCACAGTGCGTCGCGGTCGATCAAGTCGACGTCGCGGCCGGCGAAGTAGTGGTCGGCGTGCAGGAAGCCGATGACCCGGCCGTGCGGCATAACCGGCGCGGCGACGTAAGAGCGGGTGCGAAACCCCTGCACGAGCTCCTTGTTCGTGCGCGGGTCGTTCTGGGGGTCTGCCACGATCACCGGGGCCCGGCGGCGGATCATCTCGGTCTCGATCAGCGAGTGGTCGAGTCGCGGTCGCACCCGCAGCGTCAACTCGAACAGGCTTTCGGCCCAAGCCGGGTCCCCCGCGACATAGACGGCGCCGCCGACCATTTCGGAATTCTCTTCGCGGAACAGGACCGCGCGGTCGAATCCGACAGTGCGGCACAGCTCCTCGGTCGAGCGATTGATCATCTGGCCGATGTCGTTGAGTCCGCGGAGGTGGCTGAGCGCTTCTTGCACTCGGCTGAGCGCCTGCAGCCGGCGGTCCGTCGACAGCCGCCGGACCTCATCGTGCAGCGCGGCGAGCTCGAGCGCGACCTCGCAGACCTCGAGGATGGGTGGGTGCTCAAGTTGCGCCGCTGCGATCCGGATCAAGGTCGCCGTCGCTGCCAGCGCCTCCGACACCTGCGCCTCGAGCTGATCGAGGGTAGATGCGCCACCGGCCGCCCGCTCGAAGTGCTCGACGAGCTCCTCGGTGCGCGCCAACGCCCGCGCAGCGCGCTCCTCGAGCGCGACCTCACGTTGAGTCTGTGGACGTTTCTGCGGCGGTGCTGTGCTCATCGTTCTGGCGCTCCCTTTCAGCGCCATTATGGACCGGATTCGTCCGCCGGGCGGAGGGAAACCGGCCCGGCGGGCGATGTATGGACGAACGGTCGACCCTAGCGTTCCTCCTAACAGCGAGCGACCACTGCGGCAGGAGACGGACATGGCGTATTTCGAGAGCGATCGAGAGGTCTACAAGTACGTGGGCGGCGTGTTCCGCGCGGCGGCCGAGCATCCGGACGCGGGGCCCAAGCTCAAGGCAGCGGGCGTGACGCTTCAGCTGACCTACACGGACCCCGACTCCCAGCTGACGGTCACGTTCGCAGATCCGATGGAGATCGTCGAGGGCGACACCGACAGGAAACCCGACGTGCAGCTCTTCATGGCGGCGGACATCGCCGACAAGTTCTGGCGCGGTGAGTACAACCTCGCGGTCGGCCTCGCCAAGGGCGCGGTCAAGTCGAAGGGACCGGTCAGCACGATCCTCAAGCTGGTCCCCCTTACAAAGCCGCTGTTCCCGATCTACAAGGACCTGACCGCCGAGAAGGACCAGGGCGTGGTCGAGGCCTGACGCCACCACGCCGGAGGGGACGATGGAAGGCATCGCGACCCTCCGCCTCGCTCGTCGTCACCGTCAGGGACGTCCCCGATCCCCGAAGAGCCCGCGGCCTGCGTCTCCCTCCCGGGGCCGCGGCTCTTCGCGGAACTTGACATCACCGAAGCAGACTGGAAGGAAAGCATGTACCACTACGTGATCGTTGGAGCTGGCTCGGCGGGCTGCGTGCTCGCCGCGCGCCTGAGCGAGGATCCAGACGTGAAGGTTGCGCTGATCGAGGCCGGCGGACCGGACACGGCGGACGAGATCCACATCCCCGTCGCGTTCGGCGGGCTGTTCAAGAGCCGCTACGACTGGGACTTCTCGAGCGAGCCGGAGCCCGGGCTCGGCGGCCGCCACGTGTACATGCCTCGCGGCAAGGTCCTCGGCGGGTGCAGCTCGATGAACGCGATGATCTACATCCGCGGCAATCGAGCCGACTACGACGAATGGGCCGCCGACGGCGCTGAAGGCTGGAGTTACGACGACGTCCTCCCGCATTTCAAGCGTGCGGAGGACAACGAGCGCGGCGCGGACGCGTTCCACGGCGTCGGCGGGCCGCTGACCGTTGCCGAGAGCCGCTCGCGTCATCCGCTTGCCGAAGCGTTTGTCGAGGCCGCAAAGCAAGCCGGGTACGAGGAGAACCCGGACTTCAACGACGCGCACCAGGAAGGTGTCGGGCGCTACCAGGTCACGCAACGCGGCGGTATGCGCTGCAGCACGGCGGTCGCCTACCTGCATTCTGCGATGGAGCGCCCCAACCTGACGGTGCTGACCGACGCGCAGGCGCTGCGCGTGCTCTTCGACGGCGAGCGTGCGAGCGGAGTCGCGGTCATGCGCGGCGACCAGGTGGAGGAGGTGCGGGCTGAACTCGAGGTCATCCTGTCGGCCGGCGCCTACCAGTCGCCGCAGTTGCTGATGCTCTCGGGCATCGGCCCCGCCGACCATCTGCGGCTGCTGCAGATCGACGTGCGGGCCGACCTGCCGGTTGGGCAGGGCCTGCAGGACCACCTCATGGCGCTGGTCAACTGGAAGACGGACGTCGAGTCGCTGATGACCGCGCTGACCCCGGAGAACGTCGCGCTGCTGCAGTCCGAGGGCCGCGGTCCACTGACGTCGAATATCGGCGAGGCCGGCGGCTTCATGCGCACACGAGCCGGCCTCGACGCGCCCGACGTTCAGTTTCACCTGGCGCCCGTGCTCTTCTACGACGAGTCGCTGGGGCCCGTCGTCGAGCATGGGTTCGCGTTCGGTCCGTGTGTGCTGAAGCCGACCAGCCGCGGGCAGGTCACGCTGCGCTCGGCCAGGCCGGACACGAAGCCGCGGGTCGTCCACAACTACCTTGCGACGGACGATGATCGCAAGAGCATGCTCGCCGGTATGCGGATAGCGATGGACATCGCGGGGCAGCCAGCGATGCGATCGGTGATCAGCGGGCCGTTCGTCGCGCCCGCGTCGGGCTCCGACGAGGATCTGATGGATTTCGCGCGGCGCAGCTCGCAGACGCTCTTTCACCCGACTTCGACCTGTGCGATCGGTTCCGTTGTCGACTCGCGGCTGCGCGTGCTCGGCGTCGAGGGCCTGCGTGTGGTCGACGCCTCGGTCATGCCGTCGGTCCCGCGCGGCAACACCAACGCGCCGACGATCATGATCGCCGAGCGTGCCGCTGGCCTTATCCACGAGGACAAGCTCGCCGCCAGCGGCGTCGTGACCGCGTGATGCCAGCTGCGCCAGAGCGAGCGAACGGAGCGGAAGATGGCTGTCGTCGAGCTGAATAGGGTTGGACCCGAAAGCGCAGCAGTGCCGCTTCGCGGGATTCGCGAGGCGCTGCACCGGCTGCGCGCCGTTGAGTCGACATTGCAGATGCTCGACAGCGTCACGGCCGAGGTGTGCCGGTCCTGTGGCTTCGACCGTTGCGTGTTCTTCCGTCTCGACGGCGCATCGCTGACGCCGGAGCGCGCGCATTTCGCCGGAGACCCGCATTGGCAGGATGACTGGCTGGATTCGGCGCGTTCGCACCCGGTGGTGCTCGACGCGCGCGACCCCGAGATCAACCTCCTGCGCCGCCAGGTCGCCGTGCTGGCGATCGACGCGCGAGAGTCGGCACACGGCGTTCGCGAAATCCTCGACGGCGCGGGGATGACCGCGTATGTCGCTGCTCCGGTGACGGTCCGCGGTAACGTGATCGGGACGCTGCACGCCGATCGCTACTTCGGCGGCCGGGGCGTCGACGTGGTCGCGCGCGACGTGCTCGCCGTTTTCGCAGAGGGCTTCAGCTGTGCGCTGGAGCGGACGCTGCTCCTGGAGCGCATGCGTCTCCAGTCGCGGCGGGTGCGCGCGCTGCTGGCCACGGCGGCGGAGACGACGATCGAGGAGATTGGCGACGCCGGTGTCGAGTTCCCGCCGCGAGCCGCCGGGCCGAGCACGATGCCCCATCACCCGGCGGCGACGTCGCTCCCCACGGACTCCCGGCTCGCAGATCTGCTGACCCCGCGGGAGCTCGAAGTCGTCGAGCTCATCGCACGCGGTGCGACCAACGCCGACATCAGCGCGCAGCTCGTGATCGCCGAAAGCACGCCGAAGGAGCACGTCAAGAGAGTCCTGCGCAAGCTGCATGTCAAGAACCGCGCGCAGGCGGTCTCCTGCTACATGCGGCTGCGGGCGTTGCCAAGGGCCGCGTGAGCGCAGAGGGACCGCGATGCTCACTCCGGATGTCACCGAGCTGTCCCGCCTCTCGCCACACCGTCCGATGCGGCCGCCGGTCTACGAGCCCTCGACGCCGACGACGATCCTGCCAGGACTGACCGTAGGAGAGTGTCGGCGCGCGCGGGTCCGTTCTGCCCGCTCGTGGCCGATGCTGGAGGGCCGCGATCGTCGGTGTGGACGGCGGGTGATCACCCCGATGAGTGACTTGGGCCAACGCGGCGCCACCGTCCTGACGATCGCCGCGGCGCTGCTGGCGCTGGCAGCCGCGCCGGCGCAGACGAAGACGCCCAATCCGGCCCGCGTGGTGCTGACGGGCGCGTCGGAGCAGCGGATCGCGGTGTGTGGCGCGGTGCGACGAGCGCGCGTCGCTGGCGTCGGATCGACGGTCGCGGCTCGCATCCCCGGCCGGCGGCGGGTGCTCTCTGTCGAGCGGTGCCGAAACGGGCGCTGGGTGGAGCGGGCGCGCCGACTCGAGGGTGCTGTACCGACCGCCAGCGACGGTGACTTCCGGATCCGGCCGGCGGGGAGGCGAGGGCGAGCCGCATACCTGCGCGTCGGCGTCGGAGAGATCGTCGACGCACCGGTCACGTTCCGCGTACGCAACGAGAACGAGTCGCTTGTCTCGTGTGCGACCGACGGCCGCGAGTACGACATCCATGGAAGCCTCGTCGGTCCACGGGCGGCGCTGAGCCGACCCCAGGACGCGGCCACCCTGTATCTCCACGGTCTCTCCTACGGCGAGTGGTCGTGGCGCTTGCAAGCGGTGCCGGGTTACGACTACGCGGTCGAACTGGCCCGGCTAGGCCACGTCTCGGTCGCGATCGACCGCCTCGGATATCTGGCCAGCGCGGGACCGGACGGAAACGACATCTGCTTGGGGTCGCAGGCTGACATCGCCCACCAGATCGTCCATGCGCTGCGCCAGGGCGAGTACGTCATGGCCGGCGCTGCACCCACATCGTTCGCGCGCGTGACTCTCGCCGGCCATTCGATCGGGGGGCTGGTGGCGGAGTTGGCCGCGTATTCGTTCGGCGAGATCGACGGGCTTGTCGTGATGGGCTACGACGACAGCTGGGCCTCCCTGACGGCGCTCACGACGGCTCTTGGTGCGAGCGGCAGGTGCTCGGGCGGAGGCGAGGAGCGCGCTGGCGCCGGAACGCAGCCGCACTACGCGTACTACGGGGAGACTGACGCGGACTTCCAGGCGGCGCATACCTCACCGGACATGGACCCTGCGGTTGTCGCGGCGGTGACGAAGATGCGGACGCGCGACCCGTGCGGAGACTTGACGTCGATCGTGCCGGCGCTCACGGCCAACGAGCTTTCCCTGAGCGGCATCCACGTGCCGGTGCTGCTGGTCCTCGGCAGCAAGGACGCGCTGTTTCCGCCGCCCGGCGGCCGGCTCCAGGCAGGGCGTTACCTGGGCGCGGCCAGTGTGAAGTACGTCGAGATCCCGGGAGCGCCGCACGGGCTGACGTACAGCCGCCAGGCGCCGCAGGTGCGCGCGGCGGTCTCCAAGTGGTTGATCGAACATGGGCTCTAACAGCTGCACCGGAGGGAGCAGGAACCATGATCAGTAGCGAGGTCCTCGATCGGATCAAGCGTCGGCTCGGCGCTTGGGAGGCGAACGATCCGACGGCGATCGCCAAGGACTTCGGCCCTGGCGGGGTCATGCCAAGGCAGGACCTGGTCGCGCTCGTGGGGCGCCGCACCCAGGCGTGGAACGACCACGATCCCGATGCCGTGTCGGCGTGCTACGCCGCGAACGGCGTGTGGCGGGACCTGCGACGCGATGCTCCAGCCCGTGGGCGTGGCGCGATCCGTGACGCGATAGCCGTGTACTTCCTTGCCTTCCCGGACGTTCAGTGGCACGTCTTGCGAACGCTATGTGAGGGCCGCCTCATCTGTCAGGAGTGGCGCGCGACCGGCACTCACCTCGGCGACTTCGACGGACTGGCACCGACTGGGCAGACGGTCACGAGATCCGGATGCGACGTCACGCTGATCGGAACCAACCGGCTCATCGAGGTCGAGACGACGTACTGGGACGCTCTGGGGCTATATGAGCAGCTTGGTCTTGGCGTGCAGGCCTAGCACGTCGCACCTGAAGGCGGGTTCAGCATCGTCCCAACGGCCGGGAAGTTCTGCTCCTTTGAGCGATGCCTGCTTCGCGTGCTAGCAGGACGATTCCAACGACATCAAGAGTTAGGAGAGAGCGACATGTCAACCGTTGGCGTTACACACCATCAGATGTTGATCGACGGCGAGTGGGTCGATGCGGACGAGGCCTACCAGATCATCAGTCCGGCCACCGAGGAAATCGTCGCGACCGTGGCCAAGGGCACCGTCGAGCATGCGGACCGCGCCGTCGAGTCCGCCAAGCGCGCGTTCGAGTCCCGCGTCTGGGCCGGGAAGACGCCCGGGGAGCGCTCCGAGATCATGCTCGCCATCGGCGAGCGCCTGGCCACCGACATGGAGGAGCTCCTCTTCCTCGAGACGGCGGCCAACGGCGCGACCGTCCGCCAGGCCGCCGGCTTCCACGTCGGCCTCGCATCCCCCCACTGGACCTACTTCGCCGAACTCGCCGCCACGTACGACTTCGAGCGCGTCGCGCCCACGACCACCTACCCGACGCTCTCGATGAACACGATCCGGCGTGAGCCGATCGGCGTGTGCGTCGGCATCGTGCCATGGAACTTCCCGCTCGTGCTCGGCCTCTGGAAGATCGCGCCCGCGCTCGCGGCGGGCAACTCGATCGTGATCAAGCCGGAGGAGAACACGCCGCTGAGCCTCCTCCATCTCGCGCGGATCGCGCTCGAATGCGGCGTCCCGCCCGGCGTGTTGAACGTGGTGACCGGCGACGGCGAGGACGTGGGCGCGCGCCTGGCCTCGCACCCGGACGTCGGCAAGGTGGCGTTCACGGGGTCGACCGAGGTCGGACGCGAGATCATGCGGCTGGCCTCCGCCACGGTCAAGAAGGTGTCGCTGGAGCTCGGGGGCAAGGGCCCGATCGTCGTCCTCGACGACGCCGACCTCGACGCGGCCGTCGACGCCGCGCTCTTCGGCTGCTGGCTGTACTCCGGCCAGATGTGTGAGTCGGGCACGCGCCTGTTCCTCCCCGACTCGTTGCACGACGAGTTCGTCGAGCGGATGATCGCTCGCGCCAAGACCATCAAGCAGGGCGATCCGAGCGACTTCGAGACCGACATGGGCCCGGTCGTGTCGGCCGTGCAGCGCGACCGCATCCTCGAGTACATCGAGATCGGCAAGCAGGAAGGCGCCAAGGTCGTCCTCGGAGGAGGCCCGCCCGACGGTTCGGAGTTCGAGAAGGGGTTCTGGGTCGCGCCGACGATCTTCACCGAGGTGACCAACGACATGCGGATCGCCCGGGAAGAGATCTTCGGCCCCGTCCAGTGCGTGATCCGCTACAAGGACGTCGACGAGGCGGTCGCGATGGCCAATGACACGATCTACGGCCTTTCGGCGGCCGTGTGGAGCTCGGACTACGAGCGCGCGCTCGAGGTGGCGGACCGCATCCAGGCGGGGACGGTGTGGGTCAACGACCACCACCTGGTCAACGTCGGGCTGCCGTTCGGCGGCTACAAGCAGAGCGGCTTGGGCCGCGAGCTAGGGCCGACGGCGCTTGACGACTACACCGAGGCCAAGCACATCCACATCGATCTCACGCAGAAGCGCGAATCGCGCCTCTACGACCTGCTGCTCTCCGAGCCGCCCGCCTCGTATGCGACACCCACCGAGACCGCGTAGCGCCCACGCGCACCCATCCGCCTCAGTCCATCGGTTTTCGGGCGCTTCTGCTGTTTACGGGGGTGAGCTGAGAGTCGGCGCGGGGTAGCGCGGCTGGCCGTCGCCTGTCAAGCAGCGCCTCGATTCGCTGGCGCGCGCGGGTCGTTGCATTGCTTTGCAGGGGATCCGCGCTGCTTGACAGCGTCGTCGACCCGCGCTCTCTGGCGATGAGGTCG
>WNGH01001997.1_pt1 | contig 19192 bp, 17 predicted proteins | sample 5400631 | NCBI WGS metagenome assembly WNGH01 (sample SAMN13153373, study PRJNA577476) | soil metagenome | isolation source: 115 cm soil or saprolite under Garry oak tree replicate 1 | place: USA:California | collected 2016-06-15
GAACCGGTACAGGGCATCATCGGTGGTCAAGGCGACGACTCCTTTCTGCTCGACTGGCAGGTCAAGCGAGAGGATGCGTCGCCTTTTCCTTGGAGTGTGGGACGTCGACGGGTGTCGCTACGTCTCCGGGATAGGACAGGCTAAGGCTTCGTGAACGTGGTGCTGGTGACCTCGATGCGGTCGTCGCTGGTGCTGAAGCCGATGACCTGGTGCTCGATCTTGCTGGGGCAGCAAAGCGGATCGCTGGGGCGGAAGAACGGCGTCTCCAGCTTCTCGGTGTCGCCGTCGCTGGTGAGCGTTCCGCCTTGCGTGGTCTGCTCGTAGAACTCCGCGCGGAACGCGCTCGCGCCCATCGACAGCACCCACACGTCCATCGGGCCCACGCCGGCGCCGAAGCTGGTGATCCCGGCCACCAGCTCGGGCGAGCCGTCGTCCCGGAAGTCCACGAGGTCGAGCCACGAGACTTCCTGGGGTGACAGGTCCTGGCTGGAGGAGATCAGCGCGGCGGGCGCCCGTGCGATCTGCGGCGTGAACACCGTGGCGTCGAACACCCGCTGGAACTGCTGCCCGGTGAAGCTCCACACGTCGAGGAAGGGCTGGTGCCCGCCGATGGCCGCGCCGGTCTTGGCGTGGGACGACAGGATGATCTCCTTGATCCCGTCGCCGTTGAGGTCCGCGTACAGGACACGGTCGGCCACCGTCCCCGGGCGAAGGATGGTATCGAGCGGTACGGCCCTGGCGTCCGGAACGCTCGCGCTCGGGGACGGTGTGACCGGCGGCGTCGGGCTCGACGGCGCACCCGGGCTGCCGGTGGAACCGGCGGCCGTGGTGCCCGGGGTGTGGCGCAGCACCAGCACCAGAGCCAGCGCGGCAAGCACCAGGACGGCGGCGCCCAGGCCGATCCACAGCCCCGTGGGGCCACGCCCGGGTGGACCGGCCGGAGCCACGGTTGCCGGCGGCGTCGGAATGGGCGGCGGCGGTGGCCGCCACGACGCTGGAGCCGTGGCTGCTGTGGCTGCCGGGGCAATCCGGGTCCGGTCCACCTCGCCGGCCGGCCTGGGCTGCACGCCGACGCCGGTCTGGAGCTCGCGCTCGGCGGCCTGGACCAGCTCGGTGCAGCCCGGGTACCGGTCGACCGGGTCCTTGGCCATGGCCGTGGCGATCACGGCGTCCAGGCCGGCCGGAAGTCCCGGTCGGGCCGAGCCGAGCGCGGGCGGCGGTTCCTGGAGGTGCGCGTAGATCATCGCGACGTCGGACTCCCGGCGGAACGGCTGGACTCCGGCCAGGCATTCGTACAGGACGCAGCCCAGGGCGTACACGTCGGCCCGTCCGTCCAGAGGCTTCCCCTGGATCTGCTCGGGAGCGATGTAGCTGAGGGTCCCCACGAATTGGCCGGCCTGGGTCAGCCCGGTCTTGGACAGCGCCTGCTTGGTCAGGCCGAAGTCGCTGAGGTAGCAGTGCTCGGTGCCCCGCGGGCCGGCACCGGGCGCGATCAGCACGTTCGCCGGCTTCACGTCGCGGTGGACCAGGCCGCGGGCGTGGGCCGCGTCCAGCGCACTCGCCACCTGGGCCAGCAGGGCGATCGTGCGATCGGGCGCCAGCGGCCCCTCGCGGTCGACGAGCTGCTTGAGGTCGGTGCCGTCCACGTAGCGCATGGCGATGTACAGGACGCCCTCCACCTCGCCCGCCGCGTAGATCGGGATGATGTTCGGATGGTCGATGGACGCCGCCACCTGGGACTCGCGGACGAACCGGGTCCGGAAGTCCTGGTCGCCGGCGAGCTCCGGGGCCAGCACCTTGAGGGCGACCTTGCGCCGCAGCGGGACGTGCTCCGCCAGGTAGACGACGCTCATCCCGCCCCGGCCCAGGATCGACTCGATCCGGTACTCGAAGAACTGGGAACCGAGCTGAAGGTCGAGGCTCATGAGGCCCACTGTTCTACCATCCGCACCGAAGCGACCTCCAGGAAGGTGTGGATGAGCCCGAACGCGAACCAGTCGTGACCTGTCCCTCGTGCGGGCATGACGTCCCCGCGGGGAGCTTCTGCATCCGGTGCGGATCGCCGCTCTCGGCCGCCACCGGGACCTCGGCCCACTCCCGGCGGGAGTTCTCGGCGGCCCCGCACGAGCCGGTCCACCGGCCCGCGGTGATCTCCTCGCTGTTCCCGCACCTGCCGCGGGCCTCCATGGCCACGTTCCGGGCCGCCCTGGGGCTGGGCGTGGTGGTGGTGATGGCGCTCGCGGTGGCGAAGCTGTACCCGCTGGCCCTGGTGGCGGCGGCGGTGCTGGTGCCGCTGCTGACCGTTCTTTACCTCTACGACGTGGACGTGTACGAGGACGAGCCGCTCACCGTAGTGGCGTTCACGATGCTGTGGGGAGCCGCGGCCGGGGTATGGGTCGGGGTCCTGGCCCGCGACGCGGCTCCGTCAGGCGCCGAGTTCTTCCTGAAGTCGACCGGGTCGCGCGTGGCGATCCAGGGGGTGAGCCTGCCGCTGCTGGGCGTGGCCCTGGCCATGGCGGGGCCGCTGGTGCTGCTGGGCTACCGCCGGTTCAACGACGTGCTCGACGGGGCCACGTTCGGCGCCGCGTCGGCGGTGTCGCTGGCCGGAGCCCAGGTCATCACGCAGGCTTTCGCCTTCCTGTCGCAGTCGGGCGTCCGTCCGAACTACCAGATCGTGCCGTGGGTGGTGCGGCTGCTCGAGCTGGCCGTGGCCGCGCCCATCCTGGCCGCCGCCGCGGTGGGCGCGGCGGTTGCCGCGTTCTGGCTGCGCTTGCGCGCGCCGGTCCGGGACCGGTCGGCCCTGGGTGCCGTTGGCCGCCCCGAGGTCGCGGTGGCCGCGGCGGCCGCGCTGGTGGTGGCGGGCTCGCTCGGTCAGCTCCTGCTGCCGAAGTTCGCCGCGCTGGTCGTGTACCTGGTGCTGGACGCCGCCGCCCTGGTGTGGCTGCGTCAGGTCCTGCACCTCGGCCTGCTGGAGGAGGCGGCGGAGCATGACGTCGGGCCCTACATCGTGTGCGCGAACTGCGGCCATACCACCCCAGCCCACACCTTCTGCCTCCACTGCGGCATCTCCCTGCAGGCGCTGCCAAAGCGTCCCGGTCCCTCGACCGCCGACACGCCGCGATGAGCGTCATCCACCCACCCGCCCCGCCGTTCCCGTTCCACCGTGGCCGGGGTGGCAGCCGGATGCGACGGCAGTGGCTGCTGGGCGTGTTCGGGCTGGTCCTGGTGGTCGTGGTGGGGGCGGCCGCCTCGGCCGTCATCTCGGTCGCTCCGGCGCCGCCCCGGCCGGACTGCCCCGACGGGCCCTGCGGGAAGCCGCCCCGGCCCCCGTCCAGCGCACCCGCGCTGGTTGCCGGGACCGTGTTCACCAGCCCCGACCTCGGGTATCAGGTCGAGTTCAGTCCCCACCTGTGGACCGTGGTGCGGCAGACCGGCACGGACCTGGAGCTGCAGGTGAACTCCAGCCGGGCCACGGTCATCGTGACCCTGGAGGGGGAGGCCGGCGCGGACCACTCGGCGGGCGCCCTGCAGGCCCTGGTGGACCGCAGGATCGGGGAGCTGGGCGACGAGACGGTCGTGCTGAACCGCGACACCGATCCCCGGGAGGCCGTCCTGGGGCCATCGGTGGGCTACCTCCGGGGGGTGGGGCAGACCCTGTCCGGGGTCACCGACACGCCCCAGGGCCCCAGCAGCGTGGTCGTCGCGGTGGTCATGGCCGCCGGGGACGGCACCGTCAACGTCGTGGTGTCGGTGGTGGCGGACAAGGCGGTCAAGAAGCAGGCGTTCGAGGTCGTGGACAGCCTGATGAACACGTTCCGGTTCCCGTCGGAGGTGTCGCCGTCGTGAGGGCGAACACCAGGGCGATCGTGGCGCTGGTGGCCCTGGGATCGCTCCTGGGGGCCTCGTGCTCAGCCGGGGCGCCGTCGAAGCCGGGCCAAGCCCAGCGCGCCTATGGACGCTTCCTCGGCCCGAGCGACCCGGCGGGTCGCGTCTCGTTCTCGCTGGTGCTGCAGCCGCGCCATCCGGCCGCGCTGCGTCGCTTCCTGCGCGCGGTCTCCAACCCCGCTCCTCCGGCCTCCAGGCGTTCGCTGAGCCCCCAGGCGTTCGGGCGGCGGTTCGGGCTGTCCGACGCGCAGCTCGGCCGGCTGGAAACCGAGCTCGCCGGGCGGGGGCTTCGGGTCACGGGGTCCTACCCGCAGCGCACCTCGCTCGGCGTGGAGGGCTCGGTCGGGGCCGTCGAGGGGCTGCTCGGCGTTCGGATGGGCGACTTCCTGGGCCGGGACGGCCGTCTGTTCCATGCGCCGCTCGCGGAGCCCGTGGTCCCGGACGGCCTGCGCGGCCTGGTGGCGGGGGTGGCCGGGTTGAACACGGGTCCTCTCCCCGCGTCGACGGACGTCCCGGCGGGCGGGCTCCGCCCCGCCGACGCCGCGCGGGCCTATGACCTCACGCCGCTGCAGCAGCGGGGCATCGACGGCCGGGGCCTGGCCATCGCCATCGTGTCGTTCGCCTCGTTCCGGGACCAGGACGTGCAGGCGTTCGCCCAGCGCGAGGGCCTCCCGCCCCAGGTCCCGGAGCACTTGCCGGTGGACGGCGGCTCCACGGAGACCACCGGGCAGGGCTCGCAGGAGGTGAACCTGGACATCGACGTGGTCCGCGGGGTGGCCCCGCGAGCCCAGGTGCTGAACTACGAGGCGCCGCTGTCGAGCGTGCACTCGTTCGCCCAGGGGACCGCGGACGTCATCAACCGGATCGTTGCGGACGGACGGGCCAGCATCGTCACCATGAGCTGGGGGCTGTGCGACGTGACGCGCCTGGCCGACGGCACGCCCTGGCTGTCGGCCGGCGACCGCCTGGCCGGCGAGCGTGCCCTCCAGGCCGCCGTGGCGGCCGGGGTGACGGTGTTCGTCGCGTCCGGCGACACGGGGGCGTACGGCTGCCAGCGCTTCGACCTCACCGACACCCGGCCGGTCCCCCTGTGGCCCGGCGACAGCCCGAACGTGGTCTCGGTGGGCGGGACTCGGCTGTCCATCCGCCAGAACGGCTCCTACCTGGAGGAGGCCGGGTGGGAGGACATCCTGTCCGGCTCCGGCACTGGCGGGGGGGTCAATCCGGTCGACCGGCTCCCCGGGTTCCAGCGGAGCGTGGCCGACGCCACGGCCAACCCGCGCGGCCACCGCCAGGTCCCCGACGTCGCCGCCGCGGCCGACCCCGACTCCGGCTTCCTCACCGTGTTCCCGGACCCCAAGTCGAAACGCGCGGTCGTGGGCGTGGTCGGAGGGACCAGCGCGGCCACGCCGTTCTGGGCGGCCTCCATGCTGCTGATCCAGCAGTTCGCCCGGGACCAGAAGGCCGGGTCGCTCGGGTTCGTGGCTCCCCTGCTCTACGGCGTGGCGGCCTCGACCCCGTCGGCGTTCCACGACGTCACCCTCGGCGGGAACCGCCTGGAGAGCTGCCGCCCCGGATGGGACTTCGCCACCGGCCTGGGCTCCCCCGACGTGTTCGTGCTGGCCCGGGCGGTGGTGGCCTCACTTCGGGGCTGACGATTCCTCGGTGCGGCGCCGCCACCGGTTGAACAGGATCCGGCCGCCGACCACGCCCAGCAGCAGCCCCAGCATGGCCCACCCGAAGCGCGACAGGATCCGGTCCACCAGGTCCAGCTCGCCCTCCAGGAAATAGCCGAGCAGGACGATGGCGATGGCCCACACCACGATGGCCGGGACGTCGAAGGCCAGGAACCGCCGGTACCGCATCCGGCTGAGGCCGGCCACGAACGGTACGAACGCCCCCGCCGCCGTCGCGTAGCGCCCGATGGCCACCGTGCGGCCCCCGTGCTTGCCAAAATACTCCTCGGCGGCGTCGAGCTTGCCCTCCAGCCTGCGGACCAGGGGCAGCCGCCGGACCAGCCCCCGGCCGTACCGGCGCCCCAGCCAGAACCCCGTGGACTCTCCGCCCACGGCGGCCAGGATCCCGATCACGATCACCCACGGCAGGGCCAGGTCGCCCCGCGCCGCGTAGATCCCCCCCAGGGCCAGGATCACGTCGCCGGGGACGATCAGGCCGATGAACACGGACCGCTCCAGGAACACCGCTCCCCCCACGATCGGGTACCCGGCGGCCGCGAACACCGGGCCCACCCACTTGACCAGGTCTTCCAGGATCGCCGCGATCATCGGGCCCACAGCATGTCAGCCGGCCGTCTTCCCGTCGCGGTGTGAAGATTCCCCGGTGACCCGATACCGGCGGAGCGCCATCCTTGCCGGCGTGGTGCTGGCCCTCTCCGCGTGCCGGGCGGGACCCGCCGCGCCGGCACCGATCGCTCCTCCCGCTCAGAGCCCGGCGGTACAGGCCGTCCGGTTCACCGGGGGAGAGGCCACCGTCCGGGTGACCGGCGCGCTCACCGCGTCGTTCATCGCGCCGCTGGCGCCGTCCTCCCTGTACCCATCGCCGCCCTCCGAGCTGGTGCTGTCGTGGGGAACGCCCGGGTCCGGGGACGGGCTGGACCTCCAGGCGCCGCCGGTCACCGGTGAGGCCCCCACCTCGGACCAGGAGGTCCTGCTCCTCGCGGTGGCGGTGGCAGGCCGGACGGTGGAGGCCTCGTCCCTGGACGGCGAGTGCTCGGTCACCCTGACCTCGGTCACGCCCGGGAACGTGCAGGGATCGTTCGCCTGCCGGAACCTCGCCGCCGGTGTCGGCGGCACCTCCCGCCTCGACGCCACCGGGACGTTCACGGCCACCGGCTGCACGCCGCGGGTGGCGTGCCGGCGCGGACCCGGGTCAGAATGACCGGACCGAAGGGAGAGGGGATGCGCCGGATCGGGTTCCGCTTGCTGACGGTGGCGATGGTGGTGAGCCTGCTGGGGGCGGCCTGCGGCAAGAAGTCCGGGAACCCGTTCGGCATCGGCGGGACCACCCTGCCCACGAACCTGCCGACGGCGCTCCCGACCGGCCTCCCGTCCCTGCCCACGTCGCTGCCCACGACCCTGCCGTCGGGCCTCCCCACGACCCTGCCGTCGGGGTTCCCCACGTCCCTTCCCTCGGGCCTTCCAACGGGCAACGGCGTGCTGAAGAGTGGGACCGCCCACCTGCAGGTGTCGGGCAGCGTGCACGGCACGTTCGACATGACGCTCAAGGGGCCCGGCGAGTTCGTGCCGCCTCCGGGCGGCATCGCCCTGATCTACCTCGCGTCCACCGGCGACGAGTTCGGCATCGGCGGTCCGTCGTTCACGGGCACCAAGAAGACGTCCTCGACCTTCATCGTGACCGTGGTGATCACGTCGAAGGGGTTCTTCTTCGGGACCTCCAGCGGCGGCGAGTGCACCATCCACCTGACCACGGCGAAGGCAGACGAGGTGGAGGGGACCATCGTGTGCAACAACATGCCGTCCCCGGCCGGGACCGCCGACGTGACGGGGACGTTCTCGGCGAAGGCCTGAGCGCCCGGTCTCGCCTCGGCTTAGCAAAGGTGATGTAAACATCATGTAGTGATGTATCATGCATGGATGAAACGGCTGCAGATCAGCATCGAGGAGGAGCTGGACGAAGCCCTGTCCACAGAGGCGGCCCGGCGAAGGACGTCCAAGGCGGCGCTCATCCGGGAGTTCGTTCGGGACAGGCTGGTGGCGCGGAAGCCGACTGGGGATCCGATGGCGGCGCTGGTTGGCGATATCGACGACGAAGCGGGGGACATCGACGACGTCGTGTACGGTCGATGAGGTTCGTCGATACCTCGTTCTGGGTGGCCCTCCGTTTCCGCAGAGACCGCCGGCATCCCGACGCCCGGTCACTGTGGGAGTCCGGGCCGGGCGCGTTGATCACCTCGACGTTGATCCTGGGCGAGACGTGGACCTTCCTGCGACGCCGGGCTGGGCACGCGCAGGCGATGCAGTTCTACGAGGCAGCGGTGCGCATGCCCTCGCTGACCGTCGCGCGCATCGACGAAGGCCTGGAGGCCGAGGCCTGGCGGTGGCTGCGCCGCCATGACGAGCGCCCGTACTCGTTCGTGGACGCATCGAGCTTTGCCATGATGCGGCGCCACCGGCTCCGAGAGGCGCTCGCCTTCGACGGGGACTTCGCGGCGGCAGGGTTCGTCGAGGCTCGTCCCGGGCCGAAGGGCGGTTGAGGCCAGGTTACAGATACCCGCGGGCCCGTTCCGCCTCGGCTACCCGCGCCACCGAGATCTCGTAGGCGGCGTCCCGCAGGCTGACCTCGTCCCGTTCCGCCCGGAACAGCACCGTCTCGGTGGCGTCGCGCATGGTCTCGGCCAGGCGGTCGTTGACCCGCTTCTCCCGCCACTGCTCGTGCTGCATGTTCTGGGCCCACTCCAGGTAGGACACCACGACACCGCCGGCCGAGGACAGGATGTCGGGGACCACGGTCACGCCCCGGTCGGCCAGGGTCCGGTCGGCGTCGGGGGTTACCGGGTGGTTGGCCACCTCCAGGACCAGCCGGGCCCGGACCCGGTCCACGTTGTCCGCCCGGATGGACTCCTCCAGGGCCGCCGGCACGAACACGTCCGCGTCGGCCGCCACCATGTCGTCGCCATCGATGGTCTCGCCCCCGTAGAAGTCCACCACGGTGCCGGTCTCCCGCTTGTGGGCCTGCACCATGTGGGGCTCCAGGCCGCCCTGATTGGCCACGGCGCCCTTGCTGTCCGACACCGCCACCACCCGGTACCCCAGCTCGTCGGCCAGCCGGGCCAGCCACGACCCGGCGTTGCCGTACCCCTGGATGGCCAGGCGGACGTCCTCCCGGCGCTCCCCCCGGGCGTGCACGATGTGGTCCAGGCACACCAGGGCTCCCCGGCCGGTGGCGGCATCGCGCCCCAGCGAGCCGCCCAGCGCCAGCGGCTTGCCGGTGATCACCTCCGGGAAGTGCCCGACCCGCCGGGCGAACTCGTCGAACATCCACCCCATCACCCGGGCGTCGGTGTTCACGTCGGGGGCCATGACGTCGCGGGTCGGCCCGACCAGCAGGCCCACCGCGTCCATGAACCGCCGGGACAGCCGCTCCAGCTCCGATTCGGACAGGAGCTTCGGGTCCACCCGCACGCCGCCCTTCCCGCCGCCGAAGGGAAGCCCCAGCAGGGCGGTCTTCCACGTCATCAGCGCGGCGAACGACCGGATCTCGTCCAGGGTCACCCGAGGGTGGAACCGGATCCCGCCCTTGTAGGGGCCCCGGGCGCCGTTGTACTGGACCCGGTAGCCCTGGTAGAGGGCGATGGTCCCGTCGTCCATGGGGACCCGGACCTGCACGGACAGCTCCTGCTCGGGCCGGTCCATGATCTCGCGCAGCGACGGCTCCAGCCCCAGCCGGTCGGCCGCCCGCTGATAGAAACCACGGACGGACTCGAACGCGCCCATCCCTCACCCTCCTCGATGCACCACAGGCCCGGTGATTGTGGCAGACGCGACGAGGGAGATCTCCCGCTGGAACGGGAGGGGGTGGTACAACTGCCCCCAGCATGCCCACGGAGCTCCCGGTCGGGACGGAGATCGCCGGACATCGGATCGAGGCCCTCATCGGCCGCGGCGGGATGGGGGCCGTGTACCTGGCCGAGCACCTCCGCCTCCGCCGCCGGGTCGCCCTCAAGGTCCTCATCTCCGAGCTGGCCCAGGACGAGACCTTCCGGGCCCGGTTCATCCGCGAGTCCCAGATCGCCGCGTCCCTCGACCACCCCAACGTGGTCACGGTCTACGACGCCGGGGAGTCCGACGGGCTGCTGTACATCTCGATGCGGTACGTGGACGGTCCCAACCTGGGCAGGACCATCCGGGATGAAGGGCCGCTCGACCCGAAGTTCGTCGTGTCGGTCATCGACCAGGTGGGCGGGGCGCTCGACGCGGCGCATGCCCTGGGCCTGGTCCACCGTGACGTCAAGCCGGCGAACGTCCTGCTGTCGCGACCCGGCGAGGCCCGCAGCGTCCGGGCGTTCCTGACCGACTTCGGCATCACCAAGCGGATCGGCGCCGCCACCCAGTTCACACAGACCGGACAGCTGGTGGGCACGTACACGTACATGGCCCCGGAGCAGATTCGGGGCGATCCCCTCGACGGCAGGACCGACATCTACTCGCTGGGCTGCATCGTCTACGAATGCCTGACCGCCAAGCCGCCGTTCGGCGGGGATTCACCCATGGAGCTGATGTTCTCCCACATGAACCAGCAGCCGCCCACTGTGCGGATCCGGCGTCCCGAGCTGCCCGAGGCCGTGGACCGGGTTGTCGCCCGGGGCATGGCCAAGAACCGGGACGACCGGTACCCGACCTCGGCCGAGCTCGCCGCCGATCTCCGCGAGGCCCTGGGCCTGTCCACGGCCGCCACCCTCACCAGCGCGCCCTCCGCACCAGCGCCCACCATCGCCCCTCCGACCTCCCCGACCGTGGCGTCACCGCCGTCGGCGGCGCCGACCGTCACCACGCCCATCCCGCCCGCTCCGTCGTTTCCCTCGGCACCGCCGTCGTGGGACACGCCCGCGCCATCCGCCCCCGCCGCCGCCCCCCCCACCCCCGCTGCCCCGCTGGCCTGGCCTCCCTCCCCCGCTCCCACTCGGGCCGAGCCCGGCCCGCCCCCCGGGGGAGGCCTGGCCGGAACGATCGCCGAGCCGCAGGTTCGGCAGCCCCCGCCGGGCCGAAGGGGCCCCCGGCTGGGCCTCGTGCTTGGAGTGGTCGCGCTCCTGGTGGCGGTGATCGCGGGCGCCGTGGTGTTCCTGGGGAAGGGGAAGTCCGGCACCACCACCACGTCGGGCTCTCCGACCACGGCGCCGTCGAGCCACCCGTCGACCCACACCTCGGGCCCGAGCACCTCGCCCTCGTCGCACGGCTCGCCCTCCACCGCGCCGCCCGTGGCCCGGAGCTGGCAGCGGATCGACTCGTCGGCGTTCGGCGGCAGCAGCAACCAGACCATGAACCGGGTGTTGGCCACCCCCGACGGCGTGCTGGCCGTGGGGTACGACGGTCCGGCCGACGACCTCGACGCCGCGGTGTGGACGTCGGTGAACGGGCGGACGTGGTCGGAGGGGTCCGTGCCCAGCGAGCCGGGGAACCAGGGCATCGCCGCCGTGGCGCCGGGCGGTCCCGGCTACGTGGCGGTGGGCGCCTCGGACAGCGCGACCGGCACGGACGCCGCGGTGTGGACCTCCAGGGACGGGTCCACCTGGACAAGGGACCACTCGCAGGTGTTCGGCGGCCCGGGCGACCAGGCCATGCGCAGGGTGGTGGTGGCGCCGCCGGGGCTGGTGGCCGTGGGATCGGACGGGTCGGGCGGTGACCTCGACGCGGCAGTGTGGCTGTTCGACGGGCACGCGTGGTCGATCCAGCACGACGCTTCCTTCGGGGGACCCAGCGACCAGGAGATGCGCAGCGCGGTCCGGTTCGGGAACGGGCTGATCGCCGTGGGATTCGACTCCGGGGGAGACGGGATGGATGCCGCGGTGTGGCGCTCCCCCGACGGGACGTCGTGGAGCAGAGTGCGAAGCGACGCGTTCGGAGGACCCGGCAATCAGATCATGATCACGGTGGAGCGGGGCGGCCCCGGCCTGGTGGCCGTGGGCTCCACCACGGAGACGGGCAATGAGGACGCCGCCGTGTGGACGTCCTCCAACGGCACCACCTGGCAGCGCGTGAACGACCCCAGCGTCTTCGGCGGGCCCGGCGACCAGGAGCTGATCGGCGTGGTCTCGACCGCTTCCGGCCTGGTGGCGGGGGGCTTCGACCTGGACACCACCGACGGGGTGATCTGGACGTCCACGGACGGCCGGACCTGGGTCCGCAAGGACATCCCCCAGCTCGGCGGATCGGGCACCCAGCAGATCAAGGGGATCGCGGAGTTCGGCCGGGACCTGGTCGCGGTGGGGCGGATCCGGTCGGAGGGCTCGGGAGGCCGGGACGAGGACGCCGGCGTGTGGGTGGGGTCCCCGGAGTCATCCGGGTGAACCGTCGCCGCCCGGCGGCGATCCTCGCTCTGGTCGCCCTCACCGCCGCGTGCACGAAGGGCGCCGCGCTCACCGACGGCCGGTCGGGAGGCGGGACCTCCCCGACTGGCCAGACCGGTCAGACCGGCCCCCCGCCGCCGCCTACCGACCAGCCCGCCCCCCGTCCCAACGTCCTCATCGTGCTCACCGACGACCAGCGGGCGGGGACGCTGGACGTCATGCCGAAGACCCGCCGGATCTTCGGTGCCGGGGGGACGCAGTACCTGAACGGGTTCGTCACCACGCCGCTGTGCTGCCCCTCCCGGGCCACCATCCTCACCGGCCGGTACGACCACAACAACGGGGTCCTGGGCAACGGGGACGCCCTGAAGCTCGACCAGGACACCACCGTCGAGCGCTACCTCCAGGACGCGGGATACCGAACCGGGATCGTCGGCAAGTTCCTGAACACCTGGCCGCTGGACCAGAACCCGCCCCACTGGGACACCTTCGACATCTTCAACAACGGCTACAACGACACCCTGTGGAACCTCCAGGGCAGGCAGGCCACGGTCCCCGAGTACTCCACGTCGTTCATCTCGGACCAGGCGGTGCGGTTCCTGCGGCAGTCGGAGTCGCAGGACAAACAGCCCTGGTTCCTGTACGTGGCGACCTCGGCGCCGCACGACCCATGGATCCCGGAGCCGAAGTACGCGAACGCGCCGGTGCCGCAGTTCGTGCGCAACCCGGCCATGCTGGAGGCCGACGTCTCGGACAAGCCGCCCTGGGTCCAGGACGCCGTGAAGCTGACCCAGGCCCGGATCGCCCAGAACCGGGCCGGCCAGCTCCGGACCCAGATGTCCGTGGACGACCTGGTGGGCCGGATCTTCCGGGTGCTCCGGCAGCTGGGAGAGGACCGGAACACCCTGGCCTTCTTCCTGTCGGACAACGGGTTCCTGTGGGGCGAGCACCAGGTGGCGGGGGACCGGGGGGAGCAGGAGACCTCGCTCACAAAGATCACCGGGAAGCGGCTGCCGTACACGCAGTCCATCCACGTCCCGTTCCTGGTGCGGTGGCCGGGGCATGTGCGCTCGGGTGTCCAGGACCCCCGGTTCGTGGCCAACGTGGACATCGCCCCCACCATCATGGACGCCGCCGGGCTCAGCCCGCCGGCCTCGGTTCCCATGGACGGGCGGTCCCTGCTCTCGGGGCAGGCCCGCGCCAAGATGTTCCTCGAGTACTTCCTGGACCCGATCTACCCGGTGATCCCGGCCTGGGCCTCCATCCGAACCGCGACGCGCCAGTACATCGAGTACTACGACCCGAGCGGGCAGGTCATCTTCCAGGAGTACTACGACCTGACCCGCGATCCCTTCCAGCTGGATAACCTGTTCGGCGACGGGTCGTCCTCGGACGATCCGAACGTGTCGGGGCTGACCAGGCAGCTCCGGACCGACCTCCGGTGCGCGGGGACGTCGGGCCCCGACCCCTGCCCCTAACCCGGTCGTTCAGGCGTGGTAGCCGGCCGCCTGGAACAGCTCGGTCAGGCTCACCTGGCGAAGCCCCCGGGAGGCCAGCCCGCGGAGGAGTGCCGGCAGGGCCGCGGCCGTCTGCGGCTTCACGTGCATGACCACGATCATCCCCGGGTGGGCGTGGGACAGGACCCGGTCCACGATCACCGACACGCCGGGGTCCGCCCAGTCCTGGGGGTCCACGTCCCAGATCATGGTGCGGAGGTAGCCCGCGCTCCCCGCGGCCTTCAGCACCGTGGCATCGAACGAGCCGTAGGGCGGCCGGAAGTACGGGGCCGGGGTGGCGTGCGCCACCTTCCACCAGGCGTTCTGGTCGTACAGGACCTCCGAGCGGACGGCGGCGTAGGAGAGCCGGGTGAGCTGGGCGTGGTCCCGCGTGTGGCTCCCGATGGTCATGCCGTCGGCCACGGTGCGCCGGGCCTGCGCCGGGTACCGCTCCACGTTCGTCCCGATGCAGAAGAACGTGCCCTTCACGTGGAACGCGTCGAGCGTGTCGAGGATGCCGGTCCAGGCGTGGCCGAAGTTGCAGTCGTCGAAGGTCAGGGCGACCCGGTTCCCGACGCGGGTGAGGTCGTGGAAGACGCTGGTGGTGACGGGGCGCAGGATTCGGAACGGCTCGAACGGGGACACGCTGCTGTTCCCGGCGGCGTCGGTGGCGGCCACCTGCCCCTGGTACAGCCCAGGGATCAGGGCGCCCCCGTCAGCGTACGCCGGCCTCCAGGTCACGGTCCGGGTGCCCGGCTTCGCGGACAGGGCCGGCTTCTGGGCGACCCGCCCGGTCTGGTCCCAGGCCGAGATCTCGACGGACAGCGGACCGTTGCGATCCGTGGCCCGGAACGAGAGATGGAGAGGGCCGGCGGTGCGGAGGGGCTCCGGGGTGATGGAGCGCCACCGGACAGCGGGCGGGGTGGTGTCCACGATCACCGGCACCGCGGCGGAGCCCTGGTTCCCCAGATCGTCCGTCGCGGTGGCACTGACGGTGTAGGTCCCGTCGGCCACCGGGTGCCAGCGGCCGTTGGTGAGGACCCGGCCGTGCCAGGCCAGGTTCGTCGCCCCCGGCCCGACGCGCTTTCCGGACACCAGCGCTTTGACCACCGTGCCGTGCGAGTTGGCCACCGTGACCACCAGGGCGGAGAGCTCGGACACGGTCACGGTCACGGAGGCCACGTCCTTCACCGTGTCGCCGTTGGGGCTGAACGGGGACGGCGAGACGTCGAGCTCCACCGTGGGCCCGGCGTTGTCCACCGTGACGGGCTCCACGGACGGTGCGCTGGTGGTGGCGCCGTCGGAGGCGATGGCTCGCAGCTGGGCCGGCCCGCTGAACGAGTCCGTGTCCCACGCCACGCTCCACTGATCGTCGTCAGCAACCGCGTCGGTGCCGACGGCCTGCCAGGTGGAACCGCCGTCGGCGGACCAGTCAAACGACACCGAGGTGACCGTTCCCTGGCTGGTGGCGTCGACCTCCACCGTCTCGTGCACGGTGGAGCCGGCGGGTGGCGCGGTGATCTGCACCGAGAAGCCGTCGGCCAGGGATGGGGTCGGCAGGGCGACAATGGCCACTGCGAGGGCGAGGGAGACCAGGAGCGGGCGCACGAGCGCGGATGATGCGGGATGCCCCGCCGGGTTGGCAAGACCTCGTTCGGCGACCCCGGGTAGACTGCCGCGGCCCCGCACGAGACCATGAGCCGCTCGACCCGTCGATCCATCCGTTTCCTCGCGTTTCTGGCCGTCCTGGCCCTGGCGGCGGCGGCCTGCACGGACGCCCCGGCCCCGCGGCAGTCCACGTCCGGCGGTCAATCCGCCGTCAGCCGGCGCCCCTCACCGTTTCCGAAGGCCACGTCGGTCGCCACCACATGGCCCATCAAGCACGTCGTGTTCATCATCAAGGAGAACCGGAGCTTCGATAACCTGTTCGGCCGGTTCCCCGGCGCGAACGGCACGCGGGTGGCCGACGACCACGGCACCATGCGTCCGCTGACCCAGGGGTACGACCAGCGCCTTCCGCACGACCTCCCCCACGACTACATCGCCGCGCTGAAGGCGTATGACGGCGGCAAGATGGATGGGTTCAACCAGAGCCCGGCGGCGGACCAGTACGCGTTCACCCAGCTGGTCGGGCCGTCGCAGCTGCCGAACTACTGGCGCTGGGCCAAGGACTTCGTGCTGAGCGACGCGTTCTTCGCGTCGGTGAACGGGCCCTCGTTCCCGAACCACCTGTTCACCATCGCCGCGCAGTCGGGCGGAGCGCACGACAACCCGGAGGCGCCGGCCTCGACCGACCGTGGCGACTACAAGACCTGGGGCTGTGACGCGCCGAAGAGCGAGCTGGTGCAGGTGGTCGACACCGAGGGGAAGGTCCACAAGGTCTCGCCGTGCTTCGACTTCACCACCGAGGCCGACCTGCTGCAGAACGCCGGGATCCCGTGGGCGTACTACGCGGCGCCCCCCACGCCGTGGGCCGACGCGCCCCACTCCGGGTACATCTGGTCGGCGTTCTCCGCGATCCGCCACATCCGCGACGATCCCACGGAATGGAAGGACCACGTGTTCCCCGTCCAGCAGGTGACCCAGGACATCGCCGCGAACCGGCTGCCGCCGGTCACCTGGATCACTCCGGAGTTCGCGCTATCCGAGCACCCCGAGTACAACTTCTGCGCGGGCGAGAACTGGACCACCCGCGTGGTGGACGCCATCATGCGCAGCCCCATGTGGAAGGACACCGCGATCTTCATCACCTGGGACGACTGGGGCGGGTTCTACGACCACGTGGCGCCGCCCCAGGTGGACAAGTTCGGCCTGGGGATCCGGGTGCCCTTCCTGGTGATCTCCCCGTACGCGAAACAGGGCCTGGTGGACCACCACCGGGGGGACTTCTCCAGCGTGCTCCGGTTCATCGAGGACAACTGGGGGCTGCCCCAGCTGACGAAGCGCGACCGGGAAGCCACCGACCTCGGCTACGACTTCGACTTCTCCCAGACGCCGCGGCCGCCCGACCCCCGCCCACTTCGAACCGACTGCACGGGGAAGGTCTTCTCGCCGCCGCCGCCCGACGCGTACCACTGACGCGTCCGCACCGGCGGCCGAGCTGCGTCAGCCCAGGCGAACCACCGGGCAGGTCAGGGTGCGGATGATGCCGGGAGTCCGCTGGATCTGGGTCAGGACGTTCCGGCCGAGGTCGTCGAGGTTCCGCGACTCGGCCTGGACGATGATGTCGTAGGGCCCGCTCACGTCCTGAGCGGTCGTGACGCCCTTGATCTTCGCGATCTCCGCGGAGACGTCCCCGCGTGGTCCCGCCTCCGTCTGGATCAAGATGTACGCCCGAAGCGCCATGTCGCCACCGTTCTCTCTCGCCGTGGCTCCCGCCCGCAGTATGGCAGCGTGAGCGGATCGGCGTGATCCGGTCGACCCGACCTCACGCTCCCCGGCGCGGAGGGAATAGCGTTTCCCCATGGCACCACCGAAGGCCCGTACGGTCAGGATGGCGATCTTGATCGCGGTGCTCGTCGTCGGCACCGGGAGTGCCGTCCTGGCCGGGTCGCTCGACCGCGATCCGGCAGCCCGACCTGCCCTGTCGCCGGCCGTCCCCTCGACGACCACGTCCCCCGTCCCCGCGCGGTCGCACGCGGCCGCCGTCATCCGAAAGAAGACTCGACTGGGACATTCTGTGAAGGACCGTCCCATCGCGGTGACGGAGGTCGGTCCAAGCTCCGGCGCTCCGACCCTGCTCGTGGTGGGGTGCATCCATGGGAACGAGCCCGCAGGCATCGCCGTGGCCCGAGACCTCCTGAGCGATCCGTTGCCCCAGCACGTCACGCTGTGGGTGCTCCCCGACCTCAACCCGGATGGCGTCGCTGCCGACACGCGCCCGAACGCGCACGGCGTCGACCTGAACCGGAACTTCCCGTTCCGGTGGCGCCGCATCGGGCATCGTGGCGACACGATCTACTCAGGGCCGCGCGCCCTGTCGGAGCCCGAGAGCCGGATCGCCCACGCGCTCATCCTCCAGATCAAGCCTCATGTCACGATCTGGTTCCACCAGAGCGACAACGTGGTCGACGAGTCGGGCGGGACGCTCGCCATCGAGCGCCGCTATGCCCGCCTCACCCATATGCGCCTGGCCAGGCTGCCGCGATACCCGGGAAGCGCCACGGGCTGGCAGAACCACGCCCTCCCCGCGACCACCGCGTTCGTGGTCGAACTGCCCCAGGGCCCTCTCAACGCTCGAGGCGTGGAGCGCTTCTCTGACGCCATCCTCCGCCTGCTCCGGTAGCGCCCCCCCGATCGTTTGACCCTCTAGCAGGGCGGGCATACAGTGGGTCGGACGTTTGTTACTCTCCGGTAGGTTTCTGAAATTGGCTCACTTCGCGGAAGGAGCGTCGCCATGCGCGAGGCCGTGATCGTCGAGGCCGTCCGCAGTCCCATCGGGAAGCGGAACGGCTCCCTGGCCGAGACCCATCCCGTGGACCTGCTGGCCACCGTGCTCCAGGAGCTGGTGGCCCGTTCGGGGGTCGATCCCGGCCTGATCGAGGACAACATCACCGGCTGCGTCTCCCAGGTGGGCGAGCAATCCCTGAACGTAGGGCGCAACGCGTGGCTGGCGGCGGGCCTTCCCGAGACCATCCCGTCCACCACGGTGGACCGGCAGTGCGGCTCCTCTCAGCAGGCGGCGCACTTCGCCGCGCAGGGCGTGATCGCCGGCGCGTACGACGTGGTGGTGGCCTCCGGGGTGGAGAACATGACCCGCGTACCGATGGGGTCGTCCATGGCCGGCGCCATGCCGTTCTCCAACCAGCTCATGACCCGCTACGAGGGCAAGCTGGTCCCGCAGGGCATCTCGGCCGAGCTCATCGCCACGAAGCGGAACCTCTCGCGAGAGCAGCAGGACGATTTCGCGTTCCGCTCGCACACACGGGCCGGGCACGCCACGAAGGAGGGCTACTTCCAGCGGGAGATTGTCCCCATCAAGCTGGCCGGCCAGAACGGCGGCGCGCAGCTGCTGGAGCACGACGAGGGCATCCGCTACGACCCAGACCGGGCCAAGATGGGCACCCTGCAGCCGTCGTTCCAGAACCCTATGTTCGAGGACATGTTCCCTGGGCAGATCAACTGGTCGGTCACCGCGGGGAACTCCTCGCAGATCTCCGACGGCGCCTCGGCGGTGCTGATCGCCTCCCGGGAGAAGGCCGAGGAGCTCGGGCTGAAGCCGCGGGCCCGGTTCGTCTCGTTCTCGCTGGCTGGCGACTCCCCGATCCTCATGCTCACCGCGCCCATCCCGGCCACCCGCCGGGTGCTGGACCGGGCAGGCCTGAAGCTCGATGACATCGAGGTGGTCGAGATCAACGAGGCCTTCGCGTCGGTCGTGCTGGCCTGGAAGAAGGAATTGCAGATTCCCGATGAGTGGTTCGAGGAGCACGTGAACCCGAACGGCGGCGCCATCGCCGTGGGCCACCCGCTGGGGGCCACCGGCGCGAAGCTGCTGACCACCATGCTCCACGAGCTGGAGCGCCGGGGCGGCCGCTACGGCCTGCAGACCATGTGCGAGGGCGGCGGCATGGCCAACGGCACCATCATCGAACGCCTGGACTGACCAACCGCTCGCTGTACCGGCGATGACCGGTCATTGGTCCACGCTCCCCCACATGAGCAAGGGACCGTGGTCTCGTTGAAGTCTCGGTGAGGGTGGGGGTGACGGCCGTTGTCGGTCGCCCCTCGAGGGCCAGCGTGACACCGCCGCCCTCCGCCCCACCGGGGT
>WNGH01002003.1_pt1 | contig 19178 bp, 15 predicted proteins | sample 5400631 | NCBI WGS metagenome assembly WNGH01 (sample SAMN13153373, study PRJNA577476) | soil metagenome | isolation source: 115 cm soil or saprolite under Garry oak tree replicate 1 | place: USA:California | collected 2016-06-15
GACGCCGAGCCGAAGGCCAACCGCTGCGTGAGGCTCACCGTGCCCGCGCCGCTGACCTGGTTTTCACTCCCCGTCGTAAACGTCGGGCCGGCGCTCACGCTTCCGGTGAGGGCGGGCGTGAACTGGTACGTCAGGCCGGCGCGGGGTGATTGCGACGTCGTTCCCGCCTGCCCCTCGATGTCGAGGTACGACACCTGGTAACCGACCGTTCCCCGCAGTCGAGGGGACAGATCGTGATTCAGGTTCGCGCTCAACCGGTACACGTCGGAGTCGTGAGCGTTGTTACTGTTGAATCGCTGGAGCGTGTAGGAGCCGAGGAACTGCACGGAGGTGCGGGGCGACAGCTGCCACGCGACACCCGGAGTCAGGGTGTTGCCCACCGAGCGTGTCCGTCCCGTCGCGATCCCTTCGGGACTGGCCGTGTTGGTGAAATCGCTGGCCACGAGGGTGTCGTTCAGCGAGAGCGACACGAGCGGCGTGACCTGGTAGGTCCCGTCGATGAAGAATCCCTGCGTGTGGAACAGGCTGTCGAGTTGCTCCTGGTGGAGGTATTTCTCGGCCGTCGCGAAATAGCCGGCGGAGAGCCCGTACCCCGGACTCTCCATCACGACACGGAGACCCGGACTGGCGTGGGTGATGTAGTCCGACTTCCGCCGGTTGTTGTTGAGGAAGACGTTGTCGTTGTACTCCTCGGCCAGCGTCAGCGTGGGAATGATCACGAAGGGGCCGCGGGCAGACGCTGCAAAGAATTCCGGTCCGGCCAGGATCGGAACTTCGCCGGTGTACTGGGCTCGGGCCGTCACGGGCCAGGTGAGACACAGCACTCCGACGACCACCGACCAGACGTAGCGGTGAAAAAGCGTCACTCTTTCGGTTCTAACATAGGACCTCGCGAGGACGAGAGCTTTCAGGTCGTGGACGCTACCCCTCGCCGGGGTGGGGCAGCCGGACGATCGTGTAGCCGACCGGGTGGCGCTCGCCCTGGTGGACGCGACGGTTCGGCACCGGTGACTCGGCCGGCGTGGATTCGTCGCGCGGCCCACGGCGCCGTCGGTCGAGGATCACTTCGACGCCCTTCAGGCCGGCGAACGACCGCGTCAGGTACCGGTAGAGCTCGACGGCGTCGGGATCCAGGATCAGGAGCATCCGGCGAACCGGCCGCCCCGGACTCGCCGCCGGACGCTGGGGAAGCGCCGCCAGCAGCAACGTCCGATGGTGATCGCAGATGCCGTGGGTGTCGCTGGGATCGTCGAGCGGCGGCCGCTCACCCAGGAACCCTGGCTTGCCTTCCTCCTGACACCACGCGCACCACGCCTTCATCGCACAGACACGGGTGCGCAGGTGATGCCAGCCGCGGACGTCAACCACGGCGCACCGTTACGGCCGGGTATTCGCTGCATCTCGCCGAAGCGTGAGGAAGTCCGACAGCGCGACCCTCGGGCACTGTCCGTCGAGGATGTTTACGTCCATCCGATCGCGAGCCCTCACGTGCGACCTAACGCGGTGCCCTGCAAGCCTTTTCGGGCGTGGAATGCTCCTTGCTCTTTCTGCGTGTCCACGAGCGTGCTGTTCGAGCTCGCACGAGAGGTGCTGTGATGAGGTGGTTGGTCGCTGTTGGCGTGATGGCTGTGGCGCTCATGGGAGCGACGGCTCCTGCGCACGCCACGACGCAGACATTCTCGGCGGCGAGCTCGCTCGACGTCGAGAGCGACCAGGTCCGCCTCGTCGTCCAGATGGCTCCGGTCTCGAGCGATCTCGAGCGAGAGAGCCTTGCGCTGGAGCTGGCGCCACCGACGGCGAGTCAGGATGCATCGCGCCAGTCCAGCATGATGACGGCCACACCACCTCCCTCTGTGCTCTTGCTCGTCGGGACCGGTCTCACAGGACTGGCCGGAATGGTACGCCGCCGTCTCGCTCGACGGCACGGAATTGCTTGGTGAGCGCGCTATCGCGACGTGGCGCGGATCATCGGGCGGTCGGCTCACGAGGGTGAGCCATCGTCGAGCGACGTGTTTCACACGTGTGGTGTGTCGCTGCTGTGAACAAGCGCGGGTCCGCCCGCGCGCTTTGGTATTGACCGATGGAGAGCGCCACATGGCTGTGACGAATGCCGCCACGGATCGGGAAGTCGAGAGCCGCCCATGCTGACCAACGCGAACGCGGTGACCGCAGCTCAGCCCATCCGGATCGTGCTCGCTGATGGCCATCCCGTGACGCTCGACGGCCTCGAGCAGCTGTTCCGTGGCGAGGAGTTCGCCGTCCTCGCGCGCTGCACCGACGGCGAGGACACCGTGCGGACAGTGCGGACGCACCGCCCCGACATCCTCGTCCTCGACTTCCGGCTGGCTCGGAAGGACGGCCTGGCGGTGATCCGCGAGCTGAAGCGCGAGAACCTTCCCACGCGGATCGTCCTCCTCAGCTCGGCGCTCGAGGAAGATCAGATCGGTGAGGCCATTCGCCTCGGCGTGCGCGGTGTGGTGCTGAAGGAGATGCCCTCGGCGCTGCTGCTCCAGTGCATCCGCAAGGTGCACGGCGGCGAGCCGTGGGTCGAGAAGCGCTCGGTCGGACGGCTCCTCGAGAAGCTGCTGCGCCGTGAGATCGCCTCGCGCCAATTCGCCCTGGACCTGACCGGCCGTGAGCTCGAGATCGTGCGGCTGGTCGCCACCGGCCTGCGGAACAAGGAGATCGCCACGCGGCTGTTCGTCCGCGAAGGCACCGTGAAGATCCATCTGCACAACATTTATCGCAAGCTGAACGTCAACAGCCGGATGGCGCTGACGCTCTACGCCCAGAAGCGAGGCTTCGTCTAGAGAGAGGCCCTCGGGGCGGCCGATTCGTCGGAGTTTCCGACAGTTGCATTCGGTGATTCGACCGACTAGAGTCGCCGCCCGTGAGGCCCTCCCACCAGCCCGACCGCCGTCAGGCGCGTCGTTATCACGTCGTCGTGCCCGTCGAATTCGAGACCGGCACCGGGATCACCCGGGACGTCAGCGAGGTGGGTGTCCTCTTCGAGACGAGGACCATGATGCATTTGGGGGAGGTCATCGAGTTCGCGCTGCTGCTCGGCCAGTTCGACCCGGGAGGGAACTATCGGGTGCGCTGCTCCGGAGCGGTGGTGAGAGTCGACGAGACCACCGACGCGTACGCCGTCGCCGTCCAGCTGCACTCCTACTCGCTCTAGTCGATCACGCCGATCGCTCAATCCTGACGCGAAGATGATGAGCGTCGTTCGGTCCGCGTTTTAGCCCCGTTCTGCCTATACCGGAAGTTACATAAAACTCTATCCCCCGAGATATTGCTGGGTTCACCCCCCCTCACCTACAGTGCCGCGGCATGCACTCACCGACTTTGGGCGCAGAACGAGCCCACATGCGGAAACGACGTCGAGACGGAGGAAGCATGAGAACAGTGACTGTCGCCTGGGCCCTGGTGCTGGTGCTCCTGGGAGGATTCGCCGGGGCCGAGACCACGACCCCGCCGACCAAGGCCGCGCCCGTAGAGCCCTCGTCGTACATCATCGGTCCCGAAGACGTGCTCCAGATCATCGTCTGGAGGAACGAGGCGCTCACCCGGGCCGTCCCGGTCCGTCCCGATGGTCTCATCTCCCTCCCGCTCCTCCACGACGTTCAGGCGGCCGGGCTCACGCCGTTGGCGCTGCGTGACGTGCTCACGAAGCGCCTGAGCGAGTTCATGACCGACCCCGAAGTGTCCGTCATCGTCACCGACGTCCGGAGCTTCAAGATCTCGGTCATGGGTGAAGTGCACCGTCCGGGTCGATACGAGCTGAAGAGCAACACGACGGTGCTCGACATGATCGCCCAGGCCGGCGGGTTCACGTACTTCTCCAGGAAGTCCAAGATCGTCGTCCTTCGTCAGAACGGTGCCAAGACCGAGCGGATCCCCTTCGACTACAACAAGGCGGTCGAGCTCAGCGGCCAGAACTTCTTCCTCCAACCCAACGACATCGTCCTGGTGCCATGATGAAGCTCAACGAAGAATCGATCCTCGACCTGGTGGTCGCCGTATGGAAGCGGCGCAAGTGGATGGGCATCGTCTCATTTTTGCTGCCCTTCAGCCTCGCGATCGGCACCATCGCGTTTTTGCCGAGCCTCTACCGCTCCTCGGCGCTGGTGCTCGTCGACCGTCAGCAGGTGCCCGAGGCGTTCGTCCGCCCGACCGTCACCAGCGGGCTGGAGACGCGGCTGCAGACGATCAGCCAGGAAGTGTTCAGCCGCGCCCGTCTCGACGGGATGATCACGCGCTTCCACCTCTATGAAGACTTGAAGAAGCGTGTGGCGGCCGAGGAAGTCATCGAGCGCATGCGCTCGGACATCCAGCTCGAGTACCGCGGCGTGGACCGTGCCGGTCAGCGGGGCACCATCGCTTTCGCGGTGAGCTTCCGGGGCAAGGATCCGCAGACCGTGGCCCAGGTCACCAACACGCTGGCCTCCTTCTTCATCGAGGAGAACCTGAAGGTGCGCGAGCGCCAGGCCGCCGGCACCGCCGAGTTCCTCAAGGCGCAGCTCGCCGAGGTCAAGGCCAAGCTCGACACGCAGGAGAAAGAGGTCAGCCAGTTCAAGAAGCGGAACCTGGTGGACCTGCCGCAGCAGGTCGGCGTGAACCTCGGCATGATCGAGCGACTCGACACCCAGTTGCGCGCCAACGTCGACAGCCAGACCCGCCTGGCCGAGCGCCGCGAGCTCCTGGCCAAGCGGGCCGCGCAAGCGTCCGAGTACATCCCCAACCCGCACCAGCCCGCGCCCGTCTTCTCGTCCGCGCCGCGGGATCATGTGTCGGCGCCGGCCGGCCCGTCGCCCGTGCAGTCGCCCGTGCTCGTCGATCCGTCGGCTGCCGAGCTGCTCCGGCTCCAGCAGGAGCTGCGCGCGATGCGGAGCCGCTTCAGCGACAAGTATCCCGACGTCGTCCGCCTGCGCGCCGCCATCGAGTTTCTGGAAAAGGAGATCAGCGAACGGCCGCGCCCGGTCCCGCCGGTGGCGAAGGCCGAGACGAAGACCGACGCGACGGCCGAGGTCAAGACCGAGGTGAGCCCGGCGCCGGCGCCCGTGCAGGCCATGATCCCCAATCCGTACCTGCAGCCGCTGCGTCAGGCCCAGGAAGAGATGGACGCCGACATCCGTGCGCTGCGGTCCGAGGAGCAGCGCCTGCGCGCGAGCATCGCGACCTACGTGGGCCGCATGCAGAACGCGCCCAAGCTCGAGCAGGAGTTGATCGAGGTCACCCGCGACTACGACTCCACGCGTGAGCTGTACGGGTCCTTGCTCAAGCGGTACGAGGAAGCGCTCCTGGCCGAGAGCATGGAGCAACGCCAGAAGGGCGAGCAGTTCCGGATCCTCGACCCCGCCGTTCCGGCCGAGGAGCCGATCGCTCCGAACCGCGTGCGCCTGGGCATCCTGGCCGTGGTGTTGTCGCTCGGTCTTGCCGTCGGTGCGGTCGTTTCCGCCGAGCGCATCCGTCCGGCCTTCCATTCGGTCGACGGCCTCCGCGTCTTCAGCAGCGTGCCGGTGCTGCTGAGCATCCCGGCCATCGTCACCGGCCGTGACGTGCTGCGCCGTCAGCGCCAGGGGCGCCTGGCCATGGTCGCGGTGGTGCTCGCCATGGCCGTGCTCGTCGGCAGCTCGTACGTCATCGCGCACGGCAACGAGTACCTCGTGTCACTCATGACGCGGGGAAGGTCGTAAGGAGAGGGGCATGTTCGAAGCTTTCTACGGCCTCAACGAAAAGCCGTTCAATGCGACGCCGGACCCGAAGTTCCTCTTCATGACGCCGAGTCATCGGGAGGCGCTCGCGCACCTCGTCTTCGGCGTCCAGGAGGACAAGGGGTTCCTCGTGCTCACCGGCGAGGTGGGTACCGGGAAGACGACCCTCTTGAACGCCCTGCTGCGGAAGCTCGACGCGGGCTCCACGGCGGTCTCGTTCATCTACAACTCGACGCTCTCCTTCGACGAGATCCTCGAGTACATGCTGAAGGACTTCGGCGTGAACGCCGAGGCCAGCACGCGGGTCCAGCGCCTGATCGCCCTCAATGCCTTTCTCATCGAGCAGCGGCGGGCCGGTCGCAAGAGCGTGGTGATCTTCGACGAGGCGCAGAACCTCGAGACCTCGATTCTCGAGCAGGTCCGCCTGCTGTCGAACTTCGAGACCCCGAGCCAGAAGCTGCTGCAGATCATGCTGATCGGTCAGCCCGAGCTGAAGACGAAGCTCCAGCTGCCGAGTCTGCGCCAGCTCAAGCAGCGCATCGCGCTGCGCTGCACGATCCATCCGCTGTCGGGCGACGAGGTCAGGGACTACATCCGCAACCGCCTGCGCATCGCGGGCGCTCGCGACCTCCGGTTGTTCGAAGACCGGGCCGTCGAGCGCATCGCCGAGTACGCGAGCGGCATCCCGCGCGTCATCAACATGGTCTGCGATCACTGCCTGGTCTCGGGCTACGCCCTCCGCAAGCGGCGGATCGACCGGGCGATCGTCGAGAAGGCCATCGAGTACCTGGAAGAAGGCGAGCGCGCGCCGTCGGAATCGCGCGACAGCCGACGGTTGGTGCGGTGGGTCGTCGGAACGATGGCGGCCAGCACGGCGGCGGCGGCCGCGGTCCTCACGATGCATTCGGCAGTGGGTGGTTCAATCGCCGCGCCCATTTTCGAGATGGCGCGCGCAGCAAGGGCGTGGTTACTGCCATGAGCGAATTCTTCAGAGCCCTCGAGCAGGCTGGACGGGACCGCGACGAGCGGCTGGCCAAGCAACGGAACAATCGGAAGCCACCGGTGGCCGCGGAGCCGCCAGCCCAACCGGAACCCGAAGTCCCGGTGGTCGCGAAGGTGAGCAAGCCGCGCAAAGAGTCGCAACCCGCGGCGGCCCCGAAGGCCACGCCGACGCCGGCGCCCGAGGTCGTGGCGACCGCGCCGGCGAGCACTCCGCGGAAGGAGTCGCGACCCGCGGCGGCCCCCACGCCCACGCCGACGCCAGAACCGGAGCTCGTGGCGGTCGCGCCGACGATCACGCCGCGCCACGAGACGCGAGCCCCGGTCGCCGTGGAGACTCCCGCGCCCGTGGAACTCGAGGTGGCCACGGTCGAGGCGGCGGTCGCGACGGAAGTCGAGCCGGAGCCAGAGCCGGAGATCCCGACCGACATCCAGCACGCGATCTATACGGAGCTCTACCCCATCTTCCACCCGGAGGTCGAGGTCGAGATCGACGCCGAGGTCGAGCCGGAGATGCCCGTGGACGTCGAGTCGGAGATCTACGACGACGTCGAGATCCACGCGGCGATCGAGCCCGAGCTCCACGAGGACATCGAGCCGGACATCCACATGGATATCGAGACCGAGATCCATGCGGAGGTCGAGCCCGAGGTCCACGCGGCGATCGAGCCCGAGCTCCACGAGGACATCGAGCCGGACATCCACATGGATATCGAGACCGAGATCCATGAGGAGGTCGAGCCCGAGGTCCACGCGGTCATCGAGCCGGAGATCCACGCCGACGTCGAGCCCGAAATCTACGCGGACGTCGAGCCGGAGATCCGGATGCACGAGGAGCCGGAGATCCAGGCCGAGGTCGAGGACGAGACGGAAGCCGAAGCCGCGTGTGCGACCGAAGGTGGCAGGGCGGCCACGCCGATGCCGTTTGCGATGAGAGCAGCGGATGCGCCCGCCTTCACCGAGAGCGTGCCGACGGTCAAGGACGACGATGCCGAGAGCGTCGACGACCGCCTGGTCACGCTGCTCACGCCGAACAGCTTCGCCGGCGAGCAGTATCGGACGCTGCGACACCTCGTCGAGAAGATGCACACCGAGACGGGCGTGTCGGTGGTCGGGGTGTCGAGCCCCAGCATCGGTGACGGCAAGACCACGACGGCCATCAACCTGGCCGGCGCCCTGGCCCAGGCCCGGGAGACCAAGGTGTTGCTCATCGACATGGACCTTCGCCGCCCGGCGGTGAATGGTCAGCTCGGACTCCGGGGCTTCAACCCGAAGGGCGTGGTCGCCGTGCTCGGCGCCGGCGCCTCCCTGGACGACGTCATCGTCGAGCTGCCGATGTTCAACCTGTCGATCATTCCCTCGGGGCCGCGCCAGTCGGCGCCCTACGAGCTCCTCAAGTCGAGCCGCCTGCATCAGATGATGGACGAAGCCCGGCGCCGCTTCGACTACGTGATCGTCGACACACCGCCGGTCATCGCCGTGCCCGACTGCCGCGTCATCAGCAGCGGTGTCGACGGCTTCCTCATCATCGTCAACGCGCACAAGACGCCGACCCGGCTGCTCAGCGAGACGGTGAACGTGCTCGGACAGTCGAAGGTGCTGGGCCTCATCTTCAATCGCGACGACCAGCCGATCGCCGAGCACCTCTACAACTCCTATGGCCCGGACCCGAGCGGCGGATGGACCGGCTCGATCCGCCGGCGCCTGCGCCGGAATGGTCACGGCAACGGCAACGGCAACGCGAGCGGAAACGGAACCGGTTACCTGAGCGGCAACGGCATCACGCACTAGTCACGGGCCATGAAACCGCTCCTTCTCGCCCTCGTGGAAGGCGTCGCCGTGTTCGGCGGCGTCACGACCATGACGGCACTGTGGCGGCCGGGCGGGGTGGACAACCTCCACCTGGCCGTCCAGGTCCTGCTCCAGGCGCTGGTGCTCTCGGTCTGCTGCATCGTCGCCTTCTACTACAACGACCTCTACGACCTCTACATCGTCCGCGACTTCGAGATGTTCCTGTTCCGGCTGGCCGAATCGCTGGGCGTCATGTTCATCCTGACCGCGTTCTCGTACATGGCGCTGCCCGATCTCAACATGGCCAACGGGCCGTTCGTCTCCAGCGTGCTGATCATCGTCGGCGTGCTGATCCCGTTGCGGGGCGCGACCTACACGGTGATGCGCCACCGGTTCCGCAGCCGCGTCATCATCGTGGGCTCCAACGATCTCGTCGCCGATCTCGTCCGCGAAGCGAGGAACCGGCCGAACGACGGCCTCACGATCCTCGGCATCGTCGACGACCGGGTGGTGGGCGAGGCGACCGTGTTCGGCGTCCCCGTGCTCGGTCCGATCACCGACATCTCGAAGATCCTGAGCGAGCACCGTCCCAACCGGATCGTCGTGGCCCTGTCCGAGCGCCGCGGCCGGCTGCCGGTGCGGGCGCTCCTCGAGGCCAAGGCCGGCGGCGTCCGCATCGAGGAAGCCACCCAGGTCTACGAGAACCTGACCGGGCGGATGGCGCTCGAGTCCCTGATGCCGAGCGCGCTGATCTTCGATTCCGGGTACTGGAAGTCGCCGCCCGACCTCGCCATCGCACGCGCTATCAGCATGGTGGTGGCGGCCGTCGGGCTCGTGGTGACGGCCCCGCTCATGGCGGCCGTCGCCGTGATCATCAAGCTGGACTCGGACGGTCCGGCGCTGTTCGTCCAGGACCGGATCGGCCGCCTGGGCCGACCGTTCCGGCTGATCAAGTTCCGCACCATGCGCGTTGCCTCCGGGCCGCACTCGGAGTGGGTCAGGCAGAATCAGGATCGGATCACCCGCGTCGGCCACTGGCTGCGCCGGTTCCGGCTCGACGAGCTGCCGCAGTTCATCAACATCCTGCGCGGCGACATGAACCTGGTCGGGCCGCGGCCCCATCCGGTTGCCAATTTCGGCCTGTTCCGCGAGCACATCCCGTATTACTCGATCCGCTGCTCGATCCGTCCGGGGGCTACCGGCTGGGCCCAGATCCGCTACGGCTACGCTAACAGCCTGGACGAAGAGATCGAGAAGATGCGGTACGACCTCTTCTACATCAAACGCATGTCCCCGCTCTTGGATCTACGCATCGTCTTCGACTCGGTGAAGACCGTGATGTTCGGACGAGGCGCGCAGTCCGCCGAGCTTTACGACAAGCAGATACCCAAGCAGGTCGTCAAGGCGAGCTGATGCTCGAGACGATCGCCAGACAGCCATCGCCATCGATGGTCGCCGAGCGGTGTGTACGCCACGGCGTCCTCACGTTCGACATCGAGGAATGGTTCCAGGTCGAGAACCTGCGCGCCGTGTTCCCGCGCGCCGGGTGGGACGAGCGCCCACGCCGGGCCGCCGACGGGACGCGCATCGTGCTCGATCTCCTGGAGTCGCACGGCGTGCGAGCGACCTTCTTCGTCCTGGGCTGGGTGGCCGAGCGCGATCCGGAGCTGGTCCGCGAGATCGCCGCGCGCGGCCACGAGGTCGCATGCCACGGCCATGGCCACGTGCTGCCCATGCAGCTCACGGAGCAGGAGTTCCGGGACGACCTGACGCGCAGCCGGCAGGCGCTGGAGGACATCAGCGGGACGCCGGTGATCGGGTATCGGGCGCCGTCGTTCAGCATCAGCGAGCGCCACCTGAAGATCCTGGCCGAGTACGGTTTCCGCTACGACTCGAGCTTCCACCCGTTCGCGCTCCACCGGCGCTACGGACGGCTCGCCCATCTGGGCGCGCGCCTGCGGCCCGGTGTCTATCGGACCGACGACGGCCTGATCGAGCTCGCGCTTCCCGTCGAGCGCTTCGGGGCGGCGTCGTTCCCGGTCTCCGGCGGCGGGTACTTCCGCGTGCTCCCGGCCCCACTGTTCCGGCGCCTGGTCGCGCGGGCCCTCGTGCGCGACGGCCACTACGTCATGTACCTGCACTCGTGGGAGTTCGATCCGGCGCAGCCGCGCGTGCGGGGGGCCAAGCTCGCCGCCCGCTTCCGTCACTATCACAACCTCGTGCGGACGCTGCCGCGGATGCAGCGGCTCATCCCGCTGTTGAAGGACCTCGGGACGCGCTTCGTTACCGCCAGCGATTTCGTCGGTGGCGTGCTGGCCCGGCCGGGAGCCGCGCATGGCCGCTAGCAACTGGCCCGCTCGGCGCCCGCTGACCACGGACACCGCGGGCCCCGGGCCCCGGATCGTCGCGCTCGGTGGCGGCACCGGGCTTCCCGTGCTCCTCGGCGGCCTCAAGGAAGCGCTCTTTCCCCACGATCGGCTGGCCTCGGCCCGCCGCGATCGGCTGACGGCGATCGTGACGGTGGCCGACGACGGCGGGAGCTCGGGCCGCCTGCGCGAGACCTACCGGATGCTGCCGCCGGGCGACATCCGCAATTGCCTGCTGGCGCTGTCCAGCGGACGGTCGATGCTCGCGCCCCTCTTCAACTTCCGGTTCAGCGGCAGCCAGGACGTGGGAGGCCACAGCCTCGGCAACCTGATCCTGAGCGCGCTCACCGAAATCGAGAACGACTTCTGCGAGGCGGTCGAGCACGCGGGCCGGCTGCTCGGTATCTGCGGGCGGATCCTGCCCGCCACGCTGGCCGACGTGAGGGTGACCGCGGAGTTCGAGGACGGCAGCTCGGTCACGGGCGAGTCGAAGATCGCCGTGCACCGGCGCCACATCCGCCGCGTCCGGCTGCAGCCGGCTGGCGCGCGCGTGCTGCCCGAGGCAGCGGCCGCCATCGAGGCCGCCGACGTGATTGTGATCGCGCCGGGGAGCCTCTACACGAGCCTGATCCCGATCCTTCTCGTCGAGGGCCTGGTCGAGGCCATGACGCGGGCCCGCGGGCGCGTGGTTCTGGTGATGAACCTCATGACCGAGCCGGGAGAGACCGAGGCGTTCACCGCGGTCGATCATCTCCTGGCCATCCGTCGCCACGCCCCGAAGATCCGCATCGACGACGTCTTGCTCAACACGACACCGATCGCATCGGCGCTGCTCGCCCGTTACTCCGCCGCCGGCGCGGTGCCGATCACGATCGACCGAGAAATTCTCCAAGCGCTTGGTTATCGCCCACACGAGTGCGACCTCCTGCGGGCGGATCACCAGATCCGCCACGACCCGGGAAAGCTCGCACACGCCGTGATGGAGACGATGGCCAACAGGGAGGCGAAATGAACGTCAGCGAACGCATCGAGCAGCGGATTGCCCGTGTCGCGATCATCGGTCAGGGGTACGTCGGTCTGCCCCTCGCCGTGGAGTTCGCCCGTGCCGGATTCACCGTGGTCGGCGTCGACAACGACGTCGATCGGGTGGCCGGCCTGGGGCTGGGTCAGTCGTACACGCCGGACGTCAAGAGCGCGGACCTGCTGCCGCTGCTCGCCAACGGCCGCTACACGCCGTCGACGAACTTCGCGGTGCTCGAAGAGAGCGACGTGATCGTCATCTGCGTCCCGACGCCGCTCCGGAAGTCGAAGGATCCGGACATCTCGTACGTGATGGCGGCGGCCGAAGAGGTCTCGACCCACTTCCGTCCCGGCCAGCTCGTCATCCTCGAGTCGACGACGTATCCGGGGACGACCGAGGAGCTGCTGCTGCCGATGCTGGAAGCCCGCGGCGGTCGCGTCGGCGAGAACGTGTTCCTCGCCTTCTCGCCCGAGCGGATCGATCCGGCCAACGGTAAGTTCCAGGTTCGCGACATCCCGAAGGTCGTGGGAGGCGTGACGGCAGAGTGCACCCGGCTGGCCGCGCTGTTCTATGGCCAGATCATCGATCGGGTCCAGCCCGTCTCCAGCCCGAAGGTGGCCGAGCTCGCCAAGCTCTACGAGAACGTCTTCCGGAACATCAACATCGCGCTGGCCAACGAGTTCGCGCTCATGTGCTCCCGCCTGGACGTCAACACGAAGGAAGTGATCGACGCCGCGGCCACCAAGCCGTTCGGGTTCATGCCGTTCTATCCGGGGCCGGGCATCGGCGGGCACTGCATCCCGCTCGATCCCTTCTATCTCTCCTGGAAGATGCGGCTGAACGGGTACGAGCCCCGCTTCATCCACCTGGCCGACGAGATCAACCGCGCCATGCCCGACTACGTCGTCGAGCTGGTCGGCAACGCGCTCAACCGGCGCCGCCGCTGCCTCAACGGCGCTCGGGTCCTCGCCCTCGGCGTGGCCTACAAGCGCGAGGTCGGCGACACGCGCGAGTCGCCCGCGATCGAGATCCTCATGAAGCTGCGTGAGAAGGGGTGCGAGGTCTCGTACGTCGATCCGTATGTCCCGACGCTGAATCTGCACGGCACGACGTTGAAGTCGGTGGATCTCACCGACGAGGAGCTGGCCGACGCCGATTGCGTGGTGATCCTCACCGATCACTCGGCCTTCGATTACCAGCAGGTCGTCGACCACGCCCGGCTCGTCGTGGACCCGCGCAACGCCACCTGGGGACTGCCGGTGTCCGACGACCGGGTGGTCAGGCTCTAGAGGCGCGATCGTGGCGTCGTTCATCGACGTGGCGCTCGTGGTCGGCGCGCGCCCGAACTTCGTGAAGGCCGCGGCCTTGCTGGCCGAGATGCGGAACCATCCGGAGTTCCGGCCGCGGCTCATTCACACGGGCCAGCACTACGACGACCGCATGTCCGGGCGGTTCTTCGCCGAGCTCGAGATCCCGCGGGCCGACGTCAACCTCGGGGTCAACGCCGGCTCGGTCGTCGCCCAGACCGCCGAGATCATGGTGCGCCTGGCCTCGGTGCTGACCGACGCCCGCCCGAATCTCGTGATGGTGGTGGGTGACGTCACGTCGACGATCGCCGCCGGCCTCGTCGCCAACAAGATGTCGCTGCCCCTGGCCCACGTCGAGGCCGGGCTGCGCAGCTTCGACCGCAGCATGCCCGAAGAGATCAACCGCATCGTGACCGACACGCTGGCCGACTACTGCTTCACCACGGAGCCGGCTGCCATCGAGAACCTGCTGCGGGAAGGGGTCTCGGGCGAGCGCATCCATCACGTCGGCAACGTGATGATCGACACGCTCTTCCGGTTCCGAGAGAAGGCCAGCGCCTCGACGGCTCTCGAGGAGCTGGCGCTTCGCCCTCAGCGCTTCGCCGTCCTGACGCTCCATCGCCCGAGCAACGTCGACGACCCGGCGAAGCTCTGCCGGACGCTCGCCGCCGTGGCGGCGGTCCGCGGTGACGTGCCGATCATCTTCCCGGTCCACCCGCGGACCCGGCAACGGCTGCAGCAGCTCGAGCCGGCCGTGATGGGGGACGAGACGCTGCGTCTCATCGAGCCGGCCGCGTACCTGGACTTCGTCCACCTCATGGCCAACGCCGCCTGCGTGCTCACCGACTCCGGCGGCATCCAGGAGGAGACGACCGCGCTCGGCGTGCCGTGCCTGACGCTTCGCACGGGCACGGAGCGACCGATCACCGTGACCCACGGGACGAACCGCATCGTCGGCCTCGATCCCACGCGCATCACCGACGCCTGGCAGCAGATCCGTCGCGGGGAGTGGCCGATGGGCCGCCTGCCCGAGCTGTGGGACGGCAAGGCCGCCAGCCGGATCACCGAGGTGCTTCTGAACGATGGACATCACTGAGCTCAGGACCGAGACCGCGGAGTGGGATGCCTTCGTCCGCGCCTCGGGCGAGGGATCGCCGTTCCAGCTCGTCGCCTGGAAGCGCGCCGTGGAGCGGACGTTCGGCCTGCGCGCCCACTACCTGATGGCGCGGGAGAACGGCCGGCTCGCCGGCGTGCTGCCGCTGTTCGAGGCGCGCGAGCTGTTCGGGCGCCGCGCCCTCATCTCGGTGCCGTACGCCGTCTACGGCGGCATCTGCGCGACCTCGGACGCCGCGCGGCGGGCCCTGGTGGACGCGGCCACCGTGCTCGGGCGCAAGCGGCGCGCCGCCTACGTGGAGCTGCGGCAGCGCCGCGATCTCGAGCTCGGACTGACGGTCAAGCAGCGCTACGTCGCCTTCGCGCGCTCGATCTCCAAGGACGAGGAAGAGAACGCGCTCGCCATTCCGCGCAAGCAGCGGCGGATGATCCGCCAGGGCCCCAAGTACGGGCTCCGCTCGGCGTCCGAGCGTCGGCACCTCGACAGCGTGTACGACGTCTACGCCCAGAGCGTGCACAACCTCGGCTCGCCGGTGTTTCCGCGCCGGCTCTTCCACGCCCTCGCCGAAGCCTTCGAGGAGGACTGCCACGTCCTGGCCGTCTACCACGACGAGCGCATCGTCGCCGGCGTGCTGTCGTTCTTCTACGAGGACCAGGTGCTGCCGTACTACGGCGGGGCGATGCGCGAAGCGTTCGCCTACGCCGTCAACGACTTCATGTACTGGGAGCTGATGTGCCTGGCCGCCAAGGCCGGGATGCGGGTCTTCGATTTCGGCCGGAGCCGCGAGGGCACGGGCTCCTACGACTTCAAGCGCCACTGGGGCTTCGAGCCGGTCCCGCTGCCCTATCAGTACGTGCTCTTGAACGGCCACGAGCTGCCCGACGTCAGCCCCTCGAATCCCAAGCTGCGCCGGGCCACCGACCTCTGGAAGCGGCTGCCGCTTCACGTGACCAATCGGCTGGGGCCGATGATCACCCGGTATCTGCCCTGACCATGCGCATCCTGATGCTCGCGCACCGCTTGCCGTACCCGCCGACGACGGGCGACCGCGTGCGCGCCTTCCACGTCGCGCAGGCGCTGGCCGGCCGCCACCAGCTCACGCTGGCCTGTCCGCTGGACGGACGCCGCGAGCTCGCGGCCGTGCGCGAGCTGCGGACGCTCGTTCCCGACCTCGAGTGCACCGTGCTGGGGTCACTGCGGCGCCAGGCCTCGGCGCTGGCGGCGCTGGCCGGCGGTCTCCCGCTCTCGGTGCGCTACTTCACCTCGCGCGCGCTGGCCGGCCGCATCCGGCAGCGAGCCGCCGCCGAGCGGTTCGACGTGACCTACGTCTCGTCGTCGTCGATGGCGCAGTACGCGCCGCCCGGCGTGCCGCTGGTCATGGACTTCGTCGACGTCGATTCGGAGAAGTTCGCCCGCTACGGCCGGGAGACGCAGCCGCCGATGCGGTGGATCTACCGGCTGGAGGCCGAGCGCCTGCGGCGGTACGAGCGCGCGGTGGCCGCGCGAGCGCGGGTGTCGGTGTTCGTGACCTCGGCCGAAGCGGCGCTCTTCCGCACGATCGCGCCCGACGCGACGACGGCCGTCGTGCCGAACGGCGTCAACCCGGAATACTTCCGGCCGATGTGGTACCGCGCGAGCGGGGTGCCGACGATCGTGTTCACCGGCGCGCTCGACTACTTCCCGAACGTCGACGCCGTCCGCTACTTCAGCGACGCCATCCTGCCGCTGATTCGACGCCAGGTGCCGCGCGCGCGCTTCCTCATCGTGGGCCGCCGGCCGCACCGCCTCGTGCGCGCGCTGCGGCGTCCGGGATCAATCGAGGTCGCCGCCGACGTGCCCGATGTCCGGCCGTACCTGGCCCAGGGGCACGTGGCCGTGGTGCCGCTGCGCATCGCGCGCGGGATCCAGAACAAGGTCCTGGAAGCGATGGCCATGGGGCTGCCCGTCGTCGCACTGCCGGGGCCTGCCCAGGGCATCGAGGCGCGCATCGGCGCCGAGTGGTTCGTGGAAGACGGCGCGGAAGCCTTCGCCGCGCGCGTCGTGCACCTGCTCGAAGCGCCGACCGAGCGGATGCGCGTCGGCCGCCAGGCGCGGCAGCTCGTCGAGGAGCAGTACGCGTGGCGCCAGATCCTGCCCCGCATCGAGACCCTGGTCGCCGCGGCGGCCCGCGTCGAGCACGAGCATCACGCCGTGGCCGCTCACGGCTCAATCGAAACCAACGGGGACGGAGCCCGGACTCCAGGGGTGCACCATGCGTGACCTGCTGCTCGTGTCGGTCTTCTTCCCGATGCTGCCGTTCGCGTTCATCTATCCGTGGATGGGCATCCTCCTCTGGTCGTGGGTAAGCTACATGAGCCCGCATCGCCTGACGTTCGGGTTCGCCTACGACATGCCGTTCGGGATGATCGCGGCGCTCACGACGCTGGCCGGGATACTGTTCTCGCGCGAGAAGAAGCGGCTGCCGCGCGCCCCCGAAGTGATCTTCCTGCTCGCCCTGTGGGCATGGGTCACCATCACGAGCTTCTTCGCGATTCACTCCGATCTCGCCTGGGACAAGTGGCAGCAGGTCAGCAAGATCCTCCTGATGACGCTGGCAACGATGATGATTTGTCGAGATGCGGGCCGGCTCCGCTACCTGGCCTGGACGATCGCCGGCTCCCTCGGTTTCTACGGGGTGAAGAGCGGCCTCGACGCCATCCTGAGCGGATTCTCCGGCAGCTTCAGCTATCCAGCAGACTCGTTCATCGCGGACAGCAACGACCTGGCTCTCGCGCTCGACATGATCCTGCCGGTGCTGTGGTTCATGGTGAGGGCAGCGACCCGCCGCTGGGCGCGCTACGCCCTGCGCGTCGCCTTCGGCCTCACCGTCCTCGGCATTCTCACGACGTATTCACGCGGCGGCTTCATCGGCCTGTGCGTCGTCTTGATCTTCATGTTCACCAAGTCGCGCACGAAGGCGCTCTCGTTCGCCCTCCTGCTGCTGGCCGGCGTCCTCGCGGCCTTCGTCGTTCCCGACACATTCGTGAGCCGCATCGAGACGATCGCGTCCTACGACCAGGATCAGAGCGCCCAGGCCCGCCTGAAGGCCTGGTCGCTGGCCACGCAGGTCGCGCTCGATTCACCGATCTTCGGCGGCGGGTTCCGCACCTTCGAGCAGGACGTGTGGGAGCAGTATTACCCGGACACCGAGCGGGCCATCGTCGCCCACAGCATCTACTTCCAGACGCTCGCGGAGCACGGCTTCGTCGGCGTCGGGATCTTCGCCGCGCTGCTGATCGCCACGTACCTGGGGCTGCGGCGCGTGCGTAAGCGCGCGACGGAGTCCGACCAGACGATGCTGGCCAACCTGGCGGGGGCGCTCCAGGCCTCGCTCGTCGGCTACATGGTCGCGGGCGCCTTCCTGAGCCGCGCCGACTTCGACCTCTTCTACAGCGTCGTGGCGATGAGCGCGGCGATGCAGGCCGTCCTGGCTCAGTCGGCGGGCGGGGAAGCTGAGGCCGCACCGCCGCAGCCCAACGCCACCGTCGGCACGGGTCAGATGCGCAGGGTGTCGGGCGCCTAGCCATGTGTGGCATCGCCGGGTTCGTGAACCGTGACGGGCGTCCCGCGGACGGCGGGCTGCTGCGGGCCATGACGGACGCGATTGCTCACCGCGGCCCCGATGGCGACGGCCACTACGTCGCCGGCCCGGTGGCTCTCGGTCACCGGCGGCTCGCCATCATCGATCTCGTCACCGGCGCTCAGCCCATGGGGAACGAGGACGGCACGGTGTGGATCACCTACAACGGTGAGGTCTACAACTTCGCCGCGCTCCGCACCGAACTCGAGGCGCGGGGCTTTGCGTTTCGGACCACCTCGGATACCGAGGTCATCCTGCGCGCCTGGGAAGCGTTCGGTCCGGACTGCGTCGAACGGCTGCGCGGCATGTTCGCCTTTGCCATCTGGGATGCCCGGAAGAGCGTGCTCTTCCTGGCCCGCGATCGCTTCGGGATCAAGCCGCTCGTCTACACCTGCAACGACAACCGCGTCGCCTTCGCCTCCGAGCTGAAGGCGTTGCTCGAGGACGAGACGATCGCGCGCGACCTCGACTGGCCGGCGCTGCGGAGCTACCTGACCTGGGGCTACGTGCCGAGCCCGGCCACGATCTTCGGGTCCATCCGCAAGCTGCCGCCGGCCTCGTACCTGCTCTTCTCGCCGCGCACCGGCAAGCTGTCGGTCACCCGCTACTGGGACCTGCGCTTCGCCGAGGGGGACGGGCGCTCGGACGCCGAGTGGATCGACGAGCTGCGCGCCGTGCTGGCCGACGCCGTGCGCTGCCACATGGTCGCCGACGTCCCGGTCGGCGCCTTCCTCAGCGGCGGGGTCGACTCCAGCAGCGTGGTCGCGCTGATGAGCCGGACCGCGGCCAGGCCCGTGCGCACGTTCTCCGTCGGCTTCCGTGAGCGCGAGTACGACGAGCTCCCGTACGCGGCGCAGGTCGCGGCGCGCTACCGTACGGATCATCGCGAGTTCGTCGTCGAGCCCGACGCGCTCGCGATCCTGCCCAGGCTGGCCTGGCAGTTCGACGAGCCGTTCGCCGACGCTTCGGCGCTTCCGACCTACTACGTGTCCAAGGTGGCGCGCGAGCACGTGAAGGTGGCCCTCTCGGGCGATGGTGGCGACGAGAGCTTTGCCGGGTATCGGCGCTACCTGCGTGCGCTCGGCTGGCATCGCTGGCTCGACCGCACGCCGGCCTCCTTCGGGCGGCCGCTGTGGCGACGCCTCGCTCACGCCGTTCCATCCGAGCTGCGCGGAGCCGGCACGCTGCGGCTCGCCGCCGACGGCCCGCTCGACCGCTATGCGCGGATGATGCGCATCCCCGGG
>WNGH01002742.1_pt1 | contig 19176 bp, 20 predicted proteins | sample 5400631 | NCBI WGS metagenome assembly WNGH01 (sample SAMN13153373, study PRJNA577476) | soil metagenome | isolation source: 115 cm soil or saprolite under Garry oak tree replicate 1 | place: USA:California | collected 2016-06-15
GGTGAAAGGCGGTGGAGGGCGGGGGAGGAGGGTCGGCTGAGCGACTCGTGTGTCAGGATCGCAGCGTCGGCGTCGTGTCGCGCGAGCAGCTCACGCCATTGAGGGGCCAGGACGGCCGGCACGACGAGCGCGAAGGGCTCTCCCAGCGCCAGCGCCACCGCGAGCGCGACGTACGACTTCCCCAGGCCCACGGCGTCCGCGAGCAGGGCGCCTCCGTAGCGCCGCATGATGGCGACCAGGCGCTCGGCGGCGGGGACCTGGTGTGGCGCGAGCCACGGCGGCCACGGCGCCCGCGGCGCCGCCAGCGGCGCCAGGTCGAGCAGCGCCCGCGCGCTTGCCGCCGCGACGAGCGCCGGCGGCGCCTCCGCGCCGGCCCGAAGCAGGCAGGCGAGCGGCTCGGGGAGCGGCGCGAGCTGCTCAGAAAGAATCCGCGGTGCCCGCTGCCAGGGGGGCGAGAGGGGCGAGCGCACGGCGGTCCGAGGCGTCGAGGTGATAGAGATCCGCGACCAGCGCGTCATCGAGCACACCGCGCGAACCGGCGGCGGCGAGTGTGCGCCAACCGGACGACTCGGCAGGCGGAATGGGGAGCCCGCGCACCACCCCGGCGTTGAAGCGATGGAAGCCGCCGCGTGCGGGATCCGCCACGAGACGCGCCAGCGCCGTGAGCCAGCGGGAGTTGAGCAGCGCCGCGAGCGCATGGGCGTCCTCGGCCGTGCGCGTCGCGATGCCGTACACCGTGTTGAGGGGCACGACGTCGGGCTGCGGCACCGCCGCCGCGATCCGGCGCGCTACGTCCGCCCAGACGACGCGATGCGGCGCATAGGCGAGCCCGGTACGGAACACCTGCCACGGTGCGCCCGTCCGGTAGTCGCTGCGGCGCCGCAGTCGCTCCAGGTGCGGCTCGAGCAGGCGCGCGAGTTCGCGCGGCAGTCGCTCGAGCGGCCGGCCGTCGGCGGCGTGGGTCCAGAGCAGGTGAGCGCGCGGCGTGGCACGCCACGCCGCGACGTCTCGCCCCCGCACCGCCGGGCGGGTCCAGGGTTGGGCCGCCGCGACCAGGAAGAGGTCGTCCGCGCCCGTCTTCACGCCGAGTTGCGGCGTCCAGCGGTCACCGACCGTCGGAAACCGATCGCGCAGCTGCTGCGCCACGCGGGTGGCCTCCGGCCGGAGGACCCAGGGACCCGCCGCCTGCAGCAGCCTTTGGGGGACGCGGGGCGCCGCGCTCTTGGGGCCCAATGCCGCGGCGACTTGGTCGTGTGCGGCCGGCTCGGCCCGCGCGGCGACGAGCGCCATCGGGTACACCGCCGCGCCGAACGCGCCCGCCGCACCGTCGACCACGGCGGCGCGCTCGATCCGCGTCCCGCGTGCCAGCAGCCGCCGCAACGGCTCGGCATAGCCGCTCGACGCGAGCTTCGCGGGGACGAGCAGCGCCGCCACCCCGCCCGGCGCGGCGAGCTCGAGCGCACGCTCGACGAACGCGACGGCGAGATCGGGGAGGTGTCCGAATGCGGGTTTTTGCGCCGGGCGCCACGTCGCGTACCGCGTGGTCAACGCTTCCCGCACCTGTCGGGGCAGCCGTTCCGCCCGGACCCACGGTGGATTGCCGAGCACCACATCGAATCCCCCGTTGGCGACGATGTCACCGAAGTGGGATTCGAAGGCGAAGAACGGCGCGCCGCCTTCGCGGCGCAGCCGCCGCGCAGCGGCACGCAGCTCGCGCCGGTTGGTCGAGAGCGAGCGCAGCAGGGCGCGCTGCGACGCGTCGAGGCCGCGGCGGCGGCCGAACAGATCGCGGTCACGGGCGACGGCCAGCAGCTCGGCGATCCGCCCCTCCAGCATCCGGATCGAGCTTTCGAACAGGCGTTCGGCGAGCGCGGCTTCGGCACGGGACAGCTCGGCCTGGGCGCGGCGTTTCGCCGGTCCCGTCATGCTGAAGAATGTCCGGCGCGCGGCACCGAGCCGCTCGAGCTGCACGGCCCCGCCGGTCGGCCCGGGGCCCCCACCCAGCACGCGGGCCAGCGCCAGCGGGTCGAGCAGCGCGTCACCCTGACGGACATGGCCGTCCAGGTTGGGGAGCGGCGCGATGCGTGTCAGGTCCGTCTCATCATCGTCCACCACCAGGGCGAGCCAGAGCCGGAGCTCCGCCAGCCGCACCGCCGTGAGCTTCACGTCCACGCCGAACAGCGAGTGCGCCAGCACTTGCCGCCGCACGACGAGCGGTGGTCCGTCGCCGATCGCGCGTCGCAGCGCCGTGAGCTCCTCGAGTGCACCGAGCAGGAACGCTCCGGAGCCCACCGCGGGGTCGCACAGTCGCAGGTGCGTGATGTCGGGAGGGCGTGCGGGCGGCTCGCCGCGGTGCACCCAGCGCTCGGCGGGCCCGGGGGCGAGCCCGCAGCGACTCACGAGCGCCGCTTCGAGCGCCGCGCGGACGAGCTCGCGGACCAGGGCCGCAGGGGTGTAGTAGCTCCCGCTCGCGCGCCGGTCGTCCGGGTCCATCACGCCCTCGAACACCCGGCCCAGCATGTCGGGCGCCACCAGATCGGCGCTCTCCGACTCGCGGGCCGAGAAGTGAAACCGCTCGAACAGCGAGTCGAACGCGTCCCGCCAGTCGACGTTGGTCCACGCGGCGATGCCGTGACGGCGCTCCAGCACGGTCGGCTCGAACAGGCCGCCGTTCAGAAACGGCAGGTTGCCGAGGGCACGCGCGCCGCGCGACCGCTCGCCGGCGGGCCGATTGAGCGCGCCGAAGCACAGCGGCTCGAACACGTGACGGTGAAAGCTGCGCCGCAGGGCCAGGCCCTCGTCGAACCGGTGGATCAGGTAGCGCGGGTCGCCGTCGAGCCACCCCTTCGCCTGGACGAAATAGAGGAAGAGCACCCGTGTGAGCGCGGTGAGCGCGAGGGCGTGCCGCTCGGTGCGGCTGCGCGGGGCGGGAAGCCGGTTGGCCAGCCGCTCGAGTACGAGACGGAAGGCCTTGAAGAAGCGCGGCGTGACGCCCTCGCTCGCCAGCGCCTCGCCGATTCGCAGGCTCAAGGCCAGCGAGGTCTCGCCCGGTACGGGACGCAACCGCTCGAGCGTGCCGAGGGAGCTGCCGGGAGGGTGCTCGAGCGGGAACGCCGCCACGCGCACCGCGCCGGGACGGCCGCCCGCGCGCCAGCCGGCGCAGATCAGCCGTCGCGGCGCCGACCCCAGGGCGCATGCAAGCCCGCGCTCCGCGCCCGCGGCCAGTCGCTGGGCCGCCGCCCGCACCGCGCGGTCGGGATCGGTGGCCGCGAGCGCGAACACGCGGAAGGCGGCGTGGCGCGCCACCAGCAGGACACGCGACACGCCCGCCGCCTCCACGTGCGCCTCTCCCAGCCAGGGCCCGGGTGGCACGTTCTCCCACGCCGCTTGAAAGCCGAGCGCCCCAAAAAGGTGGCGAAGATCGTCGATCCGCTCGGTGCGGGCGAGCAGCTCGCGCAGCACCACGGGCCCCTTATCAAAGAGGGAGCTATGGTACGCGATCGAGCCGTCGGATTAGGTACCGGGTTGTTGCGGGTGGGGTCGGAATTCTGCGGTAAAGAGCCGGGGAACGGCCGGTGAACTGCGAGTGAACTGCCGGGGAAGGGTGATGCAATGCCGGGGTGCGCCTCGCAAGCGACAGATACGAGACCAGGTCGGCTTGCTGCGCAGATTGTCGCTGTGAGGAGACTAGACTCGCTGGAAGCCTGGAAGGTCGCGCGGCGGCTCGCCGTATCAGCCTATAGACTTACGCTCGAGCCCCCGCTGAGCCGCCATTTTGCCCTTACCGATCAGATCCGCAGGGCCGCACCATCAGTTCCTGCAAACATTGCAGAGGGTTATGGCCTTGGGACGAGGCCTCAGTTTGTCAGGTGTCTTCGGATCGCGCTGGGTTCCGCAACCGAGCTCCGCACTCACCTCGAACTTATTCAGGAACTCGAACTCTCTCCGGCAAGACCGACGGGGGAAGTGCTCGAACAATGCGACCGAACTATCGGTCTGATCGTCGGCTTGATCCGGAGCTTGGTCGGTCGGGGGTAGGTGCCCTTCCCCCTTCCCCGGCTTCTCCCCGGCCTCTCACGGGCCTTTCCCCGGCGTTTAACTGGCCTTTCTAAGCCGTATGCTCCCATTCACCGTCGACAGCGAAAGCTGCCGTCCGCCGTTTCCGATCGTGCCGTGCAGGTGCCGCGGGCCGAATTTCCCCGTGACCAGGAGGGGAAAGTCCGTCACCAGGTCGCCGTTCACGGTGGAGGCACGGACCTCGGTCGAGAGGTCGGAGGGCAGGTCGAGCGTGATGCCGCCGTTCACCGTGGTGAACTCGACGCCGTCGGTCCAGTTGGCGCGGCCGAGCGACGCGACGATCGAGCCGTTCACGGTGGTCGCTTCGGCGTAACCGCTGGTGGACAGGCGCACGCTGCCGTTCACGGTGTAGGCCCACACATCCGCGCCCAAGCGCTCCGCTTCCACCCCGCCGTTGACGGTGTGCCCGTAGAACTTGACGCCTGCCGGGACGCGCACCTCGAAATCCACCGACACGTCGTTGTCCTCGGTGCTCGACGACCAGTGGTCCCCCGCGGTGCATTCGTTGTCGCGGCGCGCCCGGCGCGGCGTCGGGTACACCGCGCAGATCGTCACGGCATCGTCGGTGGTTAAGACCTTGATTTCGACCGACTCGGGATCGCTGCGGCGGGCGTGTTTCCTGGCTGTGACGTCGACCTCGCCGCCCGTCACGCCGACGGCGTGGATGTCTCCGTTGACCCCTTTGATCTCGAGCCGCTTGCCGCTCGCGAGGCGGCCGCTCCAATGGAACTCCCCTTGAGCTCGGGCGGGCGGGACGGCGCCAGCCAGCAGCGCGAGGGCGGCGAGGGAGATGGCGCGCATGGTCAGTTGTCCTCCTGGTCGTCGTGGTGCTTGTCGTGCAGCTGGCCGGGCCGGCGCAGTCGGATGTCGCCGTTGAACGTCTCGAGCTCGAGCCGGCCGCTGCCCGATCCGAGCGTGAAGTTGAAGCGGTGCTTGGTCGTGTTCGTGACGCTCACGGGGAAGCTCGAGTCGAAATCGCCGTTGAAGGTCGCCACGGACACGGTCACATTGGTCCGGTCCGGGATCCCGACGGTGACGTCGCCGTTGTGCGTGGCGAAGCGATAGTGGGCGCCGTCCTTGATGCTGCCTTCGTACGTGACGTCGCCGCTCACGGTGCTCACCTCCACGCTCGCCGACTCGATTCCTTCCAACGAGATGTCCCCGCTCACGGTTTCAGCCGAAATGTCGCCACTCACGTTCTCGAGGGTGAGGCCTTCACTCACCGAGTAGACGTCGATGTGGCCCTTGGCGTTCTGCAGCATCACCGCGCCCTGCACCGACTTGAGCGACACCTGGCCGCTGCCCCCCCGGCACTTGACCTCGCCGTTCACCGTCTCGGCGGTGACGGCGCCCTGCGCGCCGTCCACCTCGATGTCGGTGGAGACCCCGTGGAGATTCAGGTTCATCCAGGCGGGAGCCGAGATCTGGTACTCGACCATCTGCGCCAACCCACGCCGGCTCTCGGCCTTCACGCTCACGGTCGAGGCCCCGACTTGGACGTCGATCTGGTCGCGACTGGAGTGCGTCGCCTGCACGCGGATGGAGTTCTGGTTCCAGGCCTTGACGACGATCTCGCCGCCGAAGTTGTCGACGTCGAGACGCATCCCGGGCCGGACCGGCACGGTCGTATCGGTCTGCTGGGCCATTGCCAGCGTGATGACGGCCGCGATGTTCAGGAGCACGATGTCTATCCCCCTAGGTCCTGGCCGGTGCCAGCGCACTGGCCCGCCGCAGGAGCTCCAACTTGCGCCGCATGGTGTCGGCGAGGTGTTGATTCAAATACGCGCTGCCGGGATCGGCCGCGAGGGCCCGCCGCGCCTGCACGATCGCGGAGTCGATCGTCACCAGGCTCTGTGTGAGCACGCGCACCGTGGCGCTGTCGAGGCGCCCGCTCGCGCGCCCTTGCTCCAGGGCGCCCTGCAGCTCGGCGACGGCCGCGTCGTAGCGCGAGCTCGTCTTCTCGACCCACCCCACCGGGGCGACCGTCAAATCCGCGGCCGGCCCGCGCTGCGCGATCGCGCCGCCCGCTCCGAGCGGCGGGCGGTGCAGCGCCAGGTACGCGCTGCCCGAGCCGAGCAGCAGCAGCAACGCAGCCGCCGCGGCGAGCTGCGGGACCGTGAACGCGACGCGGCGGCGGGTCCGTCGCTCCGCGAGGCTGACCACCTGGTGCGCGCCCGATGACACACCGATCTGCTCCGCGATGCCGGGCCACAGATCGGCCGCCGGCGGCCGGTCATCGAGCGCCCGGGCGCGGGCTACCACCCGGCGCAGCTCTTCGAGCGTCGTCCGGCACGCCTCGCAGCCTGTCAGATGAGCCTCGAGCGCGCCACGCTCGGTCTCGGCAAGCGTGCCGTCGATGTATTCTGAGAGCCGTTCCGTCCAGGTATCGTTCATCGTCACTCCCCCTTCAATTCCGCAATCCGCAATTCGCAATCATTCAAGATGTTTCCGCAGCGCCATCCTCGCATGATGCAGCTGCGATTTCGACGTCCCGGGCACGATCCCGAGCATGTCCGCGATCTCCTCGTGCTTGTAGCCCTCCACGTCGTGCAGCACGAACACCTCGCGCGCGCCGTCGGGGAGCCGCCCGATCGCCTCCTGGAAATCGAGCGAGAGGTCGTGTACCACGGGGCGACCCGGCACCGCGTCGAGCGCATTCTCGACATCGTAATAGCGTCCCCGTTCGGTGCCGAGCGTCGTGCGGCGCGCCAGAATCACGTTGATCGCCAGGCGGTGCAGCCAGGTCCCGAACGCCGCCTCGCCGCGGAACGTGCCGAGCTTGCTCCAGGCGCGCACGAACACATCCTGCGTGACGTCGTCGGCCGCGTCGGGATTGATCATCCGGCGCGCCAGGCTGTGGACCCGTGCCACGTGGGTCCGGTACAGCCGCTCGAACGCGCGCCCGTCGCCGCTGGCGGCGAGTGCCACGTCCGCGGTTTCCGCGTCCCCCGTGCCTCCTCCGCCCGTCGCCTGGTCCGGATCTCTGCGCAGTGTCACCGCCCCGGGACTGGTGAGCTCCATGTGCTGAATCTGATAGGGCTTAGGCCTGGAAGGTTGTAGCGTAGCAAGACGCTGAGGAAGACGCCCAGATGCCGAGACGCTAAGTGGATGTGAGGAGGGAGGATGGCGGGAACGGCTTGAAAGCCGCTTGAAGCAACGCCGATACGCTACCTCCATGTTATGGCCACGTAACGCCGCTTGCGGTTGCCTCCTTCTCCTGGCAGGCACCGTCGCTGCTCAGACACCGTCCCGTGCCCGCGATTGCTACCGCGGGCGCCCCTTGCCGCCGTGCCGCTCGTTCTGGATCACCGAGTTCGGGCTGCTCGGCCGCCTCAACCCTTTGCCTGAGCCGCGCACCACCGTGCACCCGTTCTTCCGGTGGGAAGTGGGCGGGATGCAGAACCAGAACGAGCGCAGTGCCTTCGGCGCCACGATCGTGGTCGAGGGCGACGACCTGGGCTCGCGCTACGGCATCACGCCGCGCTACCGCCGCTGGCTCGCGCCGAGCGTGGCGCTCGACCTCTCCGCAGGCGTGCTCGTCGCCGGCTCCGACGACTTCCGGTTTCCCGGATGGGTCGGGCAGGTGGCCGTCTTGGGTGGCGACTACATCGGCGCGGCGCTCCAGGTCGAGACTTTTCGCCACTTCGGCCGCCGTGACGTGGGTGTGTACGGCGGCCTCAAGTTCGGGTCCGTGCCCGGGGTGATCGCGAGCTTCGTCCTGCCGTTCGTGATCATCCTGTCGAGCATACCGGAGACCTGACGCGCAGGCGGACCGTGGCTAGATTGCGGTCCGCCATGCCTCCCAGCCTGTTCGCCCTCACGGGCCTCGGCTTGCTCCTCGGGTTCCGCCACGCGTTCGAGCCCGACCATCTCGCCGCCGTGTCGACGCTCGCGACGCGCCAAGGGCGCCTGCTCGACGCCTGCCGTCTGGGGCTTGCCTGGGCCGTGGGCCACACCGCGAGCGTAGGGGTGGTCGTGGCCCTGATCATGCTGTTCGGCCTCCACCTTCCCGATCGCCTCTGGCCCGCGGCCGACTTCCTCGTCGCGCTGCTCTTGATCGGGCTCGGCGGGTCGGTCATTCTGCGCTACGCGCGCGGGCGCTGGCACCTGCACACGCACGCGCACGATGATGGCCCGCACCTTCATCTCCACAGCCACGCACACGGTGCTGAGCACGCCCATGCCCACCCGCGCGGCGACGCGCGGCGCTCCCTCGGATTCGGGCTGCTGCACGGGCTCGCCGGCAGCGCCGCAATTTTGGTCCTACTCGTTGCAGCGGCGCCCACTCGCACCGCCCAGCTCGCCTACTTCGCGGCGTTCGCGTTGGGCACGATGATTGGCATGCTGCTGGTCTCCTTCTCGCTCGCCGGTCTGGTCCGGCTCGCGTCGGGGCGGGGCGCGATGTGGGCGACGGCGCTCCACTTAGGCTCGGCGGTCATTAGCGTGATGGTTGGGCTGCTGCTCGCTGGAAAAACTCTGCAATAAGACGTCACGAAAAGGCGTCACGGAGAACCGTCGCGAAACTTCGTCACGTCTCTTCGTGACGTCTTTCCGCGACGTCTGTTCGTGACGCTGCTTTCGTGACGGTTCTTGTGTTAAGAAGCTGTCGAGATGCTGTCTCCCTCCGGCGCCGCGACTACGGCTGCGCCGGCCAGGCTGCCTGCGACGTTGGTCATCGTGCGGAACATGTCGGGGATGCGATCGAGCCCGATGAGCAGCGTCAGCCCGGCGAGCGGCAGTCCGGTGGCGCTGAACGCCGGTGCCAGGCTCACGATGCTCGCCGACGGCACGCTGGCAACGGTGAGCGAGGCGAGAAACACCGCGGCTCCCGCCTGGAACAGCTCCCCGGTGCCGAGCGGTACGCCGTACAGGTGGGCCGCGAACACGATCGCCACCGCCTGGAACAATGCGCTCCCCGAGCGGTTGATGCTCGCGCCCAGCGGCAGCACGAAGCTCGTCACGGTGCGCGGGATCTTGAGCTCCTCTTCGGCGGCTGCGAGCATCGTGGGGAGGGTGGCAAGCGACGACGTGGTCGAGAACGCCATCGCGAGCGACGGCCACGCGACCTCGAGGAACCTGGCCACTCGCATCCGTGCGACCAGCGCGATTGCGGGGAGCAGCACCCCGGCGATGAACACACCCAGCCCGGCGATCACCGCCAGCACGAACACTGCCATGGTCTTCACCAGCGACAGCCCGAACTGAGCGACCGCCCCCGCCACCAGCGCGAAGATGCCCAGCGGGGCGAGCAGCAGCACCCACCAGACGATGCGGATGAGCGCCGCGGTCGTGACGTCGGCGAGATCCGTCAGGGTACGGCGCTTCTCCTCCGGTAGTGCGGCGGCGGCCACGGCGAAGATCGTAGTGGCGACGATCAGCGGCAGCAGGTTGCCGTCGGTCGCGGCGCGCAACGGATTCGAGGGGATCAGCTCGACCAGGAACCGCGCGCCGCTCGGGATCTGCTCCGCCGCGTGCCGCACCGCGCCCGAGTCGGCGAGGGCGCTCTGGCGCAGCGCGGCCTGCTGGTCCGGCGTCACGCCCGCGAAGGGCAGGGCCAGCGCCGCCACCGCGAAGCCGATCACGATCGCAGCGAGGGTCGTCGTCCAGAAGAACCCCAGCGTCCTGATCCCGAGCCGGCCCACCCGCCGCACGCTGCCGAGTCCCGCCACGCCCGCGAACAGCGCGGTCACGACCAGCGGGATCACCACCATCCAGAGCAGGTTCAGGAACAGCGTGCCCAGCGGCCGCAGGCCGCGGGCGAGGGTGAGCAGCGCGGGTTGCTGGGACCATGCGGCCGCGAGCCCGAGCGTGAGCCCGGCGCCGAGGCCGATCGTCATCCGCACGTGGCTGGGCATCGGGCGGGGAAGGTATTATTGGGCACCCGCTCGAGCTAGCCTCTGGCCACTCCATCGAAACGATCGTTCCGGCTCACCGGAGCCGACGGCGGTCCGCTGCGCGGCGACGTCACGCGCGCGGGCGGCGACCGCCCGGTCGTCGTGCTGTGCCACGGATTCATGGGCTTCAAAGATTGGGGCTTCCTTCCGTACGTAGCCGAGCGGCTGGCCCGCGCCGGCCTCGCGGTAGTGTCGTTCAACTTTTCAGGCGCGGGCGTGGGTGAGGCGTCCGACACGTTCGACGAGCCCGAGCGGTTCGGGCACAACACCTACACGAAGGAGCTGCACGACCTGGACGTGGTGCTCGAGGCCGTGACGAGCGGTGCCTTTGACTTTCGGCCGTCAGCGTATGGTCTCTTCGGGCACAGCGCGGGCGGCGGCATTGCCGTGTTGCGTGCGGCACAGGACGAGCGCGTCCGGGCACTCGTCACCTGGGCGGCCGTCGCCCGTTTCGGCCGCCTCATCGCGCCTCTGACCGACGAGCTGCGTCGCACCGGAACGGCCCGCGTCTCGAGCCAGCGCTCCGGCCCGGAGCTTCCGCTGTACCGTGACATGCTCGATGACCTGGACGCCCACGGCGCCGGCCCGCTCGACGTGGTGCGGGCCGCCGGCGCCGTGCGCGCGCCGTGGCTCATCGTGCACGGCACGGCGGATCAAACGGTGCCGTGGGGCGACGGACGCGATCTCCACCACGCGGCGCGCGCCGGCGAGCGGGAGCTGTTTCTGGTCGATGGCGCCGGCCACGGCTTCGGCGCCGGCCACCCCTGGGCGGGGTCCAATACCGCGCTGGAGCAGGTGGTGCGACGGACGGTGGACTGGTTCGCGCGGCACCTCGCATGAAGTCTACGCTCGCCGCCGTGCGCTTCGCCCTGCACGACTTCCGCGCCAAGCCGGAGCGGGCGCCCGGAGCGAGCCCCGCCGCGGTCGCCTTGATCCTGCTCGAAGGGCCGCAGGGACTCGAGACCCTGTTGATCCGTCGCGCCGAGCGCGCCGACGATCCCTGGTCCGGTCAGGTCGCGCTGCCGGGCGGCCGGCGCGATCCTGCGGACGCCGATCTCCTCGTGACGGCGATCCGGGAGACGCGCGAGGAGACCGGGGTCGATCTCTCCGCCGCCGAGCGGCTCGGCGTGCTCGATGACCTGTACCCCCGCACTTCCACGCTCCCCCCCGTCGTGGTGCGCCCCTTCGTGTTCGCGCTCGCGTACCGCCCCACCCTCGTCCCGGGCGTCGAGTCCGCGCGCGTGTTCTGGCTGCCGCTCGCTCGCCTGTCGCAGCGCGGCGTGCGGCGCGACTTGACGCTCGTGGTGCACGGCGTCGAGCGCACGTTCCCCGCGTATGTCATCGATGAAACCGTGATCTGGGGGATGACCGAGCGGATCCTCACGCCGTTTCTAAGACTTATCAACCAAGTGTAGCCCACAGAAATCCACATATTCGCTTGACAATATTGAAAGTTTAGCGTAGTCTAATGTTGACGAGATATTCTAATCTAAGTCGTTCTGCTGACAGCCGATAGCCTATAGCTCACAGCTCCAGTTCTAGCGCCTTTCCGGCAGGGAGAATCGGCATGCATGCAACGTTGCGAGACGCCAACCCCCCGCTGACCCCGTCTGTCGAGGACTATCTCAAGGTCATATACCACCTCTCGAATCAGGGTGGCTTCGCCGCCACCAGCGACATCGCGGCGATGCTCGAAGTGGCGCCGCCCTCGGTGAGCGGCATGGTGAAGCGTCTCTCGGAAACGGGATTGATCGAACACGTCCCGTATCGCGGTGTGCAGCTCACGGCCCAGGGGCGGCGCGCGGCGCTGCGCATGATCCGCCGCCACCGCCTGCTCGAGCTCTATCTGACGCAGCACTTGGGCTACGATTGGGGCGGCGTGCACGCCGAAGCCGAGCGGCTGGAGCACGCGGTATCCGACGAGCTGATCGACCGCATGGCCCGGGCCCTGGGCGACCCGCAGTACGATCCCCACGGCGATCCCATTCCGACCGCAGCGGGGGAGATCGAAGAAGCGGAGCTCGCGTCGCTCGCTGACGCGGGGCTGGGCACCAAGCTCGAGCTGCGACAGGTGGGCACGCAGGATCCGGCGCGGCTGCGCTACTTCGCCGAGCAGGGGCTCACCCCGGGGGTGTTGCTCACCGTGACCGACCGCCAGCCCTTCAACGGGCCGACGACGATCCGGCTCGTGCCCTCGGGCGACCCCCGTGTGGTGGGGCGCGAGCTCGCCCTGCTGCTGTGGTGCCGCGAGGTCCCGGTCACCGACGATGGCTACGCGAGCCGTTGAGCCGGGGGCCGCCGGCGTCCCACCCGAGCCCGGGTGGCGCCGCGCCCGCCTCGCACCCAGCCTCGCCGAGGTCTACCGCACCGTCCCGGTAAGCGAGGGGCCGTGGTGGCGGAAGGCGCTGGCGTTCGCGGGGCCCGGCTACCTGGTCGCCGTCGGCTACATGGACCCCGGCAACTGGGCCACCGATCTGGCGGGCGGCTCGAAGTTCGGCTACACGCTGCTCTCCGTGATCCTGCTCTCGAACCTGATGGCGATTCTGCTGCAGGGGCTCGCCTCCAAGCTCGGGATCGTCACCGGCCGGGACCTGGCACAGGCGTGCCGCGACCACTATTCGCGGCCCGCCTCCTTAGCGCTGTGGGTGCTGTGCGAGATCGCGATCGCCGCCTGCGACCTGGCCGAGGTGATCGGGTCCGCCATCGCCCTGAACCTGCTGTTCGCCATTCCGCTGCCGCTGGGCATCGCCATCACGGCGCTCGATGTGCTGCTGGTCCTGTTCCTCCAGCACAAGGGCTTCCGGCTGGTCGAAGCGTTGGTGGTGGTGCTGATCGCCACCATCGCCGCGTGCTTTCTGTTCGAGATCATCATCGCGCGTCCTGATCTGGCGGGGGTCGCTTCGGGCTTTTTGCCCCGGGCCTCGATCCTGACGGACGAGACCCAGCTCTACATCGCGATCGCCATCCTCGGCGCGACGGTGATGCCGCACAACCTCTACCTGCACTCGTCCGTCGTGCAGACGCGGCGCTACGAGGAGACGCCGGCAGGGAAGCGCATGGCCGTACGGTACGCCTTCCTCGACTCCACCATCGCGCTCACGTGCGCGCTGTTCATCAATGCCGCGATCCTGGTCGTCGCGGCGGCGACCTTCCACACGTCGGGGCACAGCGAGGTCGCCGAGATCCAGGACGCCTACAAGCTGCTGACGCCGCTGCTCGGCGTCGCCGGCGCGAGCGCCGTGTTCGCCATCGCCCTGCTCGCCTCGGGGCAGAACTCGACCCTCACCGGGACGCTCGCCGGCCAGATCGTGATGGAAGGGTTCCTGAACATCCGGATCCGCCCGTGGCTGCGCCGCTTGATCACGCGGCTGATCGCGATTGTGCCGGCGGCGCTGACCGCTATCTTCTTCGGGGCGAGCGGCACCGCCCGCCTCCTCATCCTGAGCCAGGTGATCCTCAGCCTGCAGTTGTCCTTCGCGGTCTTTCCGCTCGTCCGCTTCACGTCGGACCGGGCGAAGATGGGCGAGTTCGTGAACCCCGGCTGGCTGAAAGCGCTGGCCTACTTCGTGGCCTGCGCGATCGCCGGGTTCAACGGCTGGCTCCTGGTCCAGATCTTCCGCGGCCCGGTGGGCTGATGTATTCGCGCATTCTCGTACCCCTCGAGAACTCCCCCGCCGACCAGACGATCCTGACGCACGCGCGCGAGCTGGCCAAGCGGCTCGGCTCCACGCTCGTGCTGATTCACGTGGCGGACGGCTGGGTCGCCCGCAACGTCAACGAGCTCGAGCTGCGGGAGTCGCAGGAGATCCGGGAGGACCGTGCCTATCTCGAGGCGGTGTGCGGCCGGCTGGAGGCGGAGGGGTTCGACGCCGAAGCGGTGCTGGCGGGCGGGGAGCCGGCCAAGGAGATCGCCGCCGCGGCCGAGCGCGAGCGCTGCGACCTGATCGCCATGGCCACGCATGGGCACCGGCTGTTGGAGGACGTCGTGAAAGGCAGCACCGCGACAGCGTTGCGACACCTGACGAAGATTCCGGTGCTCATGGTAAGAACTGATCAGAAATAACGACGTCTCTACGTCGTTCTTACCTGTTCCAATGCTCGCAAGATTGCACTGAGCCTGCGGTCCCGCGCCTCTCTCAGCTCTTCGACCTTTCCCTTATATGCCCGCTCGACTCCGTGCGTGAGCGCGCGCTGTTGCTCCGGGTCGAGTCGCTGCCAGGTGGCGAGCTGGCCCCACCACCCTTCGAAGCTGGCGAGCAGGTGCTGCAGAAACGCGTTCACGCCCCCGTCTCCCGCGGCGAGGTGGTACGTGAGGTGCGGGCCCGCCGCGGCCCAGCCGAGTGCGGGCCCGAGCGACACGGCGCGGTCCAGGTCGTCGACCGCAATCACGTCGGTCAGCACCAGATCGATACACTCGCGCCACACGGCGGCGGCGATGCGACCGACCACATAGCCGGGGACGGGTTTCTTGAGGACGATCGGCATCCGGCCCAGGGCGCGCAGGTACTCCTGCGCGCGCGTCACGCTGGCGACCGCCGTGCGCGCGCCGGGGACGAGCTCGACCAGGGGAATGAGCTGCGGCGGGTTGAGCGGGTGCGCCACGAGGCAGCGGTCCTGGCGCCGGCAGCGCGAGAACAGCTCCGTGGGCGGGATGCCGCTCGACGAGCTCGTGACGAGCGTCTCGGGCGCGGCCACCTCCTCGATCGCGTGGAACAGCTTCTGCTTGGCGCCGAGCTCCTCGTGAATCGCCTCGATCACCCAGTCGGCGTCTTGCACCGTTTGCAGCAGGCTGCGGCCCTGGTGCAGCTCGAGCAGCCCGCGCTCCACCATCCCTTCCGTGGCGTGCCCGAGCGCCACGAGGGCCCGTGCCCGGCGCGGCACCTCGATCGCGGCGTGCTCCATGCCGCGCGAGCTCGCGTCGAACAGCGTGACGGGCCAGCCCGCCGCGGCACACAGCGCGGCCCAGCCGCAGCCGATGTCGCCGGCCCCGATCACGGCGACCTTGCGCGGCAGGCCCGTCAAACGGTCGCGCCTTCCTGCGAGGTCTGGGTGGGCGTCGCGCGCGTCGCCCAGCGGAACACCCGCTCGGTGAGCAGCGGGCGTACGCGACTCATCTCGACCTGCGTGGCGACCTGTACGCGCGCACCATCGGGCTTCACCCGGGTGTGGCCCCGGTGCTCGCCGTCGGACAGGTCCACGACGATGCGCTGCTCCTCGAACGTCAGCGCGTCGGGGCGGAGCAACAGCGCGATCGGCAGCACGTCGTTCACGATGCACCCGTCCAGCCCCTCGGCCTGCTTGTGGAACTCCATGTAGAAGCGCAGCGCGTCGTGGATCCAGCGCGCGTTGGTCGCATCGGAGTGCGCCAGGCGCGTCACCTCTTGCGGGGCGAGCACGGCCTGCCGGGTGACGTCGAGCCCGATCAGCTCGGTCGCGAGCCCGGCCTTGAGCACCGTGTCCAGGGCCTCCGGGTCGCACCAGGCGTTGAACTCGGCATAGCGGGTCGTGTTGCCGCGGGCGGCGATGTTGCCCACCATGGCGATGTGGCGCCCCACCTTGGCCCGGACCATATCCGGCTCGCGCCGCAGCGCCAGCGCCAGGCCCGTGACCGGCCCCAGCGTGACGAGCGTGACCGGCTGCGGCTGCTCGACGAGCAGCCGGTCGAGCGACTTCACCCAGTCGAGCGTCACGCCCGCCGGCGGCAGCTCGGCGTAACCCAGCCCCGAGGCGCCGTGCGTCTCGTGCGCCACCGCTAGGGCGCGCTTGAGCGGGCGGCGCGCCCCCACGCCCAGCGTGATGCGTCTTCCGGCTCTACGCATTATCTCCACGGTGTTCCGGTACGCATTCTCGACTACCGTGTTGCCGTAGGAGACCGAGATGCCGCGCAGCTCCAGCTCCGGCGACGCGAGCGCCAGCAGCAGCGCCAGCATGTCGTCGATGCCGGGATCGGTATCGATGACGATCGGGAGCGGGGAGGGGGGAGTGGTCTCGGCTTGCACTGTTACACGCTAGGGACCGCGGACTTCGATTGCAATAGTGTCGCGCAAGTTCCCAAACTCCGCCGCACCGCCGAACCCGAAGATACGCTCGATTATTCGCCCCCGGCGGTCGAGCAGCACCGAGTAGGGGAGGCCGCGGTAGTGGTAGATCTGCTTCATGCGTCCCCCGCCCACCAGGATCGGAAACGGCGGGCGATACTCGCGCAGGAACGCCGCCATCTTACCGCGATCCACGTCGTCCGAGATGGCGACGATCTCGAAATCTTTGCGGTCGAGCTCGCGGTACAGTTGCGCCATGTGGGGGAACTCTTCGCGGCACGGGTCGCACCACGACGCCCAGAAGTTCACGAGCGTCACCTTGCCCGCAAACCGGGCGAGGAGCACGGTGTCTCCGTGCACGTCCGGGAGCGCGAATGCGGGAGTGAAGGTCGTGCGCTCGGGTGGCGCCGAGCCGCCCAGCAGCGAGTCGGCATCGAACGTCGCGAGCCGGCCGCGCGCGTCCACCGCGACGGCGGTCTCGCGGGCCCCGAGGTGGCGGGTCGCGAGGATCGCGCCGCCCGCCGTGTCGAGCACGTCGACGCGCAGCCGCGTGGCGCCCGAGTCGTCCGATCCGAGCGCGTACAGCCGGCCGTCGGGCCCGAGTGTCAGGGCGACGTTGACGAGGGCGTCGCGCACCGCGATGTCGCGCTTGTCGCGCCCGTGGGGCGGCAGGAACTCGGGGTCGAGCTCCGTGCGGAACAGCCCTCGCTTTGCTGACGAGCTGTGCCAGGTACGGGACGGGCGGGACGTGGATCGTGGCGAGCCCCGCCGCCGGCCGGCCGAGCGTGTCGAGCACCCGGATCAGCGGCGCCGTGTCGGGCTCCGCCGCGAATTGCGGGATGTAATACGGCGACCGCACCGCCACGACCTCGGTCCCGTATGCCGCATAGAGCGAGGCGAGGTGCGGGCCGTCCCACTCCCGCACCGGACGGCCGGTCGTATCGAGCACGACAGCCTCTCCGGTGCGCTCGCTCACGAGCAGCTCGCCGCCCAGTGCGGCGACGGCCACCGGGTTGGCGAGCCGGGGGCTCGTGAAGCTCCGCGCCACGCGGAGCCGTCCATCGAGTGCCACCAGCCGGCTGTGGTCGGGATCGGGCGCCCAGGAGAGGCCGCCCAGAGACGCCGCGGGGGAGCGGCGTAGGAAGAGGAGAGTGAGACCGCTGGAGGGAGGTGCAGGGGATGCGCAGGCGAGGAGCGCCGCGGCGCACAGCCCGGCGCCCCCCGCCAGCGCGCGCCGCATCAGCTCGCGGCCGCGACCGTCTTGATCTCGATCGTGTGCAACCCGCTCACCATGCGGTGCGTACCGGTCACCGTCACCTTGCCTTCGACGTGCTGTTCGAGCTTCGAGTTCTGGGGATCGCCCGGCTTGGAGCTGACCGGCAGATAGATCGTCCCATCGCTCCCCAGGATACCGAGCGGCACTCCCGCCTTGGCGCACGCCTGCGCGCAGCCTTTGTGCGACGCGCCCATTGCGCCGTTGGTGGTGTGACAGTTCAGGTCGATCACCTGGCCCGTGAGCGTCATTTCGTTGCCCGGCGTGGCCGCATGCCCCTGCGCCGCGAGCGGCAGCGCGCACACAGCCAGCACGGCGGTCGTGGCCATGATCCGCTTCAACATCGTGTCATCCTCCGTTAACAGGTATGCTGCATGAGAAACTTTCCATCCTATGGGGACGACCCTCCCGTCCCGTGTACCATACGTTCCGACCCACGGTTCCAGATTGGGCTATATTGGGCGCCATGCACGAAGCGTATCGTCAACTCCTGGAGACGTTTGGCCGCGGGTGGGAGGGCGGGGACGTGGACACGATCGTGTCGGTCTTCGCGCCCGATGCGGTGTTCCTCGAGACGCCGTTCAGCGAGCGCAGCGTGGGCGGCGACGCCATCCGGGCGTACTGGAAGGACATCCCCGTCAACCAGGCGGAGGTGACGTTCAAGGCCGGAGAGATCTACGCGGCAGGCCCGTGGTTCGCCGCCGAGTTTCGCTGCACCTACCGCCGCCGCCGCACCGGCGAGTGGGTCGACGCGCGCGGCGCGATGTTTTGCGAGACGAAGGATGGCAAGATCTCGGAGCTGAGAATGTATTGGCACCGGTCTCCGTAAGACAGAAAGACGTAGCACAAAGGCGTAGCACGACTACGTCGCGCGACTGCGTCGGCTCACGTAGTCCAACGCCTCCTGCATCAATCCAGCATTCCGCATCCCGATCCGCATCGCTTCCGTCACCGCGTCGTCCTCGCCCATTCCCTGGTCCAACATGAGATACGACAGTAGCATCACCCCCACCCGGTTGCCGCTCGCACAATAGAAGAAGAAGCGTTTGTTGCCAGCGAGCTCCCGCACGGTGCGGCGTACCCGGTCGAACGTGTCGTCGTCGAGCGGGCCGTGACTCACCGGGATGTTGACGTACTCGAGCCCCGCCGCTCGGACGGCATCGGCGGCGCGGAACGGCTGGGGCTCCATCGGCTCGCGGATATCCAGGATCACCTCGCACCCGGCGCGCTTCAGCGCGGCGAGATGGGCCAGCGTGGGCTGGCCGCCGGTCACGACGCCGGGAATCGGCTCGCAGGCGTTGGCGACGCCGGCGGCGGCGTCGAGCAGTTGGCTCATGGGGATGGCCCGGGCTAGCTTAGGGGAAGAATGTAGCGCATTCGCTGCACTATGCCTTCCTCTCGCGCGCCCTCGCTGCGCCGGCACCTCGCCCCCCGCCAGAAGCTGTGGCTCAACTGGGATGGGGTGTTCCTGATGGGGCCGCGCTATCTCCGCTTTCTCGACGCGGTCGATCGCACCGGGACGATCCGGGCGGCAGGGCGGGCGGTGGGCTGGAGCTACCGCACCTGTCTGAACCGTATCCGCCAGATGGAGCGCGTGCTCGGCGCCAAGGTGCTGGCGACCACGCGCGGGGGTTCGAACCGGGGTGGCGCCCGGCTCACCCCCGAGGCCCGCCGCCTCCTGCAGCTGTTCGCGCGCTGGCGGCGGGAAGTCGAGCGCCTGAGTCTTACAGCATTTCGCAAGCTGTTGCGTCGATAGGCAAGCGCTTGCCTATCGGAACGCGGGGCGATAGCTTCTCGCCGCCACGTGCGCTTCATCAGCCCGCTCCTCGCCGCGTGGGCGCTCGCCGCGCCCGTCACCACGGCCGCGCTCGGTCAGACGCCGGCGGCCGTGTCG
>WNGH01003678.1_pt1 | contig 19174 bp, 18 predicted proteins | sample 5400631 | NCBI WGS metagenome assembly WNGH01 (sample SAMN13153373, study PRJNA577476) | soil metagenome | isolation source: 115 cm soil or saprolite under Garry oak tree replicate 1 | place: USA:California | collected 2016-06-15
TGAGGGCGCCGGCATCAGGATGTCTGGCACCCAGAACCGTCTGACCGTGACTGACGGCAACGGCAACTACAACTTTGACAATGTGGAGACGAACGGCTTCTACACGGTGACGCCGACGCGAGCCAACTTCACGTTTCGTCCGGCGCAGCGTTCATTCAGCCAACTGGGGTTGCGTACGGAAGCAGCGTTTGATGCCGCGGCTAATGGGGAAGGCGTGAATGCTTTGGATCGCAGCGAATACTTTGTGCGGCAGCAATATGTAGACTTTTTGAATCGCGAGCCGGATGAAGCCGGGCTGACATTCTGGGTGAATAACCTCGAGAGCTGCGGTGCCGATGTCGTCTGTCGTGAAGCGAAACGCACGGACACTTCGGCGGCGTTCTTCCTCTCCATTGAGTTCCAACAGACCGGCTATCTGGTCTATCGGACTTACCGGGCGGCCTATGGCGACCTACCGAATACTCCAGTGCCGCTCAGACTCGGCGAGTTCCAACCCGACACGCGAGCCATCGGCGCCGGTGTCATAGTCAATCAAGGCGGATGGGAGCAGACGCTTGAGAATAACAAACAAGCGTTCATGAACGCGTTTGTCGGACGCCCAAGATTCACCGCCGCTTATCCGACCACGATGAGCCCGACCGAATTCGTCGACAAGCTGTTTGCGAATGCCGCTCTGATGCCCTCAGATGATGACCGCATGGCAGCCATCAATGAATTCGCTGCGGGCGGCACTTCGGCTGACACATCCGCACGCGCACGGGTCTTGCGACGCGTGGCCGAGAACGCGACGTTGGCCCAGCAGGAGTTCAATTCAGCCTTTGTCTTGATGCAGTACTTCGGCTATCTGCGAAGAGATCCAAATAGCGGAGCCGATACGAAGTTTGACGGCTATAACTTCTGGCTGACCAAGCTGAATACTTTCAACGGTAATTTCCGCCAGGCCGAGATGGTCAAAGCGTTCCTGACTTCGATCGAATATCGCGCGCGCTTTCCGAGATAGTAGTAGCTTTTTTGATAGCAGACAATTTCAATCCTTTTTGATCTTTGCATCAGCCTCAACAATGTGGATGAAAGTTTACGGGTTGGTCCGGCGAACGAGCTAATTTGAGTGATTTGCCCGGATCTTCAGAGGCTGGGCGGGCCTTGCGGCCGGCTGACAGGGCATTTATTAAGACGCTGGAGTTGCCCTCAAACGAGCCGGTAGAAGCCCGATCAAGGCAGTCATCGATAATCTTTTTCTCTTCATGGTAGCGGTGCGCCGCGTAACGCCGCCTCCTTGTTGATCATTCCAATGCCAGGCATTCTACTTCGATAGTTGAGAGGACTTATCCAAATATTCGGCTCTCCTAAATCCCGAAACGACGAATCACATTCCAGAGTAACTCCTGATTCACTGAGTCCTTTGATTCTTAAGCAAAAACCTTGTCTCGACGCGTCCACGTTGATAGCCGAGTGCCGCAGATTGCTTCTCGCAAGATTCATTTGAGACTGGTTCGCGCTCCACGAAGCGAGCAAACGGCTGCATTCAGCGTAGATTGGAGCGTCCGTGCAAACGTTATCAAATGACAGACTCCGTTCTGAGTGGGCTGCTTCTCAGTTGCTCGCCAAAGCTCTTTGCCAATATTATGGACAGGCTTTGATTAATACCGCCACGCGCTTTGCCACGTTGTTGTCTGAATCGCAGTATCGAAAGAACCTCGGCTCGTGTGGGCCGGATATCGATGCGATCCAGTCCAGCTGTGCGGCGTCGTGTCCCGAATTCGGCCTGACGGCGGCAGACTTCCGAGAGGCAATCGGCGCTGCGGCCGACAAATATCTGATCGGTTTCGCACAGCGCGAGGAAGCGCCTTCGGTCGATGAGATCCGAAATTTTGTGGGAGAGCTTCAGCACTCTGATCTTTATCTCGCGTTGGCCTGTGAGCGCGGCAACGACCATGCCTGGCAACAATTTGACCGTGACTATCGTCCCTTCATCGAGCGTCTGGCCCGGCATCTGGCTCGCACCGGATCAGACGCCGATGAAGTGATTGATTCTGTTTATGCCGAACTGTTCGGCACCAAAATCGTTGATGGAGCTCGCCAATCGAAGTTCAAGAGTTACACCGGACGCGGCACTCTGCGAGGTTGGCTGCGCGCAGTAGTCACGAATGCCGTCGTAGATCTGTATCGTGGGCGGCAGTTAGAGATTTCGCTGGACAACTGGTCGGAGAGCGGCGGCGAAACCAGGGAGAGACCGAGTTTCACCGCTCAGGCGCACCGGGCCGAAGAGACGATGGTGGCAACCGTGGCGCGCGAGCGTTATCGATCGGTGACAGTTTCTGCGCTCGATGAAGCGCTCTCCGCCCTTGATGACCACGAGAAGCTGCTGCTGCTTTACTATCATGTCGATGGTTTGAAGCTGCGCGCCCATTCGACGTTGGTTCCAGCGGCGAGAAAAGCGCGGTGGAAAAGCTCAGTCGGGCCGCGTGCATGAATCGACCGTGATGCGCTGGCTCGAGAAGGCTTACCGCAAGGTCTCGGATCATTTCCAGACCTGTTTGGGTAAGAAGCATGGATTGTCAGCAGCCGAGATCGAAATTTGTCGGGACCTTGCGACGGAAGACCTCGGCCAGAGTGTTGAGTTGAGGGCAGAGAACGAAAGCTTTGGAAGAGTAGGGGCGGGAAGATCGCAGGTCGAAGGAGCCCGTAAGTAAACATGTCGCGACCGGGGACAGAAAGAAAGATGGAAGCAATTCGCGCGATGGTCCATGGTCGTCTAAACTCTTTTGCGAGCGTTAAGACCGAGCCGATCTCTGCCACCTTGCATCTTGACGAGGACGCGATGAGCGCGTTTGTCGAGGGGCAACTCGGCGAAGACGAAACCCGATCGATAATTTCTCATTTAACCTCCTGCGGATCTTGTCGTGACTTCACGGCTCGTTTAATTCGTCTCGAGTCGACGTTTACTGCTGATGAAGTATCGACGGTGGTCGAAGATGCCCCGAGCCGCTTGCGTCAATTTCTTGAACGGCTCGCTTCACAGGTAATTCCTTCGGGCGGCGAGGACGCAGTATTCGCGTATCAGAATCCGGATGAAAATGTCGAAAAGCCCGCCAAAACAACGCCCGACAAGCCGAAGGATAAGTCTTAGCAGTTTCAGCGAGTTCTTTTCTCCGCGCGGAAGGCTTTGCGCCTTCCCAACGCTTTGCGGTTAGTCGCCAGACCAAGGAAAGCCGTTCATTCTCCACCGTTGGCTTGATAAAGACAGATGTTTGTCGGCAGAAACGCCGAGACCGCATGCATCACGGATTCGAATGGCCCGATCCGCTCGCCACATTCCTTTGGAAACAATTTCGAAGGGATTGAATCCTCTTTCTTAACCACCACCAGATACGCGACGTTCTTTTCGTTCAGAAAAGCGAGGAAGTCTGCACGGTCCCGCGGTGCGTCAGCAGAAGACAGGAACTGCTCAGGCGGAATGCCGGATAGCGCCTGCACCGTGCCTTCGTCGCAGAAGATGCGCGTGTTTCCGTTGGGTGGAAAGTGATCGCGCAAATAATCGGCGACTGCGCGCTGGGCTGAATATTGATTGAGCAAGCCGACGGAACCAACCAGTTGGACGCTCGCATCGAAGACGCAGATCGCAATCACAGATATCACAAGCCGTCGGGCCAAATGCGGTTTTTCTTCCCGTAACCTCAAGACAATCCAAGCCAGAATCGGAATTCCCAGACTGAAAAGAATCAGCCCGTATCGTGGGAATATGATCGGTTGTTGATGTGTGAGATATGCGAAGATGAGCAGGCTGAGGAAGGCAAAGAAAAAGATCAATGGAGGCAGAGTAGGAAGCATCTCATTTGAAATCTTGCCGCCATTCAGGAGCCGTTTGCAGACTTTCCATCCGGCAACAAAAGCGCCCAGGAAGACGGCAATATCAGTCGAAACCAGCAGGCTTGCTCCATCGCGCAGAACCTGCCGCAAAGCGAATCGACCTAGTTTGGGATTCATAGCGAGCAGCCAGTCATGATATTGCTGGCGAGCTTGAAAGCATGCGAGCCAGTTACCAGTGGCCTTCCAGGAAATGTAAAACCAGAATAGAGGCGGAATCAGGAGAATGAGGACCGCGACAACCGAAACTCGGCGCTCTCTCAAAAACTGAATCGCCGGAAGCAAAGCGATGAACATCCAGCTTTCGACTCGGGTCAAACCGGCGAGGGCAGCGAAGATCGCGGCGGCAAACCAACCTCGCCTCAAAACAAAATAGAGACTTGCCGAGACAAAGAACGCGTGGGGCACGTCGGTCATCGCCGACGCTGAGTTAAGAATGTGCAAGGGGTTCAGCGCAATCAGCACAAATGCGAGCACTGCTGCCGTTCGATTCGCCGTTAAGCGCAAAGTAATGCCATAAACAAGCAGGCATACCCCAACTCCAAAAAGCGTCGAGACGAACTTACCCACATAGAATCCGTTGCCGACGAACACGTTAATGACCGCGCAGGTGAATTGATATAGCGGAAGCCAGAATCCGAATAGATCAGTCAAAGCGAACGTATGCGCGGATAGCTTGATGCTCATCGCCCCGATGTCGCGAATGTAAACGTAAGCGTCGCCGAAGGCGTTTGGGAGAAAGAAGGCGCCGAGGATTCTCGGAATCGCCGAAACAGAAATCATTGCTAGCCACAGTTTGCGCGGATTGGTTCGTCGAGGCATATGGTCGAGTGAAAGCTTGAGAATATCAGCAATCGCCTGCGAGTCGAAGGTTGTCAGCAGCTCAGATGTAAGTCGCATTCTGGTTCACACCGTGGCTTTAGCCCGGTGACTTGCGTGCCCCATCGAGGAATAACCGTTTGAACGGTTTCGCGAACCGCCGGATTGACGCCATTGGGGAAACCGTTGAAACGGTTCCGAACTTCTCCCCGAGTTTCTATCACCGGGCTAAAGCCACGGGTGTGAATGAGAATTACCACCGGCACTGGCAAATCCTGATTTGGGCCCGTTGCCCTCAAGCTGGTCCAGTTCTTAGGGTTCGCCTGCTTGTTCGCTGTTCGCGGCCTTGTTATAGTCACCCATTCGTTCGGGAAAACCTGGAGATGGCAGCGGCGACGGAAGAGAAAGTCTTGGCGACAAACCGCGCGGCGTTTCACAACTATCACATTTCAGCGAAGTACGAAGCTGGCGCAGCCTTGATGGGGACCGAAGTCAAGAGCGTTCTGGAAGGCCGCATCCAGTTGAAAGAATCGTATGTGGCCGTGCGTGAGGGTGAGGCTTGGCTTTTCAACGCCCACATCTCGCCTTATTCGCACGGCAACCGGGCGAATCACGATCCGCTGCGAACACGGAAGCTGTTGCTTCATAAGCGCGAGATTGAACGTTTGGATCAAGCAGCGGTTGCCCAAGGGATGACATTAGTCATCACGCGCGTGTACTTAAAGGGTCAGAAAATCAAGTTTGAGGTGGGAGTGGCGAAAGGTAAGAAGCTTTACGACAAGCGAGAAACCGAACTACGCCGCATCGTCGATCGCGAAACACGCGCGCAGTTGAAGCAAAGGAATCGATGATAAGAGAGGTTAAGAATGAAGGTAACCGGAAGTTCTCAATCGTGTAAAAACATCGACGCGCAGGCGCTGGCCATCGCTGTCTTCAAGGATGACAAAGCTGACCACGGACTCCTGAAAGAGCTGGATGTCACCACCGGTGGCTTGGTTAGCCGTGTCATTGAGACTGAGGAATTCAAAGCCAAGGAAGGCGAGACCGCCTACTTTCATATTGCGGACAGCGAATTGAAAGCGCATCGCTTGCTTTTAATCGGCTGTGGTGAGCGGGACGCCTACAAGACTCAACAAGTTTCACAAATGGCTGGAACGGCGGCGCGCTTTCTGAGAAGCAAAAATGCTAAGTCCATTGCGATTACTCCGCGTGCTGAAAGCGAAGTTGAGAAAGTCGCCCAGAGTGTGATCGCCGGAGCGATCATGGGACTCTTCGAACCCGACAAGTACCGCACGAAGGACAAAGAGGAGCGCGAACTTGAGCGTATTGTAGTTGTGATCGAAGGCGCTGACGAAAAGGTTTTGAAGCGCGGAGCTGAGCGTGGCCGCATCATCGGCGAGTCGGTTAACTTCACGCGCGATCTAGCAAATGAGCCTGGCGTTTTCATGACGCCGACGATCCTGGCGGAACGCGCGCAGGAAGTCGCCAAGAAATTCGGCCTGAGCATCGACGTTCTGGATCAGAAACGAATGGAAAAATTGGGCATGGGTTCGCTGCTGGGCGTCTCCCGCGGATCGGATGAACCTCCGAAGCTCATCGTCTTGAAATACCAGCCGCGCAGAATTGATAAGCGACACAAGGGCGAGTTACTGGCGCTCGTCGGGAAGGGAATAACTTTTGACTCAGGCGGTATTTCGTTGAAGCCCGGGGAAAACATGGAGTTGATGAAGTACGACATGACCGGCGCCGCGACAGTAATCGGCATCATGCGCGCGATCGCGCAATTGAAGCCGGTGATTTCTGTGCTTGGCATTGCTCCTTGTTCCGAGAATTTGCCTTCGGGCAAAGCAACCAAGCCTGGCGATGTCTTGAGAGCGATGACCGGCAAGACAATCGAAGTGATTAATACCGACGCGGAAGGCCGCCTCGTGCTTGCCGACGCCATCGCGTATGCGAAGAAGCTTGGGGCCACGCGCATCATCGACATGGCGACGCTAACGGGCGCCGTCTCCATCGCTCTCGGCGACGTTAACACGGGAATCCTGGGCACCGATCAGTCTTTGATCGATGGGGTAATAGAGGCGGGAAGGGAAGTTGGAGAAAGATTCTGGCAGTTGCCGCTCGATAAAGAATATTCAAATCAAATCAAGAGTGACATTGCCGATATCAAGAACACCGGCGGAAAGAAAGCCGGCACAATCACCGCGGCAGCCTTCTTGAAGGAATTCGTGGACGACACTCCGTGGGCTCACCTGGATATCGCGGGCACAGCCTGGGGCGATCCGGCGACACCCTTTCGCGCCAAAGGCCCCACCGGCATCGCGGTGCGCACGCTGATAGAATTTATCGAGCGCGCCAGTCGCTGAAACACGACTTAAAACGCTCGCACACGCCACCGGCGAAATGCTAAAATTCGACCGTTGGTGGTGAAGGCTGTCGCCAGACGATGGCCTAAGTTCCCCTGCAATGACCGATTATTACCACGTTCTAGGCGTAAAGCGGACAGCAACTGCCGCTGAGATCAAGTCCGCGTATCGCAACCTGGCGAGAAAACGGCATCCCGATGTGAATCGAGGATCGGAGAAAGCCGCGCGCGAGTTTGCGGTGTTGTCGTTGGCTTATCACACGCTGATAGATCCGCAGGAGCGCGCGTTTTACGATCAGCAACTCGACAAAGGTGTTCGGGGAGAGTCAATTCTGAGTTCCGATAACCCGCACGCGCAGCGAGCGCGGGACATGCAGGCGCGTTGGGATCGGGTAGTTAATCAGATTCTAGAGAGCGATCGCCGCGAAAATCTGGAAAGACAGCGGGCCGTGTTTACGACGGTCTCGCTCTTCTTGTCGACGTTCTTTGTTGCTATGATCAAGCCTCCCTTGTGGCAGTCGTTTGGCCTCGCCGGCCGCGCGGTCCTGGTGGCGCTCTTTATGACTGGTGTTTGGCATCTGGGAAGCCGGCTGCGTGAATACTTCAGGCATTACACCTACAAACCCGACGAGTTGCATTATTCGATCACGCAGGAAGAGAACCCATCGCCCAAACCTTTTACTCGTTTCTCGGCATATGCCTTCTTAATTGGCGGTTACGTGGTCAGTTTAGGCATAGGCCTTTTCATTGGCTATCATTCGCAGGATTTCTTTTCCGATTTGACGTTGCTGTTTAGGCATCACGTGCCGGCCGCCGGCAGCGGCGTGTTTTCGCCGACGGCGATCGTGATCTCTGATCTTCTTTTCTATCCACCGATCGCTGTTTTGGTGATTGATACCATGCACGCGATCGCTTCACGCATTGATACCGGCTGATTAATTGATCAACGGAAAGGCATGACACTACGTAGCATTAATGCCGCCCTGCTGTTTGCTTGCTTAGCGATTACGGGTCGCGCGCTGGGAACGGCGACTTTCACTCAGGGAAGCGACCATCTCACGCCGATTCAGCGCGAAATCGAGCGCCAGCGGCAGCGTTTGAGCTCAGCCGAAATAGAAGAACGGCGCGATGCCTTGATGAGACTTGCGAATCTTAAGCGACCTGAAGCCTCGCGCGTTGCCGCCGCCGGATTGAAGGATCCGGCTCCTATTGTTCGAGCCACGGCGGTGCATGCTGTTCTATCTCTTCCGCAAGCTGAAAGCGCCGCGGTGCTGATCCCTTTGTTGCAGGATAAATTAGAATTCGTCCGGCGGGAGACCGCTTATGCGTTGGGCGAGACCCGCAGTCGTTCTGCCGTGGAAGCACTCTCGAATCTTTTGTCGTTCGACAAGGAAGCGGGTGTTCGCGCGGCGGCCGCGATTGCGCTTGGTCAAATTGGCGACGAGGCAGCGGTGAATGCCTTGTCGCAGGTGCTCAACGGAAGTGCGCCGACGAAGGGGAAGAAGAAAAAAGCGAGCGAGAATGAATTCGTGATGCGGGCAGCCGTCCATTCGCTGGGGCAGATTCGCAGCCGGTCAAGTGTCACAGTTTTGATTGCCGCGCTGGAAAACGAAACGAATCCCAGCGACGTTCGCCGCGAAGCCGCAACTGCTCTCGGCCTAATCGGTGACGCGTCTGCCGCTTCCGCGCTTCGCGCCGCCTTGGCTTCTGCTGATCCTTACTTGTCCGAAGCAGCGCGCGAGGCTTTGCGTCGATTGCGGATCGCCAGGAACTAGAAACGAAGAAGGGCGCTGGAGTTTATCCTCCAACGCCCATCCAGAAAATTTCGAGTTCAGCCTCGACCAAATCAGCTCTCGGTCTTTTCTCCCCGGCCTTGTCCCTTCTTGGCGACCTTCGCTTCTTTGGCTTGGGGTATCGGCAATGCGACGCTATCCGATCGCGCGTCCAAGTGCTGTTCATTGGGAGGGGCGGCAGCGATCTCATGGATCAAAGCGCCGCCGGATTTCTTCGAGAAGATCAACTTGTTATCGCTGCCGCGCAGATCGATCTGCACCAGATCGCCTAAACCGATCTGACCCGTCGCGACTAAATTCGAGAGCGGATACACCAGGAAACGCTCAATCGCGCGCTTCAAGTGTCGTGCGCCGTATTTGTAATCGATGCCTTCCTGAAGGAGCATGTCTTTCGCGGCATCAGAACACTGGAACACGAACTTGGTGCCCGCCGACAACATGATGCGGTCCTGCACTGACTGTAGCTCGAGGTCGAGAATTGCCCGCAGGTGATGTTCTTTCAAAGAGCGGAACACCACAACCTTATCGATACGGTTCATAAACTCGGGCGAGAACTTGCGCCGCGCCGCTTCGACCGCCGTGCGGTAGATCTTTTGATCGACTTCAGTATCGGGATGCTTCACGCCTTTGCCGGGAGCGAAACCGATTCCACCTGTGATCAATTCGGCCATGTCGCGCGCGCCGAGGTTCGAAGTCAGGACGACCATGCACTTCGAAAAGTCCACGCGGCGGTTGTCGCCGAGTGTCAGCGTCGCCTTGTCGAGAATCCCAAGCAGGAGTTGCCAGAGCGCGTCAGAGGCTTTTTCGATCTCATCAAACAGCACCAGGGTCAGCTTCAGATCGTCGTTATGCATGCGATCAAGATTTTCCTGCGTCAGCATCGGAGAGGTCTCGCGGTGACCAAGATATCCCGGAGGCGAACCAATGAGCTTGGCAATCTCGTGCGAGTGCTGGAATTCGGCGCAGTCAATCTTCACGACGGCGTTTACATCGGCAAAGAGCACTTCGGCGGCCGCCTCAATTACGCGCGTCTTGCCGGAACCGGTCGGGCCAAGGAACAACATCGTCCCGATTGGGCGATTCGGTGGATTCATGCCGGCCAGAAAAATCTGGTAGAGGCCGCTCATGCGCCGGACGGCACGCTCCTGACCAACAATGCGTGCTCCCAGGCGTTCTTCGAAATCCTGGGCACGCGGGCTCTTTTGTTCCGGGTCAAGAAAGACTGTCTCATCAATCTGTACTTCTGGGGCTTCCATTGCTTTTCTCAGTTCCGCTATCACTGTCTTATTTCCTGGCAGCAACGATTCATTTCGTGCTGACTGGATCCTCCGAAAGGAGCACATGCAAAGAGCGATCCGTTGCGAAGGTTTGATGCGCGGAGGAGCATCCGAGTTTCTTACTAAAGCCAGCCGAGCCCGGCCGCGATCGCGATCAACACATACGCTATATATACGACTCTGAAAGAAATGTCACCCAAAATATTTGGCGCCGACCAAACGCGGCTAGCAGTATCGGGTCGTGTCGAATGTACATACGTGACATTTCGTGGCACAAAACGACTGACATTTCATGTTCTTAATCGAGAGACTTCGCTGATGAGAGTGAGCGTGATTGCACCGAAAGGGATTCGGGCTGGCTTGAAACGTCGAGTGTTAAGAACGGCGTTGCCTCAGTCGTAATACTCGAGGCCAAGGTGCGTGATCAAATCCTCACCACGCAGATGACGCAAGGTATTCTTGAGTTTCATCAACTGAATGAAGATGTCGTGTTCGGGATACAGACCCGGCGCCGTCATTGGCGATTTGAAATAAAACGACAACCATTCCTGCACGCCCTTCATCCCCGTGCGTTGCGCGAGGTCGAGGAAAAGCGCCAAATCCAGAACGATGGGCGCGGCGAGAATCGAGTCGCGGCAAAGGAAATCGATCTTGATCTGCATCTTGTAGCCGAGCCACCCAAAGATGTCTATGTTGTCCCAGCCTTCCTTGTTGTCGCCGCGCGGCGGATAGTAGTTGATGCGGACGACGTGGGAAAAGTCCTTGTAAAGCTGCGGATAGACTTCGGGTTGGAGAATGTACTCAAGCACGGAAAGCTTCGATTCTTCCTTGGTCTTGAACGAGTCTGGATCGTCGAGCACCTCACCGTCACGATTGCCAAGGATGTTCGTTGAGTACCAGCCGTTCAGTCCCAACATACGCGCCTTCAAACCCGGGGCCAGTATCGTTTTCATCAACGTTTGTCCGGTCTTGAAGTCCTTGCCGCAAATAGGTACGCCATTTTGATTTGCGAGGGTCATCAACGCGGCGATGTCCACGGTCAAGTTGGGAGCGCCGTTGGCAAAAGGGACGCCGGATTTCAGAGCGGCGTAGGCATAAATCATCGAGGGCGCAATCGCCTTATGATTATCGCGCATCGCCTGTTCGAATGATTTCAAATCGCGATGCACGGCATGCGGCTTCATAAAGATCTCAGTTGAAGCCGCCCAAATCATCACCAGGCGAGCGCACCTGTGCTTGCGTTTGAACTCGGCGATCTCGGCGATCAATTGTCGGGCTAATTCAAGTTTGTTCTTGCCCGTTTTTACGTTTGTTCCGCTCAAGCGCTTTACGTAGGTTTGATCGAAAACAGCTTTCATCGGCTTGATCTTTTGCAAGGGCTTGCGCAGCTTATCGAGCAATTGCTTCTCCAGAACCCCGGCATGCACGGCTGCCTCATAAGCTGAATCGGGGAAAATATCCCAAGCGCCGAATATCAGATCGTCCAGATCGGCGAGCGGTACGAATTCATTAATCGTAGGCACGCGATTGTCCGTGCGCTTGCCCAATCGGATGGCGCCCATCTGCGTCAAACTACCAATCGGTTCGGCGAGTTCTTTTTTAATGGCTTCGACACCTGCAATGAAAGTCGTGCTCACGGCGCCCAATCCGACGAGCAGCACACCCAACTTACCTTTTGCCGGCGCGATTTCCGCGCCTTTCTTTACGGGCATTCTTGACTCTACCTCCGGGAAAATCGAAACGAGAACAGCAAGACGGAGGATGATACATGAGAGGGGAGTAATTCGCACGTCAAAGGCCCGAAATCTGACCGCGAGCAGCGGCCATTTCCGCTGGGTTATTCGTAATGATCGCGTGGATTCCCAGCATGTTTGCCCGCCGTATCCACTTCGAATTGTCAACAGTCCAGACCACTGGACGCAGATTAAGTTCCCGCGCAGAAAGGACAGAATTGCGAGTCACAATCAATCGATTCAGGAGAATCTCATCGGCTCCACTGTCGATTGCCGACGCGATCATTCGGTGCGGGCTCATGAGCTTCCTGGCGGTATGCCGCGGCTCGAACAGGGCGCCGGTGCAAATCCCGGCGTCAATTTGTTTAATGAAGGCAAGCGCGTTCAAATTGAAACTGACGACTACAACGCGAGAGCGAAATTCAAATTCATTGATACACTGAGTTACCGAATGTACAAGTTCATTAGACGATCGCTCAGCCTTATCTGTCTTCAGCTCAACATAGATGAGAGCTTCGCGGCTCGCGTCTTCATTGAAGAAACGAAAGACATGTTCGAGTGTGGAAACCAGCTGCCCAGCGTATTCTTGTTGCGTGAATTGCGGATTCGCCCGATTGAACCAACCGCCAACATCGATTTTGCCCAACTCGGCTGAGGTCATCTCGGCTACGATTCCTTCACGCAGTCCTGTTCGTCGCAGCGTCGCATCGTGAATCACTACCGGAACGCCGTCTCGCGCCAGCCGCACATCAAGTTCGACTCCATCGGCGCCTTCGTCCCAAGCGCGCGCAAAGGCGGCGAGCGTGTTTTCAGGAGCGACCGCGGAGGCACCACGGTGGCCAATGATAAGTGGTCTACGAGAATTCAAATCAATGGAAAGAAGCGGCAACTGAGTGCGAAACCGAGCAGGATTCTTAACGCGCCTGCCTGGTCTCGGGGAAACTGAGTCGGTTCAGTTTGATGTCGAACGTGCCGATGTCGACTTTCAACTGGGCCTTAACCGGAAGGTGACGATCGTCGTCCGTAATCCAGATAGAAAGTTGTCCTCGACTGCGCGACAGGTTCGTTGCGCCAAACATCGCGGGCTCGACGCGAAAGGCGTTGACACGTCCCAGAACCGTGTCAATTCGTTTTCGTTCAACTACGGCTACTGACATGCGAAAGACGCGGCCAGAATCGCTGAGCGGAATATCAAAAGACTTGCCAACTTCCAGACGCTGCGTTCGTATAAAATAGATAACCGTGAGGACATCCTGAATTGGCTCAGAGAACTCCAGAATTGTCGTCGTAGTCGAGCCGGATTGGTTAGGATCGCGTTCGGACCAGGTCACTTTGTGGGCTTGGTGATCGAAGACAGCTTCGCTGACGCGCGCGCGCTTACCTTGTTCGTACAACTTACTGGTTCGCAGCGCAACAAACGGCGTGGGATCGACCGCCGACTCGACATGTTGATGGAAATGGAAGCCGGCCACGCGTACGAACAAACCTTTCGTGATAACGTCTCCCATGAGATTAATGGTCACGGGATCGCCGGTTGCCCCCTCCGGCGCGCTAACGTGTTCCGTATTCGCTTTGAATCGGAACTCTGCTACGTCGACTCCGCGCAGCAAGCCGCGCGAAAACTCAGCCCGATACACCAGTTCTTCCCCCCGCGAAAAAGGCAACGCATTTATCGCAGGTTCCTGGGCCGAGACGAGTTTCGTTGGCGCCGCCAGCAGCAGCACGGCAAGAGCGACGCCCGCCGCCCGCTGGATATATTTGCGTGAGTAATCGATGACCATTAGGGTCTACTTAAAAAGAAAAGACTTGAGCGCAAGCAAGGCCCAGGCGACAATCAATCCCAGGAGCGCACGATACTCTCGATAACGACGGTAAAGACCAATGTCGAACTTCTTTCTCTCAGACGCCGGATTACGATAAGGTGAAAGCCGCGGCAAGAACAGCGGCACTAAGTTCGCGTATCGTCGATAATGCTCGCCAAACAATTCTGCCAGCGTCGTCGCTTCGACGCGCATTACGGGAACATAGATGCCCAGGAAAAGCGCGGCGAATACAGCTCCCAAGATCAACCTGCCCGCCGCGAGCGTGAAGCCTAGTCCAATCAAGAAACTTCCAAGATAGAGAGGATTGCGCGTGTACGCGTACGGGCCGTCGGTTGCCAATGCTTCATTCTTTCTCAAATAACCAACCGCCCACGCGCGCAAGGCGAGTCCCGGCAAAGCTACTACTGCACCAACGATCAGCGTGAGTGATCGTGGCCGCGCGAGCAAAAAAAAGAGCGCCGCGCATGCAAATCCGAGCGGCACGCGCCAGCGCTGCATCCATGTTCCGCGATTAGCCAATCGTTGCTGATTCTGCCGGGGCCGTTTCGTTTGCGCGTGCGAGACGCGCAGACAACGCATGTAACACGCGTTCGACATCGATATCCATACAAATCCACTGCGAGCATGAGCGGCGATGACAATCTACGCGACAGCCAATGTCGTTGCGCTCGACACAGACATCGTCAGAGTACGGACTTCCGTTGCGCCACCACTCAGTCGGGCCGAACAGTCCAATTACGGGAGTACGCGCCGCAATCGCCAGATGCGTAGGCCCTGTATCGCCACCAACGTACACCTGTGCTTGTTTTGTCAGCGCATAGAATCCTTTCAGCGAGAGAGAAACTGCTCGCGCCTTGCCGGATCGGGAAGCAGATAGAACTCGCCCCGCCAGCGTGTCCTCACCAGGTCCATGAGTAACCAGCGAATTCAGGCCAAAATGATTCCAGAGCTCGTCCGCCAGGGCGCCAAACTTCTCGGCGCTCCAAAGCTTTGTCGGCCAGCCTCCGCCAGGATTTAGAATGGCGTAAGGTTCCTCGGTGCCACGAATAGCTTCTTTGGCTTCCCGTTCATGCGTGGAATTTAACGCGATGGGAAACTCGAAATCGTTTTCGCCTTCAGGAATTGAAATGTCCAAAGCGCTCTTTACGAGAGCCAGATTTTTTCGAATGACGTGCAGGCGGTCGGGAATTTGAACCTTATGATGAAGCAGAACGCGGCTGGCTGGTTCACGCAGCGAGTCGCGCGCAAAGCCGTAGACACGTCGCGCGCCCGACAGGCGCGCTACCATAGCTGACTTTAGTAATCCCTGAAAATCTAAGGCGAGATCGAAGGCCGAGGCGCGTAGCAGACGTAACTGCTGGCGCGGTGCCCGCAGCGTCTCCCCAGACATCAGCCCGCGCCTCAGGGCCTTCGTGTCGATTTCGATGAGGCGATCCAAGAACGGGTTGTCTCTTAAAATTTCAGAACTTCCGCGCTCGACCGCCCACGAAATTTCTGCCTTGGGCAAACCGCGCCGCATCGCCGCGAGCGAGGGGAGCGTATGCACGAGGTCGCCGATGCTGCCGAGTTTGACGATAAGAATGCGCATAAGTTACAGAACCGGGAGTGGTAGCGAGCGGTCCAACCAAGCGTTTATCGAAGAGGACCGGTCGCTACTGCTCCCGGTTCTGTAATGACTCGTCCACTTTATCGATAATTTCGGATGACGAATGATTTTTTGGATCACCAACGATCGCTACTCGTCCGCCGAAGGATCGTACCACATTGCGTTCAGGAACGGTGTCCTCCGTGTAATCGGTGCCTTTGGCGTGAACATCGGGCTTGAGCACGAGGAGCAATTGTTCGACAGTCGGCTCATCGAAAATCGTCACAAAGTCAACAGCTTCCAATGCGGATATGATTTGGGCTCGCTGGTCTTGGGATACGAGCGGTCGGCCATCGCCCTTCAATCGTCGAGTCTGTTCGTCGGAGTTCACGCCGACAACCAGAAGGTCGCCCAGGGTTTTCGCCGCTTCAAGATAGCGAATATGGCCAACATGAAGGAGGTCGAAGCAACCATTAGCCAACACAATTCGGCTTCCTTCTCTCTTTGCGGTTTTGACGACCGCTGCCAAATCGCACCGTTCGAGAATTCGAGCCGTAGCGCTAAAGGAATCGGGTTCTATGGTCATGCGTTTGATAGCTGCGCCATCGATGACAGCATCTCGTCAACGCTGACCGTGGATGTTCCCCGCTTCGAGACCACGATTCCGCCTGCAAGATTTGCCAGCCGAGCCGCCTCAGCAAACGAAGCACCAGCCGCCAGCGCCAGCGTGTACGTCGCGATCACTGTGTCCCCGGCGCCCGTTACGTCCACGGGCTGTTTCGATCCGACGGCCTTGACATGGAGTGGCGCGACGCGGTCTTCGACTAACATCATGCCATGCCCGCCGCGCGTAACAAGTAGCGCCTCGTATCCGAGTTGCTGCCGAAGTTTCTGGGCCGCTAATTCCAGCGCCACTCTGTCGACATGTTTTTCGCCCAGAAGTTCTTCGACTTCATCTTCGTTCGGCGTCGCCGAGGTGAAACCGGGAAAACTCGACAGGCGAAAGCGTGAGTCAACCAGGATTGAAGTCTTTTTCTGACGCGTCACGGCGCGAACGACCGCGCCGATCTCTGGATCCGCAACTCCATAGTTGTAGTCGGAAACTATCACAGCGTCCGCGCCATTGGTGGCTTCCGCCGCGGCCGCTTTCAGCCTCTGTTTAAGGTCGGGGGTCAAACCCGGCTCGTTGTCGTAGTCAATGCGAATGACCTGCTGTCGGGTAGAATGAATCTGCCCCGCGAGCACCCGAACCTTAGTCGTGGTCCGCTGTGCGCTTGACGCGAACAGATCGGCACAATCAATGCGCGCAGCGCGCAACTTGTCTTGCAGTGTCCGGCCTGTTTCATCATCGCCCAGTACTGAAATCAGTTTGACTTGCGCGCCCAGAGCCGCGAGATTCATCGCGCAGTTGCCCGCGCCTCCAGGTGTTGTCTCCGTGTGTTCATGCCGCAGAATAAAAACCGGGGCTTCGCGCGACACGCGGCTGATCTCGCCATAAATGAATTGATCGGCAATCACGTCGCCGATGACGACAATGCGCTTATTTGAAAAACTGTTAACGATTTCGGCGAGATGTTTCATGCAGTTTGAAGTTCCGCCTGCAGGCGGCGCGACATCACAGCGCACGCACGCTCGAAAACTTCCTCGACCGTGATCGCGGTCATACAACGATGATCGATTGGACAATCACGTAGCATGCACGGAGCGCACTCCGGCGGATGGCGAATGATTTCGGCATTCCGCGAAAGAGGATAAGTCGTTAACGGATTTGTCGGACCAAAGATTACCAGCGTTGGCGTGTTCAGCGCGGCGCCAATGTGCGCTTCGCCCGACTATTAATCGAACCAGGGCAAAGAAGAACTAGAGGCTCGCCTATACGCGTGCCATGTTCGTGCAAAATTTGACGGGCGTTTCGTTTTCTACTCTCCGAAACCCCCAGCGTGAAATCCGGCGACACGCTTTCCACGGATGAGGTTCCGCGTAAGAGTCGGTCTAGTTCGGCGACGATGTTCAGATAGTAGAAGCTCTCGTGACGTTCATTTTTCCAGCCGGGCACGCGAGCTGAATCAGTGAGTAGCGCGCTGCGTCCTTCGGTGCCATAACCGATTCTGATCGGCACTCGAGCCAGAAACGCAATCGCAGCGGCCTCGAATGCATTTTGAAAAAGGACTGCGAGATCGAACTTTCGTTGCTGCCATTCTCGAACCTGGTTCCACCTGGAAGCTAACCCTGAACGATCGTAAACCAAAACTTCGTCGACAAAGTCTGAGTCCAGGAAAATATCTGCGGTGCCGGGTTTGGAAACCAGAGTAACGTTTGCGGCTGGGAGCATGCGCCGCAACTCGCGCAACGCCGGCACACTCATAACTGCGTCGCCAATCCAGTTGGGTGCGCGAACGACGAGGTTTTTGATCTGATCAGGTTTTAAGACGCGGGCTCTCAAGGGTGATTCGATTCAATGGATTTACGTGGTCTCGAAATAATGCGCCAAAGCGCCGTTAGGCGCGAAATGTTTATAGTTCTTCGACGCTAATGATTTCTCAACTCCTTTAGGAGTGAAATATCTAGCTGACATTTGGCTCCTATGGAGCCAGTTCGTGAACGCTCGCGGTGAGCTATAAATAAACATTACGCTCCTCCGGAGCTGTCGACGCTGTCCGGGCAGAGCTTACAACAAGCTTCGCAAACCTTCTTCAATTCCAATCTGCGGCTCCCAACCTAACTTCTCACGGACGTGGTTCAAGTTAGATACGTAATGTAACGGCACTGGCGCCGGCAAAGGATTCGCTTCGTCAAACACTGCAGTGCATTGAATCATCTCCGCTACTTTGTCGATGATGTCGCGCAGTGACAGAGAATTCGCGCGTCCACCGCCGAGGTTATATAACCCATGCGTCACCGGCGAATCGATGAACGCCCGGCACGCGCGCGAGAAATCATCGACATGCAGGATGTCGCGTATCGGTTTCCCTTCGAGCGGCAGGCGAATCGGCCAGCCGCGCTTAACCGACTCGACATAGTGCGTGACGAAACCGTTCTCATTTCCTTCTGAAGGCCGCGCATACACCGTCGACAGCCGAAAGATGCATGAACGAAAATTTCTCTGCGCAGAATAATACTCGACGTACTGTTCGGCGATTAGTTTCGACCATTCCAGAGGTGATTGGCCACAGTATTCAGTAGAGCAGTCTTCCGGCACCTCTCCATAATCGTCGGCATGCGCGCCATAAACATCTTTCGTCGAAGCGAAAATGAAAACCGAGTTTGGCTGCATCTCTCGCAAGAGATTCACCGTGCCTTCGACATTCGCACGAAAACAATCTTCGGCGTCGGCGGGATTCTTGCTCAGATGCGCGGCCAGGTGAATGACGACTTCATAAGCGCTCACCCTGGTGGCGTCCAATGAGCTGAGCACGTCCAGATGCGAGCGCCGCGAAAAGTCTTCAGCCTGAAAGAAGCGGCGCACGTGCGTGCCAAGATAACCGCTGCCGCCTGTGACTAGAACTCTCAAAGTGGTAGCGCAAGCTTTTAGCTTGCGATCTAGCCTGCGGTAACAGGCGGTTGCTCCTAGATTCGTATCCGCGGTTAAACCGCTAACGCAATGGTTCTGACTCAAAGGCGCAGACGCAAACGCAAACTAACAGTTTGCGCTACGCTCTACCGCGTGCCAGCCGATTTAACCTCATCAAAGCCTCAACCTGCCCGATCGCGATCAAAATATCGCCGCCTTCGATCTTGGCATCGCCCGCGGGATTGAAAAGCGTGTCGCCATTTTGTCGACGAATGCTGACGACGACGATGTCCAGTTCAGCCCGGATCGGAGTAACGCGAAGCTCTTGTCCCACCAGCGGCGACGCGACGTCGACTTCGACCTGTTCGAATCCCAGACCAAGCTCGCTGCCGGTAATAGAA
>WNGH01005215.1_pt1 | contig 19171 bp, 21 predicted proteins | sample 5400631 | NCBI WGS metagenome assembly WNGH01 (sample SAMN13153373, study PRJNA577476) | soil metagenome | isolation source: 115 cm soil or saprolite under Garry oak tree replicate 1 | place: USA:California | collected 2016-06-15
TCTCCGCGTGAGCCGTCGGGTCGTGGCTTCCGATCGGGCGGTTCGAGCCGCGACCGACGATCCGGCCTCCGACGACCAGCACGGCACCGACCGGCACCTCGCCGCGCGCCGCGGCGGCGCGCGCCAGGCGTATCGCCCTTCTCATCCAGGTGACGTTCCCCGCTGTCACGACCTTCGGCACCCCTTCACCTCCGGCGCGGCCGGGCCCCAGGCGCGGTTCGGCCCGGTGCGGCCGGCCGGAGTCTAGCACGCGGCGCAGGGCGGTCCGGTTCCCACAAACAGCGACACAAAAAGGAACGACGGCCCCGGAGGGCCGTCGTCACGTTCGACTCCCGGGGATCATGCGACCCGGGGGCCTGACCCGGCGGGCGCCGGGCTATTCCACCACCAGCGTGCCGTTGCTGCTCCAGTGCTTGAAGCTCCAGGTCTTGGAGCAGCGGAACTCGAAGGTCCCCTTCGCGGTCGGCGTCAGCTCGACCACCGCCGGCTTCTCCCGCGTGACCTTCTCGCTGATCTCGAAGTCCTTGAACTTGATCCCGTAGTTTCCATCGCGGCTGACGAAGGTGATCCGGACCTTCTCGCCCCTCTTCACGTGCAGCGTGTTGGGGGCGATCTTGTTCTCGAAGGCGGTCACGTGAAATTTCTTGACCTCGCCCGGTGCGACCGACTTGGCCGGCACCGCGCCCGGCTTCGACCTCCCGCTCTTCGTGGCCGGCTCGCCCGCCAGCAGCGTCGCCGCGGCGATCGCCAGGACGGCCGCCGTCAGGAGTGACGATCTGAGAATCCGCATGCTTCCCTCCTCTTAGGCCGGCAGGGACCGGAGCGGCTTCTCCGTCCGGCTGGACTGCCACGGCACCTATCGATGGAAATATGGAGACGGGGATCGCCGAGTCAAGCGAGTTGCGGATTTGAGATCGCGCGAAGTGGGTCTGGTGCAAGGAGTTTGGAGCGACAGGAACCGACGCGGTTGACGAAAATTGGTAGGCGATCCAGGGGCCCGTGCGTACGGCGTCCCGGCGGGCGCGCCTCGCCCCGAGACGCGCGCGCGGGCCCGGACACGCACAGCCTCGGCGCTCAGCGGCTCAGCGTGAACTCGACCATCACCTGGGCGTAGACCGCCACGGCCTCCCCGTGCATCCGAGCCGGCCGGTAGCGCCAGCGCTTCACGGCCACGATCGCCGACTCGTCGAACCCCCAGCGCTCGTTCGGGGATCGCAGCACCTGGACCTCGCCGACCGTCCCGTCCGCCTCGATGGCGATCATGAGGATCACGCTCCCCTGGACTCCGGCGCGGCGCGCGAGGTCGGGATACCTCGGGAGGGCCCGGGTCGAGGGGATCAGGAGGGGAGGATCGACTCTGGAGTCCCAGACGTAGATCGGCCCGTCGCCGTCGTCTCCGGGGGTGCCGTCGCCCGGAACGCCGTGACCCCTGCATCCGTCGCAGTCCTTGTCCGTCCCGGTTTCGCTCGTTCCCTGGCCGCCGGGGATTCCGGGGCCGGGGGGCGCACCCTCGATCGGACGCGCCGTGCCACCGGTGGTCTCGTCCACGCGCGGCTCCTGCGGGTCCACCGGCCGCGGAGGATCGAGTGGGACGCGAGGTGGCTGGATGGCATCGGGCGGGGCGTTCCGGGCGGCCGACGTTCTGTCCGAGGCGGCGGCTCGTTTGGTCGCAGCGCCTCCTCCCGCCCGGACGCGAGGCCCCGGCACTCCGTCCCCGTCGAGACGCCCCTGGGGAGGCGGCTGGAAGATCGTGATCGGCCCGTTCGACGCCCTGGGCGGTTGCACCATCTCGATGCTGAGAAGCGGGGCCAGGACCAGAAGGCCGAGGGCCGTCAGGTGCAACGACAGGGCGAGGGCGGTCCCGGCGAGCCGCCGGAAGGATCGCGCCGCCACGGAGGGGCGCGAGACGATCATGCCGTCGAAGAGGGGTGGGCTCATGGCCGCCTCCTGTGAGGCCGGGAAGTGGGCCGGCCCGGCCCCCGGCCCGCGGGCGGCCGGTGCGAGGTTGCCCGTGGCCGGGTCGCCTTGAACGGACCGGGCCGACCCGGTGCTTCAATGACGGAACTGTACTCACGTCCTTTCGGCGAGAGAACGAGAGTTTGCACCGCCATGATGAGTAGACACCGCAGACGGGGGCTGAGTTCCCCCCGCACCGGGCCTCGGGCACGGCGCCGTTCGCGCGGCGCCGCTTGACCGCGCGGCGCCGGGACCTAAATTTGCATCTTGGGGGCGCGTCGAAGTCAGGCTCCTGGAGACTGCCTTGGGATGCGCCGGACGATGAACCGAACCGGGAGGCTCGAAATGCTGCGACGCATCGTGCTCGTTCTGCTCGCCGCGGCCGCCCTGGCGCTGCCCGCCTGCACCAAGCCGGCGAGCTACGTCGCCGAGGACGCCAAGCGGAAGGAAGTCATCGAGGCCTTGGTCTCGAACACCTCCTACCGGCAGGAGGTGATCGATCGGCTGATCGGCCCCCCCCTCGACCGGGCGGCGGTGATCGATCGGATCCTGAAGGACGAAGGGGCGGCCGGCGATCTGGTCGGGCGGATCCTGCACGACGACCGCGGCCGGGCGCTGGTGGCGAGCAAGGTCGCCGCCGACACGGGGGCGAAGACCTTCATCCGGATGCTGATGCTGACCGGGGTGATGGGCGACTCGATGACCCAGAAACAGGCCGAGGCGCTCGGGCTGGGTGAACCCTTCGCCTTCGGGAACGAGCGCCGGACCATGTTCGACCTGAAGGAGATCGGCCGGCGCATCGAGCAGGTCGCGCGGCAGAAGGAGGGGCACTACCCCGTCTGCGCCGACTTCGGGGATCTGAAGACCTGCCTCGAGAAGAAGTTGCCCGCGGGGACGCTCGACTCGGTCCGGCTGGTCGACTCCTGGGGCCACTCGTTCCAGTACCACACCGATGCCGAGGGGACGAAATACGTCCTGGTCTCCTACGCCACCGACGGCCAGTACGACGGCCTGGGAATGATCGGGCCCACCCAGTCGTTCGACTGCGACATCGTCTTCTCGAACGGCGACTTCGTGCAGTGGCCCGGCTGGATCCGCAAGAACGACATCAAGTGACCCGTGGACGCCCCGCTGCCCCCCGCTGCTACAGCGTCCCCAGGTAGACCAGCAGGTCCTCGACCTCATCGTCGCTGAACTTCTCCGTCGACCCGAGCTTCTCCAGATACTGCAGCTTGGCCGGGATCAGCGCGCGCAGGTTCGGGAAGCGCCCGTCGTGGAAGTACGGCGCGGTCGTCGACAGGCCGCGCAGCGACGGCACCTGGAACGAGCCGCCGCTGCCGATGTCCTCGTTGTCCGGCTTGGTGAAGATCGGCGGCACGTGGCAGGCGTTGCAGGAGGCCTTCAGGAAGACCTGGTAGCCGCGCTTCGCCGCCGCGGGGGCCGCGTCGGACGGGGTGCCGTCCTTGTTGAGGTTCGCGTTGTTCGGGAACTCCAGCGTGTCGAGGTAGGCGATGAGCTGGTCGAGCTGCGCCTCGCTCGGCTCCTTCCCCTTCATCCGGTTGACGATGATCCCCTTGATGTTCTCCTTCAGCGTCTTGCCACCGGCCCACGAGTAGGGAGCGGTGTCCTTCACGCCCCACAGCAACGGCACGTTGCGGCCGTCCGGCTGGCCGTCCGGCACGACGTTGAGCCCGACGTAGGTCTTGTTGTCGGTGTGCCCGCCGCGCGGGTGGCAGGTCGCGCAGGCCACGGTGCCGCTCCCGGACAGCGACGTGTCGTTGAACAGGAGCAGCCCGGCGTGGGCCGGGTCAAAGGGGGCCTTCGCCGCGGAGGGCTTCGCGGCGGGTGTCTTCGCGGCGGCCTTGGGCGTCGCGGCCTTCGGCGCAGGCTTCGGGGCCGGCTGCGCGCTCGGCGGTGTCGTCTGCGCGGCGGCCCCGAACACTCCGATCCCGACGGCTCCTGCGAGAACGCCGAGAGCGACCACGGTGAGCGAGAGATGAACCCGCGAGGTCTTCATCGGACTCCTCCTTTCGTCGTTGCCAGTGGCTCCGGTCGAAGGGGGGGAGTCTACGACAGCCGGCGGATCTCCGCAATCCAGGGCTCGAGACGCCGGCCGTACGAGAGGATGACCTCGTAGCGGGGAGGATGGATCGCGACCGGTCCATAGCGACGTTCGAGCGAGCTCCACCCCGCCGGGCCCGCGGCCTTCTCGTCCGCGCGCCGGAGCTGGTCGAGGATCGGGCGGAGCGAGAGGGGGACATGGATCTCCTGCACCAGGATCTCGGAGACCTGGCCGTTCAGACGGGGCGGGTGGTCGGTGCCGTCCGGCGACTTCCAGCCGGCGGAAAAGTCGATCCGGACGACGGCGGGCGCCACGATGAAGCGCGCCCGGTCGGGGTGCAGGCGGCGCAGATCGGCCGGGTCGCCGCCGACGTCGACGAGGAAGAGGCGCGAGCGCCCTACGCGGTCCGCCGCGAGCCTCGCCTCACGCTCCTTCAACGTCTGCTCCGTCTCGCGATGCCGGGCCACGCGGGCACGCAGGGTCTCGATCTCTTTCTCCTGGTCCGCGAGCCAGCGCCGCCAGGATTCCCCTTCGAACTCGAGGACGGCGTATCTCTGCAGCGGCAACACCTTGCCGTAGTGCAGCTCCGCGCGCGGGTCGTCCGGCGGCACGCTGCAGTCGAAGCCGAGCGACTGGAGCCTATCCCGGTCCAGCCAGTCATCCGAGTCCTCTCCTCCGGCCCGGCCGTCCCAGTCGAGACGCAGGGAGAGGCCGGTGTCTTCCTCGCCCACGTAGCCGGGCGGCAACTCGCGCTCCGTGAGCGTGAGGGCGGCGTCGGGCGTGCCGCGCCGGTTCATGGCTACCCCGCCGAGTGCCACGGCGTTGGTCACGAGGATCAGCCCGAGCGCCAGCGGCAGACCGGCGCGGGCCATGAAGTCTCCGCGGGCAATGACATCCGCGCGGGCCATGAGATCCCCGCGGCCCGATCCGTCCTGCGTGCCGCCCTTCATGCGAACCGCCTCTCGGGCCTCGCGCCCAGGCTGAGCGCGCGGAGTCGCTTGAGCAGGAGCAGCAGACCAACCGCGACGCCTCCCAGGATCAGGAAGAAGAGATACTTCGGCATCCAGTCCCACCACCAGTCGAAGAACTTCGTGTAGAGATCGATGACGAAGAAGGTGCAGCCGAGGTTCGTCACCTCGCGGAACCCGCGACGGATGCCGAATGCGATCGCGAGCCCCGCCACGACGAAGCCGGCGATCTGGTAGAACGACTCGACGGCCTTGTGCGCCAGCATCAGGTAGCTGGTATCGCCCCAGTTCGCCAGCACCAGGATCGGCAGGAAGAACCCGAGCAGCCCGAAGATCCGGTAGATCGGCGGAAAGTCGGGGCGGTCCCGGTGCGGCACGAGCGGGATCGCCAGGAGAACGGCTCCGGCTACGAGGAAATTCTCCGGGCGCTCGCCGAAGGAGAGCCAGTAGCAGCCGCTCCATGTGCCGGTCGTCGCCGACAGCCACCCCGACAGCGCCAGGATGCCGGCCGCCAGGAGGATGCGCGGACCGTAGGTGTAGGCGAGCAGAAACCCGAAGGCGGCCCACGGCAGGAACGCCTTCGGCGACGGCGTGATGTTGAAGATGTCACCGAGCATCATCAGATCGAGAACGAAGCAGCCGAACGCCACGAGCCCCAGGATCGAGGCGAAGTAGAGAGTCCTGTCCCGGCGGGCGGCGAGGTGCGTGCCGAGAAGGCCGAGGATCGGTGCCGCCAGGAGCACCGCGACCTGCGTCGGCGTCGACAGCAGCCCCCAGAAACGGCGGAAGAAAAGGAAAACGGCGGCGCACAGCGCCAGCGCCCCGAGGAACGAGGCGATGCGCATCCCCCACGACATCTGCTTCTGGGCGTCGGTCGTGTCGACGTCGAACCGCCCGGCGAGATCGCGCAGGGTCTGGTCGTGATAGCGGCTCAGCCGCTCCCGTTGCGCGTCGGTCAGCAGAAGGATCTCTTCCGCCTCGAGCTGGCGCAGCTCGTCCCTGAACGAGCGGATCCGATCGGCGCGCTTCTGGGCCTCGGGGTTGCTCATGAGCCTGGGCGCATCCTATCCCAGTCCGGCGCGTTCGTGTCAACGGGAGCGTGCGCGGGACAGGGACGAATCCGGGCGAGCCGCGGTCCGGAGGTTTCCCGCCCCTTGGACGGGAGGGCCGGCGGTGCCACCGGCCCCCCCCTTACGATGGTTCTAGCAGGCGGGATCGCTGCATTGAGTGGAGCTGATCAAGGTGCAATTCGTCGCGAGCGTCTTGTCGGCGACGCAGGCGAGGTTGCCGCTAGGTCGCCTGACCATGCAGTGCTTGAACTGGCAACTGGGCGCCGCGAACAGTTCTCCAGTCGTGATGTTGGACAGCGCAGAGGCGTACGGTCGATTGACGGTCGTCGATGGCACGACGATTAGAGACGCCAAGACAAGTACGCCGAGCGCCGTGACACCACGGGCCATCCTACGAAGCAGTCTTGACATACAGGCTCCTCCTCTCTCAGCATCCGACTTCCCCCCCGGGTGGGCCGAGATCCACGCGAGGAGCCGGCGGCACCACCGGCGGTTTCAGAGGACGATCTGGGGTGAGTCGCTGACCTATCTACCACCAAGGTGACTCGCGGGCAACCAGAGTTTCGCCGCAGAAAAGATCGAAGCCACCAGGGCATGTTTCACCCCCTGGTGTTGCACAGAAGGAGGTCATCGTGCAGGAGAAGGTCCACTTCAAGCGAACGCGGAGCCCGACCCGCTGCGAGCGAGCCATGCGCGACCTCTGCGTCGGGCCGGCGACGTCAGTCGCGGTAGAGCCAGCCTGCCGTGAGCGCGGCGAGGATCGCGCCGCCCCACATCTCGACCATCCAGAAGAAGGGCAAGAACCGGCCGACGGGCGACCAGGTGACTGAGGCGAAGTTCCCCGGGAACCCGGCGGCGAAACCGACCATCATCCCGACCGCCAGCGCCGTCTTCGGGCCGGCGCCGCAGGTCGTCCGGACCGAGGCGTACAGGACCGAGACGATGCCGGCGAGGACAAAGAGGGTCGCGATCCACACGACGGGGAAAGAGGAGTAGCGCGGGGCGGCGAGGAGGTGGCCGGCGGCCTGCTCGGAGACGTAGCGCTTGCTGAGCACTCCAAACTGGATCGCCATGCCCAGGACGTTCCAGACCAGCCCTCCGACGAGCGTGCCCAGCCAGACCGAACGCCGATTGATCGCGGTCATGCGCACCTCCATGCGGTGGAGCGACTGGTTCGTGGTGGCGCCGGGAGAGGTCCCGGGGCTGGTAGGCGGGATTCTATCGGCGCCGCGCCGCGGTGGTCAAGCCGACCGGAAGGCGCTTCGAATCAGTCGCCGTCCCTGGTGACGTCCTCGATCCAGGACAGCGCCGGACATCACCGCCGGGAAACTGATCGCCCCTCCTTGCTCGACGTCGCGGGCCAGGCGATCGCGGACGCGGCTCCCTACCAGGCGAGCCGCAAGTGACGCGGCCTCCTCGGAGTTCGGCCCCGGATGAGCCATCCTTGCTCAGGGAGTCGTCGTAGTGGCGATGAGCGCCTGGAATTCCAGCATAGAGCCGAGAGACTGAAGGTCTGGATCGGTCTTGGCGTGATCCCGAAGATCGGGCTTGTGTTCGATCGCAGCCCGCAGGGGCGGAATCGCGCCATCAGGCCGATTGAGTAGAGCCAGGACGCAGGCCTTGTTGTAGAGAAACACGGGTTCATCCGGAGTGTACTGAAGACCACGCTCCAACCATCCGAGCGCATCGGAGTAATTTCGCTGAACGTACGCCTCGGCGTATTTCGCCTGCACGTATCGGAGGCGGATCGGGACGAGGTTCACTTGCGCGGGCCACTGCGACGGCTCGACTCGTCGAGCGAAAGAGAGCTGGCGACCCAGGTTCGCCGCACGTTCCACCCGCGCCTGGCTATCGGGATGATCGGAGCAGAGAAAGGTCTTAATGATGGCGCTGTTCCCTTGGGCGTACCCATAGATCGTTGCCAAATAGCCGAGCGATCTCGATCCCGCCAGTGGATCCAGCCCAACCTGCTTGAGCGTGAGCACACCAAAGTGGTCCGCCTGGTCTTCGTATCCTTGCTGATACTGCTTGAACTCTATGGAGTCGAGCAGTGAGCCGAGTCCTCCTTCAGTCCCTGTCGCCAGAGCGCGTCCAAACTTTCTCCAGAACCCCACCTTCTTCCCCTCAGATTTCAGCTCCTCATCCTTGGCGGCCCGCTTCTGAGCACGCACCTGGGATTCCTGGACGGCGTCTAGGTGCTGCCCGCAGATGAAACCCACGGCGCTGGTGGGATGACCCAATACGTTGTGGCCGACCTCATGGGCGAGAATGAACGTCAGGGCCTCGATATCGTTGCTCCATGGCGTGATCTGTCTCATGGCGTTCTCTGTCGCCTGCGCATCGAACCCCTGTGAATACCAGAAGCTGCGAGGCTCCAGGAAGAAAAGGAGCGTCCCCCGGTTCACGAAGACCTGCCCACCGGTCGCGAAGGCGTTGATCGAATTGTCGGCGACCAGATGGATGTTGTAGTGCGGCTGTGGTCCGTACGTCGTCTCGATGGCCTCTTGCATGCGGCCAACGATTCCCGCAAGGAGAAACTCGTGCTTGGGGTCGGAATAGAGAGGCGTTTGCTTGAGAGCAGCTAGCTCGCTCTCTTTAGCGTAGGCGTCCCATTGCATGAGCCTGCCACAGCTCGAATCATCCACCCTCGCGCTGAAGCCAGCGATCCCCATCTCCAACCAGTTGCACTCTGATGCGAGCGCTGGAGGCGTCGTGAACAAGAGGGGTAGCAAGCAGAGCACCAGCAGCAGTGCTCTCGACTTAGGCGCTGCGGGCGCCCAAGAGCTGGGCGAGGTCCGAGCTTCTTCTCTGTCCGCCTTGTCGACTGCCATCGCTATTCTGCGAAAGTAGTATGCGGTGATTCTAGCACAGGTCGTCGGAGGTTGTGTCGACGAGGAGGACCGGTGGGTCCCATCGACGTTGCACCCCGGCCCCAATCGGCGTACAAAGAGCGCCTGCTTCTCTCTCAACCCCAGCGGAGGTACACCATGCGGAGGATCGTGATCACAGGTCTCGTTCTGATCTGCGTCGTCGCCCTGGGTTCCATGGCCGGCACGAGGGAGCCGCGATCAGCGGTCATCGACGCGGCCACCCGAACACCCACCCAGGTCGAGGTTACGAACTTCCCCGCCGTTCAGGGGATTGCCGGGACCGTGAACGTTGGGAACCTCCCGGCGGTGCAGACCGTGGCGGGGACCGTGGCCGTCGCCAACCTACCTGCCGTGCAGAGCGTCTCGGGGACCGTCGCGGTGGGTAACCTGCCGCTCGATGCGAACGATAACGTGCGTGTCGCCTCGGCCTCAGCTGCGCCGTCGTTTGTCCTCATCAAGATTGCCGATGCTGTGCAGTTCGTGCCAAGTTGCCCGGGTCTACAGCCCACGAACCTCGGAACGTTCAACGTAGCTGGCTTCCGCCGTGCGACACTGTTCGGGACCATGACTATCGACAGCCAGCAGAACACGCCAATGTGCGTGAACATGAGAATGGACGAGACCTTCAACGGCAGCGTCTTCTCAGGAACAGGAGCGGGCGTGTTGTGCGGCAACGTGCTGTCCAACCCCCCTCTGACTCTGCCGTTCAGCACAGGGGGTTTCGATGTCAGCGTCCCAGAAGTCACCGTTACGGCGCAGGAATATGACAACGCCTACGGCTCCGGCTGCTTGGGAGGATCGGTGACCCTCACTGCATGGTTGTATTTGGCAGGCTGATCCCGGAATTCGCGTGCCGGGCCGCCCCCCGAGGGATCGTCTCAGGCATTCGCCGTGGGAGAGCCCGCGAGGGGGCGAGGCAAGTCGAGGCCCGGGCAGGGGCGCAGGACGCGGCGTGGTCTCCTATTCAGACAGTGTAGGAAGGTCCACGGAGCGCGGTCGACCCGACCTGAGAGGGATGATGTGTGCCTGTGTTGCACCGTCACTCTCGCGAACGAGAAGGCCACTAAAGGACTTGAGCGTTCCGTATCTACCGGTGCTAACGGGGGCCAGTTCGAATTCAAGCTTCAGCCGCGTCAGCCCATCGCAACCATCCCTAGTGAAGATGGAGCTGGTTGTAATCACCCGCCCCGTAGCGGAGACGGAGAGGGTCTCAGATTCGGGGTGCGTACTACTGGCCGTGATGGCAATGCCCTGAAGCGGGAAGCAGGACGCCGAGGACGCGCCACTCGCGATGCGATCCGAGGTTAGAAAGGTCGAGGTGCTCAAGGCGCAATCACCGCCTCGGCAGTCAAGTACGAAGAAGGTCAAGCCGATCTCGGCACCTTTGCCGTCAACTACGGCGGCGCCGATGGCTACGGTAGCTTCGGGAACGCCAAGTCGTGAGAGAGGCTTCGCTGGTCCACCCGCAACCGTCGTCAGGGCGAATGCGATGCACGACAAGGCTCCGATTGGTCTCATGGCGCAACCTCCGGTTTCCCACGCATCGCGACCATGAGGGCTTCATACTCTTTGGGGAATGCTGCCTTTAGGAGCCGATCCAGCGCATGCGCCTGCACCTTGTCGGTCTGAGAGGCAACTAATCGCGCCATGATCCCACCTCCACCTCCAGCATCTCGGTAGGCCAGGAGGAAGTTGAGCTTGAAGCCAGCTTGCATCGCATCGAGGGATTTCTTAGTTGTCCACCAGAGGAAGAACGTGCCTACCGTGTAGGCGACGGCCGCAAAGCCGGTGATGATCGTAGCCACAGCCGCCCAAGGCGCGAGAGCATTCGGTTCCATCGAACCCTCCTTGCCGTCGATCTTATGGGACGCGTTCACGCGGAGCGAGCCCGGACGCCACTCCGCTGCGAGCGAGAGACGCGATCCGCCCTCGAACCCCAGGCGGCTACGAGCGGTCCGGCCAATCGTTGCGGATTAGCTTCGCCGGGTCGAACGTAACCGATCCGCCGAGGCCGGTAGCGCTGCTCGTCACGCTCGTCCCTGCCACAACCATAACTGTGGTCTCATCGCCCATCGGGAAGCGCTCGTTATCGTCTACCAAGACGCCGCAGATCGAGCACACGAAGATGAAGGCCAAGCAGGTCTTCCTCAGAACGTGTTTGCAACAATGAAAGGGGTTCATAAGTCTCCTCCGAGACATCCCGACTCGGCTCCATTGTCTCGCAATTCCCCGAGTCATGCAACCGATCTCCTCGACGACCAGCGGGGTCGCATGGTGATGCCCGTGATGGAGGGAGGCAAGGTGGAGCGGGGGCGCGTACTAGAACTTCACCTTCTCGCGGGCCTTGGGCGTGACGACGGTCCGTTGAAGCAAGGCTGCCACGAGTTCAGCAGGTGTTTGATCGCGGCCGATGCGGAGGGAGAGCACAGGCATCGCACCCCCGAGCGGATCAGGCACCTGGGTCGAGACCACGACGGCCGATTGCTTCCCGCGCGTCCAACTCGCTATCTGCGTCTGACCAGACGCGACCGTCAGGCCAGAAGCGGTGCCGAGACCAAATTCATCGTGTAGAAGTTTCTCTTCAGAGGTCGTGTTATCGGGTGGCCCCCAACGCTCCGCAAGCACCGCAATTAGGGAGCTGAATGGAAGGATCGGACGCATCGTTGGTGCACGAGGACCGGCCAGGAGTGCACCCGCCATGTTCGTGGTGATGTAGCTCACGGTGATCGTGCGAATCCTCCCATCGGGGTCGAGGATTGCTTCCGCCGTCGCCTTGCCATCTGTGCGGATTCGGTAAAGCGTCCCGCGCAGGTCGTCCCGGACGCCGTGCTTGGCTTCGCGGATGTCCACACCTGCCGCCTCAGCTTCAGCGGGAGTCATGCCGATGTGGAGCCCCTCGATGGTGAAGGGTTCAAGCGACGGACCTGGCTGCGGCGTATGTGCTGCCTGCTGCGTCCACGCGCCACCGATCGGCCAGACCCCCGACAGCAGCACCAGAAAGCTCAACTTTGCGATCTTCGTCATCGTCCACCCCCAGGCGCGATCTCTGCGCCGGGTGCCCCGTGCTCACCTGAGTCTTGCGGGAGGTGTCCAGATAGGTTGTCAGGTGGAGCGGCCTTAGGGAGCGTCTCGCTGAAGAGAGCGAATGCCTCGGCGAATGCCTGAGATGCGTTCGGCTTGCTGATGAGGTATTCCTCATTGAGTCCAGTCTTGCTGGTGATGCGAATGGTACCGTAGGCCACGATTGGAATCTGGTAGTTGTTATTAAATCGACGGTCCGGTGAGCCATCCTTGTTCGCTTTCTTCCACGTGTGTCCAATCAGCTGGCTATCTGCGGGAACCGATTCTTCCTCGATGAAGGAATTTGGTCGGTATTCGATGGTGGTCTCGTGAATATCGACGAGAGCGAAAGCCTCGTTAGACACGTGGTAGAGGATGAACCCCGGGTAGATCAGTAACTCCGACAGTGCGTTCGTGGTAACGATCGGTGTCACGTGTGGAAATGGTGTCCCAAATGCGTTGTGATTGTGACAAGGTCGAAGTGGCATCGCAGAGGTGACCGAAAGCGTCCTTGAGCTGAACGGGAAGGTCAAACTCAGTTGAGAGGCGCGATAGGCTTTCCTGTTCCCGCAGTTCAGCTTCCTTTGCGGTCGCCTCGGTCGACCTTTCCCCAAGCCGGGCGAAGTGCTTCTTGAACAGCCTTCGGAATAGCCATCCTTTCGTCCACCGTTCGTGCCGGGCTCTTAGGCGAGCGGCATCGGCCTCTGCCTCATGTAGCTCAGGAAGCAGACGTGAACGTTCTTCTTGTGCCCGAACCAGAAGCTCCTTAATCGCCCCCAGGCCTTCGCTTGTGAGTGTAGCTGTGCTGGCACTGCGAATTTCTGTCGCGACGGGGACGGTCGGGACGTCCGCTGGTGTTGTCTGAGGCTTGTCTGAGGGCGAACCGCTCTCAGAGCCCGGCAGGTGGATTCGCTCCCTAAAGGCGATGCCGGTTCCAGGGATGCGAGCCGTGACCGCTGGACCCTGCGGGCCGACAGTAAAGCGGAGGGGACCCGCTCCCACAGACGTACTAATCCCACGAGGCGAGAAGGTTAAGCGGACACCCGGTATCGGGCTGAAGCTCTTTCTAAATCTCCATCCCACAGTAGTACCTCAGGAGGGATCGAACCGCTACACCTACTGGCGCTGCGATGCTTGAGACTACCACAGAATTGGCGGGCGCACTAACGCAATTTGCCCCAGAGTGCGCGAGCGAGGCAGGATCAGGTGACGGTCGCGCTCGACGACCCTGCCGGGCCGCCAGGAGGCGCAGGCTCCCGGGGTCGGCCGGGGCTTGCAGCGTGGTTAGATTTCCGGACGCCCGCGTCATTGATCGTTCGTCGATCTCAGAGACTCGGCAACTCGGACCAAGTCAGGATAGGTACGCCATTCGCCTTCCCACGCTCGGGCGATCGCATCCGCCGGAATCCCACCTTCTTCCTGAGCATCCGACTGTCGTTCGGCGAGCGTATGCGGTGCCTTGTCCTTAAGACGACCGTCAATCGAAGCGTTCCAGAGGTCATCAACGAAGCCCTTCACCCGAGGGTCATCCGGGTGCAGGCTGTCCTTGTATCCAAACGATGCATCGAGACGGGCGTCGATGAAATGGCCGAATTCATGGAAAAGCAGGTTAATCAGTCGGTCATCAAGTGGAGCGTCATCTAGAGCAATAACGGATCCACCGTCCTTGATCTTGAAAAGATGGAACTCGAATATAGTAAGAGTAACGTCCCCGTGAGTCGGGTATGTGTCGAATCGGATCGCAGTTGACTGTTCACGGCAGATGGCCACGTTCACCTGTAGGTGCGCCGGTAGCTTCACGGTTATAGAAAGGAAGGGGTGGTTGAGGAGAGCAGATCGGACAAGAGCTTCTAGCTCGGACGCGCATCGATGATCTGCGCCTGCAGTGAACTGAACTATAAGGGGCATGCTCTTCGATCCCCCGGAACCCCACGCCTCCGCTCAGCTGCGCGGGTCGTTGTCAGCTTGAGCCGGTTGTTTGTTCCGCAGTCTTGTCACTTTCGTCCCCTATCCCTTGCCGGGAACACACTCGGCATCCTTGACTCCGGACTTCGAAAGGTCCTGCCGGAACGCTTCGCAGAGTTGGCCATCGAAGGGTTTCGGGAGCCAGAAGGAGATCTGTGTGAGGTGACCACCAAGATCGGTGAAGACTATATAGGTGTTCCACACTGGTTTCCTTCTGCGGACATCCTTCAAGCCAAGTTCTTCCTCGGCCTGCGTAATCTGGGAACATATGTGAGTGATCTCCCTCGCTCGGGAGTCGCTCCCGAAACACAACCAGCCCCCCGCTGCCATCCCGGTAGCCTTCGCTTTACCGACCGTGTCGCAGGAAGCGCGGTCCAAGTCGAACGTAACTAGGCCGATCTTGATCTTGGCTTCTCCGCTCTTGCCCTTTACGGGCTTCCAGCATTCCGACGCTGCCATCCACGTGCCAGGCAACGGACGCTGTTGAAGCGGTTGAGACTGCGGTACAGACGCAAGGGAAACCAGGGTGGTAACCACGATCAAGGAATCGATTGACCTCACCTGGGACCGTCCGAGTGGATAGGCGAGCCCTTGTCTATCGAACGCCCCGGCTAACCCGCCGCAGCCTAGCCCGGACGCCACTCCGCTGCGAGCGGGTCTGCTGGCGTCGCGTTCGTGCGGGTGTCAATCGCCGCCTTCGTTCGTTTCACGGAGTTTGTCCGTTGGCTGTCGCGAAGCGCGCACTCTAGCGACGGCCCGTTCGATCTGTGCACTGAGTTTCGCGAATTGCGGGTTCGAGCGAAACTCGGAACGCGTAATCAATCGGCCATTGTCCCTGAAGAAGGTGCATAGCGATTTGTATGACCTACGATCCGCCTCACGAAGGTATGAAAGGTCGAACACGAGAGCGTGAATCCAGCGCTCGTCGAACGGATCGATGAACTCGCCCGTGCGCGCTGCCTTCGTCTGGTTTGGCTCAAGCCTTGGCAGAAACATCCATCGGAACCCGGGGCGCCCGCTCTGGCTCAGGTCGTACCCCGTGGCTATGACGTGTTGCTCTGACTTGTCATAACGAAGAGTGAAGCGGTCGATCGATACGGACAGCGCTGCTACCGGTCCTTCGTTTGTCACTGAAAACTTGAGGAAATCGCCGTCGGGTTTGAGTACGCAAGCGAGCATCGGCTCCGGCTCTGGGGGAGTTCTCGGCGGAGAGCTGTGCGAGACGACGAAAGAGACGACGACACCAAGCACGCCCACGAGGACGCCGACTAAGCTTAGTTTGCTGGGTAGAGTCCAGCGGTGCCACTGCGCCCGCGATGGCCAGAGCATCATATCGAGTCGCGATAGTAAACCAAGCGCCGGCTAACGCCCCGGCTAATTTGCGGCGCGCCGACGCGGCCCTCTCGGCCAGATCGTAGCACACCGCCTCGACGATCCGGCGGGGCCACCGATTGCGCAAGCTCCTCGTGGTCCAGCGATCGCGGGAGCCCGGCCGCGTTCTGTGCGGCGGGTGAGGTCCGACCATCACGGCCGATAGCCACGCCCTCGCACGATGTGGTGCAGCCGCAGCATGTGCCAGAGCGCCTGCATCAGCGATATGGGAGGCCCGCCGCAGGTCGCGCACCAGATCGAGTTAGGGCTCCGCTTGGTCTTCTCCATCGTCCCGCCTCCGCCGCCGGGTGCGAACCTGGGCGCGGGCAGTATCGCGTCGGGTACATCGAAGTCGGCGAGTCATCCACCCTTCGGGGGGTCTGTCGGCGAGTCCGAATGGGATGGGATAGTCGGGCGGGCCAGCGGAGGAGTCGGGGCCGCCGTGCCGGATCGCTTAGCCTTCGCCATCCTGTACAAGTCGACTATCATCCAGAGGAGGATCGGCGGCCCATAGAGGACGACCGCATACGCTCGACCTTGTGGCCCCATGTAGACGGTGACGATGAATAGAAATACGATCGCGGCGGAGATGACGAACGATCTCGGCCGCATGACTGAGAAGTGCTTGAGCCCTCGCTCAACCAGTCGCATCAAGAGATAGGTGATTAGGAGCGCTCCAGCGAGTTCAGCCATCTTGTCCTTCCGGTTCCGTCCGAAGCCCAACGCTTCCCGTCTGGCGTACCGACCGAGCCCGGACGCTAGCCCGCAGCGAGCGCCCGACCGCCGTGGGCTGCAGCGGGCTGTTGGGCGGCACGGCGCAAGAAGAGCTGGAGCTTGTGATCGCTCCTGACAGACGCCCAGGACTGACCTTCCGGCACAAACCTAAACTTGGCAAGGGTTGCGTGCATGTTCGGGTTGTCTGTCCGCGACGTTGAGAACACACCCTGAGTACCCGCGCTGGAGAGCGCGGTGCGCGTCAGATCCTCCGAGAATCGCCGTCCTCTCGAACTGGGCATGACGAACACCCACCCGAGTTCATAAGGGAACTGGTGCTCAGGTAATCCGACGCCTGAATGGGATGACACACGCTGCCGGTACTTCAGCCCTGGGCGCTTGAGGGCCGCAACACCACACAGGCAGCAGCCTACGGTCAGGAAGGTCAGCGAGACTGCCTGACGAATGCGATCCTCCAAACCCTTCGGCGTGACCTCCCCGCCTGCAAGAACAAGCGCTATAAAGTCTTCGATCTCAGTGCTGAGGCAATCGCCAGGCGTCCGAGCGACGACTTGTATGGGACTAGTCATCTATGCCACTCGTCCAGTTGGCGCATTCTAACCCAGATCCCCTCGGCGATCCCCGCCCCCGAGCCTCCGTGGCGCGACGGTGGGGGCCCGGATTTGCTCGCAAGAAGTGAGATCAAGGGGCCGCCCCGCAGGTGGGCCGCCCACCGGTGAACTTCCGGGGATGCCGTCGGACAACGGTGGCCAAGGCCGAGGCCCACGATGGCCAAGTGCCGCGCTTCATGGATCAAAGTGTAGGAAGCACGCGATCATGCTCCCCACAACCCCCGATGTCGCCCCAGATAGGGGAGTGGTGCGCCCAGCAAGACTCGAACTTGCGACCTTCGGATTCGTAGTCCGACGCTCTATCCAGCTGAGCTATGGGCGCACATCCCGGACCACCGCGATGAGAGGGACCGAAGTCTATCACAGGGGCCGGGAGAGCTCATCGGCTTCCCTTCCGGACGGGTGTAGTCGAGGGCCCGGCGCTCAGGGCCTGGGGCGCTGGGCGCGCCAGTGGGCCTGGCCGGACTCGGGGAGGGTGTAGATCGGATCGTAGTACTCGTAGCGCCGGGTCAGCGCCTCCGGGTCGTCCGGCTCGATCCCGGTGCGGTAGTTCTTCGTCCAGTACGAGATCCCCTTCTCGCGATCGTACTCCTTGACCTGGTTGACCCAGCGCTTGCCGACGAACGGCACGTCGCAGACGACGCGCGGTGTGGCGAAGCCGGGGAGGTACCCCATGATGTCGTGCTGCAGCTGCTGCGCCTCGTGCACCGCCAGCCGCCAGTGCTCGGCATTCGGGATCATGTCGCACATGTAGAAGTAGTACGGCATGATCTTCGCGTGATCGAGGAGGGTGAAGCAGAGCTCGAGGAGCGCCTCGGCGCTGTTGTTCACGCCGCGCATCAGGACGCCCTGGTTGCGCACGTCGCGGTACCCCATGTCGAGGAGGGCGCGCACCGCCTTCGCCACGAGCGGCGTGAGCGACTCGGCGTGGTTCACATGGGTGTGGACGGCGATGTCGACGCCGCGCTCCTGCGCCTTCTTCGCCAGCCGCTCGAGGCCGCGCAGCACGTCGTCCTGCAGGAAGTGCTGCGGCAGCCCCATCAATCCTTTGGTCGCCAGGCGGATGTCGCGGATGTTCGGGATGTCCATCAGGGCCGAGACGAAGCCCTCGAGCACCGCGATCGGCAGGTTGGCGACGTCGCCGCCCGAGACCACGACGTCGCGCACCACCGGGGTGCGCCGCAGGTAGTCGAGGATCTTCGCGTAGCGCTCCTTCTGAGGGAGCTCGAAGCGGAGCTTCTCCACCTGCGGGACGTCGTTCCCCACGAGATCCATCCGGGTGCAGTGGCCGCAGTACTGCGGGCAGGTCGACAGGAGCTCCGCCAGCACCTTGGTCGGGTAGCGGTGCGTCAGCCCCTCGACGGCCCACATGTCGGCCTCGTGCAGACTGTCGCGCTGGGCCTTCGGGTGGCTCGGCCAGTCGGGGTCGCGGTCGTCGAACGCCGGCAGCATGTAGCGCCGCACCGGGTCGTTCCAGAGATCCTTCTCGTTCATCGTGTTGATCATCTGGGGGGGCAGGAGGAGCGACATCGTGGCGCGCTCCTCCTGGTCCCGCTCGATACCCTTGAGGAGCGACTCGGGGAGGAGACCGCCCAGCGCGTGCTGCAACTCCTTCAGGTTCTTCACCGTGTGCTTGCGCTGCCAGAGGGCGCTCTCCCACTCCGCGGCGGTCACCTCCCGGTACCCGGGCAGGCGCCGCCAGTCGGGCTCCACGAACTCCCGTGTGAGCGGATAGTGGAACGGCTGGTCGGCCGGGCGGACCGGCCGGGGCGTGGCGGTGGCGTGCGGCGTCGGCTTGCTCATCGAGCGCGTCTCTTCCGGGTCTCTTCGGCGGATCCAGGCCTCGCGGCGGCGCCGTTCCGCTATCCGGCACGGTCTTCCACAAAGCGCCCTATTGTCGCAGGTTCGGGCCCCCTCCGCAAGATCGCGCCGGCGACCCCGAACCGACGTTCATGGAAGGATGGCGACCACCCGGACCGGCCCGCCGGAGCCGCCGGCGATCTTCATCGGCAGGCTGATCAGGGTCGCGCCGGTCGGCGGCAGCTTGTCGACGTCGGCGAGGTTCTCGAGGTTGTAGACGTTCGCGGCGGCCAGCGCCTGGTGGGCGGCGAAGTCGCGCGATCGACCCGGATCGATGCTGGCGGTGTCGATCCCGACCCCCGCGACGTGGCGCGTCCCGGCGAGGTAGCGCGCCGCCTCGGCGGAGAGACCGGGGAAGTGAAGGTGCGACGCGTCGCCCGGCGTGTCGTCGCCGAGATACCGCTTCTTGTCGGGCCAGCGCTCCCCCCAGCCGGTCCACAGGATCGCGACGGCCCCCTCCGGGATCGGGCCGCGGGCCGTCTCGAACGCCTTGATCTCTTCCGCGCCGATCGCATGATCGGGGTCGCGGGCGCAGGCGACACGCACGTCGATCACGACCGCCGGTGCGATGAGCGAGCGCAGCGGGATCCGCTCCGTCGTCCATCCCTTCTCCGAGAAGTGGAACGGGGCGTCGATGTGCGTC
>WNGH01002006.1_pt1 | contig 19167 bp, 18 predicted proteins | sample 5400631 | NCBI WGS metagenome assembly WNGH01 (sample SAMN13153373, study PRJNA577476) | soil metagenome | isolation source: 115 cm soil or saprolite under Garry oak tree replicate 1 | place: USA:California | collected 2016-06-15
AACAACAAGATTCGCGTCATCCAGCGTCGCGCATACGGACTGCGCGACGAGCAGTACCTGCGACTGAAAGTCCTCACCTGTATGCTGCCGAAAATCTGATTGACATGCGTTTTTACCCACACTCTTCCACGAAGACCCAAAATTACAGAAGGCACGAACACAGCAAATAGCATATAGAGAAACCAGAACTGGGCTCTCGGTTGCCAGAGCAACGAGAAAACCTCACCAAACGTGACGGTGCCGTTGGTCGATCCGGCCAGCACCACCTCCGCCAACCCCTGAACCAAAGACCAGACAATGTAAGGATAAATGACCACACTCAATTTGCTTCGGAGCAACTCGCGACCACCGTGCTTGGCCAAGGAACCAAGAAAAAATGTACCGGACAGAAAGAAAAATAACGGCATGTGAAAACTGTAAATAATGCTGTCGACAAGGCCGTGAAGATGCTTGTCCATAGGAAGTCCAGCGTTGAGCAATCCCCGAACGACGTGGCCGTATACGACCAGGATAATGCCAACTCCCCTGGCATAGTCGAACAGCGGATTTCGCTCAGTGCTCGCCAAGGACAAACCTCGCTTACTTTTCTACGATCACCGCGCCGGCAATCTGCCGAGAAAATCAGAGCAGGCCCCGTTCCGATGGATGAAGCTATGGCTAACTTGTGGATACTGATTGACGAAGTAGGCGATGCGCGGGGCCATAAGTTGTCTACTTGTATTCGATCAAACGTGATCGGTGGCCGACCATGCGGTCATGAAGGAACTTCGCCTGGCCCAACATTTCCGGAAACTTGCCGAGGACGAGAAACAGGGCTCGCCACCAGTTCTCCCGCGCCGAACGGGACCCGCGCAGGCCAAGGCGCACCACCTGAATCGGATAGACCAGCAGCAACACCTCTCCCCGTGCCCCGCCGAGCAACACGGCCGCCAATACCAGCACGGGAATCCCGAGCCCCCAGAACCAAGCGCTGCGGGACTCCCGAACCCAATGCCGCTCCGGCGGAGCCCCATGCAGCCGGGTACCTTCGGCAAATGCATGGCCGGCCCTTATAGACCGTTTCCACCACTGGCCAAAGCGGTTCATGGCCGCGTCGTGCAGGGTCATTTCCTCCGACAGTCGCCAGATGCGCCAACCTGCCGCGCGCAGGCGCACGCATAACTCGGGCTCCTCGCCGGCTATCAGATCGGGCCGATAGCCCCCCGCTGCCTCAAGGACGACGCAGCGCATCATGACATCCCCGCCGCAGGCTTTGGCCTCGCCCACCGGCGTATCCCATTCGATGTCGCAGAGCAGGTTGTAGACCGATCGCTCCGGATAACGCTCGCGGCGCCGGCCGCAGACCGCGGCCACATCCGGATGCTCGTCGAGAAAGCGCGCTGCCGTCTCCAGCCAGCCCACACCGACTTCACAATCGCCATCGACGAACTGCACGTAGGTGGTATCCGGCGCGAGTTCGCGCAATTGCCGAAACCCCTCGTTCCGGGCCCGCGCGGCGGTGAACGGGGTGCCCATGTCGAGTTCGACGACCGCCACCCCCTGGTCTCTGGCCATCGACACGGAGGCATCTGTCGAGCTGGAGTCGACATAGATGACCACATCGGCTAACGAACGGACCGATAGGAGGCACTTCCTTAGCCTTTCGCCCTCGTTGCGTCCGATCGCAACAACGCCAAAGCTACCTGGCCCCTTAGCAAGAACCATTGTTACGCACGATCAGGCTTTTCTCGATTGACGAAGCCACGCAACGGCCTGACGAAATACAGGCAGTCGATCGAATCATCGAAGTTCATGAACATCGGTTCGAGAACTTCGCTGATACCCAAGCTCCAGTACTTCCATCAAAGTAACATCGTCCGGATTAGCCAGATGGTACCAGTTGTAGGCAACGTCCTCATGCATGGGCCCCCTCGTCTCGTCTCCCGGCGGCATTTATAGCATGGCCTCGAGAAAATCCGTCGCCTGTCCGATCGTTGGCCCGCGGAAACCAACAAAATGAGTGACCTGATTCGCGCACGCTGGTTCGGCCCGAGACATCTGCTGAAAGTAGTCGAGAGGATGCGTCATAATGCCTTCCTCGGTTTGATCGCTGCGGGGACCCCGACTGCAATCGAGTTATCCGGCACATCAGTAAGCACCACCGCATTGGCACCAATTAAGACGTTGTTACCGATCCTGATCCGCCCAAGTACTTTGGCCCCAGCGCCGATATCAACATTGTTGCCAATTGTTGGCGCGCACGGGTCATCCACGTGGGCCAACCCAACCACGACTCCATTGCGGATGCGGCAGTTGTCGCCGAACTTGGCGTAACCGCTGACAACAATGCCGCCAAAGTGGTCGATCGCGAAATTGCGCCCTATCTCGACTTCACATGGCAACTCGACTCCAGTCACGACCTGTGTCACTTTGTAAAGCAATTTGTATATGAGAGATAGAAACCTCCGCCAAGAAGTCGGCTTTGCACCATAACGCCAGCGCCCAAATCGATAAACGACCATCACCCAAAACCCCTGAGCACCCCAGTTACCGTTATGTGCACGCAAGTCGTGCCGAATGTTCTCGAACATTGTGCAGGAATTACCTTGTGGGCCGAGAACCAAAGTTCGTCCGCAACAACAATGACAACCTAAGCCCAGTTCGACGGGCTAACGTCACGAAACCAAACGGGCGCCTCCACCTGATGATCCGCTTGGGCAGATTGATGGCATCGGCGAGAATTGTCAGTAATAGACAGGCGAAGACCGCCCCTAAACCGTGATCCTTTCGGAAATAGAGAATTTCGCTTTCGATCTGCAACCCCTCCAGCTGGCGTCCACCGGCGGTCAACTCCCCTTCCGACTTGGCGCTCTCTCCGCCTATGTGTACGACTGTCGTATCTGGGAAAAAATGCACTTCCCAGCCGGCGCGTTTCGCGGCAAAGCAATGATCAACTTCTTCGTAGTAAAGGAAGAACCGTGGATCGAATAGTCCAATCTCGTTTATGACCTCGTGCCGAATTAGGTAATAGCAACCAGGCACCCAATCGCACTTGCGTACCGAGGCATGATCCCACGTCATATCGTCCATAAGCCGCGCCATCGGGAACAAGCCATGCAATCCAGTGCGCTGAAGAAAAATATTCCACGGAGTCGGAAAATAACGACAGCTAGGCTGTAGTGTTCCGTCACGTCCCGCAAGCTTTACTCCGAGAATTCCACAAAGGGGGTGAGCATCCATGTAATTGATCGTTTTGCTAAGGGTATCTGGGGCGACGAATGCGTCAGTATTAAGCAACAGTACGTACTCCCCTTGGATGTACCGCAACCCCTGGTTATTCGCACGGCCGAAACCGATATTCCGGGCATTCTGGATCAATTCAATTTGGGGATAGCCAGCACGGAGCGTTTCCGCCGAGCCATCAACAGATGCATTATCAATCACAATGACTTGCGCTGAAAGGCTGTTCGCACTAAGCAACAACGCATCAAACATCTCGCCCAGCAGATGGCCGGTGTTGTAGTTAACGATGATGACGGATACTTTTGGCTTGCACATTCGATGTCGTATGCTAAATCCCAGCAGGTACAAAGGAATTATATCGACCGCGCGTTGATCGGAAGAGGCGCTCGCCAATTCGGCCGAAATTTTTAGAATAACGCTGCATCATTGGCGCAGTAAGCCAGCTGTTTCCGCAACAAACATGATGACGACCGCAATCATTCCCGCCGAGCCGTCACCCGACGCGTTGTCGGTCACAATTACCCGGCCGCCACCCAGGTCGGCAATTTGAGGAGAAAGCGCAAACAGTCGATTGCCCGCTCCGGGTGGGCAAAAGTTGCGGTAAACAATCCAGGCCGGTTCGGAACGCGCACTTATCACCATGGAGTTCCTGACTTATTCCCTCGGCGTGACGCTGGCGCGTGAGCCTGCGTCTGGATTCCACGGCGGCACGTACCTCTTGATCAAATCCGAACGATGACGAAAAGTGGCCGTGTCGTTAAAGTGCTCACTCGCGGCATAGCTGTTGCGCATTAGTTGCACCAGTTTTCTACGGTCTTGATCCAGCAAGACCAGTTGAGCGGCGAGTGCATCGATGGCGCCGATTGGAACAAGATATTCTTCGCCAAATCCTTGTACGAGGTCGCGGGCGTAGGGACTGTCATAACCAACAATCGGGGTTCCGGAGACTAGGGCTTCCAGTAGTATTCGGGGAGACTCCGGTGTGACATGCGTAAACAGAAGGATATCCCAACTTCGCAACTGTTCAACCACGTGCCTGCGATCACCTACGAAACCAGGAAGGTGGACGACCTGATCGAGCCTGTTCTTGTCGACGAAATCCCGCATCACCGGCAATAGCGGTCCATCTCCCAGCCAAGTGGCACGCAAGTCAATCCCATTGGCGACGGAACGCTTAATGATAGCCAACCAATCGAGCGGCGCCTTCATCTCCGCGGCCCGGCCAGCATAGCCAATGATCAAGGGTCTTCGGGTCGCGGAGTTTCTCGTTTCCGGTCGAACGGTAAGACTCGCTTTCGCCTCAAAACTCGCGCTGGGAATGCGATCATTCCCCGATAAATGGATGTCATGTACCAAGAACGCCTGGGTCCTGGTTTCCTTCAATGCGGAATCCCCTTTCCGCATCAACTCGTTAGTGGATATTCTGTCCTCCAAGCGAAGGTGAATGTTGCTTACGTTGTACGAATGGGCGATCAAGTGTGCATAAGCGTCATAGGTGTCGCGGCCATGAAACAAGCCAAGTGTGGCACGTTGGATGATGCGTCTTTCTCTGATTCCAACCCAAAGTCCATAGATACGTCCGTAGAGTCTCCGAAACAGATTTCGTTTTCTTGAATAATCGTAGCGGATTACGCGCGATTCAACCCGGTCGGTCCAAACTGCAAAATGACGTCCCATGGCGATGGCTTGGTGCGCAGCTACGGTGGGCCAGTCACCAAAATACCCGCCAATAGCGAAGCACAAGTAACTTGCGGACGAAATCAGCGGTTCCAAGGTCTTCTTGACCTCGCTTAGATGCCTGAAATGCATGCGAGGCGTGTAGCCATACGGGAGATCGATGACCGTTACTCGTTCAAGATCGGCACGGTCGTCAATACACTCCCATTTTACCCCGGGGACTTGCTCCGCAATATCCCCCGGGTAGGACACGATAGCGGCGGTGACATGATCGAAGTTGTCGGCCCACCGCAATAGGCCGTTAACCGCCTGACTTTCCACGTACCGCCGCCCATCTTTTTTCTGCATTGGTACGGGTAGAACCAGCAACAGCGACTGGTTTAAAGGTTGGTAGGTGTGGCAAGCAGTCTTTTCAGTTTCGTTGCGGCTCATAATTCAAGTTGTGAACGATGTCCAAAACCTTCCCTCCGTATTCGGCGTGCATTGCATCCGCCATATTGGAAACGACAATTTTCCCTGGCGGCATTTTGTAGGTCGTCTGACTGCGCTCGACCCACGGACAGTCGAAAACCTCGTGCGCCTCGACGAAAATTCATCTGGGCCCCTTTCCAGCCGTCGGGTCGGCGCGGGCCACGGAGACGCATCCTCGATCACTCGCCACAAAGATGCCTCGAAGCGATCGGTGGCGTCGTCCCAGCTATATCGGCTTGCGAGTCGCCGGCAGCTCACCAACAGCTCGGGGTACCGGCTGATCCGTAGCACTTGGGCGGCATCGATCATTTCTTTGCGCTCGCATCGTCGAAGCGACCGAGCGCGCCGGCCAAAAAATCATTCTCCATCGCCAACTGGTCGATTTTGGCCTGCATGTCCTTCACGCTCGGGCCAGTGCTCTCGCGCTTGTCCGCCGCGGTCAGAAAGATGCCATTCGCCCCTTCCAGCAGCCGCACTCGCCTTTGCACGATCTGGTTGGCGTGGAGGCCGAATTTCTCGGCCAAATCCGCCAGCGTCTTGTCGTCTTTCAACGCGGCCAGGGCAACCTTCGCCTTGAATGCCGCCGTGTGATTCCTTCTCGCTCTTCTTGGTCTTCTCATTGCTGCACTCCTTGTGCGGACGCTTCATGCGCCCATAAGAGCAGGTCCTTCACTTATCCGCCAGTCCAATTCTACCGGACCACTTCTGACAACGGCTCGCTCCACAGTTTGCATGCGAAGGGTTCGCCGCACCTCGCCGCATTGCCATGCCTTGGGCAGCCTGCTCAGGGGCATCGCCACGTCCATTACAGACGCAGGCAGACGTGTGCTCGTAAGTTCCGGTTACGGTGACACAGGCCAGTGCGCTCTGAGCGGCGCGTCCTGCAGCAGTTGCACAGGGTTGAGCGCTCTGAATGGCTGCTACGGGTTGCCATTTAAACCTTCACATTGCAACACCTTGCCGACTCTCAGATTGCGGGAAAGCAGTCGTTACGTCCAAGGTCAGCGGCTTGCTCTTACTCTTTCAACGAAACGCGTTCTTAGGTGCTGCACGCGTCTAACGGAGTGGTTAATTGCATTTTTCATTGGCAATGAAACCGTTCTTTCCACGAAAATATGCACAGCGTATGCCAATCCGACAACAACAGTTATGGTGCTCCAAAGAAGTAGATGCGGATTGACTGTTGGGTAGGCGATATTAAAAACCATGAAACCGATATTTTGGTGAAGAAGATAGAGCGGATAGGTCAGCACACCAGCCAACAACCAGCGGTTACGCCCAATAACACCTGTCCGCCTTAACGACACCAAGAGCATCACACAGAAAAAGGCTGTGACAAGTCCGGCTACTACGTAACCACTCATGTTAGTTTTATAAAATTTCTCAAAACTCGGCAGACCGTTTATGGTCTGAAATAACGCAAGACTCCAAGTAGGAATAATTATCCCAACCCTCGCTGCAGAAATGCCTTGAGACCAAATCAAGAAATAGGTCGCGCCAGCAATGAAGTATGCGGAATAATCCACTATCAAGAGACTGCGTAACATACTTATGGGTAGTATTTCGAGAGCAACCGAGGCGATTATCCAGAGGATCAGAAACATCTGCGCCTGATGAATCTTACCAATGAACAGTACCACAGCCACTAAAGCATAAAATCTCATCTCCACGAACAAGGACCAGTATGCTCCATCAATAGATCCCACACCGAGGAATTCGTTCAGCATTGTCATGTTAACTAGATATCGACTCATAGAGGCCGAGTAGCGCGCCCCACCGATAGCGACAGTCACTGCGAATGTAATTGTGCAACAAGCCCAGAAGGCAGGGTATAGCCGAACAATTCTTGACACGACAAAGCCCCTCAGGCTCCCACTAGCGGCAGTCATTAGAATGACAAATCCGCTAATCATAAAAAATAGCTGGACGCCGAGAAATCCATACTTTGAAAAAGGGGCCAAAAGTGGGTATGGCATAACTGACATGGCATCCGCAGCGTAGCCCCTGAAGGAGTAGTGAAACAAAACGACCGCTAGTGCCGCTACGAACCTCAACAAATCGATCTCATTTACTCGAGTGCTTGTCATGTTTGATTACCCCTTAACATCGCATATACTCGGCGCATGAGTCCAGCAAGGCGCAATTATCAAAGTGATGGGGGCCTGTTTAGCAAGAGGGAACCTTTATTTGCGACCAATGGAATCCAGGGGGCGTGCGGTCCACTGCCGTCGAAAATATCGCGATTGAACGCGATGATTTGGTATCGTCGTCCAACGACTTGACGTGGGAAGATGGATTAGCATGGTTCATCGACTGGTATTTAGACTACTATCAGGTACGGAAGGATTCGGAGTGGCCTTTTTGATACGCGTGATGTGCGCGGGTTGCGCAAACAAGAACACCTTTGAAATTATCCCCGAAGCAGATTCAACGAGGCGCCACACAGAAACCCAACCGGAAGCGCTCCCAAAACCATCAATTCTTTGCGAAAGTCATTTAGTCCAATTCGTGCGCCGAAGCCATATATAAATGGCACGGTCGCAAGCGCATGGAGCGCGATGCCCCATATCGCTCCTTGCAGGCCGACGAGGTAATATAGGGCAGGAACTAGCGCGTAGAGCGATACAAAGCGCACCACGTTAATGACCGCCAGATACTGCGGTTTTCCAACAGCAAGGTATATCTGGTGCGCGACTCCGTACCGAACCGTGAACAGCGAGAGCGCGAGTATTTGCAGCGTGCCGCCAACTGCCGAATAACGCGGGTCGTAGAGCAGATCGATCACCAGTTGACCGGCCGCAAACAGCAGTCCTGCCAGGAAGAGCAGCAGGAGATCACCCGGAACACGGAGCTTATAGTAGACCTCGCGCAGTCTCGCCGGATCGTTTCTGGCGATCTCGCTCAATGCAGGCAGCGAGACCGTCGAAAAGAGTTTGTTCAGCCCGCTATCAATCGCGCCGACAATCAATACCGCAATCGCGTATAAACCCAATATGTGTGCATCGACTAAGCCACCGAGCAGCAGGCGGTCGCCGTTGATGGCGAGGACGTACACCGCCGAAGAAACGAATATCCATTTGCCGAAATCGATCAACTCCCGTAGGGCATTCTTCTCCCAACGGAAGCGGTTAGGATGCCCGTTCGCCCACGTGTGACTGAGGGCTGTCGTGGTCAGCGACGCAACGAGTCCAGCGGCAACGAGTGCCCAGATCGACCGGCTAAGCACACCGATCACGATCATGACGGTCAGCGCCGCGCACTGGCTAATCAGATCAATCTGGATGAGTCGTTTTTGATCGAAATTTCTATAAGCAGTGGCGATCCTGGTGGACTGAAAACCCAAAATGACGACCGAGAGGGAACTGACGGCGACGATGAGCGGCAACACCGGCGACGCATAAACGGATTTTGCAGGAAGCATTCTGCCGAGATTCGCGAGATGCAGCATGATACTCAGCAGCGCCGCGACCAGCCACAAAACGAGACCACGGACAATCTGAACGACCCATGCCGTATCGAGGAAAGCGGGGTCGTCGCCACGCCGGCTTTGCACAATGTGTTGTGACAGTCCGATGTCGGACAACAGTGCGAGAATCACTGGCACCATCGTCGCGATGGCCATGACGCCGAACATCTCAGGCACCAAAAGGCGCGTCATGATCAGATTGCTGCCCAAGCGGATTATCTGACTTAAGCCGAAACCGGCCGTGGTCCAGATACCGGCCTTGAATACGCGCTGCTTCAACGTTCGAGAGGCGCGATCAGCCATCAACTGTGATTGAAGAAGTTGAATTTTTGCATCGGATACTGGCCACCAGGACGCCGATCATGGGTGATTGGTGATGAAGATGGGTAAGTGGTCGAATGATAATGTGAAATTGCAAACATTTATGATTCACGATTCACGATTCAATATTCACCTGCCTATTAGCGGCTCTTTATGTTCGTCGGCTGAAAACTGGCGTGCCGTGAAGCCTCAGGCTCCTTTGCAGGAGCCTTTCCAAGCGCGAGCATTCGCGCGTACGCAACGCCGAGGCCTGCCACCGACCAGTAGATCACCGGAATGACCGAGATGCTGCTGACCGTGAATATAATGATCATTATTCCGAGCAGCACGGAAAGTAATGTCCGGCCCAGAAGATAACGCTCGTCGTACTTGTCTTCCAGCTTTCTCATGCCTTTGATAATGCCCACGGCAATAGCAATGAAAAAGCCCGAATAGAGAGCCAGGCCGACCAGCCCGCTCGACAGCCCGACGCCCAGATAGGTGTTCACGATATCAATGATGCCCTGCCCCTGCTTCATTTCCTGCATTGATGGTGAATACATGAAATCGAAGGCGCCGAAAAAGGGACTCTGTAGGATTACCTGCGTCGCTATCTCGAGCAGCCGCTGCCGGTAGGTTACGCTCGCCTCATCGACGGTTCCGACAAAGGGCAGATAGTCAATGATGTCTTGACCCGCGGGAGATACCAATAACAGTGGGATGATAATCAGGCCAAGCAACCCGAGTTTTGCGAAACCTTTTACGGGGAACGGACCCGTAGCGACGAATACCAGCAACATCGCAGCCGCACCGACCCAGGGCCCGCGGGACAAAGGAGCGATCAGCCCCACCATAAGCGCTATCAACCCGAGGCCCCAGGCCACAGTATTCGGGACTGATCTTCGCAAATACGGGAAGAACCCTGCGGCGACAGCCATCACGTAGCCTAAAACAATAGAGTGGCCGGTGGATGCTAAAGCGCGCAGCCCCCCTCCCTCGCCTCTCAGCAGATACTGCCCGATATCCGAATTCACGCCCAACGCATTCTCCAGAGATGCGTAAAGCAACCAGTGCCGCGCGAACTCGAAGGGACCGATCGCGGCCAGTATCAGCGCAGCCACCACGAACGCCATCAACGCATCGCGGAATGCCGTGAGATTTTTGAGCGAGCGGCTGGCTACATAATAGGGCAGAAAAATATCGATGAAAGCGTAAAAGGCACCATACCGAAGAGTATTGGTAAAGGTGCTGGCGCTCAACATCAGCAGGAAACTCAGAACGATGTAGCCCGCAATAAGCTTGTCAGGAAGCAATCGACCAAAACCTTCGACGTCCGGCTGCTTCCGCAGGTACAAGAATGCCGGCAACAGAACCGCCAGGGTTAGGAGGCGGACGAAATCGATGGTGAAAAAGTAATTGATGATGCCGAGACCGGTGATCTCGGCGGACAACATCGGCACGGCAAACAGCAGAAAGAAGAACATGGCAAGCTTGTTCGGCTCGCGAGGCAGCGCGAACAGCAGCAGCGCCGCCGCGACGATGATGAAGATCCAGAAATTGTGCGCAAGAAACGCCGCGAGGGTGATGCCGAACCACAGGTTGCGCCGGCGTTCGAAATCTCCGGCGGTGGACGCCAAAGCGCAGGCAGGCGTCTTGGCGAATGCGAATACCACGGTCGCCAGAACCAGAATGACGACCAGGGCCTTTAGATGCTCCGGCATGGTCGGGCTACCCCGGAAATCGCGGCTTGATGACTCGCGCCACAATGCGATCGAACACGAGGAGGAAGGTGAGCGCGACTAACATGAGCACAATCCCCGCCGCACCATGCAGGAAGCCCTGCCCCGCCGCATCGCCCAAGTGGTACGTGATGAGCACCAGCACCATGACTCGGATGACATTGGCTACGAAGGCGATGGGCAGGATGCTGGCCAGGATGATGGCATTATGCAGCAAGCTGGCGCGGCCCGCTAAGTACATGTAGAGCACGCCCAGCGCCGACAGGCTGAACATTGAATGCAGCCCCGAACACGCGTCGGCGATTAGGAGCCGGTACTGGCCCACGGTGAGTACCACGCCGTTGCGGGCGATGGGGTAGCCGGCGGCGTAGAGGACGTTCTCGACGATCACGGAAATCCATTGCTTGAGCGGACCGGTTATGGCGTCCACCAATACGCCGGGCAAGGGCACCATGAAGACGATGTAGAGCAGCGGGAACCAGGCCGCCCGCAAAGCCGCGCCGCCACGCACGATCAGAAGCGCGCCGGCCAGGACGAGCATCTGGGAGCCGATCTCGAAGATCGAAATGTCCTGCGAGCGGCCGACGATGTAGATCAACAGGCCCAGGATGAAGACAGGCCAGCCGGCGGCCGGCGACGGCTTGTACGGCGCAGCGAGTATCGCCTCGCGCTGGCGCCAGAACAGCCAGATCACGATGATGAGGACCAGGGCGCCGTGGGCGTGGTCGTCGCTCTGCCAGATGCCGTTGGCGGCCCACCAGTAGGTGGGCAGGTACATGGCGGCGAAGCCGGCGAGCAGAAGCGCGGCGGACGTTTTCGGCATCGGCGAAGTCGGGAGCACCGCAGCCATGCCCGCCCCCGCGTCAGCGTGTTGTGTCGACGAGCGGCGGGTCGTTCAGCACGGAGCCGACCACGGCCACCCCGGAGCGCATCAGGGCCCTGATGAGTTCGCCGAAAGCGGCGACACGCGTCTTGCCGCTGCGCGCCACCGCCAGCGCCGCGCCGGCGCGTACCGCGATCATGTTGGCATCGGCGCCGCTGGACATGCCCGAGGTATCCACCAGCACGATGTCATAAGCCTCGCTTGCCGCGCCCAGCAGTTCGCCGAAGGCCCGACGGTTGAGCAGTTCCTGGGGGTTGGGCGGCGTCGGACCGGCCGGCAGCACGGACAGATTGGCGAAGGCCGGGATGCGGACGATGGCCTTATCGCTGGCGGCCAGCCCGGCAAGAATGGATGAAAAGCCGATCCTGTTCTCGAGCTTGAAGAGCGCATGCTGGCGCGGCGCGCGGATGTCCGCATCGATGAGCAGCGTGCGCTCGCCCAGTTGCGCGAAGACGATGGCCAGGTTGGCGGCGACGTAGCTGCGTCCTTCCCCGCGACCGGCGCCGACGATGGCGAGCACGGCGTGCCGCAGCTCCTTGTCGAACCAGCGCAGCATCAGCTGGCTGCGGATGGCGCGCAGTTGCTCGGCTTCGTGGCTGAAGGGCTGGTAGGCGGCGATCAACTCCTCGCTGACCGGTCTGTCTCCGCTGGGCGGAAGGTAGGCGTAGTTGAACTGGTGGGAAAGGGCGAAGCGGATATCGTCTTCGGTCAGCACGCCCAAGAGGATCGCGGCGTCGCCGAAGCGCAGATCCTGCTGCCTTTGCAGATTGAGGATGCGCGCGGCGTCCTCCGGCTTGAGCCGGCCGGCATCCATCAGGATGGCGCCGATGGGGCGGTGCATGCTGAGCAGATTGGCGTTCATGTCATGCGCCGCCCACCGCGGCCGCCGCCTCTGCCGCGGCACGCCGCCGCCGCCGCTCGCGGCGGCCGGCGACGTAGGTCCACGCCAGCACAAGCCGCTCGCGCAAACTGTAGGCACGACCGCGCGGCGCCATCACACCGAGCAGAGGCACGTCTTCGATCGCCAGATCGGTGGCGACCCGGACGCGGCGGTCGAGGAACTCCAAGCCGAAGGCGGCCGCAATTCCGACCAGCACACCGCCGAGCAGCGCCCCCAGGATGTAACGCGGAACATTCGGGCGCGTCGGTTCGACCGGCTCGATCGCCGGACTAAGGACATGCACGTTGGCCTGTTCGGTCTGGCTCTCCAGCGACAACTGGCTCATCCGCTGGGCAACAGCATCGTAGGCATGCTGAGCCGTTTCGACGTCCCGCAGCATCACGGCGATCTCGTCCCGCCCGGCGCGCAGCGCCAGCACATGTCTTTTCTGGGCCTCGATGATCGCGGTGAGTTCGGTCTCCCGCTGGGCCGAAACCCGCGTGGCGGTGGCGGCGCCGCCGGAGATGCGACGCGTTTCCTCCTGCAGCTGCTGCCGCAGGCCGCTCATCTGGGCCTCCAGTTGGACGCGTTGCGGGTGGTTGATGCCGACGTTCTTGCTGATTTCGCTAAGCCTGGCCTCGGCCTTGGACAGGTCGGCCTTGAGTCCCTGGATCAGGGGATTCTGCTGCACGTCGGGCGACAGTTCGCTGCCGGTGTTCTTCTCCCGGCTCGCCGTATCGACCTTTTGTCCCTGGGCTTCGGCGAGCTGGCCCATCAGTGCGTTCAGCCGGGCGGTTTCCTGGTCGAGACGCTCGTCGGAGGCAACGATGCCTTTCTCCTGCTGATAGGCGGAAAGCCTTGTTTGCGCCTTCTCCAGGTTGCCGCGCAGGGTCTTCAAGCGTTCATCGAACCACACCGCGTACTGCCGGGCCGGCTCGACGCGCATGTCGATCGACAGGTCGATGTAGGCCTGGGCGAAGGTGTTGGCGACCGCGGTGGCGAATTTCGGATCGAGCCCGGAATATGACAAAGTAATGATGTTGCTGCCGCGCGACGGACTGACGACCAGGCCCTTCTGCAGCAAGGTCGCGTAATAGTTCTCGAGCGGCGTCTTGCCTTCGGTCACCTGCCGCCATTGCGCCACCAACTGCGGGTTCAGGTCGATATGCAACATGCGGACGACGCCGATGGCCACCCGTTCGCTCTGGATGATCTCGGTCTGCGTCGCCATGTACATCGGCGTGCCGACCGCCGGCATCAACGCTCCGGCGATGGGATCGACCTTGACGTCGACCACCAGCGAGGTCGACGCGGTGAAGACGCGCGGCATCAGCAGGGTCACGGCCGTACCGATCAGCGCCGTGAGGACGAACACGGCCGCCGCAACATAGCGTCGTGCGAAGACGATGAGCAGGAATTGCCGCGGCGTCATTCCGGTCCTCCCTTCAGAACAGGCTTTCGCGGACGTAGAGGACGTCGTCGGCCAGGATCGGGGCGTGCAGGTCGGGCATGAGTTCCTCGATCTTGCCGTTGGCATCGCGCCGGTGCAGGCGCAGGCGGGTTTCGGTACCGCGAACGGTGAGGCCGCCGCCCTGCGCCAGAGCCTGCTGGACGCTCATGTTGCGCTCGACGCGGAAAGAGCCGGGATGCTGGACTTCGCCGTAGACGTAGAACATCGGGGCGCGATGGACATAAATGGCGTCGCCGCCGGCTACGATGATGTCATTTTCCGGCTTGTTGTTGAGGAAGATCTCGGCAAGGTCGATTTCCTTGCGAAAGGGTTTGCCGTTGCGCACGCCGATGAGGATGACCGTATCGGCGCCGCTACCCGCGATGCCGCCGGCGATGGCGAGCATCTCGGAAATTCGCGTGTTGAAGGTCTCCAGGGGAAAGCGGCCGGGGCGGGTGACCTGGCCCAGCACGGAAATCTGGTTGCCGCGCACCTGGACCATGGCGATGTTGACCTGCGGTTGTTGGACGAAGCCGCCGTCCCTGAGCGCCTTGGCAATCTTCTGCTCGGCGGCGCCGATGGTCAGGCCGCCGACCTGGACCGCGCCGATCAGCGGATAGGTAATGGTGCCGCCTTCCGAAACGCGGGTTTCCAGGGTCAGATCCGGGTTCTGAAAGACCAGGATGCGGATCGTGTCGCCCGGGCCGAGCTGGTAGTCACCCTGGTCCTCGGCGGCCTGGGCAGTGAATGCCAGCATCATGCAGGCGCAGGCGAGCAGGAACAGTCTCTCTAAGGCTTGCTTCATCATCGACCTCGCACGGCTTTCCGATTGGGATTACTTGAGACCCGCGACGCCTTTTTCCACCGTCGCATCCGACACCACCGGCTTTGCCGAGTCGGCCTTGGTGCTCGACACGCGCGGAGCGGGCGCGGCAGGCGGCGGTTCCACTTTGGCCGCCGGCGGCGGCGCGGCAGGCTTGGCGACCGGGCCCGCGGCGAACTCGCCCATGTATTCGATCTTGGCCTTTTCCTTGAGCTGCGCCATTTCGCGCCGGGCGGCCTCGCCCCCTTGCTGGTTGGCCAGGAACTGGCGGATGCGCGGCAATGCCGCGGCTTCCTCCACGGGCGCCGCCTGCGAGGCGACGACCCGCATCACGTACACGGCCTTTGGAGTTTCGACGACCGTGGCCTGACCGTCCTTGAGGACGTACAGCTTGGCGAGCAATTCCATTGGAATCTGTTCGGCCGGCTGTGTGGCGGCATTCGGGGCGAACTGGATGTTCTGTTGCTTGAGGGCGGCGACGATATCTTCCATCGACTTGCGGCCGGCCACCATGTCGCGCAACTGGGCGACGGGCGCGTTGGCGGGCGAAACTGCGATTTCCTGCAGCTTGTAGATGCGCCGTTGGGAGAAGAGCTCCGGGTGCGCTGCGAAATATTTCTGAGCGTCGTCATCCGTGGGTTTAGGAAGGCCGTTCAGCACCTGCTCGACGTAGGCGCGGGCGAGAATTTCGCGCCGGGCCGACTCGATGGCCGTCATCACCTCCGGCGTGCGATCGAGTTTCTTGTCGACGGCCTGCTGCACGGCGAGCTGCTGCTCGATCAGCTTGTCGAGGATCTCCATGCGCGCCTTGCCCGCCATCTCCTGCGGAATGCCGGGTGTCTTGGCCAGGACAGCGTTGATCTGGTGCACCGAGATTTCGTCGGAATTGACTTTCGCCGCGACCTGGGTCGCCGCCTTCTTCTCTTCGCTCTTGCCGCAGGCCGCCACGATCAGCAGGGCCCCAAGCAGCAAGGCAGCGACTCGCAATACGGATTCGATAGATCGATCAGACTTCGCCATGACTTTGTCCCAAACCCGAAGATGAGCCCTTAAGCAGAATGCGACGCCAGCAGAATCAGCGTCGCATTCTAGCGGTTAGCCGGGCCGGAGACAAAGGATTACTTCACGCTCGCATGGCGACGGACTTCCAAAAGAAAAGCGAGGGGAATCTCCCCTCGCTGGACTGCCTTGGACTTCCTTAGATCTAGATCGCGAGCGCTGCCGTGCGGCGGCGTATCATGGCGCCGATCAGGCCGAGGCCGGAGAGCATGAGGGCCCACTCGCCGGGTTCGGGAATCGGACTCAAAGTGAAGTTCTCCGACATGAGAACCCCGGCCTTTGCGCCCAAACCATCAACGAACCGAGCCTTGATCGAATCTGTCCCTGGGGCGGTAAGCAACTTGCCGTTGTCCACCGTGATATCGAAAACCCACGAATAGTCGATCCCCAGTCCGTTGTGCGGATTTATCGCCACTCCTTTTCCGCCATTGAGCGCAGACAGGCTATTGGCACACTCGTCCCCGGCGCCGCTCCCGCTGCACCCAGAGTTGTTGATGCCGCCGGACTGCAATGACCAATCGCCGGCTCCACCCGGCGCGTTAACCAACGATGCAGCAAACACGGAACTACTGACCTTAAGTCCGACTTGATCAATGAATGATGCGGGCCCGACATAGCCGTTGGTATCGACGCCGAGGGTGATTTGATAGGTCTCATGCGCTGTGTCGCTATCCGGAAGTGGACTGCCGCTGTAGGTCAAGGACCAGACTGTGCCCTGGAAAGAATCGGCCTGGGCCGGCCCGGCAACGCTCAATACCAGCGCGCCGGCGAGCAGCGCGCTTAGAATTTTCTTGTTCACGATGTACCCCTTTTCAAAAAGCGCTGGAATACCCAGCCGTCGTACCGCATCGTATCGACAAGGCTTGCGAAGAGAAATAGCCCGAACGGACTAACGCCGAAAGCTATACGTCGCGGAAATGGGGCGAACCTGCCGAGACTCTTGCCGGGCACGACTCGGCCGGGAAACTAGAACGTCAACTGCGCGGTGAGTGCGGCGGTGGTGTCGGTGAATTCGAAGCCTGATAGGGTGGACGTGCGCCGCTCCCATTGCAGCGAGCCGGAAATCGACACGCTGCGCAGCGGCGCCCAGCCCAGCGTAATCCCCACCGAGCGGCCCTGGTCCTGGCGCGATGCCGCAAGCGGCGCGATGGCGCCACGGTAGTCGCGCCGGCTAAGGTCCAGCTTGAGGCCGGCCGTCGTCTTGGCGCTCACCTGCCAGGTGGGCGAAATGGACAGGCTGTCATTGACGTAGTAGCTGCTGGTGGCGTCCTGGAAGACGGCGATGTCGCGCCCGGCGGAGATGCCGAACTGGAGTTTGCCGAAAGGCTTCCACAGATAGTCGGCCCGGCCCGTCATGCCGGCGAAGTCGCGGGCACCAAAGTGTTCGTGCTTGCGCTCGACGCGGGCAAGGCTGCCGTTGACGGTCGATTTGCCGGTCAGTTGATAATTCAGCTTGAGTTCGGTTTCGTTCTGCTCGTAACGAGTGTCCAGTTGAGCCACCGGATCGAGACTGCGATCGGGGTTCTCGCCATGGCCGCGCCGCGTCACCAGACTAATGGCGTTATCGGACTCGGCGACGTACTTGACGCCCGCCTCGGCCGAGCGCAGGACGAAGGAGTCGTCGGCGGTGAAGGTCTGGCTGTTGTTCTGGTGGTTTTCGGCCAGGCCGCCGGTCAAATGCCAGCTGCCGTGCAGCCACCAGTCGGCGTCGGCATGGCGGGTCTCGGTCGTGCGGATGTTGCGGGTGGATCCGCGGAAGTCGGCGAAATCGTTGAGGGTCTGCTGCTTGTCGGCGCTGAGGGTGCCGCTCAGGCGGGACGTCAGATGCCAGAGCCAGGCCGCCTGATAGTTGCGCGAGACGAAGTTGAGGCTGCCCAAGGTCTCGTAGCGGTTGTCGGTGATTCCGGCGACGAGTTGCACGCGCTGCTGCGCGTAGGGCTTGTCGAACCTGACGCCGAGCGACGCCGTCTGAATCCAGTCCGCCTTCGTGGGCTTGCCGAGCGCGCTTCGCGGATCGGCATTGGCCGGCAGTCGAAATACATTGTCATCGTAGCGCAGCCCCGCGCCGGCATTGAAGCTGAGCGGATCTTCGGCGTCGGCGCAGGCGATGCCGGGAGCAAGCAGCAAGCCGAAGGCTAGGGCCAGCGAAGTGGATGCCGGCGAAGTCACGAGCGTCCGCGGGCCGGCCAAGGTGAAACTCCGCTTTGGCAACGCGTTAAAGGGCCGGGAGGGTAATGTGGGGCAACAGCCGGCTGCTGGCGTCGCGCAACCGCCTGGACGATATCTGCAGCAGGATCAGCAGGAGCTTGTTGCCCAGCCGGGGAGAGTTGATGAAGATTTCGCCGAGGTTGTCACGAGTCAGCACGGCGAAATCGGTCGGCTCGGTGGTAATGCAACTGGCGAAGCGCGGCTCGCCGTCGATCATCGACATCTCCCCCAGGGTTGCGCCGGGCCCCACCTCGACGAAGCTCCTGGGAATGCCTTCGGCGTTCTTCTTGACGACGACCACCTTCCCGGTCAACAGCAACACCAAGTGACCGCCCGCCGTCCCTTCGCTCAGCACGTAAGCGTTGCGCGGCGCCGCGTAGCAGGCCATGTAAGCGCACAGCGCCTCGATCTCCCGGTAGTTGAAATCGCCGAACAAGGGGATGTGATCGATGACCTGCAGAATGTCCTCGATGAAGCGCGCCGCACCGCCCAGATATTCGAACTCAGGATACAGCTTTTGCGGGTTATGATTCATAATCTATCTGATCGGCATTTGTCGGTAAGAGCAGAATATCACAAGCGGCCCAATTTCAACGAAATCTGTGGCATAGGATGCATTCTTGCGGTTATTTCTGGGAAATACCAAGGGCATCCGCGGCGGTGGAGCAGCTCATCCCCCACAAATAACTGCTGGGGTACTTACGGTTCATCGCGTCTGCAGCGACGCCGGCAAGACCCTCGCGGCGCCGTACTTTGCCAGCGCAAGAGGCGCGAGCCACCGCAATGCCCGATTCATCCAGGCCGGCGCGGCATGCGGTCGAGGAGCGTCCTTGACAAACGCCGATGCTCCTTAGGCGTCGCGCAAAAATAACATAATGAAGTTTACTTCTGTGTCGGCAGGACCGCATAGTTCCATTCGCCGTGAAACTTATCCAATTTGAGATTGAGCGAGGCCAATTCTTCATCGGTGATCTTGATGCCGGTGGGGT
>WNGH01002007.1_pt1 | contig 19163 bp, 10 predicted proteins | sample 5400631 | NCBI WGS metagenome assembly WNGH01 (sample SAMN13153373, study PRJNA577476) | soil metagenome | isolation source: 115 cm soil or saprolite under Garry oak tree replicate 1 | place: USA:California | collected 2016-06-15
TGTGTCCTGCAACCGGAGATCAAGACGAATTTGCCCGTCAGACTTCGCGCCCAACATCGCGTATGAGCCCACGACAACAAAATCGGTCCCTAGATTTTTGCGAATTCGCTTCAAGCTATTCGGGCTGAGCGTGTCCATATCGGTCAGGGAAAGCTCCGTCTTCATTCGCGCAACACTTTCCGCAGGTATTGTGCGCACTTGTTCGCCGGCCGTGAGTTCCGTCACGAGCCAGTCGGAAAACGCAGTGGACAGCCATCCTTCTTGTGCGTCGCCGGATAGATTCTTGAATCCCAAAACCGCCACGGACTGCCGCAAATTATTGCCGTTTGCTAACCCTCCTGGACCGGAGGAAGCCTGAATCCTTGTGTACGTAAACGCTGCCAAACTTACGAATGCAATTGCGGCGGCCAAAACCGCGGTCCGCCGCCGGCCGGACCGTGTGTGAAAATCCAGAGAGGTCAGAAAACGTTGGAAGCGGTTGGGTTTTTCTTCTTCTCCGGAAGCAATTCTTAGCCGGCCAACAACGGAAGGGCTGACAGAAAAAGTTGCAGCTTCCGCCCCTTCGTGATGGTCGTGCACGGGAGCCAAGAAGCGATATCCGTGGCGCGGAATCGTTTCGACGTACCGCGGACTCTCCGCCGAATCTCCGAGAGCGAATCGCAGCTTGGTCATCGCTTTGTTGAGGCTGCGGTCGAAATCAACAAACGTATGAGCAGGCCAGAGCTTTTGCCGAAGTTCTTCTCGCGTCACCACCTGTCCGGAATGGTCCAAGAGAAGGCAGAGAATCTGGAAGGGCTGTTCTTGCAGCTTGATCCGAACGCCCCGCTTGCGTAGCTCAGCCGCCCGGACGTCCAGCTCGAAAACGCCAAAGCCGCGAGTTTGCGCGCGAATCTCTGTCGCTTGCATTGCGAAACACCCCTGGGTTAGGCAGCAGCGTAGCACGCGCATTTTGCCGGTTCAATACTCTCTTTGGCTCTTCCTCTCGGACCGTCCGGCGCCGCGGCGGGATCGGGATACCGGCTTATTTTGAACATCCCGGCCCATACTCGCATTTCTGCTGGTCGCTCCAAGCTGGGATTCTTGGAGATCGCGTTCGGGCGGTGTAAAATTCTGCCCATGCTGCGGTTCCATCTCCCGCTTTCCTCGTGTAGCAATTGTCCCCACGGAAAAACGCTGGTGATTTTTCAACTCCTTTTCGTCACCATCGTTTTTTCTTCGGTAATCCGTGCGCAAACGAATTCTGCGGCTGTCGACCAGCAAGTGCAAGACCTATACGTGCAAGCAAAAGCCGCGGAAGCGCGCGGCGACCTCGCTTCTGCAGCTCTAACCTATGAATCGCTTTTGCAGGCGTCTCCGCGCCTCGCCCCCGCTTATAACAATCTGGGCTCTCTCTATGTAAGGCTTCGGGAATACAAAAAAGCAGCCGCAGTTTTGGAAAAAGGATTGAAGATTGATCCGAAAATGGTTTCCGCTTTCGCGTTGCTAGGGATTGCGCGCTACGAAATGGGTGACTATGCCGGGGCACGCCGCAGTTTGGAAGCAGCCCTGCGCGCCAACCCAAAAGATGACAATGTGGAACTCTTTTTGGCGAATGACTTAATCAAGTTCGATGAGCTGAATCTCGCGGCGGACCATCTCCGCCAGCTCTCGCAGCGCCAGCCGAGGAACCAGGAAATCTGGTACCTCCTCGGTAAGGTGCACATGAAATTGTCCGAGCAGGCATTGTCCAAACTCAATGAAATCGATCCAAACTCCGTCTGGTCGCACGAAATTTCCGGCGAAGTCATGGAAAGTATGAAGAATTACGATGGCGCTCTGCTCGAATATAAAAAAGCAGTGGAGATGGCTCCGCAAAAGTCCGGCACCCACTATTTGTTGGGAAATGCGTATTGGTCTCTCAGCATGTGGGATGCGGCTACAGAGCAGTTTCAAGCGGAACTTATTAACGATCCGGCAAACTGCTTGGCGCAGTGGAAAATTGGCAATATCGTCCTCGAACAACGCGGAAACCCCGAAGAAGCGCTTGCAAACGTCGAGAAAGCTTTAAACATTTGCCCGAATCTGATGGCGGCCAGGGTGGACCGCGGTCGCGCGCTAATGAAATTGGATCGCCACGCGGAAGCGGTGAAAGACCTTGAGATGGCCGAGAAGTCCGACCCTGCCGAACCGTCCACTCATTTTCTGCTGGCCCAAACGTACCGCGCCCTCGGAAGAACACAAGAAGCCCAGGCCGAGATGAAACTCTTCAGCAAATTAGAGGAGAGCGCACGGGCGGCGACAGCCGAACGAGCAAAGCAGCTTCTCCAGGAAAAAAAATAAAGAACAACCCTAAACGTCCGCCGAGTTGAACGATCCCTCCGTGTAGGAACCACACCGAGTCAGACGCTCTCTCCAAGCAGGAACTCCGTGGAGCGAATTCTTCCGGCACGCGTGAAGCCTTCATGGCCGGGGCGTCGGGGGGACAGAGTGGCTTCCCGCCAGAGTCGCGCACCGGTCGAATTCGATTCTTGCTTTATCGGCAAAGCCCTGCTTGCTATAGACAGGAGCCAACATGCAATGGAGACTGGCGTTTTGGGGAGAGAGCTCGATGGCCTTTTCCAGTTCCGATTGTGCCCTTGGGAGTTGCTCCAGGCGAGCGTAGGCTTTCCCCAACAGTTCGTGTGCTCGAGACTCGCGCGGAGCCACCCCAATCGCCTGGAGAAGATAGAAAACGGCTTCCTCATTACGATTCTCGTCCAGGAGAAGATCGCCGAGATCGATGTACGGTCCAGGGTTTTTTAGGACGGCTCCCGACTGCCAGTCGATGGCTTGCTGATATGCTGCTGCCGCTTCTTCCTTGCGACCAAGCCCCGCATATGACAATCCCAGATTGTCCTCTGCCCTGAGGTTCCTGGGGTCCAGCTTCAAGCAACGTTGGAAGGCGTCGACGGCCTCCGCGAATCTATTTTCGTTATATTTTGTCCGGCCTAAGTAATACCAGCCTTCGGCATCGTTGGGAGTCCACTGCAGCATATTCGTCAGCCATTTGTCTGCATCCACGTAGTCGCCCAGCAAAACGTAGTCGAGCGCGACAACTTTCAGATCGGAAGCGCTGGGGTAGTGGAATTTCGCGCCGGCAGTGAACTCCGCAAGAGAAGCCCTGGCCTTTTCTTCACCATGGTTCGCTGATGAAGCGCCTGCGCCGAGAACCTGTACGCCCTCCAACTGCTTCTCAAGTCTTGCTTCACTTTGGATTTCGCGGAAGAGGATGTGCCCGAGCAGGAAGTGGCCATCGGCGGAATCGGGATGGGTCTGGAGATATTGACGAACGAGGCGCTCCGCCTCGTTCATGTTTCCTTTCTCCAGAAGGGAGTGAGCTTCGGCGAGAGGCATGTCGGCCGACTCCGTGGGCGGTGTCGCGCGACTCGTCGACGACTGGCCGGAGGAGGCGGGCGGCTTGGCCAGGAACGATAGCGGCGATTCGGTGCGAGGCGACGATGTGGGCCCGGAAGCCACATCGATGAAGAAAACCAACAGCAAACAGACGGTGGCCGCAATGCGGAAAAACCTAGTTAACAAAACGCCAGGGGCCCCCGGGGGGGTGTCGGATTTGTGGCAGAGAAAGTACTTAAAATGTGGCGATTTCGGAAGTGTGGCAAGGAAAAGAGTTACGGGCGAATTTCTTGGATGTGTGGCAAATGAAGGAGTTAAGGTGTTCGACGCAGGTGGGCAAAGAGGTATGAGGGGAGGGTGGGGTATAACAAGTTCCGTCGTAGCCGGAAATTTCCCGACAGTAAAGAGAATGGGTGGCCGGAGGTAGAAGTCAGCAAACACGGTGAAGCATAGCATGGGGATGGCACTTACCAAAGCGTTATACAGCGAAGGGTGGAAAGAGATTGAATGCCACTCAATTGAGGTTGAACGGTTGCAGGAGCGGCTCGAAATTCACCCGCAGCTCGATGTTTATCAGTGGGAAAAAAACAAGAAAAAGTGCCGGGGCTCAATGAGCCCCGGCTCCCTCGACTTACAATACTGGAGGGGTGTGCTCCAGTAGGGTTCAGAAGCTAACTTTGAAGAAGGCTTGTCCCGTTCTAGGGCTGTTCTTCTGGCAGACGGAGCCGCCGTTGATTCTCCCAAAGTTGGCGTTATCCACATTAGTCTCTGGATCGCAGATTTGCATTCGATTGAGGATATTGAAGAATTCCATCCTGAGTTCCGCGCCGACGCGCTCGCTGAAATAAAAGTGTTTGGCCAAATTAATGTTCTCATTGGCGTTGAAGGATGTGCGGAGACCTTCAATTCGTCGCGAAGCATCTCCCACCGCGAACCTTCCAGGCGAGGAGAAGGCGCCGGTGTTGAAGACAGGCAGGCCCTTGTAATAATTATTGTAATCAAGGGTCAGCGACTGCCCCGCGACAAGATTGGCAATGTTTCCAGTACGCAGAGGGCTGCCGTTGGCACCGATCCTAAGCGGAGTTCCGCTCGAGTACTGGAAAACACCTCCGAACTGCCAGCCGTTCAGGAGATTCTTTGCGAGCATACCGCCCCGGTTGAGGAAGCGCTTCCCGGGGCCCAGAGGCAACTCGTAGAGCCCGCTGACGTTCAATACATGTTCTCTGTCATCGCCCGCGATGGCCCAAAGCTGCTTCTTGTTGAACTTATCCACTGGGGTCTCGTCGAATGTCGAGAAGCCACTATCGGCATTCGACATTGTCTTGGAAAGAGTGTAGGCCACCAGGAAACTCACGCCGCTCGTGAAGCGCTTTTGAACTTCGGCTTGGACGGAATTGTAGTGGTCAACACCTGAGAGATCGAAATTATCGACCATGCCGAAGTACTGCGGGAAGGGACGGATCGCCTGGTTTAGCGTTTGCCCCGCCCCGAAATCATTGAGGAAATTGGCATACGGGCTGAAGAAGCCGGTGGCATCTTTGCCGAACCCGAGATTCTGCAAAGCCGATTGCGGCGTTGCCGTCGATACGCAACTGCCCGAGTTAGTCGTCGCCGTCCATGGCTCTAGAAGAACGCAACCAAGGTTCAGGAAGCTGGGAAGGACTTGGTTGGGAGTATCCAACCGGGATACCAAGTGCGTACCCCTGTTCCCGATATAAGCCACGGACAGGAACAAATTCCGCGGCAACTCCCGTTGTACCGCCACATTCCAGGCCTGAACGTAGGAGGCTCCTCCCCGGTCCTTTCCGAATTGATGCAGGTTGCCCGTGGCATTGGCAATAGTCGGGCTGAACGGGAGGGGAGAAGGCAAAGGCATGTGGAAAGCATCCCAAGTGCAGTTCGGGGAGACGTTGCAATAGCCAGGTGTATTCGTACCGTTTGAACTCGCCGTGAAATCACTTGCCAGAAGATTACCGTAGTTGACGGCTACCTTATTGACGCCATATTCGTATGCGCCAGTGTCCAGGAAGTTCAACGCATAGCCGCTGAGAAGGACCGTCTTATCATTCAGCTTATAAGCGAGGCCAAGCCGCGGGCTGAAATGACCCCAGCGGGTGTCGGCGCGATCATACCCAACACAACCAGAACAAGTGCCTAGGACGCTTGCGGCGCCGAGGAGGGGCTTCCCGCTGCTGTTGCTAACAGCGCCGGGATTGGGAGCCTTCGGATCGAAGAAGACGATTTGGTTGGCAGGCTGGCCAGTAACCGCCTCGGTGGTGAAGGGCCGCATAATTTCCCAGCGGACGCCAACATCGACCGTCAGCCTTGGGTTGATTTTGATATTGTCTTGAACGTACGGCGCGATGTAGAAGTTTCGAAGTTTCGTTTCCAGGGCAAAATGGCGCCCGGCGGAGTCCGGCATACCCAACAAGAAGCTAGCGAAGGAGCTGCCGGTGTTGTTCTCGTTGAGAGCGCCGCTCGTAAGGCCGTTGCTGGTTGTGAGGCTGCTAAAAGTGAAGTTGCCCCCGCAATTCTGACATTCGTGGTCGTCCTGGTAGGTGCGGCGGATCTCCCAACCAATATTGAAGGTGTGCCGTCCACGAATCCAAAGCCAATTGTTGTCAAGGCTGATGCCCAATTTACGGTTGATCGAAAACGTTTCGCCGTTACCGTTCACTCCCCACGTGGTGGGGGCGAATGAATCGCCAGAGAAGGAAATTGTAGGAAGAATCTCACTCTTATCAACGGCCGCGAACGGGTTTCCAAGATGCGCATTGAGTTCGTTGTTGATTTCCCCCATCCAGCCGAGCCCCGCCGTCACCACCAGATTGCTCGATATCGCGTTGGAGTAGGTCAAGAAGAGTCCCGTTCCAATTCGAGGCTCGTTTTTCAAATCTGAGAGGCCGTTTGCGAAGGGAGCGCTATTGTCCTCTGCAGGCGTGTTGTAAACATTGCGCCAGTAACTGCCGTGGAGTTTTTGTTTATCTGAAAGATTGTGGTCTATCGAAAAACCTCCCAGCGTATTCCTAGTCGGAAGGCTCTTCAAATCGGCCAGCTTATTGTGCAAGAAACCAGCTCCGGGAACGTCTGGAGCCGGTATTTGCGTGTTTTTTGAAGACAGCAAGCCTGCCGAGATACTACTGAAACATGCCGACGGGATTTTGTTTCCCGCCCACTGTGATCCCGACGCGGGCGCCGTGCACCCCGAAGGAGCCACGAAGCCACCGGGAACATAAATCGGCTGCGGGAAAGCGCTGAAGTCGCCTCCGACCATGGCTGCAGTTGGAACAGTCATGGTACCTGTTACTCCTTGATTCAAGCGATACCACTCCAAACTTACGTGAAAGAAGGTCCTGTCTTTTCCGCGGTATATCTTCGGAAGATAAACGGGCCCACCAACGGTAAATCCGTAATTATTTTCATGATCCACGGGCGCTGGGCCACCCGCGGCCGCCGTGGCAGCGTCTCTCGCATCGAAATAGCTGTTGCGCATGATCTCGAAAACATCACCGTGAAAGGTGTTCGTGCCCGAAGCAAATTGGTAGGACGCCACTCCCTGGGCGAGTCCATATTGAGCAGAAAACGCCGAGGTCAGAACGCGGAACTCACTCACCATCTCGAAAGGTGGGTTGATATTCGTTTGTAGGCCTTGCGTTTCAGACTGGGCGACAGCCACTCCGTTAAACACCACCTCATTCTGGAAGTCCAAACCGCCATTGATGCGGTGGCTGAAACCACCACCGGTCACCCCTGGCACAATGAACAGAAAGTTGTCAATTTGCCGTCCACGCGCGCCGATGTCCGAGCCCAGAGGCAGCGGAAGTTCGTTTACAACTTTGGTTTCAAGTGACGCTCCGAGTTCCGGCTCCGAAGTCTCCAGGGAGATCGGTTGCGCTATGATTTCGACATTCTCGGTGACGCTGCCTGGCTTGAGAACGGCGTCCGCACTGGCGTTCCTACCAACTTCGACAATGACATTGTGGCTCACCGAAGTGGCAAACCCAGCTTTTTCGATCTTGACGGTGTAGGCGCCAGGGGCCAGGTCGGTGATAGTGTAGGTGCCGGCCGAACTGGTGACGGCAGTACTCACGACACTCGTCGCGGTGTTGGCGACAGTAACCTTGGCGTCAGGAACCATTGCGCCGGATTGATCAGTGACAGTTCCGGTGATGCCGCTGAGAGCTTGGGCGCGCAAACCGGCCGGAGAGGATAGCAGCAGGAGAGCCACAGTCAACATAGCAAGAAAGCAAGTGTTTTTGATTCCACCACCAAAGCCAATCAGGTAACGCAAAAGACATTTCATGTAAGCCCCCCCCCAACTGTTTAGAACTGAGCGAAAACACGAAAACCTCGACAGCCCTCGACCGTTGCCGCGGAGTCTTGCGAAGAAACTTGGGGGAGTCAATGCCTCAGGGTGTCATTCCTACCTTCCCGGCTAAATGGTTGAGAACAAAACCACTACGGGCATTTCTTCCCCATGAATTAGAGCGGAGAGGGGTACCTGGCTGGAGGGGCAAGCTGTACCAATTCCAGGAATGAGAGCGTAGGGGGAAGTTACAAGCAGTTGGGAGGCGATTGGTGACTGGAACAGGATTCTAAGACTTTCCGGTCATGGGGACGACGTATTGCGCTTGCCCTCGACTATCGTAAGCATGCGGTCAATCCCGGGGGCAGAGATTTCTTCGACGGCGCCGCTGGGCCAGCGAATTTCCAGTTTATCTATTTTGGATGCTGCGCCAAGCCCGAAATGGACGCGCGGGTCGGAGCTGGAACCGTAGCTGCCGCCGCTGAAAACATCCGCTCGTTGCCGGACACCGCCTGCAGTGAGAAACACTTTTGCACCGATGGCATCGCGCGGACTCTTCGGGCCACCAACCAATTTCAAAGTGAGCCAATGATTTTCGTTCTTGACGGCGTTGCGAAGAAGCGTGGGCGGCGCGTCGATATTGTTCAGCACGACGTCGATGTGGCCGTCGTTGAATAAATCGCCGAAGGCGGCGCCGCGCGAGGAGGCGACAACAGCGAGTCCGGTGCCGGTCGCGGGAGGCACTTCCTGGAATTTTGCGCCGTCGAGATTGCGGAAAAGCTGCGGGCGCTCGGCCCAGGTAGTGCCCCACTCGGCGCGGTCCGCGACGGGATAGACGTGGCCGTTGGCGATGAAAATGTCGAGGAGGCCATCGTTGTCAAAGTCCAGAAAACCGCAGCCCCAGGCGAGGAACGGAATCGTAGGATTGCCAAGGCCGGCACGAAAAGAAACGTCGGTGAAATTCGCGCCGCCATCATTGCGATAGAGAGTCTTGTAGTCGTCGGAGAATGTAGTGACAAAGAGGTCGAGCTTGCCATCGCGATTGTAGTCTCCGACACCGATGCCCATGGAAGCCTGCGCGCGGCCCTCTTCATTGACGGCAAAGCCGCTGAAGTAACTGACGTCCTCGAAGGTGCCGTCGCGACGATTTCGATAGAGATAGTTGGGAGTGGAATCGTTGGCGACGACGAGGTCGAGCCAGCCGTCGTCGTCGAGAGCAACAAAGACGGAAGCGAAGCCGTAGCGGCCTTCGCGATCGGCGACGCCGGCTTTGACACTGACGTCAGTGAAGGTGCCATCACCGTTGTTGTGAAAGAGATGATCGCTTTCGCCGAGGAGTCCCGTGGGACCGCAAAAAACGTTGACGCCACGGTATTGGCATGCGCCTTCGGGAACACCGTTCTTTCCGGCAAGGAGCGGGCGATCGAGATCGTGTTTTACATAGCCGGGAACGAAGAGATCGAGCAGACCGTCGCGGTCGTAATCGCCCCAAGTAGGACCGGTGGACCAGCCACCGAGCTCGACATCGGCCTTTTCGGCAACGTCGGTGAAGGTGCCGTCATGATTGTTGTGAAAGAGACGATTCTTGCCGTAGTTGGCGACGTAGATGTCCGGCCAGCCGTCATTGTCGTAATCGGCGACAGCAACGCCGAACCCCCAGCGGTCGTTGGAGACACCGGCTTTGTCGGTGACGTCGGTGAAGGTGCCGTCATGATTGTTGTGAAAGAGCATGGCGTGGGGCGGCGCTTCCTTCCCTTTCATCGCGGCGACGGTGGAACCGTTGAGAAGGTAAATGTCCAGCCAGCCGTCGTTGTCGTAATCGAGGAGCGCTACGCCAGAGCCGGGTGCGTCGAGGATGGTGGATTTTTCGGGAGAGCCGGAGCGATGGTGAAACTTCTCGAGGCCGGATTGTTTCGTGATGTCGAGGAAAACGATGGGCGCGCCGTCCACGAAGCCGCCGGCCGTAATGGGACGAGACTTTGCATCCTTCACCGGAGCGTGGGCGCCGCCGGTGGACATGCCGGACGGCGTGGCGGGGGCGGGATTTTGCGGTTGCTGGGTGGCTGGTTGGGCGGGTTGCTGACTAAGAGCCAAGCGTGTCGAGACGGAGGCGGCGAGCAAGAGGAACACCAACGAACCGCACAACATCGAACGGCGGGAGAGCAAGGGCGGCTTCATTTAGGGACATCTCCCGCGAGCGGTTCGTCCACCTGCAGGAATTGGTCGCAGCGGACATTTTTGAGGGTTTGGAGAATGCCGCTGGGCCAGCGGATTTCAATCGTTTGCGCGAGTGGTTCTGAGCCCAAGCCGAAATGGACGCGCTTATCGCTGGCGGATAAGTAACTGCCTGCGGTTGAGACAGTGGCGAATTGCTGGCCTCTTGCGGTCACGAGCTTGACTTCTGCGCCGATCGCGTCACGGTTGCTTTTGTGGCCGACGAGTCTGAGTGTGAGCCAATGATTTTGAGTGGGCGTTTCGTTGTGAAGTATGTAGACGGGACCGTCGTTCGAGGTAACCACGGCGTCGACGCGGCCATCATTGTCAATGTCGCCGACGGCCATGCTCCGACCGAGCCAGGAGGCGTGAAAAATGGGGCCGGAGTCGGCGGAGACATCCACGAACTCCTTGCCGGTGTTGCGAAGGAGAAGCATCGGTTCGCGATATCGAAGATTGGGATAGTTCAGCTCCACGGTGTCTAGGTCATGGCCCTGCGCGACGAGAAGATCTTTCCAGCCGTCGTTGTCGTAGTCCAGAAAGCGAACGCCCCATCCAGAGTGCAGCATGGTGGCGCGCGCGATGTTGGTGCTGAAGCTGGCATAGGTGAAACTGGAGTCACCGTTGTTTTGGTAGAGGGCGTAGCGTTGGTTGGCAAGATCCGTGATGATCAGGTCCGGCCAGCCGTCATTGTTATAGTCGGCGAAGTCGACGCCCATGCCGGCGTAGGTGCGGCCATCGCCGTCTACGGCGGCTTGCGAGGGGAGGCCCACTTCTTCAAAAGTTCCGTCACCTTTGTTGTGGTAGAGGAATTCGACCATTGAGTCGTTGGCCACGAACAAATCGATGTGTCCGTCGCGGTCATAGTCCGCGATGGCGATGCCCAGACCTTTGCCTGGTTTGGAGAGACCGATTTTCTGAGAGACTTCGGTAAAGTGGCCGTTCCCGTCATTGTGATAGACAAGCGGCGTGATGGGCTGGAAAATGTCGGGGTGACAGTAGGAACGGAAACCTTCCTTGTGCTCACCGCACCAGATATCGTCAAAATCCCATTGGACGTACCGGAGGACCACGAGATCGAGTAAGCCGTCATTGTCCAGGTCCACCCAGGCTGCACTTGTGGACCAACCGCTGCCGCCGACTCCGGCCTTTTCCGTGACGTCTGTGAACGTGCCATCGCCATTGTTGTGATAGAGCTTGTTGCCGCCGTAGGCGGTCACGTAAAGATCTTCAAAGCCATCATTATCGTAGTCGCCGACGGCGACACCCATGCCGTACCCGGCACCCTGCAATCCGGCCTTCTCGGTTACATCCTCGAACGTGCCGTCTTGTTTTTGGTGGAACAGGCGATTCCAATATTTGGGCCCGGTCTTTTGGGGGGTGCTGCCTTTGGACGTGGGATCCGTTAGTGGAGCGCCGTTTACGAAGAAAATATCGAGCCGTCCGTCGTTGTCGTAATCAAAAAGAGCGACACCAGCCCCCATTGTTTCAGGCAGGTAATGCTTAGGCGTGTGAGAAGAGAAGTATTGGAACCGGACGCCAAGGTCGCGGGTGACGTCGGTGAACTTGCCCGCCAGCGGTTTGGGTTGGTCCGGAGGTTTCACTGATTGATGCACCGGAAGGGGCCCGACGGCAAGGGTGAGAACCAACAGTCCCGGAAGGATGCGCATAAGCAATTCATAGTACAGCATGGGCGAAAAATCGGCATTGCTGAGTCCGACGTAGCGGTTCTAATGCGGGGAAGGATTGAAAGTATCTACAGGCCTATGAATTGCTTACGCGGGAAGGTCCAAATGACACCAAAGTGGATTGACAGTACCGTCGCCGCTCGTCAACAGTGAAGAAGCGATTGCTAGCGCTTCCACAAAGCGGCCGTTCCCGAAATTGACGGAGCCACCATGAAAAACCTGGTTGTCGTTGCCTCGTTCGCTATTTTAGTGCCAGCAGGAGTTTGCTTGGCACAGACGGACAAGCCGCCAGACCCCTACAAGCCAATTCTTGATCGGCTGGAATCACTGCAAACTGTAGCGCTGCCGGAGTGGCGTTACCGCGAGGACCTGGCGCATCCCGAGGATCCCAGCCTAAATGACGCGGATTGGCCGGTGGTAAAGACAGGAGAGGAATGGAAGACCGGGGCGCGCGTGCTGCGGCACGTGATCGAAATCCCGGAGAAACTAAATGGGTACGCGGTGCGCGGAACGCGCGTGAAATTGGAAGTTCTGTTTACGAGCAATGACTCGATCACGATCACGGTTTTTTCGAACGGCTCGCTCGTGGAGCGCGGCGAGGAAGACACCCAGCAACCCATCCTGCTCGCGGAAAACGCGCAACCGGGGCAGAAGTTCCTGATCGCGGTGCGGGTGGATAACGCGCCCGTCGGGACCCAGATGTACCGCAGCAGGCTGAATCTAGAGGCCGCGCCCAGCCGGCCGGACCCGAATGTCCTGCGGGAAGAAATATTGTCCGTGCGGCCGCTTGCGGCAGCATTTTCCGATGGCAAAGCGGAGCGCGAGGCCCAGATTGATGCGAGCGTCAAGGCGATCGATTTCGCCGCACTGGACCGTGGTGATCAATCGGCGTTTGATGAATCACTGCGACAGGCGCAGGCGAAGCTTAAGGTGCTCGATCCCTGGCTGAAGCAATTCACTATTCGTGCGGCGGGTAACTCGCACGTCGATATGGCGTGGCTGTGGCCCTGGACGGAAACTGTTGAAGTGGTGCGGAATACATTCCGCAGCGTGCTCGATCTCATGCGCGAGTATCCGGACTTCAAATTCACTATGTCGTCGGCGCGCACCTACGTCTGGATGGAAGAAAAATATCCAGACTTGTTCAAAGAAATCGAACAGCGCGTGCGAGAGGGCCGTTGGGAAGTCATCGGTGGCATGTGGGTCGAACCGGATTTGAACATGCCAGGCGGCGAATCTCTCGTGCGGCAGATCCTTGTCGGCAAACATTATTTCCACGACAAATTCGGGATCGACGTGAAGATTGGCTGGAATCCGGACTCGTTTGGCTACAGCTGGCAACTGCCACAGATTTACAAAAAATCGGGAATCGATCACTTCGTGACGCAAAAACTGATGTGGGCGCACGAGTTCACCACTTTCCCTTACAAGCTTTTCTGGTGGGAGTCGCCGGATGGCAGCCGCATCCTGACTTATTTTCCGCATGATTACGCGGCGGGAATCGATCCGGCGCAAATGGCCAAAGATCTTTCGGTTTGGATCCCGTCGCTCTACGGCACGGACGCAAAGCAACAATCCGAGATCTTGCATCTGTACGGAGTTGGCGATCACGGTGGCGGACCGACCCGAACGATGCTGGACAACGCAGTGCGGTGGATGAAACCTGATGTTGTTTATCCCAACATCCGCTTCAGCACGGCAAAATCCTTCTTTGACGACCTGGAGAAAAAACTCCCCACGATGAAGGTGCCGACTTGGCGCGATGAACTCTATTTTGAGTATCACCGCGGGGTTCAAACCACGCAGGCCGAAACCAAGAAGCGTGTTCGCACCACAGAAGAATTACTCTTGAATGCCGAAAAATTTTCCGCGTTCGCCACGCTCTACGGGCGCGTCTATCCGTCGCAAGAATTCGAGCGCGACTGGAAGGATCTGCTCTTCGACGATTTCCACGACATCCTGCCGGGCTCGGGAATCGCCGTAAATTATCTGGACGCCAAGCGAAATCTCGAAGACGTCAGCCGCGTGGGCCACGAAATTCTTGATGGCTCGCTCTCGGAAATTGCCGCGCACATCCACACCAGCGGGCCCGGTGTTCCCGTCGCGGTGTTTAATTCGATGTCCTGGCCGCGCAACGAAGTGGTGGAAGCCGATGTTCAGTTGCCCGCAGCGGCGGCAGCCGTAGAAGTGGTTGACGCCACCGGCAAGCCGGTTCGATCTCAGCTTCTTGCGTTCGACGCTGCCACGCATCGCGTCCGGCTCTTGCTGAAAGCGAGTGTTCCTAGTCTTGGGTACCGCACGTATTACGTTCGCGGCGCCGCAAAACAAGAAATGGCGCAATCGGGACTCATGGCTTCCGGCAACGCGCTCGAAAACGACCTCTTGAGGCTGAAAGTGGACCCGCAAACCGGGTGCATGACCAGTCTTTTCGATAAATGGAGCAAGACCGAGGCGCTGGCGGCCTCGGAAACAGACACGGGAGGGCCCACACAATCCGCGTGCGGAAATCTATTGCAGACATTCCGAGACAAACCCAAGCAGTGGGACGCGTGGAACATTGACGCTGATTTTGAAAAAGAGCATTGGGATCTCGATCATGCTGATGAAGTCAAATTGGTGGAAAGCGGGCCCTTACGCGCGATCTTGCGCGTGAAAAATCATTTCCAGAACTCCACGTTCGTGCGCGACATTACGATTACTGCGGGCTCTCCGCGCGTGGACGTGAACATGACAGCCGACTGGCACGAGAAGCACATTCTGCTGAAAGTGGCGGTGCCCTCGAGCGCGCACAGCGAGAAAGCCACGTTTGAAATTCCCTATGGTTCGATTGAACGCCCGACGACGCGCAATACCCCTGCGGAAAAGGCGAAATTCGAAGTGCCGGCACTGCATTGGGCGGATCTCTCCGATGCCACTCACGGCGTCAGCCTCTTGAACGATTGCAAGTACGGCTACGACGCGAAGGGCAACGTCCTGCGGCTCTCGCTGCTGCGCTCGCCGGAATGGCCGGATCCGCATGCCGACGAAGGACGACATGAGTTCACGTATTCGTTCTATGCACACGGCGGAAGCTGGCGCGATGCGTTGACAGTGCGGCGCGGATATGAACTCAACTATCCGCTGCTTGTGAGGCAACTTGACAGGCACAAAGGAGAACTCAAGAACGAATATTCTTTCTTGGAGGTTCAGCCGGAAAATGTTGTCTTGACGGCCACGAAAAAGGCGGAGGATGATGGCGCGCTCATCCTGAGGTTTTATGAGTGGGCAGGGAAAGAAACAGACGTGAAGTTGCAGCTTCCGGCCGGTGCGGAAAAAGCTTGGGAAACCGATCTCATGGAGAAACCTTTGGCGGAACTTTCTGTTCAAGACGGCGCCGTGACCGTTCACACAAAGCCGTACGAGATCAAGACAATTCGAATCCGCTTCGCAAGGAAATCTTCTCGGCAAACAGCGCGGAGCCGATGAGAGTGAACACCTATCTTGCAAAAGCCACCGTCGTCGGCGCATTGGGCGGGTTACTGTTCGGCTTCGACACGGCCGTCATCTCCGGCACTACGCACGCGCTTACCCTCGTCTACGGGCTCACGCCCGCAGCTCTGGGCCTTACCGTTTCGATCGCTCTGTGGGGCACGGTTCTCGGAGCGATGTCGGCTGGTGTGATCGGCCAGCGGCTGGGAGGCCGTGAGACCCTGCGGGTCCTCGCGGTCTTCTATGTTCTCTCCGCGTTGGGATGCGCGCTGGCCTTCAACTGGCTCATCCTGGTTTTTGCGCGATTTCTCGGAGGACTCGGCATCGGAGGCTCCTCGGTGCTTGGCCCAGTGTACATTGCCGAGATCGCACCAGGAAAATGGCGCGGCCGACTCGTAGGCCTCTTTCAAATCAACATCGTCATCGGCATTCTTCTTGCCTATTTTTCGAATTACCAAATTGCACGGCTGGGGCTGAGGGCAAACGATTGGCGCTGGATGTTCGGGGTTGCGGCGGTGCCTGCTGTGCTGTTCTTGATCCTTCTTTTCGGTATTCCCCGCAGCCCGCGTTGGCTTGCTACCCAAAACCGCGTGGAGGAAGCACGTTCGGTTCTGCAGTTGATTGGATCATCCGATCCCGATGGCGAACTGAATGAAATCGTCGACTCCATCCATCTCCAACGCGCCCAGAAAACCGAGCCGCTGTTCTCGCAGAGGTATCGCTTCCCTATCTTCCTGGCGATTACGATTGGGATGTTCAATCAGCTCGCTGGCATCAACGCCATTCTTTACTACCTGAATGACATTTTCTCAGCCGCTGGATTCAGCAAAGTGTCCGGTGAACTCGGACCAGTCGCCGTCGGCACCATGAACCTGTGCGCCACCCTGCTGGCCATGACGGTGATCGACAAACTTGGCCGCAAGACGCTCTTGCTGATCGGGTCGGCCGGCCTGGTCGCGTGTCTGTCCTGCCTTGCCGCCATATTTCTAACGCATGCTCACCAGAATTACTTGCTTTGGCTGCTGGTAGCGTATATCGCATTTTTCGCGATCTCGCAAGGCGCGGTGATTTGGGTTTATATCGGTGAAGTTTTTCCCACTCGCGTGCGCACCAAGGGGCAAAGCCTGGGAAGTTCATCTCACTGGGTTATGAACGCAGTGATTTCTTGGATTTTTCCGGTACTGTTTGCACTCTCTCACGGCGTTCCCTTTCTCTTCTTTGCCGCGATGATGGTGTTACAATTCTTTGTCGTCCTGTTCTTCTACCCGGAAACCAAAGGAGCCACGCTGGAACAGCTGCAACAACGCCTGGGCATTGAGTGACGTTTTCCATGATTGAGCTATGGATCAGGAGATGGGGCATGTTTTCAGCGGCGATGCTGGCTGCAGTTGGCCGCGAACGAGGGGTCTGAGAAGTGTGTGCGCCTGGCCCGCTTGATCCGTTGACCGGCGTCATTCTCAATCCCCCAAACGTGCCCTGTTGGCGGAACTTCCCGCTCGTCGCAAAGGTGCAACGGATCTTTAATCTTACCACGCGTGTGGACAACGATGGGAACGCCGCAGCGCTAGCAGAGGCTATCTGGGGCGCCGGGGCAGGTTTTCGCAACGTGTTTTACGTTACGTTAGGCACAGGAATTGGAACTGGGATTGTGTTTGATCAGAGAGTCTACCACGGCCGTACGGGGAGCGCTGCCGAGGGCGGGCACGTCACGATCGATTATCGCGGCCCTGTGTGTAGGTGCGGAAAGCGCGGCTGCATCGAAGCGCTCTGCTCTGGTCCAGCTATCGCGCGCCGCGCACGTGAACGGCTCACTGAAGCCCGTGATGGGACGTCGAAGATACTCACGCTGGCCGGCGGCAACCCCCATAAGATTCACGCTGAAACGGTCGGCGAAGCTTATCATCAAGGCGATTTGCTGGCGACTGAGGTGCTGGAAACTACGGCGGATCTGCTCACGGTGTGGCTGGGGAGTGTGATTGACCTTCTAGAGCCGGACGTAGTCGTGTTTGGTGGAGGCGTGGCGAAACTATTGACCGCGTTTTTCGGGCACATCCATGGAGTGTTGCCGCTCTGGTGCATCAATCGACGCTGCATAGAGATTCCTCTGTTGCTAGCGAAATACGGGTCCGACGCGGGGATTGTCGGGGCTGCGGCTTTGTGCTGCATTTGAATCGGATGTCTTTTAGCAGCTACATGCCCTGTGGTTCGCCAATACTCTGGCCGACGAAACGCTGGAGAAAATGGCCCGCGCGCTGGAAGTTCCCATGTACCAGCTTTTCTACGACGGCGAGGAACCGCCCAAGCTGCCGAATCTTCCTAAGCGGAAGTCCTCAGACGATATCGCCTGGGGGAGTGCGGGGAAAAATGCACGCTATCTCAGCAAGCTTCGGCGTCTATTGGCAAAGACAGAGGAAGGGGATCGTAAGCTCCTTCTGTACATGGCCCAGAAAATGGCCGGAACGAGGTCTCGTCGAGCAGTAGCAAGCAACTAATCGCACACCGCCTCGTCTCATTCGCTCCCAATGGAATCAGCCTTGTGAAGTTCTTTCCGTCCAGCTCTTGCTAGAAAACACTTCGGCACACGCTTCCCACAAGCCGGCTATGCGGCCGCGTCGCTTTCCTCACCGTGATCATCGAGCGGAGCTTTCGCTTCAGGCACTTCCCGGCCCCGCAGCAAAACCACATCTAAGAACCAAGTCTGGTCCACTTTGCCGAGATTGATTTCCTGTGGATGGTTCCTGATGAAGTCGAGGATGTCCTTTTCACGGATGCGGTGGATATCGTTGCCGTTCCCATTGTGCCGGTGCGTACCCTGAAGGCGGTCCTGCAACCATCCGTTCTTGATCCACCCGGCAATCTTGTGGTGGTCTTCCCCTGCGCACAGCTCAAGCTCTCGCATCGTGTAACCGTCGCGAACGCGCCGAGAGGCGCCCATACGCTTGAGCTTATTCACGATTGAACTCTCGGGGCGGTGCAATCGCTTTGCGATTGTTGCTGATGACACGCGGCCCACCAGGTTCTCCAGACGATCCAACTCCGCCTCCGTCCAAGACCGCCGGTCCATCTTCATCGTCAGGCCCGATCGTGCGGCCTGCCGCTTGATGTACCAGCGCGGCAATCCGGTCATGCGAACCATGCGGGTGAGGACTTGAAAGCGACGATTCAGCCCTCCGAAATAATGTGCTTTGAGATAGGCGTCGTGTTCCGGCAGCCAGGTGTACTTCACTCTCGCACGGCGCCGTCGCTCCGCTCGGCACCTCAAGCAGTATTTCGCAAGGCGCGGTGGCTGGCCTTGCTTGCGCCCTTCTTCGATCGGTTGACCGCATATGACACACCTCATGGATGGCCTCCCAATTCACTGTTGGTGAGCAGGCGCTCGTTAGTGATCGAGGTTCGAAAAACGGACTTCGTGAATGCGTTTTCGGGAAGGCCAATCTGGTTGGAAGACATGGTCGTAGCGCTTAGGACAATTCAATGCCTAAACTCGATTTTCAAATTTCACTGCCCACGGCCCAGATGAGGTTGGGAGGCAGTCCAAAGGCTGCCTCCCTTGCCCCTGCTCACAGCGATCGAACACTTTTGATGCGATCAATTGGAGGAGGCTGTGGCCAGATCGAGGAACGACGCGAGCTTCGCGGTTGTCTTGAACTGAGGGATTGGGTCGAGGTCCTTGAACGCACTCGTGAACGCGTTGGACAAGCTCCACACTGTTCGTGGTGCGAACTCCTCGACCCGAGGGTTGAAATACTCGTCATGAACGCGCCGGGCCAAGTGTTTCGGGGCGTCGAGCTTACCTTCGACGAATGCCCAGTAGATGACCAGTTTCGCCGTATCGTCCGGAAGGCGCGTCCCCTTCCACGCCTCGACCTGCTTCCTCATCGGCTCGAAGTTCCGCTGCATGCGGTCTATCCCAACCGAGAGGATGTCCACGAGGCTCAGATGCTTGGTGTGCTTGGCGAGCACGGGTGTGAAATCTCCATGGAACGCCATGTTGTCGCACACCAGCACCCTGTAACCCACGGTGAGGGCAAGCCTCATGGACTTGTCGTTGGAGTTTCGGACGCCGATTGAGAATCGGCATCCGTCGAAGGTGGTTTCGAGGTCGAGGACTCCGA